>Ga0213826_1000243_pt1 | contig 41465 bp, 41 predicted proteins | sample MC6MC0899MG_FD_180668 | JGI IMG/M metagenome (GOLD analysis project Ga0213826, IMG submission 180668) | Enriched soil aggregate microbial communities from Iowa State University, Ames, United States - MC6-MC0899-MG | ecosystem: Environmental > Terrestrial > Soil > Unclassified | place: USA: Iowa...
TTCAATAGCAAAAAAGTGACATGTCGACAGTAAACTTAGGCTATCCGACAGTAATCAGCCTTTATCCGCCAGTAAACTCGGGCTATCCGACAGTAACCACAAATCATGTACGTATTTCACCATTTAAATCACCTGCTTATAAAACTTAATCCGAAACTGTGTCCCGTCTTCCTTCTTACTCTTCACCTCTATATCGCCGTTTTGACTGGTAATAATACTGTGGGCCATTGCTAGACCAATGCCGATGCTTTCCTCACTGGCATTCTTTCCTTTGTAAAACCGTTTAAAAATATATGGAAGATCTTCCTTTGCGATGCCTTTCCCATTATCAGCAATGACGATTTCCGTAAACAAAGCATTTTCTGAAAAAGAAATGGTAATCTCCCCACCCACAAAGGTGTGCTCCACACAGTTTTTTAAAATATTGATTACAGCTTCTGCAGTCCAGTTAAGGTCGCCAACAAAGGATACGGAATCTACCCCTTCAATCGCAATGGTTTGTTCTTTAATGTCCATTGGAATTAGCACAGGCTCTAGAGCTTTTTGAATTAGCTTCTTCACCGTGATTTGCTCTTTTTTGAATTGCACCGTTCCAGCGTCAATCTTTGATAGCTTTAATAAAGAAGAAACGAGCCATTCGATTCGCTCAAGTTGAATCCGAATCGTGCGGGTAAATTCATTTCTTTTCGCAGCCGGTAGATGGGCATCACCTAGCAAATCGGCCATGATCATCATCGAGGTAATTGGCGTTTTCAGTTGATGCGAGATGTCTGAAATCGCATTGGTGAGCTGGCTTTTATCTTGCTGCAAAAGCGCACCCTGTTCAGATAACATGATGGTTACTTTATAAATATTGTTTTTGAGAATACTTAACTCGCCTTCATTATTATCACGGACATCAAGCGAATAATCGCCACCGCTTATTTGACGCAAATAACCGGACAACTTTGCAATTTCGCGATATCTCCAATTCGTAAATAGAAAACAACTTCCAATGAGTAAGACAGAAATGATGATGACCAGCACCATTGAGGCAACCGAAAAAAATGCAGCTGCCAAGGTTCCTACGAGAGTGATCAAACACATTGTTAGGAGAAGTATTCGCACTTCAAGATGACGCAGCACGCTAATCACCAACCTTATAGCCTAAACCGCGCACAGTTTTGATAAGTTGTGGATTTTGCGGATGATCTTCTAGCTTTTCTCTCAGCCTTTTTATATAAACCGTTAAAGTATTATCATTTACAAAGTCCCCTGCCACATCCCAAATCCCTTCTAAAAGCTGATTCCGTGAGAGAACTTGTCCAATATGGTTCGCGAAGATTAGTATTAGGCGATATTCTAAGGCAGTTAACAAAATTTCTCCGCCATTTTTATAAACCTTTCCCTCTAAAGTATTAATGCGGACATTCTGTATTTCAATGATGATTTTTGATTGCGGCTGCTTTTGGTATCTTCTTAGCACAGTTTTAATCCTGGAGATCAGCTCGCGGACCCGAAAAGGTTTCGTTATGTAATCATCTGCTCCCATGTCAAGTCCCATCACAACATTGACTTCATCGTCAATCGCCGTTAAAAAAATGACGGGAACATCACTTCGCTCCTTTACTAGCTTACACAATTCATAACCGCTCCCATCTGGCAGGGATAAATCAAATAAACATAAAGAAATGTTATTTAACTCCTCTGCAATCACCTTTTTCGCAGATGCGGCATCGTGGCAAAGAATCGTGGAAAACTGATCCTGTTGCAGCGAGTATTCAAGTCCTGATGCAATCGTTTTATCATCTTCCACAAGCAAAATTTTCATCTTATCCCTCCTGCCTTTCACTCCCCCATTATAACAGCATAAAAAGGTGTCAGGCACCATGTGAAATTTTCACATGGTGCCTGACACCCTTTACAAGTTTATCACAATGTAATGGAGGACAATCTCCAGTGTAGTTATTTTATAGCACTTTATTGGAGTCTGGGCTCCTCTGGCAGATTTTTGAGGCCCATGTTATTTCCGGCTAGCTTTTCGGGATTTGAATTGTTTGTGAGCAGTTTGTAGGCATCCCACTGTGACATTAAGGATTGAATCTGATGTTCAGGTACAACGATACCCTTTTTTTCTAAGTGTTTAAAGACGCTTTCAGCCATTCTTCTCTAACCCCTTTCATGATTTCATTAAGATATGCCTGATGAAAAAATCATGAGGTTCTCTGGCTTATTATACCATTTCCAATAAAAAAATGTAAGCGGTTTCAAAATATTTAGGCTTTTAAAAAAATATTTATATCCGTTAGCCTAATTTATTGTTTAAAGTTATTTTTCCACACTGAACTAGTTCCCTAAAGTAAAGGGAATATCAGATGATCGTACGGTTAAAACTAGGAGAGGTCACACTTGAAAATAGGGCGGTGTATGCATGTCAGATTATGTGGAATCCATCGATTATGAAACGGGCACAACCATTCAGACCTTCAACATTAAAGAAGCGAATGAAAATGCTGAAGGGTATGAGGTACATTTGGATATCGATTTAGACAGCGGTTATTCACTAGAAGGCGTTAAGTTACATATCACCAATGAGGATTTTGCTGCCTACGAAACAAATGATATTCAAGAAGTAGTCAAATACGCTTTAGGATTTTTCGATGACACATTGGGGGCGATTGAAGTGAAAAATGAAGAAAATGATTTACAAAGTAAGCAAATAAAAAATACTGTGACTCAAAGTCAAGCCGAACAAACCCTAAAAGAAAAATACAACATTAAAGATGATGATAGAGCATGGGAAGATGACCGCCTTTAGTGGAGGCATCTTCCTCTTCCATTTCATTGACTGTTGCATCGAATTATTCTAACAGCCCCTTGCAATATCTTACTCATTTGGACCGAAAACACGGTCGCGAATATCTAATGCACCGGGGTTCCGTTTTTCGATGCGCTTTGCCAATGTTGCCCGCATGCCCGGCGCAAGCATTTCACAATCAGCAAGTTCTTTCATTTCTTCAAAATTCTGCTCCTTGGCATGGATAATTTGATTACATTTATGGATGGTCCACTGTGGATATGGACGATCAAGTAAGGTAAATGTTTGCCCCGCCTCAACATACCCTTCTTGTAAGACGCGGAAATACCAGCCGGTTTTTCCTGTACTCTGTAGCAACAACGCTAAGTTTTTAATCTTAAAACGACGTGCCGGCTTCCAGCACGGCTGCCTTGGCTGGGAAACTTGTATAACCGCCTCACCAATTTGAAAAGTATCACCAATGGAAATCGTTTCCTCCGTTACATGCTCCATTGCCAGATTTTCGCCCATGCCACCAGGTAATATCTCAGAAATCCCCAGTTCTTTGTGCCAGTACGAATAATTCTCAATCGAATAAGCAAACACGGCTTTTTCAGGCCCTCCATGATGTTCCAAATCGTATTGTCCATCACCTTTTATACCCGTTTTGCCGACCCATATTGCTCCTTCAATAGGATCTTTAAAAATCGCGCTTGTCCACTCACGCTCCATGGGATTTACAGCATCTTTACTTCCGATTGTTTTTGGCAAACCAACAAAAACTTTTTTCAGGAATATTTCCACTTTTGTCCTCTCCTTTGAATTATATGTATCTATACAATAAGTTTTTCTATTGCCTATCCTTTCCGTTCAAAAAATTAGTAAGCAGCCGAATGGCTTCCATTACTTCTTTCACATTTTCTTCATCATTCATTTCTTTTCTCGCATGAAGCAGAACCGGTCTGACAGATTCTACAGAACGCCCAAATTCAACCATCCACTCATATCGGGGGACCATCCAAGTATGGAAATGATGCGTGGTATCTTCATTGTAAAAATAATATACATGTTCGATTCCTAGCACTTCTCTTTGCGCTTTCCTAATTTTCGTTAAAATATTTATGTAATCCATCTTCTCTTCTTCCGTTAATTCATCAAAACATTTAATATGCCGTTTAGAAGCCAAAATAATTAATCCCTTGATTGGGTATGCCACATCCTGATGAGCATGGAAATGCTCCGTTTCAATGACCACACCTCCATCCGGCTCAATCATACCGCTAGTTAAGGCACAGCTTAAACACTCAACCTCTACTGTCTTTCCATTTGACAAGGTCATTTTTCTCACTTTAGCCCCCCCTAAATTCTGCGATTCTGATTATTATATTAAACCATTGTATCAATATTAAAAATCCCTAACCGAGTTCCTTACGAATATTTGTGTACTTTCGATACAAAATACAGATTAGATTCATATGTTTTTATCGGCTGACATTTCCTATCCTTTGTTGATTGGAGATATCAATGGATGGTGACAAAGCGAAAATAGGTGAATGGGTATGAAAAAGGTAAATAAAGAAAAGCTCTTTTTATTCCTAAAAATTGTATTTCCGATGATTTTATTAGTACTCGCAGGATATGAAATTAAAAAGTTTACTGGAAACATAAATGTTCAGTTGCTTCGCCATGAAATGAGTCAATTGCATTTTACTAAGATGCTCCTAATTTTTCTCATTACCTTTACCGCTATTTTCCCCATGTTTTTCTATGATGTATTTTTAGCAAAAATTTTAGGCTTTAAAGTACCCTTAAAAGAACTGGTGAAAAAGTCTTTTATTGCGAATACTTTTTCAAACTTAATTGGCTTTGGCGGTCTTGTAGGCGCAACGTTGAGAACTTACTTCTATCATGAAGCCGAACCCAACAAGAAAATACTAGTAAAGAAAATTGCCTCTGTTTCGCTATTTTATCTGACCGGCATTTCTTTTCTTTCTTGGATTGTTCTTGTCGGTTACCTGCGTTCCCCTCTTTTTCAAGATAAGAGATGGCTTTTTTGGGCTGTAGCAGCTGTAAGTTTGTATCTGCCAATCTTTATCACCATTTATCTTATTCAACGCAAAAAAGCGGCCGAATCAATGATTGAGTTTGGAATGGCGCTCAAACTAATTATCGTTTCGTTATTTGAATGGATTGCCATTTTTCTTGCTATTTGGTTATTATGCATGATTTTAAAAATCCCAATTGATATTACCGGGCTTTTACCCGTTTTGATCGTTGCTTCATGTGCCGGAATTATTAGTATGATTCCTGGCGGTTTAGGATCCTTTGACTTAGTGTTCATTTGGGGTACTCATATTTTAGGTGTTCCAAAAGAGCAAATCGTGGTCCTGCTGCTATTTTATCGGTTTGGCTATTTTATTCTACCATTTTTAGTTGGGGTAGTTTTATTCATCAAGGATTTTTGGAACAAGTGGAATCAATCATGGAACAATGTTCCTAATGCCATTCTGGTGAGGACCAGCCATATCCTGTTAACCTTTTTAGTCTTTCTGTCAGGACTTGTTTTGCTTCTTTCGGCAGCCGTCCCTGGAATTATCGGAAGACTAAAAATCGCTCAAGAGTTTTTATACTTTCCGATCATGAATATTTCGCATCAGCTCTCCGTTGCCACAGGTTTTATTCTGCTTGGATTATCCCGAGGTATTCAGTACAAAGAAAAAAGGGCATACCACCTAACGATGGTCGTATTAATTTTTGCTTCCATATTCACCTTCTTAAAAGGATTTGATTATGAGGAGGCATTGTATATTTTAATTGTTGTCTTGCTCTTGAGAGCTTCAAAAAAACGATTTTATAGAGAACGGTTTGTGTTAAGCTGGGGCAAAACCATTTTTGATATCGGTATGTTTGTCGTCATTACCATGATGTTTGTATTAATCGGAGCTCTCAATTTGCCTTCCTCCGAAATGAAAGTGACTCCAAAGCTATCACCATATTTGATTAAAGACTATCGAGATTTATTTAAAAGTGCGTTAATCGGCTTGTTTATTGCCACGGTCATTTTTTTCATCGGCTATTTGTTTAGACGGAATAAAAGATGGGAGCTGAAAACATCTATTGAACAGGAAGAAAAAATCATGGATCATTTGGAGCATTATAATGGAACGGTCCTAACACATTTAATCTTTTTACATGACAAATATATTTATTGGAATCAAAAAGACACCGTTATGTTTGCCTATCAAGTATATGCGGACAAGCTTGTGGTCCTCGGTGACCCTATTGGAGATCGAGACGACTTGCCACTTGCCATCGAAGAATTCCGAGAAACAGCAGATCTTCATGGATATACACCTGTTTTTTACGAGGTCAGCGAGAAAATGCTCCGTTTTCTGCATGAGAACGGTTATGACTTTTTCAAGCTCGGCGAGGAGGCTTATGTTGACTTAGACAGCTTTTCCTTTAGTGGGAAAAAAATGAAGGGAGCCAGGGCAGTAAAAAATAAGTTTGAACGAGAAAATTATCAGTTTAAGATTGCAAGTCCTCCTTTTCATGCAGATTTTATGAAGGAACTTAAGGAAATATCTGATGAATGGCTTCAAGGAAGAACGGAAAAAGGTTTTTCCCTCGGTTTTTTTGATGAGGATTACCTCAATAAGGCTGAAATAGCCGTTGTTAGAGTAAATAGAGTGGAGATTCTTGGTTTTGTCAGCCTGATGCCGGTGTATAATCAAAAACAAACGATTTCGTTGGACTTGATGCGCTTTGGGAAGGATTCGCCAAATGGAACGATGGACTTTGTATTTTTATCATTATTTGAATGGGCAAAAGAACAAGGATATAAAACCTTTAATATCGGGATGGCCCCTTTATCAAATGTGGGGCAGTCAAAGTTTTCGTTTTTAAGCGAAAAAGTTGCTTCGCAAATATTTTTGCATGGACAATTTCTCTATTCATTTCAAGGGTTAAGAAAATTCAAAGATAAATATGCCGATATGTGGCTTCCTAAATATTTAGCCTATCGAAAAAAAACTTCCTTGCCTATCACGATGGCACAAATCACTATATTGATTGGAAAGAAAAGAAAAAATGGAGACCTTTAGACGTAAAGAAAGATTGGCTAGCTCGAGCCAATCTTTCTTTGTGAAAAAACTTATAGTAGCGTGATAAAGTAAAAAAAAGTAAACCCAATCTTTCGCAAGGCCTGATGTTAAGCTGCTTTTTGTTCACCATATTTATCAAGACTATGGCCTTCCCATTTTGTAATGACAATAGCTGCCAAGGAGTTTCCGACAATGTTTACACAAGTACGTGCCATATCCAAAATCCGGTCAATACCGGCAATGAATGCCAGTCCCTCAGCAGGTATCCCTACACTACCTAATGTGGCAAGAAGAACGACAAACGATACACCTGGAACTCCAGCAATCCCCTTTGAGGTTAGCATCAATACAAAAACTAAAGTGATTTGCTGTCCGATACTCATAGGAATCCCATACATTTGTGCAATGAACATTGCCGCAATTGCTTGGTAAAGGGTAGATCCATCAAGATTAAAGGAATAACCGGTTGGAATGACAAAAGAGGTAATCGACTTTGGACAACCGATCTTCTCCATCTTCTCCATAATTTTTGGAAGGACCGTTTCTGAACTCGCCGTCGTATAGCCCAAAATGAGTTCGTCTTTTAAATATCGGAGCAGCTTGAAAATGTTAAACCCTGCAATTTTCGCCGTTAAGCCTAAAACCACTAAAATGAAAAAGATCATCGACCCGTAAACAACCAGAACCAGTTTCCCCAGTGGAATTAGAGAGGAGATACCAAATTTCGAAACGGTCACACCAATCAAAGCAAAAACACCAAGTGGCGCTAATTTCATGATCTGGTTTGTGACAAAGAACATCGCATCTGCCGTTCCTTTGAAGAAATTGAGAATGGGCAGGCCTTTCTCTCCGATTGCTGCCACTCCAAGTCCAAACATAACGGAGAAGAAAATGATCGCAAGCATATCTCCATTTGCTAATGACTGAATAATGTTAGTAGGCACAATGTTCACCACTGTATCAATCATCGAATGAGACTCAGTTTTTTCAGCCGTACTTACATAACTGTTAATATCCGTCTTCGTTAAGTGGCTGCGATCAACTCCAACACCTGGTTGAAAAACGTTCGCCGCAAGCAGTCCAACAATGATGGCGATCGTCGTAATGATTTCAAAATAAAGTAAAGTCTTGCCTCCGAGCTTTCCCAAAGACTTCATATCGCCAACGCCTGCAACACCAACAATAAGACTTGAGATTACGATTGGAACAACAATCATTTTTATTAAGCGAATAAATATATCACCTATGGGCTGGAGGTAACTTGCCACTTGCGGATTCCCATAAAAAACTGCACCGACTGTAATACCTAGAGCTAGTCCAATGAATATCTGCCATGCTAAACTAATTTTCTTCATTAACATTTCCCCTTTTTAAAATATATAGAAAGTCGATTATGACGAATAATCGACTTAAATGCTTCAATCTTTTTAGTCAAATCAATCATTTTCCATTTCGCATTACCTTTTAATAGTATTCACTATTTTAAAAATAAAAATTATAATGAAAATCACTTTCATTTCTATAAATACAAAATAGAAAAATCAGATTTACCACGACTTTATTCCTATTCAAACAAACGACTTTTTCGTTTAAGTTATTTTTTTAGAATAACATGTACAAGAAAAAAATAAAAGAATTTTAGGTATAACATAAAATGGATGTATCTCCCGATCGGAGAAAAATATATAATTGTATCAACTCTTGCCTAGCCAATTTAGTCCAAAATATTTTATAATTAAAGACATTACTAATTTCCAAAATACTGTAAGTCTTAAAATAGGCAATTCAATTTTGAGGGGGTGTTTAGACATGAAGAATCTTTCTAAATTGTCAGATACTACAGCAACTCATGCAAAGCCAAGTATTGGAAAGGCGATACTTTGCATGGGGCGGATATTCATCTAGAAAAATCGCCCAGGTAAGCATTACTATCATTTCTAATATGCGGCTTTGCACCTTATTTTCTCAAATTACAAATAAGGGGCTGCAAACAATGAAATATATAAATGCAACAAATATATTACCTGAAAAACTGATTACTGAAATCCAAAAATATGTTCAAGGGGAAACTCTCTATATTCCGAAACAAGAAACAGCGTATCAGAAATGGGGAAGTTGTTCGGGAGGAAGAAAGCTACTTGATGAGCGAAATGCCTCTATTAAGAAATCCTTCAAAAGCGGCATCCCTATTAATCAATTAGCTGAGGAATATTTCCTTTCAATTGAAACAATCAAAAAAATTGTATATTCACATAAAAAACACTAATGGTTTTGGCCATCAGTGTTTTCTTATGCCTAAATTGGTTCTAAGTTATCTTCTCCATTTTATTAATCCAACTTTTTTTCTAAAATTGACAAAGAATTAATTGATAGTGGAGGTGTCCTACAATGATTGGAAAATTCATTCGGAATGACCAATTTAATTTTATAAAAAAACAAGTGACTTTAATAAAGGATAGCTACAAAAAAAATTCTGATCCTTCCGTTATTCGGGCAGTAAAAGAACTTGCAAATGCCAGGATCATAGAGCTTTTTCCAGATATAACTGGTGATCAAGCGGAAATCCTGGACCTTTCAAACTGGAAAACGGATCAAGAGTTTGATCAGTATATCCAACATCTTTCCAGCTTGCTGATACCCTTTCCTAATCTGACCGACCAACAGATTAAAAAAATGTTTCCAAAAGCTAAGAAATTAAAGGTACCTGATTTATCTCAAATCAATTTCAATCAAATCACCTACCTAAGCTGGACGGATATCAGCACCAATAAAAAATTTATTATAACTGAACTAGATGAGAAACTGGTCGGAATCGAGTGCAAATATTCAATATTAAGTAAGGACAATATTTGTTCTTTCTGTAACCGTTTCGGTCAAGTTGCCTTTATATCAACAGTAACCAAAGCGAAAAAGTCAAAGAACCCGGATTACTACAAAGCAATTGGGAACTACATCTGTTTTGACAGCTCTGAGTGTAATAAAAGAATAATAAATGTAGACTATTTGACTGCTTTTTTTAAAGGGTCTTTGGGATAAAATCAGAGCTGCATCCCTCAGATGTGTTCTGGACAGTCCTTTTAGAAACACATTTATAGGATTAAGAAAGCGATTCTTCCGTAAGGAGAATCGCTTTCTATATTAACAGTTTGTTTTCTTATCTCTTATACAGGTTTGGAAGGATATGGTTTCAATTGAATGGTATTCGATACCCTTCCCCAATCAAGTAATACCCGTTTCCCGTACTATTGCTGCCCCTGTTTCTCATACAAGTAAAAGATATAATCTGTAGATGGGCCTGGATATCCTAATTGACGCAGCATCGCAGTAATATTTCCCCTATGGTAGGTGCCGTGATTGACAACATGCTGCACCAATTCTGAAAGCCGTGTTTCCAGTTGACCGTACATCGGATGTTTAAGCGTCTTAGAAGCTTCTAAATCCTCTTGGCTGCTTAGAAAATCAAAATATTGCTCCGAGAATTTCAAATACTCTCTTTCCATATCCTCGAGAGTTATATTTTCCATCTCCGCAGAATACTTTCCAACAAACTGCTGTATTTCTTCATAGGTTTTATCTGACATCGCACACAACCAAACTACATCTGTTTTAAAAAGATGGATCACGACTTGTTCCACACTTGAAAACACACTCTTTACTTCCTGTTGATATACTTCACTAGGCAATTCTTTTAAATGGTTAAAAACCCGCTTATTCGCCCAAACATGGTAATCATACAAACGCAGCGAATCCTGTTTCATTGATTAAACACCTCTATTATTATGGTCTATTTAATAAGGAACTTCTTTTCTTCAATAAGGACGTATTCAAACAACTTAAGCCCAGCAATTTACTACTGGGCTCTATTTTCTACAACCCAAGGGGGGGTTATATAAGTTAGTCGTTTTCTTGAGTCAAATAGTTTCATAGAATTAAAAATTTTCAAATATTCGAGGTCATTTTCTTTCATTTCCCCGTTTGAAATTCCCAGTTGCTTTCGCCAAGATCAGTTGAACTGCTTGTTTGTCTTCGGCATCTTGAATTTTTTCTAAAAATTTTTCAGCGTCTTTCCCTCTTAACGTTTTAATCTGCTTACCAAAATAATCGAGAAAGACTGTATTATTTTTTGTTACTCGATAGCTAAAAGGTTCATCGTCCAATCGATTTCTTTTATCAATATTGTCCATTTATTAACCTCCAGATTATATACTATTAATATTTTCTCTAAAGATGGTGTATTTTCCTTGTTTCAGCAAGCGCGAGTAAAACTAGTTGCACGAAAAGTATGAATATATTATTCTATATACATAGAAATTCTATATATGTAGTATACTTATATATAAGGAGAATTGATGATGGAAGATGAGCTACTAAAAGTTTTTGATACCAATCATAATCCTATCGGGGTAGCAAAGAGGGAAGAAGTCCATCGACTCGGATTTTGGCACGAATCCTTCCATTGCTGGATTGTTAGCCGCGAAGAAGAAATTGATTATCTTTATCTGCAGCTTCGATGTGAATTGAAGAAAGACCATCCGAATCTCTTCGATATTACGTCAGCAGGCCATTTATTAGCCCATGAAACAGTAGTGGATGGCATTAGGGAGATTAAAGAGGAATTAGGAATTGATGTTACTTTTTCTGAGCTAATACCCTTAGGGGTCATCAATTATTGTGTCAACCATGAGGACTTAATTGACAATGAACTGGCACATACATTTTTATATAAAAAGAATCTGGCTTTTGATGAATTTAGCTTACAAAAAGAAGAGGTTTCAGGCATCATCAAAGTGAAGTTTTCTGATTTTATTGAACTTTGGTGTGGTGTTAAACAAGAAATAAATATAAAAGGTTTTGAGATAAACAATAATGGTGAAAAGATTGTTTTCAATAGAATGGCTGGCAAAAATGAATTTGTCCCCCACGGGCTTTCATTTTATGAAACAATCATCCAGTTGATTAAAGAAAAACTAGATGAATGTAGCTAACCTGCATTACCATGAATCAAAATAGTGGCGAACAGTACCTGACACTGTTCGCCTGATTTTTGGGTTTCGCAAATAAACTCGTCACTTTCACAAATAAGCTCGTCAGCACTTATGCCTGAGGGAAGGTATACATTCCCTCAGGCAAAAAAAACTACCATATAAAGGTTCATTATCTTTGTGGTAGCTTGGTTACAAATATTTGATTAAATCGAAATAGAATTAGCCGCCGAAATGGCTTAATCATTCCACCCCCGCCAAAGCCGTTAGGATATATTGGTACAGTTTCGCATCCATACCGAATTCGGCGGCTTGATTTGGGTTTTCAATATAATACCTTTCAGCTGATTGACTGATGCCTTGAAAATCGCCGAATAATACACTAATTCGCTTTTTCCACTCTTGTGCAAGCTCTAATACGACCGGATCAGCTGCATTTGTTCCTCTCTCCATTTCCTTGCGAAAATTGGCAAGTAATTTTTGCCCTTCATCTTCATTTTCTCTTAACTCATCAGGTTTCAGTAATTTAAGATTCTTTTTCATTTCATTCACTTGTTCTTGGGTAAAATGGCCACTATAGCTGATTTTCATCATTTGTATCGTTGAGATAAATTGATCAGATGTTACCTTTTTACGGGAACGAAGCAATTGAAAAATGTCCGTCAGTTTGCCTTTCAGAGTTTGCCGCAATTTAATCTCCTCATCCAGACGAGTGAGCTGAAGCTGTAATAACTCCAGCGGATCAAACTCTGAAACCTTCATGATTTGACTAATTTCCTCCAAAGAAAAACCAAGCTGTTTGAACAAAACAATTTTGTGAAGCTGCTTCAAATCATTTTCTGAATAAAGCCGATGACCAGCATCCGTCGTACAGGAAGGATGAAATAAACCGATTTTATCGTAGTGATGAAGAGTCCTCACCGTTAGCCCGGTTTGTCTTGCTAATTCTCCAATCTTCCATGTTTCCTTCATGTTCATTTCCTCACTTCTATCAATAGCTTTTTAGCATATTCCTTATTTCGAGCGGACTAAAGTAGTATTTTTCCCCGCATATATTACATACTGTCTCAATTTGTTTATTCTTTTGAACAGAATCAAGCAACTCTTCTGTACTTAATGAAAATAACATCCCATAAAACATTTCTTTCGAGCAGCCACAAAAGAATTGCACAGCATCGCTCCCCATAAACATAGAGTCTTCAAATAAATAAAGAAGGCGATCCTTAACGATTTCTATACTTTCCGCAATAGTTAATACAATTTGATTTTCAGAAATAATTTGCTTTACCTGATCTATCAAATGAATGGAAGCGCCTGGGAGCAGTTGAACGAATATGCCTCTGCTTAAACTAATGTCATTATTTTTATCAATAATGACATTCAACTTAATGTATGTGGGAGTTTGTTCACTTTGGTTAAAATAATGTGAAAAATCGTTCTCGATATTGCCATAGGGCATATCAGTGATCCCTGTAAAAATACTGTTCATACCCAAATCTTTGATCACTTGTATATATCCTTTATTTCCGATCAACTGCTCAATCGCAACATGCTCCGTTCCATTTAGTGGAGAATTTAATAATTGGTCACTAAGAAAGCCACGAACATTCCCCATTGAATCCGCATCTGCGAAAATTTTACATTTAGGATGACTAGTGTTAACTTTTAGACTAATTCTTTGCTGCCCTTTTACTATTCCCGACATTAAACACACTATGGATACCGTTTTTCCAAGCGTACTTTTTAAGAGTTTATTCATATTGTCCTTATTACAGATTTCTTTTACCAAATTTGTATTATCTACAAATATGACGCGAACCTGCTTGTTATAGGCTAACGTCTTAATTATATAGTTTTCCATTCTAAAAAAATCCTTTCACTTAAATTACACATGCAATCCATTTCGATATATCTACTATAATTCCTAACGTTAGGTGAGGTTCAATAGGAATTCGCAAAATAGATATTTACCGACTTGAGTAAAAGGAACTTTAACAGCTAAATCCCAAAAGTAAGTGGTGCCTGCCCCTCTGTTGCGTTAACGTTTTAACGAACTGAGGGGCAGGCACCACTTTTAGTCTAAAAATAATAATGGTAATGAAAGCCACGAACATCTTTTTGGTAACCTAACGATTCGTATAAGGATTGTGCTTTTGTGTTATCAATAGCCGTTTCAACTCTTAGTCCCTTTGCACCAGTGCCCATCACGAACGCTTTCGCCTCAAGCATTAATTGTTTAGCTACGCCATTTCTTCTTGCAGTTGGATCAACAAATAAATCATTTAATATCCAAACTCTCTTCATGGAAAGTGTTGAAAATGTTGGGTAGAGCTGAACAAATCCAAGAGGTTTGATATCACCGTCGCTTGTTTCATCAACCGCTAAGAAGATAACGGACTCCTGTCGCTCTATTCTTTTTTTAAGGTAGGCTCGTCCTTCTAGAAAAGCCGATTTTTGCTTACAAAAAACACGGTGTTGGTCAAAAAGTTGGGCCACTAGATCCAATTCATTTAATCCCGCTGTTATTATGGTTATGTTCTTGAAATCTGTCATAGGATTCTCCTCCTGCAAAAATATTTGGTTTCGTCATATCGCTTCAGACCAACACAAAAAGGTCTTAGACACACTTGAAGAAGAATGTTCTTCAAATGGTTCAAAGACCCTTGTTCTGATAGTTCAATAACGAGATGCCACATGCACCTCTTCGATAAAAAAGGTAAAATTATCTCTATTACAATTTTACCAGATTTAATCTGGATGCGGCAACTAGCTTTAAAGGGGTTACCTCACAATTAAGTACTTTTATTCTAAATCAAGTGTTTTACCTGTTTCTACTAATGTCTTTGTATTACTAAGGATCATCCACCATGCAGCATCACTGTTCTCGTAATGAGGATCCCCTTCCTGCCATTGGTCATGAATGAAAGTTAACTTCGTACAACCACCTACCGGCTCGAGCAGATAAGAAATTCTAGATTCATATTCCTGGTTGTCATCTTTCGTATATGATTTTCCAGCAAAGTGGGTAAAACGGAGTACTTGATTTGGGACATGCTCTAATACATTGCCATAAACATGAACCGTTTCATCGCCATCGGCCCCCGGGCCAATATATTCCAATAAATCACCTACTTGAAAGGTGGAGCGGATCACGCTTCCATAATAAATTTGCTTTGTTCCCTCCGGCGAGATTAATGCCTTCCATACTTCCTCTGGTGTTCCGCCAATATAAAATACATACTTCAGATCATTCATTAATTAAATCCCTCCTAAAATTGTTTCTACCTACATCATAAACAAACTTCACTGACATATACGGTCAGTGAAGTTATAAGTTTTGATAATGTTTTACTAATTCTGAAGTGACCGTTACCATTCTCTCTTTTAAAAATAACGGTTCTAGAATCTTTATTGCCCTTCCATAAGGAAGAAGATAGTAAGGTACATAAGTATTGATCGATTGCTCATCGATCATAAAAAAAGCATGATTTTCCGACCGGCGGGTAAGTGCATGCCCAAATAACCAATGCTGACATAAATCATCGAGGGCATGCGCATGTCCTTCAATTTGAATGGAAATCAGCTGTTCAGGCTGATCTAAATCAGGCAAAAGTCCATTTAGAAAAAAAGAACGTGCTGAAAAATCTGCTGGACGATCAAATTCAACTCCTGTTCGAGATATACTTACAATCCGATTCACACGAAAGCTGCGCATTTCAAGGCGGAGGTGGCAATAGGCGATGACATACCAATTCCCTTTCCAATAAATAAGGCCATAAGGATCAATGCTGCGCGGTTGAGGTGTGCTTTCGATTCCCTTTCGGTATTCCATTAATAGTGTTAAACCTTCTGCTACGGATTCTTCTATTTCTTGTAGCAGCGATTTCAATTCAGCATTCGCTGGAGGCTGAATCACATCAAACCCTGTTTCATGACGATTAATATAATCCAATTGTTCTGGATTTGTATACTTTTTCAGTTTTGTGACTGCCCCATGTAAAACCTCAGTAAAGGGATACCCTGCCTCTGATGCAAAACTTGCTGCATGAATCAGTGCTTTTTGCTCATCTACGTCAAAAAATAGGGGCGCCTTTGTAAACTCATGGAGCAAACTGTATCCGCCATTATGACCCGCATCCGAAATGATCGGAACTCCGCTGGCACACAAGGCATCGATATAACGGTACACCGTTCGGATATTTATCTCCAATTCTTCCGCCAGTTGCTGGGCCGTCATTCTTTTCCCTGTTTTAAGCAGCCAAAGTATAGAAAGCATATTAACAGCTTTGGACATGGATTATTTAGTCCCTTTTACAGCAGCGCGGGCATTGCCTTGCCGTTTTGCCAAAGGCAGCATCCCGATTTCCTCTATCACTTCGATAGCTTCCTTATATGTACGAACCTGGTAATTCTTCATTCATCTCAGCTCCCCAACTTTTCTTTCATATATCTAATTAATAGTTTACCTAATTTCTTTAAACAGTAAACTATGAAAAATAGAAAAAACTTCTAAAACTGGCCAAGGGGTTTATTACATAATATATGGTAATTAGAAAGCATACATCATACCGTTTTCCATTTACTTATGATACGGTTCACCGTACCAACAAATGGTAGAATAGTAAGAGGAATACTTTGGAAGAAAAGCGAAGTTAATGAAAAGGTCCTTATTGATGGTGAGCAGCTTGCCAACAAGTACGTTTAAAAAACATTATATTTTCCTGCAATTTCTACCCAGTCATGGCGCTTTGATGTTTCTAGTTTTTCGCTAATTTTTTGGCGGTGATTTTCAACTGTTTTTACAGAAATCTCAAGTTTTTTCGCGATATCCTTGAGCGAATAGCCTCTAACCGAAAGGAAAAAAACCTCTTTTTCGCGCTTTGTGATTGGAAGATCCAGCTTAGCCAATGATTCAGGTTCAGAGCTATCTCCGATTACCATGCTATTAAACACCTTATTGCTGGCAAGAATATGATCAAGGGAGCTAATGATGTCATCTCTTTTTAATTGTTTAATTAAATAACCATCTGCCCCAATTTTATATGCTTTTTTCTGAAACCCAATATCGTCAAACATTGAAAAGATAACAATTTTTGCTTCCGGCAGCTGCTTGCGGAGTTTTTCTAGTGTCGCAAATCCATCTAATCCCCCAGGCATGGATAAATCTAGAAGAATTAAATCGGCCGGAAAGGATTCCACTAGTTTGATAGCTTCATAACCGTCAGAAGCAAATTCTACCCCATCTATACAATATGCATGCTGCAAAATCATCGCGAGACCATCCCGGACAATCTCGTGGTCATCAACAATCAGCAGATTCATATTCATTGTCTCCTTCATTTTTATTAATTGAAACAAACCCCTCGACTTTAGTTGGACCACCTTTTTTGCTGCTCCATTTTATGGCTCCCCCCAACATTTTGCTTCTCTCATACATATGCTTTAATCCAAGCCCATTACTTTTCTTTGTTTTCACATCAAAGCCAACCCCATTATCATGGATGTAAAAGTAAATATATTTATTGGCTGGTTTAATATGGATCGAGATAGAAGTAGCATTTCCGTGTCGAACAGCATTGTTAACACCCTCTTGAATGATTCGAAAAAAATGTAACTCCTTCTCCCTATCAAAGCAATCATTAATTTCTGTGTCCATAATAAACTGAATGTCGATTTTATAAAGCTCTTCCCAATCTCGGACTGCTTCATATAGTGCTTCCTTTAAACCAAGATGATCAACGGTTTCTGATCTGAGATTTTTGGATAAGCACTTAATATCATTCAACGTTTTTTCCATACCAGTTATCATTTTGGTAAGATGGCTTTCGTAGGTGTTATTGTTGACATATGGTTTAATGCCTTCGAGGCCGAGAAATATACTATAGACACTCTGCCCAATATGGTCATGTAACTCTCGGGCAATCTTTCTTCGTTCTGCCTCCTGAGCCAGCATGGTCTCCTGAACAAGCAGTTCATTAAATTTTGCTTTTTTGCTAATTTCATTTTCCACTGGTCTCCGTAATTGAAGAATATAGTAATCTTCATTATTACTGTTCATCTTATTTAGTGACATTTCAAACTCTTCTTCTATTCCGGAATAAACGGCCATATGAGAATGGAAAAAGGGTACCGGATCTTCGACAGCAAGAATACAGCGATTCTCTCCTTCCTCTAATTCCCTTTGCTGGCAATATGAACAGTAAGGAACTGAATCACCTATCTTCCATCCGCACATCGATTTAGCAGACTCATTCATGTAATAGATGGTTCTATCTTTGTCCATAATAATAATTCCGTAAGATGCAAAGTTGATAATTTCTTCAAAGAAATGTTCAGGTAATTTCATTTTGCTTCCCCATCTTCATGTGATACTTCTATTGTAGCGTGTTTATATTTGTCTTTTTTCTAAAGAAATGAAAAATAGATGAACTATTTACAATTAAAGCGAAAGGCGCCCAACTTCTGCACCAAGAACAAGTCTAGGTACAGAAGTTGGGCGCCTCCTCAAAAAAACTATTGATTTTCCTTTGTACTATGCTAATGCTGTCGAACCGTCCTTGCTCAACAGGAAAATTCTCAAGGTCGATTGATGTAAATTCTGATTCTATAAAAAGGCAATAGGTACAGCTGCTGCAAGAAGCAGAAAGCGGAGAGTAAAGCCTCCAATTAGTACCGACGTTTCTGTTACGAGAGTCCCGGCAATACTATGTGAACCAGCAGCGGCTACTTGGAGCCCTTCAATTGTTTGGGACATCTTCCTTGCATTTATAAGTTCTAATGATTCGATTACGATTGGCAATAATAGACCCACTGCAATAAGAGCAATCCAGAATATCATGCTATACTCACCAACTAGCAATGAGGCAACAGATTCAGCCGCAGCTTCATTGGATGTTGAAGTAATTAGAAACATTGTGAAGATGAGAAACACTTCAACTGCCAACAATGACAAATGTATTTTTTTCACCGATATAACCTGATGTACGACCTGTTTATTCACTATGCCTGAAACAAGCAATGTACCTGCAATACCTGTCGATAAGGCAGAGACAACAAAGAGAATCGGAAGGATGGCTGTGTTCCATAGTGGAACTGTTGCTATTACTCCAATTAAAAATCCAGTGTATATAGCTGTTCCAATCGCAAATACAACTCCGATATACTCAACCCATTTATTCACATCTTTTTTTAGCAACTCCATCAAGGCAACATAAAAGGCTGCGAGCATAAAGAAAGAAATAAAGTAGGTTCCGATTGTCATAACTGAATTAATATTGGTGAATAAGTATATGAACCTAAGTGGGTTCTTAAGACCTGCTTCCGCATCGACAATTAATAAAAGCAGGCCTATCCCCATTAATATGGGACTAATGAGTCTTCCTGTCATTCTAACAGTAACAGCTTTCGGGTATTTACGGGATATATAGGAAGAGGTTAAAAATGCACCTGCACTTAAACCCGCCAAAAATAAATAGGCCGCAATGATCGTTCCCCAAACCATTCTCCTCACCTCACGTAATATATTTTCGTTTTACCTAAATCTTGCCTTAATGGCTTCGCATTGTATTTAATAATTGCTTTTGATATTTCACTATTAGGATCATCCAGATCACCAAATATTCTTGCAGTACTAATACATGTACTGACACATGCTGGCTGTTTACCTTCTGCTACTAGGTCAACACAGAAACGGCATTTTTCCACAACACCGGTCAAATGGTCTTGTGTTCTCGCTTGATATGGACATGCAACCATACAGTACTTACATCCAATACATTTTTCTGGGTCAACTAGGACAATCCCCTCTTCGGTTGTGTAGGTCGCTTTTGTAGGGCATACACTTTCACAAGGAGCATCCTCACAGTGCTGACACTGCACCGGGATGATTTCATTTTTTACATTTGGAAATACTCCAGTTTCTATTTCATGAAATTTAATGAAACTGACCTCCACTGGAAGTTCATTTTGCATCTGACAGCTAACACGGCAGGCATAACAGCCGACGCATTTGCTAGTATCAATCATCATTCCATATCGTGCCATCAGCCCTTCACCTTCCTTACTTTAACGATTACTTCTTGCATATTTCCTGCCCCGCTCCTTGCTTCGAAATCAAATGGCACATGTTCCATATAACCAAAGCCAACTCCTACTCCCGTCTTCTGATATGGAGATGTAATGCCATAATGACTTGGTACAAAAATGGCTTCAGGATGGATCCTTTCTGTCACTTTTACTTTGACTTTACTAACAGCCTCACTTGACTTTACCTCAACTAGATCTCCATCCTTGATTCCAAGGTCTTTTGCACGAACTGGATTCATCCAAATTCTTTCAAGATCATAATCCTTTGTTATTTGCATCAAAATAGGCGTATTCGCTGTTTGTGTATGGCTATGAATCGCCTGTTTTCCTGTGATCAAACGGAATGAATCCTCTTTCGGGCTGACCTTCGGTTCACCCCATTTTACAATTGGTGAGAAGCCTGCCTCCTTAAATTTTTCACTAGAGAACTCCACTTTTTTAGATGGTGTTTTTAGCTCAGGCATTTTCCCAAGCTCAATCGTCATATCCGGAAACATAATCGTTCCTTTTTGTCTCAATTGCTGATAGGTAATTCCAGTTGGAGCAAGCATTGCTTCATTCAATTCATCAAGGCTAAAGTTGAAATATTGACTAAATCCACAAGCTTTTGCAAGCTCTGAATAGATCTGGTGGATTGGTTTTGTTTCTGGATGGACTTTTTCAACCATCTGCTGTCTTAAGGCTATTCCTGGTGTCTTGCCAGATAAACTCTCAATCGCTTCATCACGTTCAATATATGTCACATCAGGAAGAATATAATCTGAAAGTAATGCCGTTTCAGACATCTGAACATCGATTGTGACAATAAGGTCCATCTTTGAAAAAGCCTTTTTCATGTATTTTGGATTTCCATAACCAAGCGCTGGATTGGAATGGTGAAAAATTGCAGCTTTCATCTTGCCTTCCATGGCATTTTTAGCCACAATCGTTGCTACACCTTGTTCTTCATAGGCAAGAGGGAACTCCTCTTGTCCCGCTTTTTTGAGTTCAGGTTTTTTAGGGCTTGGATATTTAGCAGGATCAAGCGCACCTAAATGCGGTTTTGTTCCAATAATACTGCCTCCCTGTTGTTGTATGTTTCCAAGCATCGCATTAAATAAGGCAACCGCACGGCCAGTTTCTGTGCTATTTTCATAGTTACAGCCAAAGGCACCCCGCCAAGACTGTTCAATTAATGCTTTTGGCTTTGCTTTCCCCATATCAGTTGCTATTCTTGTAATCGTATCAGCGCTAATGCCAGTTAATTTTTCAGCCCATTCTGGGGTATAATTTTCAAGTTCCTTTGCGTATTCATCAAAACCAATGGAATAATTTTGGATAAAGTCAGAATCGTAAAGATTTTGTTTGATTAATACATGGGACATTGCCAGAACAAGCGCAAGGTCAGTTCCAGGGCGTATTGCTAGCCATTCATTTGCCAAGTTCCCGGTGTTGTTTAGTCGTGGGTCTACAATGACAATTTTTGCCCCATTTTCTTTTGTATCAACAAGTGACTGTACTGAGCTTGGCCGGATTGCGTCTCCGTAGCTTCTTCCAATAAACATTATATATTTTGCAGAGCCGATATCTGCGCTTGTTGCCGTAACACCTAATGTGTGCAGGAAGCCTGCATCACGTGAATTGGAACAAACCACATGGTGGGTATAGTAGTTGGGTGAGCCAAGAGCTTGAATAAATCTTGGTGAGTAAAACTTACCTGTGGCCCTTGGATCCTCCGTTAATGATACAGCTCCAGGTCCATTTTCCTTAATGATTTTATTTAGTTTATCTGCAATTTCCTTATATGCCTGATCCCAGGAAATTGGTTCGAATTTTCCTTCACCGGCTCTCTTAAGTGGTTGTGTCAAACGCTCCTTTGAATAAACAAGAGTTGCATAACCATGGCCTCTAGCACATAACTTTCCTTTTGAATAAGGATGATCAGGGTGTCCTGTTAATTTCCAGAGACGGCCATTTTTTATGTGACCAATGATCCCGCATTTACTTGAACAGCCATTGCAAGTACTGGCTATTTCTTTAATTTCTGTTCTTTCGCTTGCTTTCACATATTTACTGGACCAATCTTGAAAACTTGCTGTTCCAGCAGATGCTAATACTGTTGTTGCGGCAGATGCCTTAATAAAGCTCCGCCTTGATATTTTTGAATCAAGCATATTCGCCATATCCTCCTTTATGTTTTAATCAATCAATTTAGAAAAAGCTCAAGTTTTAATTCTTGACCGGATTCCTAATCGTAAAAATATTGTGTTCAATACCGTATATGGAAGTAAGCTTTTTTAGCATTTGCTGAAGAAATCGAGTTACCTGAAGATAAAATTGAGTTCCCCCTAGTTCCTCAAGTCTAAGAGCAAATTCGTCCAGCCAGTCAAAATGATCTTCCAGGAACTGTTTAATCAATTCTGATTTCGCATGTAAAAGAAAAAATGCTAGTAATTCGAGCAGTATTGCAAGATGATCGGGCGTATTCCTATAATTTTCAGGAATTTCAATTTCAAATTCTTCTAAGATGAAGCGAATATGGAGAGCAGAATCTCCCAGCAGATATCCTTTACTCCTTGCAAATGGAAGGTTGCAGGTACGATCTGCAGTCCATTCCTTATAAACTGACTCGACAGGTAGTGCAGGTCCACCAAGGCTTTCCGCGTATATTTGCTGCATTTGTTTTAATCCAGTAGGTAGATCTGTTATTTCTACTAAACTGTTAGATTCATACCATTCAGATGCATACCTCCTAAGCTCATCTAAAAGTTGATGGCAAGAGAAATCTTCCCAGATGTCGGATTCCGGAAACTTATAGAGGTCAGCAAGTATCGAGAAAATCATTGAAGCTGACTGCTTTTGTTCTAGTATTGCGCCCAAAATTCCACCCCTTTTTTGAACCAATGATTCTATTTTTACTATAGGAAATATAACTTTGTGAAACAATATACAATCTGTGGATTTTGATTTAATTCTTATGAGGGATTTCACCTATTATTTTTTTCGAGAAAATCATTCATTCAGTGACAAATTCACTAATAAACTCAATAAAACAGCATGACTGCTACCTTTCCACTCAATTTCCCCCGCAATAAAATATGGACAATTTGTTACACTTATTTGGACATGCTGGTAACTTCAGAGAATTAAAAGGGTTTAAGAGTTAAAATTAAATAATACGTGGAATTGCCTAAACTTGAGCCTATGTCCATCATCTGTAGGTTGGATGTTTATCTTTATAAAAAGAAATGGAAGAAGGTGACGAGATGTCATTATTGACATACTGGCTTGAAAGTCTTAGCGATGAACTGAGTGCTACGGAAAATTGCCTTCGAAAAATTTGTCCGTCCAGTACTTGTACTATTTGCCAAGAAAGCTGTGAGGTACAGGCTATAACATATATAAATGGCAGTGCAATTATCGACCACAAAGTTTGTACCGGCTGCGGACGCTGTATTACCATTTGCCCTGTTCAGGCGCTACAAGGGCAATCACCGATAAGAAATACCCTTAATGGTGTATTAATTCTAGATGTTGGACCGCTTCCGACAGAAACGGAGCTACTCCACTTATATAATTGTGGAATTCGAAAGATTTCTGTTACCATGCCTGACACTAAAGTGACAGTGATCATTGATGAAACAAATGCTATCTTAAAAAAGATGAACATGGAGCCATTCGTATTAGTTCCAACACCAGATCCTACTATTCCTGAAACTCTAACACTTACAAGACGGGGGTTGTTTAGTAGGCTCACATTTGAAAGCAAAAAGCTTGCACTAACTACCATTACGCCTGCTAAATGGCATTTTAATCAGGATAAATTCAGATTATCAAACATGTTTGAAGGCTGGTCTTTTTTTACGATTGTTCTAAATACTGATGCTTGTACGCTTTGTGAAACATGTTTTCGGTTATGCCCCGGGCAAGTATTTTCAATCCAAGGAAATAACCTTAACATCGATAGTGAGAAATGCTTAGGCTGTTTACTCTGTTTTGATGTGTGTCGAAATGATGCGATAAAGGTGGAGTCGAATCCCCATACATCTAAGATAAATACCTTCTCTATTGTTCATTGCAAATGTAAAACCTGCGGCGGTGATTTTCTTAGTTGGACGGACGAGGAAATATGTAAAAGTTGTGAAAGCAGTAAGCAAAACAATATCCTGAACTTTTTATAAAAATTATCAATAGCATACGTTTAATATTGGCAAGTCTATGAATCTTTAGGGCGGAGAGCGAAGGCGTCTCGCAGCTAGGGTGCTGGAGCTGGACATTTCTCAAAGTTAAAACTTACTCATAAAAAAACGCCAATCCCATTCGATTTAAATAGGACGGCGCATTATGCAGAAATACCGAAATTTTAGTTTCTTTTCACCTTTAATAGGAAACTCGCAATGGAACCAGTAATTAAACCCCAAATAACATTTGTTACTAAGACACTAACAACAGCAAACGGATTTGTTAATGGTCCTTGCAAATGCAACTGAAAATTCTAAATGTACATTTGTCATCAGAAATAGCGATTCCCACACATTATCACTTATCGTTCCAAAAGTAAAATTAGCTTGTGGTAGAACCTGGTAACATCAGAAAGTATACAAACCACAATCGAATGTCTCTCATGATTGTGGTTTGTATACTGTTTAAAGCTTTCTCCCCTATTCTCTCACTTCAACAATTTGCTGAGGGAATGGTTCTTCTCTTATTTTAAAAAGTGGTACAACTAGTAACGAGCCAATCAGGAATAGTAAACCTGAGACTAAATAAACACCAAATAAAGACAATGGAGTTTTTACAATCCCTGATGCTGACATTCCAATGACCATCATTCCCATAAACAATGGATTGAGCACCCCATTTACACGTCCGACAAACGCTTCATCTGTATTCTTTAAGATCAAGGTATTAATCCCAATATGAATACAAGGGAAGAACATTCCGTTCAATATTTGTAATCCAATCGTTAACGGAATACTTGTGGACCATCCAATTCCAATTGTAAATATCATGCTTGCGAAGATCCCGAGAGCTAGAAGTTTTTGTGGAGATATCTTCTTTGAAAAAGCCATCACGATACCGCCGCCCATCAACATACCGGCACCATTTGCCATTAACAGCCATTGCAAGAATTCCTTCGTTTTCCCTAGGTTTTCTATCGTTACAAAAATCGCAAGTGGTGAAATAAGCCCCACAGCTAAACCACATACGGCAAAGACGCCACCCATTGATTTTAGGACCTTCCTTGACATGACATAGCGAAATCCATCCCCCAACTCTTTCTTAAAATCACTTTCACCTTCTGTTTTTTCCTTCTCCAAATCACGTGGCAGAACCATTAACACTATAGCAGAAAGTAAAAACATGACACCCATCACAGCAATTGAAGTATAGATCCCATACTTTTGGTAGACAAATGTCCCAATAGCCGGACCAATCACCATAAATATAGCCATCAAGGATTGGAACATAGCCATAACCGATTGCAACTGCTCACCGGGAACATGCTGCTTTAACAGTTTCATAGCGGATGGCATTGAGAACTGAGATAAAATAGCAGATACCAATGTTGCAAAAAAGATTGCCTGCCAAGAACCGTAAATAAGTGTTAATAACACGACAAAAATGGATACTGAAGATAACAAATCACACCAAACCATCGTACGTTTCGGTTTCCATCTGTCAGCGAAAGTACCTCCAATAAATGAAAAAATAAATATAGGCGCAAACTCAGCAACAGAAATCAATGAAACATAAACCGGATCGTTATTGGTTATTTCTGTAACATATAACAGAATGGCAAAATTCCTTACCCATATACCTAACTGCAACAAAAAGTTTGAAGACATAATGGCTAGGACAATTCGATTAGCGAAAATATTTCCACTCGGTTGGCCTTTTGCTATGGACGAACCTTCATTACTATTCAATTCCAATGATACTCCTCCTCTTCTTACTAAAAAAATTCTTAATACAAAACAAGCCAGAATCCTACTTTAAGGTATTACGTTACGTCATAGTCAAGTTCTTTTTTCTAAAAATTGATAATAACTATCTCAATGCTCCATTTTTTACAATCGTGATATATTTTATACATTTTTCTGAAAATTTAAATGATAGGTTTTGATTTACTAACCCAACTAATTAATAGGTGAATTAGAATTTTATGTTAGTATATTTATAATCCTTTATAGTGTTTGTCCATTATCAATGGTAAAAACTTGCCCTGTAACAGATTCTTGAGTCAATTGAAAAAGAATAGCTCCTGCAATATCATCCGTTGTCGAGATTCTTTTAAGTGGGAGGTTTCCTGCAAGTTGATACATCTTGTCTTCATTTCCAGACCACCATCTTGTATCAACTGCCCCAGGAGATATACTATTCACTCTGATATAGGGTGCTAATGCGATAGCTAATGATCTTGTCATTGTATGAATGGCTGCTTTTGTTGCTGCATATGGTATGGACGAACCGATTCCCGTCTTTCCTGCCACACTGCCTATATTTACAATCACACCCGATTGTTGCTTCTTCATGTATGGGACAACAGCTTTTACACAGTGAAACATTCCTTTTACATTTACACTAAAAAGGGAATCCCACACTTCATCTGTTACTGCTTCTAAGTCATCCATAGGTATTTGAGCTGTAATGCTCGCATTGTTTACTAAACCATCAACTGTCCCAAATGTTGTAACTGTTTGGGATACCATTTCAATAACTTCCTTCTCTATCGCTACATTAGCTTTAAAGGCGAAAGCTGTGCCCCCTAATTTTGTAATCTCTTGCACGACTTCCAAGGCTTCTTTTTCTGATCGACTATAATTAATAACAACTTTTGCACCTGCAGCTGCTAATTTCAAAGCTGTTGCCCTTCCAACACCAGTGCCACCGCCAGTAATAATGACCACTTTATTTCTTAATTCCATCCTAAATCATCCCCACTTTGTTTGATTTCATATGTTCTATTATGCTTTATTGCATAGGAAGGATATAATACTAAATATTAATGGAGGTATCATTTTAAATGATACCCATGGGGGAATGAAGTTTTGGAAAGTCATGATTTGTGGATTTTTAAACATGTTGCAGAATTTCAATCAATTTCTAAAGCTGCTGAAAAATTGGGCTATGTACAACCTAATGTTAGTCAGCGAATTAAGAATTTGGAAGAGGAACTGGGTGTTAGATTATTTATGCGTAATAATAGAGGGGTATCATTGACTGAGGAAGGAAACATTTTATTAGAGTATACAAAACAAATATTTCTGCTAATGAATGAATCCAAATCATTAATTAATCCCAAAAAATGGAGGAGTTCTTTAACAATAGGTGCATCCCAAACGATTTCTGCAGTTAAAATTCCTCAGCTGATTTCTTCTTTTTTAAATGTACATAAAAATGTTGATATAAAAATAAGAACAAATGATAAGCAAAGATTACTAGAAATGCTTTCTTACGGTGAACTTGATGGAGGATTTATTACTGGTACACATAATTACTCACAGTTGGAAACCGTTTATAGTTATTTTGAGAAAATCGTACTCATTTCACCTAAACAAAGTCAAATTGAAAATCAACATAAGCAAATGTTAATTGTTAATAGCGATACAAATTGTATCTATAGAAAGAAATTACTGGATTTCTCCAGCAAAAATAATATTCATGATCCGGTTATCATGGAATTTGATTCGCTTGAATCTATTCTGCAAGCTGTTCATGATGGACTTGGCATCAGTATATTACCGGCTGATGTTGCGTATAGTAGGAGAGAAAAAAAATCAGTTCAATTTCAAGAACTCGATGAAACAATCAAAATAGATTTTGTCATTCAACATCGAAATCAGCAGCCTCAAATGCTTAAAAAATTTATTCGCTTTTTACAGGAGGTATGATTGGGTATATTCCCATTTGAAGGATTTCTGCCGATATCAATGTTATCGGCAGATTTTAAAAATAAGGCATCTTATCTCTATTCCCTGCTCAAAGCACTTCGGTGGTGAATGCTTCGATTATTGCCCATCTTTTAAGCTTTTGATTGTCACATTTTCAGGCAATTTAAATGGATTTTCTTTATTAGTATGGTCATAGAACATGATTCCGTTTAGATGATCGATAGCCTGAACCAGACCGTAAATGGTATTTTCTTGAGATTGATTGTATTTATATATGACACTTCTTAAAATTTTGAATTGCAGTTTCCTGTAAAAACCTGCTTTTATCACTTTAATAATCTAATTGGCGCAAAGACAAAAGCAACTCGTTTTCGTTATTTTTTTTAATTTTGTATTTACGAAATTGGCTTTCAATTTTCTTTTGGTCATCATCTTTTTTACTAAATAAATTTGCTAATTGATAAAATCCTTCTGCTAAGATATTCACAGTTCCAGCAGAACCCAATTCCAATCCCAATGTTTCTGTTTCTGAAAGCTGTGATTTGGCTAATTCTTCTATTTTATTTTTATATTCTCCCTTGATTACAATAAACGATTCCTTATTATCAAATGCTAACAGTAAATCTTCAGCATTAAAAACTTCAAAGATAGCATTTTCGTTTTCTAACCGTAATAATTCGTCGAGCACCATCCCTTCACTTTTTTCTACTGTTTTGGCAATTGCTTGAATTGTTTTGACTGAATAACTGCTGACATTTTTTTTGTTTACACTTGAAAGCATTTGTTGACTTATTCCTGTTTCTTTGAAAACATCATAGCGTTTCTTCCCATTTTTTTGTAAGTAAATATCCAAAAGGCTCATTTTGTTCTCCACTCCTTTAGTTTTTAGTAAATTATTTTTTACTAAAATATATTTTACTTAAATATATTTTAGTGGGAATACCAAAAAAAGTCAATACCCGACTTAATCAGGGTATTGACTTAGATTAGTATCGCAAAAAACACGGGACTTCCGTAAACAAATCCATTGATTTAGATTCATTTTTAAAATTTAAAGATTTTCGCTAATGTTTTCATGGATTCCGGGCTGCATATCCGGGCAAAGTGCTCATGAAGTTCCCTCTTTGCATCTCCCCCATTAATGTCCACTAGCTTTACATCATTACTTTTCGCCCAATAGTCCATGGTCTCAAAAGCCGTGCTGCTCCAGCCATTTTTTTCACCCAGTTCATTGGTCTTTGCCTTCGTCCCAGAGACAACAATATCCATCGACCCTTGTAATTCTATCAAGGCGTTATCGAATGGCTTTTTCTTTTCCTTATCTCTCATTCCTGCCTTCGACCTTAACACTCTTGTATCAATACCTGGTTCCTCATGAATAAGTTCAAACAATTCAAGTGCCTCTCTTGCTACGAGCCCATCGTTATATCGTTGTTTCAATGGATGCCCGGAGCCTAAAACTGCCTTGACTAATGGAAGAAGCTCACTTGAAATCAGAATAGACTTTTTTTTGATAAACTTTCCGTAAGCCGCCACACCGTCAACCGGGAATTTAGCACGCCACATCCATGGGTCCAATTCTGAACCGCTATGCCAATGCTCTTTCGAGGTAATGCTATCTAATGAAGGATAATCAGGTACTAGCTTTGCCAATGGCAGTAAACCGATTTCCTTAATCACATCGATCGCTTCCTCATATGTACGAATCTGGTAATTCTTCATTATCTCAGCTCCCTAACTTTTCTATCATATTTCTAAATAATAGTTTAACTAATTTTGCAAATCAATAAACTAGAAAAAAGCGCCGGTAACAAGGAAAAACGCTGTTGTTCACATTCAACAGCGTCTTATCTTTGTGATATTAGGAAATAAGTTTTTGACCGCAGTTTGAACAGAAGTTGGCAACGCCTGTTTTCGTTCCGCAATTAGGGCAAAAGTTTGGTCTCTTTTGATCGCCATCACCCTCCTGAGAAGGCGGTTGGGTAGATTGTGATGATGCAGGCTGGTTTTGAGATTGCTGATTCAGTTGATTCATCATTTTGCCCGCGATATTCATCCCCATCATCATCCCGGCCATATCAGATGCTGCTCCGCCTCCGCTCATTTTTCCCGAGGCCATGCCATCTGTTAAGGAGATTTGCTGATACCTGCCAACATCACCCACCATTCCGTGCGAAGCATTTTTGGTAATCATGTCTTGAATCTCTTTTGGATAGCTGAAGCTCATCACCGTAAATCCAGTGATTGTAATGCCGCTCTTGATCATCTGCATATCCAAATCCTCTTGGATCCCTTTCGAAATGTCAAAAGAGTTCGCCTGCAGATTGAACATATCCTTTCCTTCCTTTGAAATCCATTTCATCAGGAGCTGGTCAAGGATCGATGTGATGCGAATTTTAACATCCTCCACTACATATTGATCCTTCACACCGGCAATTTGATCAATTAAGGCAATATAATCCGTAACTTTAAAATTAAATGTACCATTTGCTCTAATCGGCATGCCGCCTGGTAGTCCTGGTGCCGGAATATTAATCGCATTTTGGGTTCCCCATTTTACAACAAACTCTTTTGTATTCACAAACAGCACTTCTACCCGCATGCCGCTATTGAATCCAAACTTGAATCCCTTTAAGGTTGATAAGAAAGGAATAATTTGCGATTCGATATCGTACTCACCATCATCACGAAATACCCCTTCAATTTTTCCATTGTTAAAAAAAATCGCATCCTGACCAGGGCGAATGATCAATCTGCTCCCCTTTTTGATTTCACGATTGCTCCATTTATAGAAGATCATATCATCTCTAAATTCTTGCCATTCTACTACATTGGCAAATTGGTTCCTAAAAAAAGACATCGATTATTTGCTCCCTTCCACACATATCAGAATTTATATGTTTTCGAATTTGAGAATTGTCTAGCTCCAGGCCATACGCCGCTGACCAGGGCGCTTGCGCTTTTCCTAGTTAAAACTTGCCGCTACTTCCGCTATGCGAGTGACCTCCACTCGTGATTCCGCCGCCTCCGCCGCTTTTCGTATTATTAGATGGTTTTCTTTGCCTTGTCACTGTTTGTCTTACATAGTTATCATACTTGCTAACTACTTTTGATTGATGGGTATTCATATAGGTTTGCGCATTTACTGTGACCCTGCCGCCGGAGCGATAGGCCATAAGAGCTACAACTATACCAGCCACGATGAACGAGGCAACTAATTGAAACCACCATTGGAAAAATATATTTTCCGGATTGTCTCCCGAATTATTGCCATTGTACCCCTCCGGACTTCCAACCGATCCATAGCCTGAATATCCATCAGAACCGCCGCTCGGCTCATTGCTCATATATTCATAGGAAGTATTTAAAAATGCCGAAAACGCTTGAAAATAATGACCCTCTGATAAATCAGGTGTAATAATATCCCGAATCTGATCAAGCCGTCCATCATCTAAATACTGCTCCGCTTTTTTAAACCCTGCCAAATACACATCCCGTTCTTGCATATTGATGGCTAGTATCGCTGTATTTCCATGTGGCTGGTCATATCCGGGTGCCTGCTCGTCATAGATATCTTCCACATATTGACGAATGTCTTTTCCATCCGTTCCATTTACCGTGATAATTAGAAAAGCGGTATCTCTTTCTTCGCCTAGTTTACTTGATAAATCTTGAAGTTCCGCCACTTCTTGATCCGTTAGCAGTTTAGCAAAATCATAAATATACTGATTCCTATCAAATGTTTCTGCTTTAGCCCTTATCCCCAAAGGCAGGAGCATCAGGAGAGCCATCAAAAAGAAAAGGAAACTTCGGTTTCGTACACCATAACTCCGTCTCACCAAAAGCCACCTCCCATCATAAAGGAGACACATTTTAAGGCAAAGAAGGTTCCAGCCGCTATACCGCTAAACCACATGGCCACTTTAGAAGTGCTGATCGGCGGTTTGCCAACAATTTTTCCCGTCTGTCCATTCATCGCAAAGGTATACTCGGAATGGTCGTAATCATAGCTGACCATCCATACCGGCAGTAAAACATAATAGCTGTTCACATTTCTTGTATCAACTTGCTTATTCTTAACATTGATAGAGTGATAGCCTGTTAATGTAGACTGAATATACGACTCAATATAACCGCTGATTTTATCTTTCGCCCGAGGGAGCAGTTCTTCGTCTGTATAATTGTATTTCTCAGCAATATATCCAGCCAAATATGGGGTTTTGAACTCTTTTAATTGATCATATGGGTATGGTTCCAATTTATCCATTAATTCATCATTCATTTTTTCCGATGCATCAACAGGGATTTTGACATAATCAAGGTTTATATCACGGAAGACATCATAATACTTTGTTTCTGTATATATATAATCTCCTTGCGTATAGGTTCTAACCTTTGTACATGCTGCACTTACTTGGACCTTACTATTTAAATCAAATAACCAAAATGGAATATACATGCCTGTTATACTCTTGATTCGGTCTGCGGTCATGAAGCCTTTCGGGGTAAGAAGCCCTTTTCTGCACCATTTTTGGAACGCCTTCGTTGCCTCTTCCTTGCTTATGGTAAAGGGAATTACCTTTCGTGGTGCAAGCTGGCCAGATAATCGATCGGCAATGACAACACCCGCCCCACAGAAACCGCAGCTTGTTGCGGCTGTTTCTGCATCTGTAATGAGAACAGCCCCACAATTCTCACAATGGTACTCCTTCGCCTCATCCTCTGAAAATCTTACTGTCTTCAATTCTTCCGGATAATTTTCGATATTTTCGTGTCTGCCGCAGCTTTGACAAGATAATTCGCCTGATTCAGGATCATAGCTCATATCGCTCCCACAGCTGGGGCATTTATAATGAAGGATCATGTTTTCAACCCCTTTTATTTCTAACAAATAGTAATGGCAGGCGTTCAAAAGCTGCAGCTAAATGGCTACAGCTTTTGATAGACGACTATCCGTTATTTTTCATTCTTTCTTTCAATGCAGCAAGTTCATTCTCAACATCATGGCTCGTTTCATCATATTTTGCTGTTAAATCCGCGATCTCATCTTTCGGGCCTGCATTTAGTTCCGCCATTGCATTTGCCTCGTCCAGTGCACGATTCACCTTTTCTTCCATTCGCTCAAATGCTGAAATCGATTGGCCTGAATGTGCTGCCGATGCTCCATGCTTATTCAATCTTTCCTGTGTCTTGGCCACTGACCATTTCGCTTTCAGCACATTCCTGCGCGATTCTAATTCACCAATATCCGCGACAAGTTTATCATGCATTTGTTTCATTTGCTGGGAGTTCGCTGCAGCCAATTGATATGCTGCTTGTAATTCCGATAATTTTGCTGCCAAAGTCGCTTTCTTCTCTAGAAACTTCCTTGCATCTCCTTCATTACCTGCTTCTAATGCCTTAATCGCATAACGTTCCATTTTCTCCATATCATCTTGGCATTCATTTAATACCCGTTTTGACCGCTGCTCTTCTGCCATCACTGATGCTGTTTCCGATTTCACCTTCCCTAAATCACTGTTAAGGTTTCTTAGATACTGATCAATCATCTTCTCCGGATTTTCAGCCTTATCTAATAAAGCATTGATATTGCTGGCCATAATATCTTTAAATCTTGAAATAATACTCATATTGTCTCAATCCTCCCTGTTCTGCGATACAGAAATAAAAATCATTTCTATATAATACTGTTTTAATTTAATAATAGTTTCATTTTTTTCTGCCAAATTCGTGGTCAGTACAGTTCTGAGAATACTAAGTATATTATTAAGCCACAAGGCAGATTGTGTAGATAGTAATACTGTATCTACTACGAATTATTGTTTGTTAAATTTATTTTATCTCTTCTTGGGGTTATCTACCATTCGCAATAAAGTAAAAGTCACTTAGAAGGCGGCAAGGTAATGGAGTCCATCACGTTGTTTTGCAACGTTTGGAAGGTCTCATGTCCAAAGAATTCATTTGCTTTATTTTCAATTTCAGATAGGATGGTGTCATTTTCCCGAAGTGTTTCCCGAATACGTTCAACGATCAGCAAAGCACTTGCCCCTCTGATTTGTTTGGCAACCCGCTCAAGAAGAACCTTTGTATCAACAGAAAATTTTCGGGCAAAGCTGCGGCACCTGACAATATTATTCCGCAGGAACTCAGAATACTCGTTTGAAAAAGTACGGCGGATACACCCTCTCATTCCTGCATATCCATAGGAAACCTCTGATGCGGCGCGGTAAAGCAGGATCATCCCATCCGCACGGCTTGATTCAGGATTCAGCCTCAGTTCAGTAATGAGTGAAACTAACTGTTTCACCACAAATGTGCCTTTTTCCGTTGCGTTCCACCATTCCATTAGGCGCAGCTGTTCCTCTTCACTCATTTTTTGAGCCATTTCGTGAACCCTCCCTTTTTTTCTCCTAGAGACGTGGAATGGACTGAACATTTTGGACCCGTTTTAAAATCTCATCCCATTCTGCTCCCAAAAGGGCTTTTCCGTACATGATAGCCTCGTTAATTTTTTCAGCAATTTGATGGTTGAGATACCGACTTTGTTCAATTAAATAATACGTATCTGCTTTCGCCTCTTTCGCTACTAAATCAAAATTGGGGCTCAACTGTTTTTCGCTAATTCGAAGGGTATCAAGGTCAAGGACAAGCATTTCTTTTCCAAGAGAAATTACTTCACCATTACGGAGCCGCCCAATCGTTCCCCTAACCGCATCAAAACCATAGCCGACATCAGCCACTGAGGCATGGTATGGGTTCAGCCCCGGTGCATTTCGTAACGAAGGAATCATACGAAAACCGGTCGTAATCGAGCAAACCACTTCCTTCGCTGCCATCCCTTTCTCTATAGAAGCATCAATGGCATCAAGATAACCATTCCATTGAACGAAGTTTCTTTGCATAAAAAACACCCCCTTTTTTTTTGAAATTTTTACAATCATCACTAAAAGCTATCATACTAAAATATTCGGTTGTAATTTGTCCTTATGAATATTTTCCTATCGGTGTAGTTATGTGATAGAACGATTATTTTTTATTGACATTCATTATCATTTGTTTTAAAGTAACAAAAGTAAGATTGAATAATAAAAACCTATTTTGTTTGTGGACTTTTCTAGAGATATCTCTATTTTCGCCACACAGCTTTCTTTGGATTGCTGTGTGGCTTTTTTGTGTTAAAAAGAGGCTAAGCCTCGTTTACGAATCTGTTTATCCAGCAAAATCTTATATAGAATGAAAGGGGTAGGAGAAATGAAAACTTGGCAATATGCACTAATTGTTTTTTTAGGGGGATGCTGTTACGGAGCCTTATCTACTTTTGTAAAGCTTGCTTATTCCGCGGGTTTTACCGTAGCAGAAGTAACAGGAAGCCAATATTTAATGGGGGCTTTATTGATCTGGATGGTAGCTCTTTTTTCGAAAAAGAAAAAACTTACACTAGCTAAAATAGGTAAACTACTTTTATCGGGAATTCCACTTGGTTTAACCGGTGTCTTTTATTATCAATCACTACAAACACTTCACGCTTCACTTGCGATTATCTTTCTATTTCAATTTGTCTGGATTGGCAGCTTATTTGAGTGGGTCTTTTATAAAAAGACACCGACAATTGGGAAGGTTGTTTCGATAGGAATTCTGGTCGTTGGCTCGATTCTTGCTGCCGGCATCATCGCAGAAGGCAGCGGGGAAATTACATGGCAGGGAACCGTTTGGGGACTGCTCTCTGCTTTAACATATACCACTTTTATCTTTCTAAGCAGTACTGTGGAAAATGATACTCCACCTGTGCAAAAAAGTGCTCTGTTTGCCACTGGAGGTTTGATTACTGTTTTAATCCTGGTTCAGCCAACAGAGTTATTCCATGTACCTGTTTTCATGGGAGTAGCCCCATATGGTCTGTATCTTGGCTTATTAGGTGTTGCCCTGCCGCCGCTATTACTTTCAATTGGAATGCCGCATATCGGGCCAGGACTTGGAACCATCTTAACAGCCTCTGAACTTCCGGTTGCAGTCATATTATCATCACTAGTCTTAGCAGAACACGTAAGCATGTCTCAATGGATCGGGGTTATTTTAATTTTAGGTGGAATTGTTGCCGGAAATGTGAAGATTTCTAAAGCTAAAATGAAGTCCGTTTCTTTGGAAAGAGAATCGGTATCTTAAGAATGGCAGGGGCGGGCGTACACCCGTATTTATAACCATCCAATCAGTCACTATTTTAGCCATCCATTTACCGTTCAAATAAGAAAAGCGAAAGGCGCCCGCCTATCGGCGTATGGACTGGAGCGCTTCGACTGAGATAAAGGAAAATCGAAATGCGGAAGCGCCTTGCTCAGGGGTGACAGGCATAAGACGAGCCTTCTTGACGGATTGGCTTATGACCCGAGCCCCTAGGCGCTGCAGCTAGACAACACGGAGAGCGCAAGCGTCCGATGTTGACTTATCGTAGGGAGAAGAGCGAAGTACACTAGCCGATGGCGCCTGGAGCTGGACAATTCTCAAAGCCGAAATCTAAACTTTCTTATCTATATAAAACCATAAACCAAAGGAACAGTTTTAAAGGAAATTAAGTGCTTCCGCAAACCTTTTAATTCCTTCATTTATTGATTCTTCATCTTCCCTTGCAAAAGTAAAACGGACAAAGCCCTTTTTAGACCCCATCGTGGAACCCGGGACAAAAATAACCCCTCTTTTGATTGATTCCTCCAGCAATTGCACCTCATTAACATCTTTATTTAACTTGCACAATAAATGAATTCCTCCTTGAGGAATAGAAAATTCAACTTGGTCTTTTAAATAAAACCTAAGGCTAGTGATAATTTGATTCCTTCGTTTCTCTAATTCTTTTACTAATCTTTTGATATGAGAGTGAAAATTTTCTGATTCTAAAAAGTCATTAGCAATCCATTGAGTAAAACTTGCATGACCAAAATCAATTTGCTGCTTTGCATCGGATAATCTTTCAATAACCGGTCTCGGTCCAATAATCCACCCAATTCTCAAACCAGAAGCAACGATTTTTGATAAAGAACTTATATATAAGACATTTCCATGGACATCCATCGATTTTAGTGTAGGGACTTCTTCCCCTGAAAAAGATGTTAGGCTATATGGATCGTCTTCCACTACAGGAATTCCATGTTCGGAAGATATTTCTAAAATAGCTTTACGCTTTTCTTTATGAAGTAAAGCTCCTGTTGGATTTTGAAATGCTGGATTCAAAAAAATCATTCTGATTCGATGTTTTTTATGCAATGATAATAAATCATCCGGGTTTATACCATCTCTATCTATTGGTAAAAAATATAGTTTAAGTCCCGCTGATTTAAATATCGGGAGATTGTAATTATAAGAGGGATCTTCTAAAGCCACTGCATCTCCTGGTTTTAACAGACACTGAACAACCAAGTGCAATGCTTGCTGTGCTCCAGATGTAATTAATATCGATGAAGGATTTGTTTCAATTCTACGATATTGTTTAACATGCTTTGTAATAGTTTCTCGTAATATTGTGTTTCCTTGTGGATGATCATAACCTAAACTTCCGATAAACGATCTAGTCGAAGTCATCTCCCGTAAGAATTTCAGCGGAAAAAGATCTTCAGACAGTTCTCCACTAGCCAGATTAATCAGTTTATGTTCTACTGCTTCTTTCCGTATCCTTTGGATTACAGGCAGATTAGGTAAAAATGATCCTGCTTCAATATATCTGTTCCAGCTGGGAATACGTTTCTTAGTGATTCCCCATATATCTTTGCTTATGGTCGTCCCACTTCCCCTATTTCTTTGAATCAGCCCATTTGATTCTAATTCGTCATAGGCAGAAACTACTGTGCTTCTATTTATGTTAAGGTCCTTAGCTAAGGACCTTTCAGATGGTAATGGTTTATCAGGGGGAAAAGTACCATCTGCAATTCCATTTTCGATATATTCAGCAAGTTGTTTATATATTGCTTTTTTTGCGTTCCGATCTGGTTTCCAATCCATATATTACAGTCCTTATTATCTTGATTTGTTCGTTAGTCTAATTATTATCTTCTTTTTTTCATTTTTTTCAATCAGTTATAACCTTAAATTTTTAAAGAAACTATCGTTATTACCACAATAGATTTTTTATAAACTATGTAAATTTTCAAAATAGGTTTGTGTGGTACGGTTCATCTGCAGCTCCCCTTCAAATCTATTATCGCCAATTATTGCTAGAGCAAATCCCTTAAACTAAGCGTTGCTTTTTCTTGCCGAAACAGTAATGAGATCCTTACCTTTCCAATAGGCCGCTCCCATCGCAACCAATAGCAACATACCCGTTACAACAAACACAATTTGCACCGGAAAAATTCCGCCAATAAAACCACCAATCACCGGGCCGATCATCCCGCCGATTTGGTTGGCGGTTTGATTCAAACCAAAGGCTCTTCCGCGGAAGTCCTCCGCTGTTGATTTTACAACAAGGCCATTTAATGCAGGATAGACCGCACAGAAAAAGACACCAAACATAAAACGAATAACTGAAAATCCGATAATTTCACTAAAAAGAATTTGCGCCAGTGTACCTAATCCACCACCAAGTAATCCGATAACGAGAACCCGATGAAATCCTACCCTATCGGCCCATCTTCCCCAGACAGGAGCAAATAAAGCACTAGCAATCCCCGGAAGGGAAAACACGATACCGGCTAACAGTGAAGCCTTATCAGCGGAACCACCCAATTTTACGATATATAAGGGAAGAACCGGTTCAATCGTCATAATCGATCCTGCTGTGACCACCGTTAAAAGCAGCACCAGCATAAAGGGCCGATTGCTCCACGCTTCCTTGATATCATTTTTAACAGAGCCGCGTTTTTTACTTGGGGTAAAGTTTTCCTCGGTCACCCAAAGAATGACCAGGATGGTCGATATTAAAACGATGATTCCGGCGCTGCCAAATGCCCAGCGATTTCCGACCAAATGCGCTATCCCCCCACCGAGAAGCGGTCCAACAATCCCACCAGAAGCAGATGCTGTCGAGATCATCGATAAGGCATAACCCACTTTGCTTCCTGGTGTATTCGTTCCTATCAAAGCAATCGCTCCTGGAATAAATCCAGTCAATAGCCCTTGCGCTATTCGAAGCGCTAATAACTGATATGGATTTGTTACAAATGCAGTTAGCGTATAGATAATAAAAAGACAAAATCCAGCTCGGATAATCATCGGCTTTCGCCCATATTTATCGGCCACACTGCCCCAGAACGGGGAAGCGATCGCTCCAGCAAAAAAAGCGGCACTAAATAACAATCCTGACCACATTTCAACGTTCTCGTTGACACCTATTTGCGGAAGAAAGATGGGCAAAAAGGGGATCACCATTGAGAAGCTTGCCGATGTAAAAAAGACGCCAATCCACAGCACCCACAAATTACGTTTCCAGCCTTCCATGTTAATCGCTCTCCCACATATTTCCTATATAATAAAATTCCCCCTAACTTTACCACAAAAATGAAAAAAAAGAACGTTTAGTGCCTCGAAATAAATTTCACAATAGAGCCTATCATTGTACTTTTATCGTAAAAATTTCTTTTTAAAAATTGGACATTCCTAGATTTACAAGCAAAAATAATAAATACAGGAAACCTGTTCAAACAAAGCAGAAATTGACAGGATTTCAGTTCAGTAAGCTAGTAGAATAGAATCAAGGAGTGATCGATATGGGGTGGGTAGAATCTTTGCAGAGGGCAATTGACTATATGGAAGCAAATTTACTAGAACCGTTATCCATTGAAAGGATTGCGAAGCAGGCAAATGTCTCGGTATTTCATTTCCAACGTACTTTTGCGATATTAACAGATATAACTGTGGGTGAGTATATCCGGCGCAGACGATTAACTCTGGCTGCACAAGAGCTATCGAATACAAGCAGCAAAATCATTGATATCGCCCTGAAATATGGCTATGACACTCCCGAGGCATTTACCAAAGCATTTCGTAGGCAGCACGGAATTACACCAAGTCAAGCAAGAAATTATAGTGGCAAGCTGAAATCGTATAACCGCCTGATGATTCAGGTGAGCTTGAAAGGAGCAGATCCGATGAATTACAAAATTGTCGAAAGAGAAAGTTTCCTAGTAGTTGGAGTCAAGCGGGAGTTTTCATGTGTTAATGGTGAAAATTTAATCGGGATTCCAAAAATGTGGAATGATGTTCATGCAGATGGTACCAATGACCTTTTAGTTAAGCTGAATAACGGGCAAATTAAAGGGGTTGTTGGTGTATGCGTGGATAAAAGCAGTAACCAATCAGAGCCTATTATTGATTACTGGATAGCTACTGAGTATAGTGGGGAGACACCTGATGGTTTAATGCAACTAGACATTCCTGCATCAAAGTGGGTTACGTTTGAAGTTCACGGAGCTATGCCAGATGCGATCCAAAAGGTTTGGAAGCAAATCTTTTCGGAATGGTTTCCATCCAATCAATATAAGCCTGCCGGCACTCCCGAATTAGAAGTTTATTTCGAGGGAGATCCGTGGAGCCCTGATTACTACTCCGAAATTTGGATACCAATAAAGTAGGTTTAAGATAGATACAATTTTTTTCTTCAACTTAACGAAAGCGATGCTCCAAATAGAGCATCGCAAATTCTTTTTTATAGGGAAATAATTCAGAATCAATTAGTTTGTAACAAAACTTCCGATATTTACTGGATATTATTTAGAAACTTCTGCGGTTCTCGGCTACTTATGACATATTTTTGTGTACTTATGACAAATTTTCGGCCACTTACTACCTATTTTTCGAAACTTACGACATTTACTGGATATTACCTGGAAACTCCTTCGCTTCTCGGTTACTTATGACATATTTTTGTGTACTTATGGCATATTTCCGACTACTTACTACCTATTTTTCGAAATTTACGACATTTACTGGATATTGCCTGGAAACTTCTTCGCTTCTCGGTTACTTATGACATATTTTTGTGTGCTTACGACATATTTCCGGCCACTTACTACCTATTTTTCGAAACTTACGACATTCACTGGATATTACCTGGAAACTCCTTCGTTTCTCGGTTACTTATGACATATTTTTGTGTACTTACGACAAATTTTCGGCCACTTACTACCTATTTTTCGAAACTTACGACATCCCCTGGATATTATCTGGAAACAACTTCGGTACTCGGATACTTACGACATATTTTTGTGTACTTACAACCTTTTTGAGATCAGTACATATCGCTAGGATTTCCTAATTATCTCAATGCCGAATCAAGTGCATAGTAATGGACTAATTGGTCTAATAATTGATTCAATGATGTAAATCTGTACCCAAGTGAATTCGCACGACTCGTATCAACCGACCATGAACCCGGCAAATTGTATGGTGATGGAGCTCCGTCTAATTGTAAATTTGCCTTTTGTTTGGTAATGTCTTCTATTAGCGCCACTAGTTCTCCTAAACTACTATCACCGCTTGAGCCGGGATTAATCGCCCCTTGGTAATCAGACTTGGCGATACTTAATAAAAACATTGCCGCTTCCGCTGAATCGATAAAGCTATATCGTAACTCGGGATTCTCAATGAACATTGCTTTCCCCTCAATCACATGATCAACATGGAATTTTAAACGATTGGTGTAATCATCTTTCCCAACAATAAT
>Ga0213826_1000244_pt1 | contig 41413 bp, 41 predicted proteins | sample MC6MC0899MG_FD_180668 | JGI IMG/M metagenome (GOLD analysis project Ga0213826, IMG submission 180668) | Enriched soil aggregate microbial communities from Iowa State University, Ames, United States - MC6-MC0899-MG | ecosystem: Environmental > Terrestrial > Soil > Unclassified | place: USA: Iowa...
AGGCATTCGTGGCCAACGCTGGCCTGCCGCAGCGCTTCTTGGCCGGTGTTGGGTTGACCGGCCTGGATCAACAGGCCCACGTACCCACTTCATCCTGATGCAGGATTTCGACGCACCTTAGCGCAATCCCCTACATCGATCTCGACACAAACCCTGACGGGTAATCATCCCCTGCTACCGCTCTGAGGTAAGCAGCGTCAGCCTCTAGACGAAGATCACGCCACTCCTGCCAAGAGATCAGCCCTTGACGATCCAGCTCATCGGCCTGGCGAAGCAGTTCCTCGTGATAATCGTCCGGCGACTCCATACGCAATGCTCTGTCCTCAAATACCTGAAACCACCGGGCCAGGTAATTGAGCTTCAACAGTTGAGGTGCAGAGAGGTCTTTCTCAAACGTTCGCATCAGCCTGCCCCATACGTCGATGCCCGGTTGAGTCGTCAATGCCTCAGAGGTTCAGCAGACCAGCATGAGTGGTATGAGCGGCACACGACCGTGGCAGGCATCACTGCGTCTGGATGAGCTCATGATCAGTGCCTGACGCACCATCCGGCCGCTGCGCATCGAAGCTGCACTAAACCGGTGAACCATTTACATAGCCGACACGTCCACCGCAAAAGAACAACGAGTCGACATGAACATGGCAAGTGATCCCGTATTGGCCGTGCTCGGCTACCTCAAAGACCACCATCTGGTACTGACCACTGCCGAATCCTGCACTGCAGGCTGCATGGTGGCTCTGCTAGCGGCCTTCCCCGGTACAGGGGAGGTACTCGAAAGCGGCTACGTGGTGTATTCGCCCTCCGCCAAGAAGCGCCTGCTAGGTGTAAGCGCGCAAACCATCGAACGGTACGGGCTGACTAGCGAACCCGTCGCCTGGGAGATGGCCTTGGGGGCGTTGAAGGACAGCGATGCCAACGTCGTTATTGCAACTACCGGTGTAGCAGGGCCAAGCCCAACATCAGGGGTGTTACCCGGCACGCTGTGCTTTGCGTGGGCATTTGCCGGCGAGCCGATTGCCGTGTTCACCCGTACCCAGCGTTTTTTTGGAGAGCGAGCGCAAGTCATGCACGACGGCGCCGTCTATGGGCTGACCCGCCTGATGCATTATCACGAGCGCTGGCTTCGAGGGGAGCGCGCCTGAAGGAAACGGGTGCGGCGCACCGCCAATTCACCTGACGAGAATGGCGTGGTGGGACTCGATTGTGGGTATTGGCACCACGTCCCGCCGGGTGCTCAGCCATGCTCGCATTTTAGGGGTGTCGAAGATCTGCCCCTGCTCCATCATCGCCAGAATGAGGGTTTGGGACATGCGATAGCCGCCGCACTCCGAACAATGCCGCTCTTCCCACCCCGTCGCACATTCCACGGTGTGCGCATGCCCTGCGCAAATCAGACACGTCATAAAAACCCCCTGTTGGTCTTGTTGGTTGGGAGGATTGGAGCTGGGAAAACAACGCGCATACCGTTGACTGAGAGTTCAGCGGCACCTCGAAATTCCGATTATCTTTAATAAACCGGAGAGAACGTCCAGGCCGAAGCTGACCGGACTGAGCTTGGTGGCGGCACGCTTCGAAGCACGTGCCGCACCGGCTTTTTGAGTTCCAGCTATCAGCGGTTGGGTTCAAGTGTCAGGTATTCATGCGTCACTCGGCCTAGATCGACTCTGCGTCGTCTTGAATGTCTTCTTCCGCCTCTGCTGCATCCGTAGCATCGGCATCATTCATAGGCGGCGACGTAGGCTTTTGCGGGTCGTTGATAAATGGAATATTGCTAGGCCCTTTTTCTTCCGAGCCCTCAGTCTTGGGTTGCATACTTACTCTCCAGAATTGATCGGCGTGGGGCTATGCGCCACCCGCCCCTTCAGCGAACCTCTTGAAATCAACAGGTAGAGTTATGAACTCCGGCTCCGGCCCGCTGATCTCCATTGTCGATAACGTACAGTTGAAGTGCGGACACAAGACCCCCTCCCTGGTTGATGATTTATGGAGGTGTCTACTGCTGGAAAAATTCAGTTGAAAGGCCGAGCGGCGAGTCGCAGGGGCAGCTCTGCTAGAACTCAATGCCCCTTGCACCCAGAGACCGCAGTTGGCTAATCCGCTTTGAAGCCAGTTTCATGCGTTCAACCAGCGAGGGGACGTCACAATCTACATTCGCGGAGGGTAATAAACGGCCTATAGCGCCCCTTCGACCCTATCGCTCGATGAGTGATCATGGCGCACTTCGATACAGACATGGCCTAGTTCGAAGTTAACATCTTGGCCCTGTAGGGCTAGTCCAAGCGTAGCTACAGTGGGCTGCAACAAACATCCACCCACTGCGAGCAACTACCCATGAACAAACGCCTTGATCACTTCAAGCTGTCTCCCCAAGCGTCCAACAAACTGGTGGAACTCACCCTGCAACTGAGCAAGAAGCCGCTAATGGCCGATCTTGCCCACCTGATCATGCTGCGCGCTTCGCAGCTCAACGGCTGTGCGTTCTGCGTGGATATGCATGTGAAAGAGGCCAAGATCCATGGCGAGCGCGAGCTGCGTCTTCACCACGTCGCCGTCTGGCGTGAGTCGCAGCTGTTTTCGCCAATAGAGCGAGCGGCGCTGGAGTGGACTGAAGCCCTCACCCAACTGCCGCCTCATGGTATCTCCAACAGCCTCTATGCGAGTGCGCGCGAGCAGTTTTCCGAGCAGGATCTCTCGGACTTGTCGTTCCTAATCGTCGCCATCAATGGCTGGAATCGCCTCAATGTGGCTTTCCAGGCGATCCCGGGCTCGTCCGATGAGCTGTTCGGCCTGAACAAGGCCAACCTCAACTGAGCAACTTGCTGATCAACGCGCCAAGCTGCTCGCCTGGAGCAGTCGTGGCGCAGTTGGTAAAACTCAGGAGCAGACCTGACTGACGCTGCGATGAGGCAGCCCAGCGCGACAACGCTTGTACCGACATGCCCCTGGCCAGCACCTGCTCGGCCAGGGCGGTGTCGCTTACGTCCTCCGGCAAACGCAGTACCAGGTGCATGCCGCCTGGCGAGCGTTCCACCTGCATACCCTTCGGCAAACTCCGCTCCAGTGCTTCGATGGTCAATGCCCGTCGCTCGTTGTAGAGGCGGCGCATGCGTTGGATATGCCGAGCGAAGTGTCCCTCGGCAACGAACTCCGCCACCAAGGCCTGGGTAATTGACGGTGACCCGGCAGCAAACAAGGCCCGGCCGATGCGCTCGAACGCTGCCACCTGCGCCTGTGGCACCACCAGATAAGCCAGGCGAATACCGGGAAACAGCACCTTGCTGAAGGTGCCGGCATACAGCACGCGGCCATGGCGATCCAGGCTGGCCAGTGCTGGAAGTGGACGGCTGACATAGCGATACTCGCCGTCGTAATCGTCCTCGACAATCCAGGCACCGGTGCGGGCAGCCCAATCCAGTAGCAGTTGTCGGCGTGGCAGCGACAGTGCCATCGACAGGGGGCTCTGATGCCCCGGTGTCACCATGGCGACCTGGGCAGCCCGAGAACCCGCGATGGCGTGTTCTACATTCATGCCATCGGCATCAACCGGCACCGCTTCCAGCTCCAGGCCAAACTGGCGAAGCACCTGGCGCGTAGTGGGATAGCCCGGGTCTTCCACCCAGGCGCACTCGCCTGGCTGCAACAAGGTATGAGCGACCAACGACAGGCTATTGCGCCAACCGCTGGTGATGAACACCTGGTGGGCACCGCAATCGATACCTCGGGACACCTGCAGATACGAGGCAATGGCGCTGCGCAACGCTGCCAGGCCGTGGGGAGCCGGATAGTCCAGATCTCCCAGACGCATCCCGCGTAGATACCGAGCACCGAGACGCGCCCATATCTTGCGCGGAAATGCATCCAACGCCGGTACCCCCATCTGGAATGGCAACAGCTGCGGTGGACGCCAGAGCGAATCAGGGGTGTCTTCGATCACTTGGCTACTGACTGGTAATGCGGTGGCCGCCGACACGGGCTTCTGCAGTTCAGGATTGATTAGGGTGCCTTTCTGCCCGAGCGCCAGGAGGTAACCCTCGCTGGCCAGCAGCGAATAGGCCAGTTCGACGGTGCCACGGGCCACCCCCAGCTCCTTGGCCATGGCGCGCGCTGACGGCAAGCGGTCACCGGGGCTCAACGTGCCAGCGGCAACGGCGGCCAGCACTCGGTTGTACAGCTGACGATACAGGGGCAAGCCGGACTGCTCTTCCAAGGGAGCAAAAGGCGACTTTGGGAAGGTCATCATGGCCTAGTTCATACCCCATTTCTTGGCTCAATCAAGTGGGTCAATGCTAGTCCAATATAGCGCCATCACCTACTCATGAGGGCAACTCCCATGACATTCACTTTGCACAACTTCATACCCAGCGTGCTCGACCTGGCCGACCCGGCCCTGCGTCCCCTGGACAGCACCCATGACCTGTGCAGCGCATTCTCGGTAATGCAGCAATTGCGCCCTCATCTGACGAGCGAAGCCGACTTCGTCAGCCGCATCGAGCGTATGCGCGTTGAAGGCTATCGCCTGATTGGTGCTTATGACTCAGGCGTTCTTGTCGCACTGGCTGGTTACCGCTTACAGGAAAACCTGGTGTACGGCGCATTCCTGTATGTCGATGACCTTGTAACCGCCGAGGCGCAGCGGGGTGGCCAGTGGGGGTCGCGCTTATTGCAAGCCTTGGAACGACTGGGCCGCGCCAGCGGTTGTGCACGCCTGGTGCTCGACACGGGCTTGGCCAACGCCCGCGCGCAACGTTTCTACTTCCGTGAAGGCCTGTTGACGGGTGCACTGCGCTTTCAAAAACAATTCGATACGCCATAACCCGCACGCACATTCAAGGAGGCAAACCTCATGACATCGTCCCAGCAGCCACTTGCTCCTTTGCGCATTCTTCGCCTGGTCGCCAGCGCCAATGCAGACTCTTCGGAAAGTCTGAAACTGTCCCAGCAGATCCTGTTTGCCTTGGCCAGTCAGGCAGGCAGAAGGGCTATCCAGTTAGCCCGCCTAGCAGCGGGCTTTCTTTTGCCAGATCTCTCAATCGAAATCTCCACACTTCCTGGGGCCTTGGAATTCCAAGGTGTTGAGCTCTTCGTAGCTCGGGCAGGCGATGGCATCCGGCAGCGGCGCAATGGCGAACTGCCTTGGGCGTTCCCAATTCGGGGACGGCTGTCGTAAACCGCACACCGGATTACCGGACGTCAAAGAACTGCCTGCTTTAAAAGATGTGACCGTTGATTCGTTACGCCAAAAAAAGGCGCCCGAGGGCGCCAAGAGGGAGCTCATTTTAGCGACTTAAGATTTCGAGTCGCCCCGGGAGTCTTCAATGAGACGGTTAACCTCGGAAGCTTCATTAACTTCCAATTGCTCCGCTTTCAGCCTGGCTCGCTCACGAGCTTCAGTCGCAGCCTTGTTTGTTTCTTTGACATATTGGTTAAATTCTTTCGAACGCTGGGCGCCATCCTCCGCCCATGAAAGATTGGCAAGCATAAGCGACGTAAGTAATGCGACAAAATACTTCATGATTACCTCCAAGAAATGGCGCCAGGGTTACTACTCATTCAATAAACGGCGAGTTCTAAGACACACGCCACGACTCTACAACGTGCGAACCATATGCCTTCTTCCAGCCCTTAAGAAGTCCATGATTGGCCATCTTAGTCTCTGCAACCGTTCCATCATGCGGATTGATGTAGACTTTGACAGCGCGTGGTCTTCGAGTGGCCTTTATTCTTCTTTGGCGGAACTCACTGCATGGGATAGTGACTGGCCTTAATACATCGAGAACCTGGCGCATACCAAATCCGTATTCATCCAGTAGTGCCAAAAGTTCGGCTTCAAAGCTGATATCTCGCTGGAGCGCGGGGCTTATCCGCCAGCTCTCGAGTTTTAATACCTGAGCCTCTACAAATCGCTCCATCTGGCGAAAGGCTACCAAACGCGACATCCCAATTGCTTCCTATGGTTCAGATCCCAGGTCACAGGCCGTATGAGGCGTGCAATGAAGGTTGGCGGCGGGGTCTCCTGAAACCTGCTATCGAATCCTTAAGCGCTCGCAAACCTTTGGATTTAGAATACGGTCGTATTTCTATTTTCACAAGTCTTAGATCCTTGCTGAAAAATCAGGAAACATTTCAGGAAGCCATATCAGTCTTAGCTAGATTTCTCGGTCAATTTAGAAGCGTGTTGGCGCGACCAGTTACGGGGAATACGAGCTACCCGAGATAGGCCAAACGTTACTAATTGTTGCTCAGGTTGTGCTTGGTGGACGTCTGACGGCGTTCGCCGCCAGCAAGGTCGGGACTTTGCCCGCGTCTTCTCCCCCAACCCGACAAAAACCACTCTGCGGCGCGATGTCGCTACCCCATTCAACTGGGTTGTTAATTTTAGAATACGGTCGTATTTTAAAAATGAGATGGGAAAGCAGCTCGGTTTTGACGGGCCTCTGCTGCTTCCCCACCTCCAAACTCTCCAGCCTGTCGGGCTCGACCATCAGCAGCTCCGACCCAAGGCGCGAGAACCAAGTGTAACGAACCTGACGTTGAACGTCGGGAAGATGAGTGGATTTATGATTACGAAAAGCGCTCTTTCGAAAGCGATTGCATACTCTCTCCTTACAGTTAGCGCCCTGGCTAGCACGGCTTGCGTGGCTACGGCCGCTCCAGATGAGAAACCGCAAAGCGTGCCTGCTATGGGTGGAGGCAAGCTCCCACCCTCGAAAACCACTGGTGACTACCTGGCTTATGCAGGAATCCCAACATTCTGGCGTGCCCAAAGCACTCAGGATCTTACCGGCGTAGACATCGCTGTGATGGGTGTTCCATACGATATCGGGGTCACCAACCGTTCCGGTGCGCGCTTGGGCCCACGCGCAGTCCGCGAAGCATCGCTGCACGTCGGCAATTTCCAGCATCCGTGGAAAGGAAATATTGCCAAGGATTTGAAGATCATCGATTACGGTGATGTCGGCATGGGTGTAGGTGGCGATGCAACCAAAAACATGATCGACGAAACCTACAAGCATGCGAAAAAAATCTTCGCCTCGGGTGCGCGCTTGTTCACCATTGGCGGGGATCACACCATTCCGTATGGCCCGGTTCGAGCAGCTAAGGATACGTTCGGTCAGATCGCACTGATCCACTTCGACAGCCATCAAGACTCGATGAGCAGCAATGGTGGAAAGGAGATCTTCCACGGCTCATTTGCCCACGACTTAGCTGAGGAAAACACGGTTAACGCTCACAAATCCGTCCAAGTGTTCATTCGCACGGATATGCCAAACGAAGAAGGCTACAACATCATTTACGCTCATGACGCGCTGTATTCTGAGCCGGAGGACATTGCTGCCAACATCAAGAAAATCGTTGGGGACATGCCTGTCTACATTACATTTGATATCGACGCCCTTGATCCATCCTCTGCACCGGGTACTGGCACGCCCGTGCCCGGAGGCCCAACCACGTTCCAGGCATCCGAGGTTCTCCGCAACCTTGCGGGACTTAACGTCGTAGGCGCGGATCTAGTTGAAGTCGCCCCGATGTACGATCCGAGTGGTGTCACAGCCCTCTCTGCAGGTGCAATCTCGCGCGACCTTATGCACTTGCTGGCAGAGCCTATCAAAAAGCAAAACATCAAATAACCTCCCAACGCAATTAGCCTAGACCTCTGCAGCAAGTGGGCCTACCACCTGCTGCAGAACCAAGCGCCAGGAAATATACAAAACACGATATGCTCTCCTCATAATTCATTCACCTGACAACTATCGCTACTGTTCTATTCGTATAGCCCACACTGGCCACCTGGCAATAATGGGCATTCTGGATCGTATTTTCACCGAAATGTGTCCGAAGAGGCCAAAAAGCAACCGCAACGGCCAACCTGCTGCCGTTCCGTAGAGTTTTCTCCCTTCTTGGTGACACAATGTCGCAGCCCTAACCGAACCTGTTCAAACCTTTGGCGTAAAATAAGGAGGTTAGTGCGACTTGAAACGGCAGGTTTAAGACAATACGGAATCCTAATAAAATGACATTCCCGCCCGCACAAAGCTACATCGAAACCGTTGCGCCATTGAAGCGCCAGTTTAAAATGCATGATGCATTCACGCTTGCGTTCGTTTACATCTCTCCAATTGTAGCGCTTTACGCCGTTTTCGGACTCATTGTTCAAGCCGCAGGCCCTGCGGGCTGGTGGGTTTTCCCTATTGGCTTATGCTTACAGCTCCTAATCGCCCTATCTCTAGGCGTAATGGTTTCACGCTGGCCGCTTCAAGGTGGAAGTTACCAATGGGCCCGGCGTCTCATTGGCGATAACTACGGTTGGATTACCGGATGGTTCTACATTTGGACTCTCATCTTTGTCTTTGCCTCCAACGGATATGCTATTGCAAGCTTTATTCCTGCGGCGCTGGGGATCGAGGCGTTCACGACATCTACTCAAATTTATATCGCTCTCGGCATCGTGTGTCTGGCAACGATATTAAATCTCCTTGGCCCTGGTACTCTAAAGCTGCTTGGGAAGCTTAGCTTGGGTGCTGAAATCATCGGATCGCTCGGCCTGGCTACTGTTCTTTTGATTTGGCATCGCAAGCATGATCTCGACATCCTCTTCACCACAGCAGGTGCAGGCGGGGACAACTATATTCTGGGGGGCTTACTTGTAGCGCTGGGATTCGTTGGCTTCGGCTTGGCGGGCTTTGAGTCTGTGTGCAGCATGGCTGAGGAGGTGGAGCAACCGGAGAAGAACATTCCTAAAGCTATCATTGGCGCCCTGCTCGCCATCGGCGTTATTGTCAGCTACTGCGCCCTTGCACTCATCCTCGCTACACCCGATTTCGGTGCCATCGTGAGCGGGGCAATCGTCGACCCAGCTGCTTCCACTATCCAGGCCGCATTTGGTGAGGGTATTGCTCGGGTCTTCTTCATCCTGGTCATTATCGGCTTCGCAGCTTCCATGATGATGGCTCAAACCAGCGTTTCCCGGGTCATCTGGGCGTTCTCGCGCGACCGTATCTTGCCGGGCTCGCATTTCCTGTCGAAGCTCTCGAGTAAGCATTGCACTCCCGACAGAGCAGTTATCGTAGTTGGCGCGCTTGCTGTGATTGTTACCCTGCTGGCCTTCTCAGAGCGAGTCTATGCAACCCTGATTTCATCGGCCACCGCCACCTTCTTTATCACGATGGGGTTTGCCGTTCTCGGTCTTCTATTCCGCCTGATGGTAAAAAAATGGCAATCGGGGTCTTTCAGTTTGGCTTCCATGACCGTTCCAGTCGTTTTCGGTGCCGCCTCTTGGATCGTATTCGAAATCGCTAACTCTGCTTGGCCTCGCGAGGTAGCAGGTCAAAGCTGGTACGTAAGCTGGGCCGTATTTATCGGGATATCGCTGGTCGGCTTGAGTGGCGCCGCCGTATGGCTCAGCATTCGCAAAAACCTCAAGGGCTCCAAAGCGCTCTCAGAATCTGCAGACCATCTGCTTCCTGACGAGGCTAATGGCTGATAAGCAGCGCCAGGGAAGGCGCTTCCTCATGCACGTCGGGCACACCCGCTCCCAAGCTCTGATTGCTACCCTCCCTGCATGCCGTGGCTATCTCGTACGGTACCGTATTCAACGCGTTACGCGCCCTATTCCGCCCCCCGACAAGGAAGGCGTCTGACCTGTATCACCCCTTTTTGGCCATCCTCGCCATATCCACAGAGACTCACATTACCGAGAATCGAATGACCCTCATTACGTCCAGTTGGGGTCTGCCATGGAGGCCAATACAAGAACAATGCTAGGGGCTAACCTCCCTCTATCACGTCAGGTAATGACGCCAAACATCCTGCCAATACCGCATGCCATCAGCGTGCAACATAAAAACAGAGGATGAACCATGTCTTCGAACGTCGATCTGCATTTCCAGGCGTCCACGCTCCAAAAGGTCTCGGCGCTGTTGATCCCTTGCTTTGCATACGTAGCCGTCCTGGGTGTTCCGATCACCTTCACGGGCATTATCGAGACCTTCGGAATCACCCCCGCGCAAGCCACGATTGCCTCAACTGCAGAGATCGCGTGCATTGCATTTGCATCGATTTGTATGTCGCTTGTGCTCGGCATCATGAATCGCAAGACCCTCTATGTCCTCGGTGTCGCTTTGGCCATTGCGGGCCAGGTAGGCACTCTGGCTGCGGATGCCTTCAACCATGTTGTGGTGTACAGAGCGGTCGCCGGACTCGGCGAGGGTTTGTGCATCGGGCTAGGGTTCGCAAGCCTGGCTCAATTCAAAGGCGGTACCAAGCTCCTTGGCTATAGCTCGGCCCTCAGTGCAGCTGTGACACTCAGCGCCTTCCTGATCGTCCCGCCACTTCATGGGGTTCTGGGTACCAAGGCAGTGTTTTGGGCGCTTTCAGCCGGGTATATCATTTTGCTCCCACTTGCCTTCGCTCTGCCCAATGTCAGCAAAATTCAGCATATAGAGCTGCCATCCCCATCAGCCTCGATTGGTGTACGAAGCATTTCCCTGTTTTTCCTCTGCCTCCTGAGCAGCATTGGAGCGAATACGCTATGGCTGTACTTTGAGCAGGTTGGTCAACAAGCTGGCTTAGACTTCGCCGGCGTTGGCCTCGTTGGGTCTGTAGGGATGTTCTGCTCCATCTTCGTTCCGTTAGTAGCTAATAAGGCGTTCGAAAAATTCAGAAACGCCCTCCCCTTGTTGGCTGCCTGTCTCCTCATGGCCGTTACGTCTTACCTGTACGTGAAACCGAATCTCTACATTTACTGGGCCATCGGTTTGTCCATGACATTCCTGTACGTTTTCCTTCTGGCATACGCCCGTATGTATTCGTCTGACATTGATAGCACAGGCCGCACAACCGCTGCTGCCAGCGGCGCTGACTCGCTGGGCATGGTCATAGGGCCGATGATCGTCGCAGTGACGCTTCAGTTCGATAACGGATATGCCCAACTCGGCGAATTTGGCGTCCTTATGCAATTGCTGTGCTTGATCCCTGCGGCGTTCATCCTCGTAAAAAAGACTAAAGCGGCGAACCCCGCCCGCCAATAAGAAAGGCAATCACCTGGTCGTTCAATCCGGCCAGGCTTTCCGTTTAAGGATTTACAGAATATGGAAATGGTGTTCGATTACGTCATCGTGGGCGGAGGCTCGGCTGGCTGCGTGTTGGCCAATCGGCTGTCTGAATGCGGTCAATTCCAGGTCTGCCTGATCGAAGCAGGCGGTAAAGACAATTCAATCTTCATCAAAATGCCCTGTGCTGTAGGTGTTCCCCTCGTCACCCCAAAATTCACTTGGGCATTCGAGTCAGAGCCCGAGGTGCACCTCAACGGTCGGCGTATATTTTCTCCGCGCGGCAGGGTGATAGGGGGCTGCTCATCGATTAATGGCATGGTGTACATGCGCGGCCATCCATTGGACTTCGATGAGTGGGAAAAGAGCGGTGCCGAAGGATGGGGCTACAGCAATGTGCTGCCCTACTTTAAAAAAGCGGAATGCCGAGCGGACGGCGGCAACGACTGGCGTGGCGCACATGGCCCGCTCAACACCCGCTATGGCACCCTGAGCAATCCCCTATACAGCGCCTTCATCAACGCAGCCAAAGAAGCCGGCTACGCCGAATCAGACGACCTCAACGGCTACCGCCAGGAAGGTTTTGGCCGGTTCGACATGACGGTACACAACGGCACGCGGTGGTCTACCGCTGCAGCCTACCTACACCCAGTAACGAAGCGCAAAAATCTTCAAGTTCTCCATAACGCCGTGGTCACAAAGATCAATGTGGTGAACGGCGTGGCAGAGTCAGTCAACGTGGTTGAATCTGGCGTTAAGCGGGCTATCGCAGCCCGACGCGAAGTCATACTGTCGAGCGGGCCGATAAACAGTCCAAAAATCTTGCTGCTTTCTGGTATTGGCGACAGCGAGCACATGCGTTCAGTCGGAATCGAGCCAGTGCATCACTTGCCCGGGGTCGGAAAAAATCTGCAAGACCACATTTCTTTGTATGTCCAGGTCAAATGCAAAAAGCCGGTAACGCTCAATGCCATAAGCCACGTGGCAAAGGCCAAACTCGGGGCACGTTGGCTGCTGCGTCGCGATGGCCTGGGCGCCACAAACCATTTCGAATGCGGTGGTTTTATACGCTCGAAGGCGGGGTTGAAGTACCCTGATATAGAGATCCATTTTCTACCGGTTGCGGTGCGGGACAAGGGGCATCCTCAAGCCAAGGAGCATGGCTTCCAGGTAGATGTTGGCACGACCAAGTCAAAAAGCGTGGGTCACGTTCTTCTCGCATCCAACGACCCCATGGAAGCCCCCAAGATCTCCTACAACTATCTTAGCAACTCGGACGACTGGCGAGAAATGCGCGCCTGCGTTCGCTTAGTAAGGGAAATTATCCGACAGCCAGCCTTGAGCCTCTACGCGGGCGAGGAGTTAATACCAGGAGTTCACGTCCAAACCGATGACGAGATAAATGATTTCATCGCTCAGAACGCACAAAGCGGATTTCATCCTTCAGGGACATGCAAAATGGGTCATTCTAGCGACCCTATGGCAGTCGTTAACTCATCGCTTCAGGTCATTGGCGTACAGCATCTGAGAGTTGTTGATTCCTCCGTCATGCCGACCATTACCAACGCAAATCTTAATGCACCTACCGTCATGATTGCAGAAAAGGCGGCGGACTTGATCCTCAACCGGCCACTCCTGAAACCTGAACAGGTAGATTACTTCATTCATGAAAACTGGATGACTGAACAACGCTGAAAAGGAAACGCACTCATGTACACATTACACTTCGTTCCTGACTGGGCCTCGCTTGCAGTTCGGCTGACTCTGGAAGAATTCCAGATCCCGTATGTAGCATCGTTAGCCGAGCAACGTGATACGCCCGAATTTCGGAAAATGAGCCCGCTCGGATTGATCCCGGCTTTTAGTACACCGGTCGGTGACATGTGTGAGACCGTGGCGATTCTGCTGTGGTTATCCGACCAGCATCCAGGCGTTGCCCCGGCAGCGAAATCTCCAGATCGCGCCGCATACCTGCGCTGGCTGCTGTTCATTAACAATTCGATCCACAGCCACATTCTTTCCCTATTCCATCCTGAGCGGGTATCGAGCTCAGATAGCACTGACGCCACGATGCAGAACGCTCGAAACCAGGTGCAACAAGCCTTGAGCATTGTGAACGCCATGGTCACACAAGACCAACCTTCGTGGTTTCAACACGAGACACCATCGGCAATATGCTATTACCTGGGTCTATTGATGCGCTGGATGAATGGCTTCGACGCGACTCACCCAGCCCACATACCAAGCACTAACTACCCTGCTCTGCATTCGATGTTGAAGGGGTTGGAGAATCGCAGAGCATCCCGAGCGTGCGCCGAACTTGAAGGCTTAGGTGACACGATTTTCACTCACCCAACTCTCCTCTAACTCATCGATACGGCAGCCCTACCCCGGGCTGCCGAGTCCTATTGCTCAAGTTGACAGGAGCGATCCGCCGACTCGAACAACCTCTCTCGCACTTTGTCATACGCGTAGTTAAACAGCATGGTATATGGAAGAAATAGAAGCAAAATACCTATATCCAACCAAAATGCTTCGACAAGTGAGATAGACAGCCACCAGGCGGCCATCGGAACCACAAAAAAGATTAAACCAAACTCAAACATCACAGCGTGCATCACTCGCACCCACAATCCACGCTTGAAACGTAAATGGTTTTGAAGCCCGTCAAAGAGGTAGTTATAAAGCATGTTCCACAATATAGCCACAGTCGAAATGACGAGCGTCAGGACACCAATATCAAGGAGCGGCTTTCCTGTAACCCAGCTGATGATTGGAGTAAAGCTTAATATTGCACAAACCTCAAAAATTAGTGCATGGGCCACACGTTCTTGGATACTCCGCTCGATCAGATTCTCTGCCATAACTCAGCCTTCCACAACAATTAAGGATGATCCAATGATACCCCTGGACAATTTTCGTTCCAGTTGGCTGCCATCGGCCTGACCGATATGTATTACTCAAACGAAACCCTAGAGGCGCTCATTCACTCTGCATCCTGCGGATCCTTCAGCGCAGCAGCGAGGCACCTAGGCAAGAGCCAGTCGACAATCAGTGAATTAATCTCCCGGCTTGAGATCGATCTCAATACAGAGGTTTTCGTGAGGGGAACGCGATCGTTAACCCCGACGCCTGCAGGTGTAGCTCTGATCCGATACGCCAAAGAGGCGCTTCACGCTGCTGACCGCTTCCGTTTGCAGGCCAACTCGATGACAAGCGGCAAGGAATTCAAGCTGACCTTGGTTCTCTCTGATTTATACCAGCACCAGCAATATGCAACGCGGCTGTCCGAGCTGGATGCTCGTTATCCAGACCTCCAATTTGAATGCTTGATAGCCGAAAGAAGAGACGTTCTTAATCACATCCTCCAAGGGAGAGGTCAACTCGGATTGCTAGCAGCCCAGCCTCACTATCCTGCAGAGGTAGCGAATTGCCGCCTTAATCATCCGTCTGAATTTGGCATTTTCGTCCGCCATGGACATGAGCTGCTGGAACGAGGAAGTCCGACGCATCAAGACCTCATTGGGCACAGAATGCTCCGCTTGAGCAGCGTCGCACGGTGGGACGATGAAGATGAAAATTTTGCAATTTCCTCCCTGAAATTTTGGTCAGCACCAGACTATTTAACCTTGCTAGAGATGGCCGCTCTGGGTTTTGGATGGGCAATTCTTCCTAAGGCTCTGGTGGTGGCATACGGAAGCTCGCGCCTTCAGGAAATCGTGACGCCTGGTTGGCCCAAGACTGTACCGGTGGACGCAGTATGGTCTCGTAAACATCCCTTGGGCCCAGCAGCATCATGGCTTCTCGATCGCTTGATGATTGATTGACCAGATGTCGGAAAAAAGCTCCAGCCAGGATTCGTCGTCGATCTCCATAAACCCGAAGAACCTGAGGAAGAACGCGCCTTCAGTGGCTAGAAACGCCAACCGTGCCCGCCGTCCTTCCTCGGTCTTGAGGTCTATCCCCTCCAACCGGGCTTGATACCAATCGCGGATCCATCCTAAGTGATCTGGAGTATCAATAAGCGCTGCCATTAGTCCTGCCGCCTTGCCCAGTGAGGCCTGGTCAGCTATGCGAGTAGTTTCGATATGGGCATCCACCCTGGCCATTGGCGCAGGGTCAGAACCAGCAATCGCCTCTACCGATTCATCATAACTCTTGCCCCAACGCTTCAGCATGGCATCGATCAGCATCTCCTTGTTTTTGAAGCAGGATTGCACACCACCCTTGGTTATCCCAGCCGCCTTAGCAACCGAATCGATGGTAAGCGCAGACACCCCATTCTGTGCAACCAACTGCTCCGCGAGGCGTAAGACCTCATCCCTATCAATTGTCTTTCTACGACCCATGGCGGTTGACTTCCCAAAATACGAATACGATTATATTGCTATTTTTACAAGGCACAGGCTAGTGCCAAGCAATGATACGTGACAGACGCGTGCCTGCGCTTGACGCAAATCGAGGCCACTACGAGGTGCAAAACAGATGGGTAGAACGAAACGTGTAGTCATCGTGGGCGCTGGGTTTGGAGGCTTGGCGACAGCCAAGGCATTGGCAGGCACAGATGTGGAAGTGACCTTGGTGGATCGAAGCAATCATCACCTCTTCCAACCTCTTCTATACCAGGTGGCCACCGCCACTCTTTCGCCAGCAGACATTGCATCGGCTGCTCGCGCGCTGGTACAGGGGCCTAACGTTCAAGTCATCATGGATGAGGTCATTGGAGTCGATACAACCCATAAGCTGGTGATGACACGATCCCGGAAGAATCTTCCTTATGATTATCTCGTGCTGGCCACGGGGGCTGATTATTCGTTCTTTGGGAATGATGAATGGGCAAGACATGCGCCGACCCTGAAAACGCTCGAGGATGCGCTGACGATTCGAGAGGGACTGCTGGCAAGCCTGGAAAGAGCTGAGCGCAACGTCTCGCCTAGCGAAGTAGAAGCCCTATTGACCTTTGTTGTAGTAGGCGGCGGGCCAACGGGTGTTGAAATGGCCGGAGCAATCGCTGAGCTTGCCCGCTCTGCCCTTGCAAAAGACTTCAGAAATCTCGATCCCATGATGGTCAAGATCTTACTGATTGAGGCGGGGCCCGCAATCCTCTCCTCGTTTCCGAAGCATCTCTCAAATTACGCAGTCAAAGCATTGGAGAAGCTCGGTGTAGAGGTTCGGCTAAGTTCACCGGTCACTACAATTGACCAGAGCGGAATCAATTTAGGTGAGATGCGGATCAGCAGCCGCAACGTAATCTGGTGTGCAGGCACTCAAGCCAGGCCTGCTGCAATGTGGGTTGGAGCCAGTGCCGACCGGAATCTCGGGGTGCGGGTCGCCAAGAACTGCTCCGTAATTGGCCAACCTGACATCTTCGCCATCGGTGATGTCTCGAGTTTCGATTCAGGGAAGGGCATGCGACTACCCGGGCTTGCCCCAGTGGCGAAGCAACAAGGCCGGTTTGTCGGCAAGCTATTGTTAAACCGAGCTAATGGGCGCAGGGAGCCGGAGGAGTTTGTGTACAAAAATTGGGGATCCATGGCAGTTATCGGTCGTTCTCACGCCGTTGCGGACTTTGGCAAGCTCCGATTCAAGGGTTTTGTCGGCTGGTTAGCATGGTCTCTAGTCCACCTAATGTTGCTTATAGATTTTCGCAGTAGAGCTTCCGTTTATCTACACTGGTCTTGGGCATGGTTCACTCGAGGCAGGGCAGCAAGACTATTAACTGGAGTGAAGCGTGAATCTAACTCCTCCACTCCCTCTACCGAAAATATTGACTCCTAACTAGAGGTATTTCAAATGGCATGGCTTTATTTGATACTCGGTGGCATTTTTGAAGTAGGCTTCACAACATGCATGCGCTACACCGAAGGCTTTAAAAACATTCCATGGACGCTGGCCTTTATAATTTGCATAGGACTCAGCATGTTCTTCCTGGAGGTAGCCGCACGCACAATCCCCCTTGGTACTGCCTACGCAGTGTGGACAGGTATTGGCGCACTTGGAACAGTTGCTATCGGTATGATTTGGTTTGGTGAGCCTAGCACTTTGATCCGGATCATGTTTGCCCTAGGAATTGTTGCCTGTATCGTTGGGCTTAAACTGACCTCCGGTCACTGAAAACCACCGGCGCGCCAATACAGGCGCGCCGCCCCCCAAAGGAGACGGAATTGGAAATACAAAATGAGTGGATCGGGTGGGCAATATGCCTCCTGATCGTAGTAAGCGGATGCTTGATCCATGGGCTATCGCCTGGCGCGGCAAGACCTAGTGATGCAAAGCGGGCATCAAAGTCTAGTGAGAAAAGCAAGTAGGTTTGAGTCAGAAGTTCGACTGAGTCGCTGCAGCTCTAGATCACTTTGGGCAAGCTGCTCGAACCACCACGATACAATTATTTTTGTGTAATATTTCATGAGAAACACTCCGTGAGATAATCCTTTTTTTCTATCAACATAGTCTACCGTCAAGACTACAGCACCACATTGGCCGAAGGGGTATCTTTGTGACCTATTCGGCCATATTTCATTGTTGACACCTAAGGCAAAATTAGGGCTCTCCTGCGGCCTTCGCAGTGGCAAACGTCAATGGCAATTTGGTGTGCCCGTGCAGATATCAATTAAAAACAAAATCGTGATACTTGCAGGATTGAGCCTGCTCACTGTAGTGGCGGTTCTCTCTACCATCAATTTTTCTCAGTCAAAAAAAAGCATCGCATTTGTCAAAGAAAAAACCCTGACGCTAGCTGACGAAGCAGCTATTGAGCGGATGAAGGCCTACAGTGAGAATCAGTCGCTCAAAATCCAAGCATACTTTATCAGAGCTTTCCTGTACGGAAATGGTCTTGCCAATCAATTAGCGCAATACAAAGTTGATGCGATGCAATACTCCCTCAACAATGAGCAGCTTCGTAGCCTGCTGCATGAGCAGACCAAAAAGTCACTCGCGGGCAATAACTCAATTTTAAGTATCTATGCCGTTTATGGGCGCAATACGCTTGACGGAAATGACGCCAGTTTTCTCAACCGTGCGGATGTAGGCAGCATCGACAGTGGACGCTTCAGTAGCTACTGGACTCGGCGCAACGGGGAGGTGTCTCAGCTCCAAACCGCTGAGGAAGCCATGAGCGACACTTCGCCGATGCTTGACGGCAGCCCTTTTAACGCCTGGTACACCTGCCCTCTCACCACCCTCAAGCCCTGCATGCTCAACCCTTACATTGAAGAGCTAGGCAGCCAAAAAAATCTGATTACCTCCATTACCTTCCCCATGCTTGAAAATGGCAAGCCTGTTGCGGTTCTGGGCATGGACATTGGCCTCCAGCGACTGCAGGAGCTTGCCACGGAAGGGGCTGAAACCATTTTCAACGGCCAGGCCGAGATCACCATCATCAGCCCGGGCGGCCTGTTAGCCGCTCACAGTGCAAATTCCGAACTATTAAGCAGGCCGGTCTCAGAAGCGTTCGGCGAAAATTCGGAGGCGATCATGGCTGGACTCAAGACCGACGAAGCTGTTGTCAGCCGTGCAGGGCAGTCACTCCGCATAGTGAGCCGATTTTCGCCGATCCCAGAAAGCCAACCGTGGTTGGTCGTTATCGAAATCCCTACATCAATGCTTTTCGAACCGTCGAGGGTGTTGGAGGGACAGCTGGATCAGCAAGCCACAACCAGCCAGCGAAACAATTTCCTAGGCGGCCTTGCTGCGGTACTGGTGGGTCTTCTGCTTATGGGCTTCACAGCTCGCAAGGTGACGCACCCTATCGGATATGTGTCCTCACTGCTTAGGGACATTGCTACAGGTGAAGGCGACTTGACGCAGCGGCTGCCGAAACGATCCAACGACGAGTTAGGTGAGCTCTCATCTTGGTTCAACACCTTTTTAGACAAACTGCAGCCAATTGTGGCGCAGGTGAAATCATCTGTCCTAGAAGCTCAAGACACGGCGCATCGGTCAGCGAATATTGCTACGAGTACCAGCGACGGCATGCAGCACCAGTACCGGGAAATCGATCAGGTCGCTACAGCTTCCCACGAGATGAGTACCACCGCCCAGGACGTAGCCCGGAGTGCACCTCAAGCAGCAACCGCCGCCCAAGACGCAGAATCCGCTGCCAGGGCCGGCCTCGATGTTATCAATTCTACTTCGGAGCGAATCGCCTACTTGGCAAATGAGATGAATCAGGCCATGTCCCAGGTAGAGAGTCTCTCTCAACGCAGCGAACAGATTGGCTCCGTGCTGGATGTCATCAAGTCAATAGCTGAACAGACCAACCTGCTCGCTCTGAATGCCGCGATTGAGGCGGCACGTGCGGGTGACGCAGGCCGAGGATTCGCGGTTGTCGCTGACGAGGTTCGAAGCCTAGCGCGCCGGACTCAAGAATCTGTCGAGCAAATACGCGACGTCATTGAAAACCTGCAAGCCGGAACCCGGATGGTGGTGAATGCTATTGGCAAGAGTCACACAGACGTTCAGGACACTGCCGAGCAATCCACCCTCGCCCTCGCCGCCCTGAGCAGGATCAGCGACGCGGTACGAGTTATCAACGACATGAATCTGCAGATTGCGGCGGCGGCGGAAGAACAGAGTTCGGTGGCTGAAGAGATCAGTCGAAATGTCGCAAACGTGCGTCAGGTGACCGAATCCCTCACATCTCAAGCAGATGAATCCGCCCAAGTCAGCCATTCACTGAATGCCTTGGCCACTCGTCAACAGGCCCTCATGTCGCAATTCAAGGTCTGACACGTAGTCGTGCAGACCAAAGGTCTTTTTTTAACACAACTGTCGTGCTATAAAGATTTCAAAACGCTCCCTCCCTGCCTGCGCTCTTCGTAACAGACAGGAAACCATGGTGGAGCACCTACAAAAAACCGGAGGTACTGAGTCGATGAATCGCTCTATTGAGTTTTGGCAAACCAAAGTTGCTGGCCTGAAACCTGAAGGGAGGGCCTTCATCGATGGGAAGTACGTCGACTCGATCTCAGGTAGAACCTTCCCTTGCATCAATCCTGCAACGGGGAAAGAAATTGCGCAGATCGCCGAGTGCGACCGGGCAGACGTTGATCTGGCGGTTTCGGTTGCAAAGCAACGCTTTGAGAGCGGTGTCTGGGCTAAACGCTCCCCTACCGAACGTAAAAACGTTTTGCTCAAATTGGCCGCGCTCATCCAGGAAAATATGGAGGAGCTTTCCGTTCTCGAGTCTCTCGACATGGGGAAGCCAGTCGAGGTGTCTTACAGCTATGAAATGCCAGAGCTGGGAGGTTACGTACAGTGGGTAGCTGAAGCCGTCGATAAGCTGTACGACGAAGTAGCGCCGACTGCTCAAGGTGACCTGGCACTGATCCGTCGCGAAGCGCTTGGTGTTGTCGCCTGCGTGGTTCCGTGGAACTTTCCGCTGGACATGGCCATTTGGAAATGTGTCCCTGCTCTGGCAATGGGCAACTCGGTAGTGCTCAAGCCTGCTGAGCAGTCTTCCCTCACCGCTATCAAGCTTGCGGAACTGGTTAAAGCTGCGGGCGTGCCAGACGGCGTATTCAACGTAGTGACTGGGTTTGGTGAAACCGTAGGCGCTCCGCTCGGCCTGCACATGGACGTAGCCTGCTTGGCCTTCACCGGCTCGACCGAGGTTGGCAAGTACTTCCTCAAGTATTCCGCAGAATCCAACATGAAGCTGGTTTGGCTGGAATGCGGTGGAAAGAGCCCGAACATCGTGTTCGCCGATACCGAAAACCTGGAACAAGCCGCCGACCTCGCTGCCCGCGTCTTCTACAACCAAGGTGAAGTCTGCTCCTCCCCAACCCGTTTGCTGGTAGAGGAAAGCATCCACGACGATTTCGTCGCCAAGGTCATCAAGTACGCCGAAAGCTACGAGCCGGCCGACCCGCTGGATCCTAATGCGTTGATGGGCGCTATGGTCGAGGACATCCACACCCAGCGCGTCATGCGTTATGTAGAAGCGGGTAAGGCTGAAGCAACCTTGGCCTATGGCGGTGAGCAGGTTGTGATTAACGGAAGCTCCAACTTCATCCGTCCCACCATTTTCACGGGCGTGACCAACGAAATGCGTATCGCCAAAGAGGAAATCTTTGGCCCTGTGTTGAGCATCATCAAATTCCAGACCGAAGCAGAAGCCATCGAGATCGCGAACGACTCGATCTACGGTCTGATGGCCTCAGTATTCACTTCCAATCTCTCTCGCGCTCACCGTGTCGCTGAAGCTCTGAAAGCGGGGACAGTGACCGTTAATACCGTGGACATGATCTCTCCGCTAGTGCCATTCGGCGGGGTGAAACAGTCGGGCAACGGTCGCGATAACTCCCTCCATGCGTTCGAAAAATACTCGTCCCTGAAAACCACCTGGATCAAGTATTGAGAGGGGTGCGCCATGAGTCTCGATAGAGTAGTCATCATCGGTGCCGGCCAAGCCGGTTTCCAGGTCGCAGCCTCACTGCGCCAAGGTGGTTACGAGGGTTCTCTGACTATCATCGGTGACGAGAACAACATCCCTTACCAACGCCCACCACTGTCGAAGGCATACCTTAAGCACCTGGCTGATGAGACCTCGATTCAGCTGCGACCAGACAACTTCTATGCAGACAATCGCATCGAATTGATCAAGGGTGACAAGGTTGAGCGAATAGACCGCGCGGCCAAGATCGTTGTGACAGCCAGTGGTAAGGAGTTGAGCTACGACAAGCTGGCCATCACCACTGGTACCCGACCACGTCCGCTGGATCTCCCTGGCGCCAACCTGCCAGGCGTTCACGCTCTGCGCTCGTTCCTGCATGCAGCTGATCTGCGCGATGACATTCAGCAGCGTCAGAGCATCGTCATTATCGGCGGTGGGTTCATTGGGCTGGAAGTGGCCGCGTGTGCAGCGGGCCTGGGCAAAACTGTAACCGTCCTCGAGTACGCGCCTCGCCTGATGGGTCGGGCCGTTTCCACCGTAAGCTCCGACTTCTTCAAGGCTTACCACGAGAGCATCGGCGTTCGGATTATCACCGATGCTCGTATTGAGCGTATTGAAGGCGTTGCGCGAGCTACGAGCGTATCGCTCCAGAATGGTCAGCAGATTCCCTGTGACCTCATCTTGGTCGGTGTAGGCGCCCTCCCAAACGTGGAGCTTGCGGAACACGCAGGCCTCGATTGTGACAACGGGATCTTGGTAGACGAGTTCGCCGTCACCTCAGATGCCGACATCGTCTCAGCGGGCGACTGCACCAATCACCCCAATCCTTTTGCCAATGGCAGGTTCCGACTCGAGTCGGTACAGAACGCCATCGATCAAGCGAAGGTCGCCGCTGCCAGCATTCTCGGCACCGCCTCCGCTTACCGCGCCGCTCCATGGTTCTGGTCGGATCAGGGAGATATCAAGCTGCAGACCGTCGGTTTGCCCTTGGGCACTGATGAGTTGGTCGTTCGCGGGTCACCGAACGAGAAGAAGTTCAGTGTCTTCCACTATCGCGAAGGCAAGTTGATTGCGGTTGAAAGCATCAACTCTGCGGGTGACCACATGGTGGCCCGCAAGCTGATTACCACCGGTGCCAGCCCCTCGCCCGTCCGGGTCTGTGATTCAACCGTAGAGTTGAAGTCGCTACTCGCCGGCTAATGCACCTCTACCCGACAACTGGAAGAGCCTCATGACTCAAACAATCAAAATCAATGCGCCTTTCGACGGTGCCCTGCTGGCAGAGCTGCCTGTTTCGACTGATCAACAGATCGAGCAGGCGCTGGCTACTGCCCATGCTCTGTATCGGGATCGTAAAGGTTGGTTGAAGAAGGCCCAGCGCATCGAAATTCTGAAGAAAGCGGCCACCATCATTACCGGTCGCCGCGAGGAGCTTGCCCGCCTGGTAGCACAGGAATGCGGTAAGCCCCTCAAAGACGCCCTGATCGAGGTGGATCGCGGTGTTGATTGCCTGCACATCTGTGTTGAGGAAATTCGTACCAAGGCTGGCTCTGTTATCCCGATGGACTTGAATGCCACCTCGGCCGGTCGTATCGCTTTCACTCAACCTGAGCCGATCGGTGTAGTTGTGGGCGTGAGCGCATTCAACCACCCGTTTAACCTGGTTGTTCACCAGGCAGCCCCCGCTGTCGCAGTTGGTGCTCCCGTGATCATCAAGCCAGCCGCCAAAACGCCTTTGAGCGGTTACGCCTTTATTGAAATTCTCCACGAAGCGGGTCTGCCCAAAGAGTGGGCGCAGATCGTGCTGCCAGGTACCAATGAGCTAGTTGGCAAGCTCGTGGCTGACCCTCGTGTTGGGTTCTTCTCGTTCATCGGTTCTGCTGCAGTGGGCTGGATGCTGCGTTCCAAGCTTGCTCCGGGCACCCGCTGCGCACTGGAACACGGCGGCGTTGCGCCAGTCATCGTTGCCCATGACGCAGACCTTCCAATGGCTATCCCTCGCCTAGCTCGCGGCGGTTTCTGGCACGCCGGCCAGGCATGTGTCTCGGTTCAACGCGTATTCGCAGACCGTCGAGTCTCGCGTGAAGTCGCCGAGCGCCTGGCCGCAGCTGCCGAGAAGATGACTGTAGGGAACCCAGTCCTCGAAACCACCGATATTGGGCCGATCATTTCGCATCAGGAAAACGACCGCATTCATCAGTGGGTTCAAGAAGCGATTGCTCAAGGCGCTGAGCTGATCTGCGGCGGAAAAAAAATCAGCGACAGCTGCTACGCACCGACCGTCTTGCTGAACCCAGCTGACGACTCGAACGTGATGCGTAAAGAGGTCTTCGGCCCAGTCATCTGCGTTTCCAGCTTCGACGATATCGACCAGGCGCTGGCCGCGGCGAATTCGCTCGACTTCTCCTTCCAGGCCGCTGTTTTCACCCAGAACCTGGACACCGCCTTGCACTGCTACAAGCACCTCGATGGCACTGCCGTGATGGTCAATGAAAACACCCTGTTCCGCGTTGACTGGATGCCTTTCGCCGGCGCCCGTCACTCCGGCCACGGCGTAGGTGGCATCCCCTACACCATGCACGAAATGCAGGTTGAAAAAATGATGGTCTGGCGCTCTGACGTCCTGAACTGAGAAGTGTGAACATGAACAATAAAGATCTTCTGGCGCGCCGCGACAAGGCTCTTCCGCGTGGCGCAGCAACTGCCCTTCCTGTCTTCGTTCAAAAAGCTGCAGGCAGTGAAATTTGGGATGTCGAGGGCAACCACTACGTGGACTTCGCATCGGGCATCGCCGTTAACAACACCGGCAACCTCCACCCGAAGGTTGTGGAGGCCATCGCCGCTCAGTTGAACGACTATGCACACATCGGCTTCCCAGTGCTCTCTTGTGAGCCCTACGTGCGCCTGTGCGAACGCCTGATCGAACTGGCGCCTATCTCTGACGCCAAAGCCACCCTGTTTACCACCGGTGCAGAAGCGACTGAGAATGCTGTAAAGGTGGCACGGTATTACACCGGGCGCCAAGGCGTCGTGACCTTTACCGGCTCCTTCCACGGGCGGACTCAACTCGCTTTGGCCATGACCGGTAAAGTGCAACCGTTACGTACCGGCGTCACTCCCTCTCAAGCGGGTGTGTACCAGGTGCCGTTTCCAATCGAGCATCATGGCACCACCGAACAGGCAAGCCTGAAGGCACTGGATCATCTGTTCCGCGCGACCATCGCCCCTGATCAGGTCGCGGCCATCGTCATTGAGCCAGTGCAAGGTGAAGGCGGCTTCTACCAAGCATCTCCTGCCTTCATGCAAGCCTTACGCAAGATTTGCGACGATCACGGCATCTGCTTTGTCGTGGACGAAGTGCAATCGGGCTTCGGCCGCACTGGCAAGTTTTTCGCCACCGAGCACGCCGGCGTGCAACCCGATTTGATCGCCATTGGTAAGGCCATGGGCGGCGGCTTGCCTCTCTCTGGCCTGATCGGCCGCAGCGAAGTGATTGATGCACCACCGCCAGGGTTCCTGGGCGGCACCTTTGCCGGCAACCCACTTGCATGTGCTGCCGCAAATGCGGTGCTGGATGTGATCGAGATTGAAGGCCTGCTGGCACGCGCCAATGTCATCGGCGGGAAAATTCAATCGTTCCTGGCCGATCTGAAAGGTACTGGCGGCGTCCTGCCGCTGGGTGACATCCGTGGTCTGGGCGCAATGGTCGCATTCGAAATCGTCACCGAACCAGGCACTCATATCCCTGATGCCGACGCTACCAAACGTGTTGCAACCAAGGCCAAAGAGCTCGGCCTGCTGCTTCTGCCGTGCGGTTACTACGGCAACACGATTCGCGTGTCTGCGCCACTGACTATCAGTGACGACGTTTTGGAAACAGGACTTTCCCGCCTGGCCGGCGCCCTGAAGGCCTAAACCCCCAGCCAAGTCGAGATAATAAAAATGGTCAAAATTACTTTCGTGCAGCCTGATGGTTCCTCCGTTCACGTCGACGCAAAAGTTGGCGGCACCGTGATGGAAGCGGCAGTCAACAACATGGTTAAAGGCATTGATGCGGATTGCGGCGGTGCATGCGCTTGCGCGACCTGCCACGTCTACATCTCTGATGAGTGGAAAGAAAAGCTTCAGGCCGCCGAGGTGATGGAGAGCGACATGCTTGAGTACGCCTTTGAGCCTGATGCCTCCAGTCGCCTTTCCTGCCAGCTCCGCATCACATCGGAGATGGAAGGCCTGGTGATTCGCGTTCCTAGTCAGCAGAGCTGACTAGGTTCCACCCTTCAAAGGAGACAGCACCGTGACTTTCAATCAACCCCTGGGTGGCAATCAAATGCCACGCTTCGGCGGCATTCCTACCATGATGCGCCTGCCTGAAGCCAAAACAACTGCCGGTCTGGATGCCTGCTTCGTGGGCGTCCCGCTAGACATCGGCGCCTCAAACCGCTCCGGCACTCGGATGGGGCCACGCAGTATCCGTGCTGAGTCCTGCCTGTTACGCCCGTTCAATCTGGCCACCGGGGCTGCCCCGTTTGAAAGCCTGCAGGTAGCGGACATTGGCGATGTGGCCATCAACACTTTCAACCTGCCTGACGCAGTGCGGCGGATCAAGGAGGCTTATGACGTCATTCTGCAGAACGACGTTGTGCCCCTGACCCTGGGCGGTGACCACACCATTACCTATCCGATTCTGCAGTCGATCGCCAAGAAGCACGGCCCTGTCGCGCTCATCCACATCGATGCTCATGCGGACGTTGGCGAACACATGTTCGGTGAAAAGATCGCGCATGGCACAACGTTCCGCCGAGCTTATGAAGATGGACTGATCAATCCAGACCTCACCTTCCAGATCGGTTTGCGTGGCACCGGTTATTCGCCCGACGACTTCAATTGGTCACGCAGCAAGGGCTTTACAGTAGTCACCTCGGATGAGTGTCAAGGGGTCTCGCTGGCCCCACTGATGGCGTCAATCCGCGAAAAGATTGGAAACACCAAACTCTATATTTCTTTCGACATTGATGGTCTCGATCCCTCTGTCGCACCCGGTACCGGCACACCGGAAATCGGTGGCCTGACTGCGTACCAAGGACAACAGATCATCCGAGGCTGCAAAGGTTTGAACGTCATCGGCGCCGACGTGGTGGAGATCTCGCCGCCCTACGACAGCTCTGGAAACACATCCCTACTGGGCGCAAACCTGCTGTTTGAAATGCTGTGCGTCCTTCCCGGCGTCAAATATCACAACGTCTAAGAACAACCAAAATTGTGGGTACAGACTCATGAGCCGCATCGATGTAGATAGCGTCAACCTGGCTGATATGGATTTTTGGAAGCGTCCGGATCGGGACGAGTCCTTCGCAGCGCTACGTGAGCACAAGCCGCTGAGCTGGCACGAATTTCCCGAAGGTTCTCCGGAATACGGCTGCAAAGGGTTCTGGTCGGTCGTCCGATACGATGACATCACTGCAGTGAGTGGTGATGCTAAAACCTTCATCAGCGGCGAGGGCACCATTGTCGGTGACCAGAGTGTCGAGGAAGCACTTCAGGAAGGCTGGTTCCTCAACATGGACGCTCCGCGCCACTTCAAGCTGCGTCAAGTCGTGGCCCGCGCCTTCTCACCTCAGGGCGTTACCAAGATGTCCGAAGTGGCGAAGGAATATGCCGCATCGGTTGTTGCCAGCGTGAAAGATCGCGGCGAATGTGATTATGCCAAAGATGTCGCTCAAGCTTTCCCCGTTGAAGTGGTCTGTGACTTCCTCGGGGCGCCGAAGGAAAATCGTCGTCGCCTGCACGAACTGACCGTCACTGCACTCGCTGGAGACGTGCTGGGCGCTAACGCTATTGAATCGATTACTGGCGCTTTTGCCGAGCTGAACGACTATGGTCGCTGCCTGGCTGCCGAGAAGCGCAAGAACCCAGGCGATGACATCCTCTCGATGATCCTCGCCACAGAAGTCGAAGGGAAAAAGCTGGACGATGTCGAGGCCGGCTATTTTTTCCAGTTGTTGGTTACTGCCGGCATGGAAACGACCGGTACTGTTGGCGCCCACGCGATGAAGTGCTTCCTCGAGCACCCAGATCAGATGAAAATCTGGGCCAACGACCCTGCAGGAGTGGCAGTCACCGGCTTTGAAGAGCTCGTGCGATGGGTTACTCCGGTCATGCACATGCGCCGTACTGCCTCGCGCGATACCGAGATCCATGGGCAACGCATCGCCGCAGGCGACAAGGTGGTGATGTGGTTCAACTCGGCCAATCGCGATGCGGCCAAATTCGAGAATCCGAACGACTTCGACGTGCTGCGCTCACCCAACCCACATCTGGGGTTCGGTGGTGGCGGACGTCACACCTGCCTGGGTGCGCACCTGGCTCGCTTGGAGCTGCCCTTCCTACTCGCTGAAACCCTGAAACAATTCAAGGACATCGAGTTGGCCGGAGCACCCGAGATGATCCCGTCGCGGTTCATCAACGGTATCGCTTCTCTTCCCATTCGCTTCAAGGCCGCCTAAGGAATACCGACATGTCGTTCCATGACAAACGAATTGTAGTTACCGGTGTTTCTTCGGGTGTTGGCCAAGCGACTGCGCTTGCGTTACTCAACGCAGGGGCTTTTGTCATCGGTTTGGACGTAAAGCCTGCGACCGATAGCTGCAGTCAGTTCATCCTGTGTGACCTTTCTAATCCAGCCTCCATCGACGAAGCTGTTCTTCAAATCAAGCAGCCTATCGATGGCCTTGCCAACATTGCCGGCGTGCCAGGTAGCCTGCCAGCCGATGTGGTTTTTAAAGTCAATTTCCTCGGACTCCGCTATCTGACCAACCAGTTGCTCCCCAAGCTTGCTGACAGAGCATCTGTGGTCAATGTCGCCTCTACTGCTGGAGCCGGCTGGAGAAATCACAAATCCATTTGTGAGCGTCTTCTGACCCAGGGGGACTGGCATGAGTGCTTGGCAAGCTTCCAACAACTTCACATGGATGCGGTTGCTACCTACGACTTCACCAAAGAACTGGTCATCCTTTACACCATGTTGGTAGCCAGTCACCAACGTCACCGTGGAGTGCGTGTGAACTCGGTGAGCCCAGGAGCTGTTTGCACGCCGATTCTTGCGGCCTTCTACGACACCATGGGTGACGAGCTGCTGCAAAACTTGAAGGAGCAGGCTGGAGGCCGTGATGCTTATCCAGACGAAATTGCCGGCGCCATCCTATTGATGCTTGATGCTAAGGGATTCTGGATCAACGGGACTGACCTCATCGTCGATGGCGGCGCAGAAGTCTTGATGAATCTGGAAGGGCTAGCTACTCCTCCGCTCCCCTTCAACTGAGCTATTTGTGCGCCGAGGTACAACTGCCCCGGCGCTTCGCGAGCGCTTACCATGACCAACACATCTTGCGCACTTGGCGATGCAGACGTGACCAGCGTTCTACATCCGTATACCGATGCACGGCAACATCAAGCGCTTGGGCCTTTGATGATTGAACGTGGCCAAGGTATCTACGTCTACGACTCGGAAGGTAAGGAATACATCGAAGCCATGTCTGGACTCTGGAGCGTGGCTCTTGGGTTCAGCGAAGAACGATTGGTCGCAGCGGCCGAGGCGCAGCTTCGCACCCTGCCCTTCTACCATATATTCAATCGTAAGGCCCATGCGCCAAGCACCAAGCTGGCCAGCAAGCTCCTGGAGCTGGCACCGGTGCCGATGAGCAAGGTTTTCTTCACCAACTCAGGTTCGGAAGCGAACGATACAGTCGTCAAGCTCATCTGGTACCGAAACAATGCGCTGGGAAAACCTCTTAAGAAAAAGCTCATCAGTAGGCTTAATGCCTATCACGGCGTCACTGTCATGAGTGCGAGCCTGACGGGACTGCCAAACAACCACAGGGGATTCGATCTCCCGTTGGGGCCAGTGCTTCACGTCAGCTGCCCCCACTTCTACCGTTTCGGTAAACAGGGTGAAACGGAAGAGCAGTACGCCGATCGCTTGGCGCAGGAGCTCGAGGCCCTCATTCTCAAAGAGGGTGCAGATACCATTGCAGCGTTCTTCGGTGAGCCTCTCATGGGCGCGGGCGGCGTACTGGTTCCTCCTCGGACGTATTGGCAAAAGATTCAGGCCGTCTGCAGGAAGCACGACATCCTTTTGATCGCAGATGAGGTTATCTGCGGATTTGGGCGTACCGGCTCTATGTTTGGTTGCGATACATTCGATATCTACCCGGACGCGATGCTGGTCTCCAAGCAGCTGTCATCAAGTTATCAGCCCATTGCGGCCGTGCTGATCAACGAGAGCATTTTTGAACCCATTGCAGACCAGTCTCATCAGATCGGTACTTTGGGACATGGCTTCACCGCTACAGGACACCCTGTGGCCTCCGCTGTTTCTCTCGAGAACATTCGGATCATTCAGGAAGAGAATCTCGTAGCACGAGCTGCCGATATAGGCGCCCTGCTGAATGAAAAGCTTGGAGCATTTCATAAGCACCCATTGGTAGGCGAAGTTAGAGGTCAAGGCCTGATTGCAGCCGTCGAGCTCGTATCTGACAAGGCCACCAAGGCGCGTTTTGCATCCCCTGGCAGTGTCGGTGCTTACCTGGCTCAACGGGCACAGCACCATGGCGTCATCACTAGAAATATCGGTGACGCGATTGCTTTCTGTCCACCACTAGTCACAAGTGAAAAACAGACCCTGGATATTGTGGAACGGTTCGCTCGTGCTCTGGACGATACAGAAAAGTGGTACAGCACCCAGATGGTTTGAACCTTAGATTACGCGCTTTGCCCCGCGTAAAGCGGGGCTTTTTTTGCGTTACGTTCTAGGTGGAGGAACATTCGACAAGGCGTATCGCTACCTCGTTCAACTTTCCACAGCGACGCTTGCACCCCTGATCATGGGTGCGGCATAAGTTAAACGGCTCATGGCCGCAGTTACTAACCATTGGCTACGCTGAGCAGGAAAACGGTCTGGATCAAGCAGGAAGGAAACGAGCAGGCCATCGGTAACGGCAACGATGAAGTCGATTTCGTCTTCCAGCTGGCCCTCAATCCCCAGCTCTCCACTACTGAGGCCTTCCCCAATGTAATCCCTCAGATGGCTTCTGAAGTTCTCGTAGACATCATGGAACTTGCGACGTAGCTTTTCATCCTGGCGCGCAGCCGCCCAAAACGAAACAGAAATCACAGCATCGTGTTCATCACTGACTTGAGGAGTCAGCTCTTCGATGACTGCGCGAATTTTTTCCAGCGCGGTCTGATATTCAGCTACACGGTTCTCGATCCGCAGGAAAGCTTTTTTTGAAATTTCGTCAAACGCGAAATTGATCAGTTCTTCTTTACTATTGAAATAATGAGCAAGCGTCCCGCTGCTGAAACCACCTTCCCGGGCGATACCCCTAATCGTTACATTAGCAAGACCCTCCTTACCAATGGAGCGTAATACCGCCTTGGTAATCTCGGCCTTTCGTACTTCGTGATCAACGATTTTGGGCATGTCAGCAATAACCGTACAAATCCTAGTTCTATTGATGGCAAGGATGAAGGCTCACCCGCTGAAAATCAACGGCTTCTGCCATGCCAGTAAGAGTATGCAATCACGCCTTGTAGGCGCCAGGCGCTAACCCGCTCCACCTCTGAAACGCCCGACGGAACCCCGCGCCGTCGCAGAATCCCAGCGTTTCAGCGATTTGATCAGTGGGCAGCTTACCGTCCTTGAGCATGATTTTGGCCCTTTCGAACCTCACTTCATCGAGGAGTTGGCGATAGCTGGTCTTGAAGACTCCCAACTGACGTCTCAACGTGCGAGCTGAACAATGCATCTGATGAGCAACATCCTCAAGCGGTGCAGGACTCTGCAAGTCGCGCTCTAAAATTAGCTTAACCCGCTGTAACCACTCTCTTTCAGCGGCATACTCACGGTTCTGCCTGCGACAGGCCTCAATGATTTCAAAATGCGAGACAGGGTCTCGCATGGGAAGGCTCAAGTCGAGCAAGGCCAAGTCAAAAGCCATCATGTTTCTAGGCTGAGCGTAAGCTACCTTGCACCCTAAATGCTCCTGGCATCGGGCTGAATGGCTTGGCACTACGCTTCCTTCAAACGTCACTTCGTCTAGAGCCAGCTCCCTGCCCAAGATGTCACTGCAGCTACGTTTGAAGGAAGATATCGCTAGCTCGGCGTAAGAGACCTTGAGGTCGTGCGCGCCTGAGTACCCACTAAAGATTACCCGTGCCCGTCCATGGTGCTCATCCACCGCCATGCTGAATCCGTTGGCGATCAATGCAGGAAATTCAGCTGCTACGTTCAGCGCATCTCTCAAGGTAGGTGCCGTTAACATCGCATAGCCAAGCAAGCCATAAATGGATACCCGAGCATTCAATCCTATTTCGAGCGTGACATTTCGGTGAGGGAACATCGCATTGACGTTGCGATACACCACGTACTCATCAACGATTTTGATCTTCCTGGTGAGATCATCCAGCATGTCTAGAGTGATCTCGCTACCTTCGAGGGCCGATTCCGGCTCTCGGCCGGATGCTTTGACCTGGGCTACGAGCTGCCTGATGTGATGAAGGGATGTCAGTGAACAACTTTTCCAGCCACTCATGCGCTTGATCTCGAGAATGTTCAGAAACAGCCAGGGGCCAAGGCGCCGCCCATGTCTCCTAGCAAGGATGGCATCCGTCGCGTGAACGCTACCCAGCAGCAGCGCCGCGAGCGGCAAGCGAGTGCATCAGCGTGGTGAGAATCTCGTTTAGTCTCATGTAACCGGCCTTCTTAGCTTTTTTGTAGGGTCGTTTAGCCGGCACGGAGCCAGCTGGGCTTTATCTAGAACCCTTTTTAACACGACCGTCGTCCTAACAAAAGCTGAGCGACGAACGGTGACAGGGACGCTTGTGCAGACGCCAAAAAAAGCCAGGCGGCTGCCTGGCTGAATGGTGAGAATCGAAAAAGTTAGAAGCTTTTGCTAACACCCAATACGATCCGTGCCGAGCAGGACTCTTTGTCGCCCTGAAACCCAAGGCACTCGGTTTCCGATAAGTTGGTATCGACGTAGCTCGCAGACCAGTCCAGGGTTAACCAGTTTTTGCTGACCTTAACCTCCCACTCTCGATAGGAATTCTTAGCATTACCGTTCGAAGAGAAGAAACTAGGGTCTTTGTAATCCGCGACACCATAACGAACATCCAAGCCTATGCCATAGGGCAAATCCTTAACGCCATAGCCGATGTAGTTGTACAGATAGGTTTGATCACCGTAGTAGTCGTCTGAGTAGTAGCTACCGAGCTTAAAGCCATAAGCAGTCAACACTGCATAGGTCTCGGTTGCATTCAGAATCGATCCCTTTGGGAAGGTATACTTGATATACCCCACATCTATCCCAACCTGGTCGGTGAACGGGTGGGTGTAACCTGCGAAATAATCGGCTTCGTAGCGAGCATCAATACCATTGATATCGACGTTGGAACTCCAAACCCCGGCGTAGAGCCCACTGGAGTGTGCCAAAGTAGCGGTAGCCTGAACTGCAGGTTTACGCTGCGTATAGGAAACGCCGCGCATTGAGTATTCTGATAACGCCCCCACAGAACCAATCAGGTCAAAATTCTCGCTTAGGGATAGGGCTTGAGCCTGTGCACCATAACTAATTCCAGCGCCCACAACGAGGCTCAACAGCGTTTTTTTCATGACCATTCTCTATGTTGTTTTTATGGCAGATACGAACAAATCATTCGAAAAACTTACGGCACACCTATACTTGGCCACCCGCAAACTCGGAGTGGACATAGGTGTAAGAGACCAGACGAAGAAGACGACGATAGAGTCTTATGGACATAGGGCACCTATTATTATTAGCTCATGCACTTCCAGCAGAAGTGACAAATCTCCCTTTGCCGAAATCTTCCGCTAACATTTTTTCCATTGATATAGCGCAGAAGGCCAAAAATTTACTGCAAAGGCCACGAGGGTTTGAGGCTGGCAATAAGATGGCATTGAGATGTAGCTGGCCGAGGACGCTCATTCGAGCAACACCATTGGTGAACAAGCGCTCCTTTGGATCCCGGCCCAGACTGTGCAGTACGAACGGTTGATTAACCGACAGAGGCAGGCACTTTGATTGGCTTGATCAAATTGATGAGCGCCTTAACACAGCCCGGCAAGGCCTCGTATTCACGCACAACAATGCTGCGCTCTCTGACAGCCCATAACTCGTCCAGATGCTTGACGGTAATGCTCATCAACCGTTGGTGACGAAGAGCTGCCGACTCGGGGATCACACCGATGCCAACGCCGGCTTCAACCATCCTGCAAACCGATTCAAAGCTAGAGACCTGAATTCGCCAGGTCAGGCTATGACCTATGTGCCTGGCCTGCTCCCTGAGAAATACGTGGAGCGTACTGCCTTCCTGCAAGCCTATTTGAGGGTAGCGAATCAATTCCTCGAATTTGATCGCCACAACAGCTTCAAGTGGATGACCTTGAGGTAGTACAAGCACCAAACGATCTGTACTGAAGTGAATGATTTCCAAGTCTTTTGCCGAAATAGGGCCTGCAGTAATTCCCATGTCCGTCGACCCATCAAGTACGCCCCGTACGATGTCCGAAGAGTGGCGCTCCTGCAGATCAATCGTGACACCTGGATAGCTCGCCAGAAAACCGGCCAGTAGCTGGGGCAGGAACTCACTGACCGCTGTGGTATTGGCGAAAATTCGAATGTGTCCGGAGACATCCGCCCCGTACTCATCGAACTCCGTCTTCAAATAGCCGAGCTGACGCATGATGAGCCTCGCATGCGTGAGGAGCCGTCGGCCACCTTCCGTTAAGCCTACGCCTCTGCTGTCGCGGTAGAGGAGTTGGGTGTTCAGCTCTACTTCAAGCGCTTTGATGCGTGCGCTCGCTGCTGCGGGGGACATGAAGGAACGCTTCGCTCCTTGAGTCAGGCTCGGCGCTTCCGCGATCTGGATGAAAAGCGCCAAATCTTTGAAATCGATGTTCATGAAGGCGCCTCGCCTGCAACTGGTTGGCGTTAGGCTACACCGAACGCCTACTTAATAGAATACCGATTCCCAGAACGCCAGCCTATGTTCATGCTTGCCCTAACACCAGTTGGCGATCACCGAATCCCTGCGGTGGCCACCTCCTCTAACAGTGCTTAACGTCCTGGCGATCGCTGTAGATCTACAGGTCGATGAGCCAGTGGCTTTACGGAGTACGCCCGTGACCGACCTCACCTCCTCTCCTCGTCCGCTTGATGGCATCACTGTTGTTAGCTTTGAGCATGCCATCGCAGCTCCATTCTGCACTCGCCAACTTGCCGACTTGGGCGCTCGCGTTATCAAGATTGAGCGTCCAAACGTAGGTGATTTCGCCCGAGCATATGACAACCGTGCTAACGGCCTGTCCTCGCACTTCGTATGGACAAACCGCTCGAAGGAGAGCCTAGCTCTCGACGCCAAGAAGCCGGGTGCAGATGCCATTATTGAAAGCATTTTGGCCAAGGCGGATGTCTTAGTACAAAACCTCGCCCCAGGTGCAGCAGCTCGAATGGGCCTGTCCTTCGAAGCCCTGCATGAGCGCTTTCCTCAACTGATCGTTTGTGACATCTCCGGCTATGGCGAAGGTGGCCCCTACGAGCAGAAGAAAGCCTACGACTTGCTGATTCAGAGCGAAGGCGGCTTCCTGTCCGTGACTGGCGGTGCAGGTGAAGAGGAAATCGCCAAGGCAGGTTGCTCGATTGCCGATATCGCTGCAGGCATGTACGCCTACACAGGCGTGCTGTCTGCGCTGCACCTGCGGAACAAAACTGGCAAAGGTAGCCGTGTGGATGTGAGCATGCTGGAGAGCCTCGTCGAGTGGATGGGCTTCCCGCTTTACTACTCCTACGACGGTGCCAACCCTCCACCTCGTGCCGGCGCTTCCCACGCGACTATCTACCCGTACGGCCCGTTCCCAACCGCTCCTGGCCAGACGGTAATGCTGGGTTTGCAGAACGAACGTGAATGGGCGTCTTTCTGCGAGAAAGTCCTGCAGAAGCCAGAACTGCTGCAGGACGAACGATTCGATACCAATGCCAAGCGCTCCGCGAACCGCGAAGCCCTGCGAGCAATCATCATCGAGAAGTTCGCTGAGCTCGGTACGAAGGAAGTGGTGGCTCGTCTTGATGCGGCCCCGATTGCGAACGCTCAGGTCAACAACATGCATCAGGTGTGGGAGCACCCACAACTGCGTGCCCGCGAACGCTGGGTTGAGGTGGACTCCCCACGAGGCAAGCTGCCAGCTCTTCTTCCGCCAGGCGCGAACCGTGCTTACCAACCTCGAATGGATGCTATCCCTTCGATAGGCCAGCACAACGAATCGATCCTGAAAGAACTGGGCTATTCCGAATCCCAAATCGCCGAGCTGAAGGAAGTAGGTGCACTGTGACCACTCGTAAAAACCGCCTGATCCGCAGCGCCCTGTTCGTCCCTGGAAGCCGACCTGAGCGTTTTGCGAAGGCTTTGGCCAGCGGCGCCGACGTCGTCATCGTGGACTTCGAGGATGCTGTTGAGGAAGAACTGAAAGCGCAAGCCCGGGACAACCTGGCAGCCTTCCTCGATGAAAATCCAGATGCTTCTGTGGTGGTTCGCGTCAACGCTGCTGACCATCACATGCACACCGATGACATCAAGTTCTGCGGCCGCCACCAAGGGGTTGCAGCAGTCTTGCTGCCCAAAGCTGAAACCGCACAACAGGTGCTCGTTGCAGCTGAATGCAAGAAGCCCATTTGGCCGTTGATTGAGAGCGCAGCCGGCTTGGCTAACTTGAGCGAAATCGCTGAGGTGTGGGCCGTCCAGCGCCTGACCTTCGGTGCGCTTGATCTGGCTCTAGATTTGGGTGTCCGCGCATCCAGCCCGGCTGCATACCGGATGTTCGACCAAGTGCGTTACCAGCTGCTGGTCAACAGTGCTCTCCATGAGCTGGAAAAGCCATTGGATACTGTGTTTCCCAACATCGCCGATTCGGAGGGGCTCAAGGCATTTGCCAGCGACGCTCGAGACCTCGGCTTCGCAGGAATGCTGGCCATCCATCCGAGCCAGGTTGCGGTCATCAACGACGTCTTCACTCCATCCCAAAGCGAAATCAGCTGGGCGAAGCGGGTTGTAGAAGCTGCTTCTGGTGCGCCAGGTGCATTCCGCTTGGATGGCAAAATGATTGATGCCCCAGTGATTGCCGAAGCCGAACGCATCGTTGCCTTCTACGGGGCGTAAGCCCTCGCTCTGAAAACAAGTACAAACCCGCGTGGCTTGCCTGTTAGGCAAGCTGCCCGAAAGCGCCCGGAGTTACACCAGTGACCGATTACGTAGTATCCCTTCAACGCCTAGGTCTTGATGACGTCGAACATGTCGGCGGCAAGAACGCATCCTTGGGCGAGATGATCAGCAACCTTTCCGAGGTTGGCATATCGGTACCAGGGGGCTTTGCAACCACCGCCCAGGCATATCGCGACTTCCTGGAGCAGAGCGGCCTGAATAAACGCATTCATGAGGCATTGGACAAACTGGATGTTAACGATGTCGTCGAGCTCGCTCGTACAGGAGCAATGATTCGCCAGTGGGTCATGGAGGCAGAATTTCCCGCTCAGCTTGATCAAGAAATTCGTGAGCACTTCGCTCTGCTCTCGGAAGGCAATCCTGACATATCTGTCGCCGTGCGCTCATCCGCCACAGCTGAAGACCTGCCGGATGCTTCGTTCGCCGGGCAGCAGGAAACCTTCCTGAATATCCGTGGCGTGGACAACGTCATCCGTGCGGCGAAAGAAGTATTCGCATCCCTCTTCAACGACCGCGCCATCGCCTACCGCGTACACCAAGGGTTTGACCACAAACTCGTCGCCCTCTGCGCTGGCGTGCAGCGCATGGTTCGCTCTGAAACGGGCGCCGCTGGTGTTCTGTTCACACTCGACACCGAGTCGGGCTTTCGCGATGTCGTGTTCATCACTTCCTCGTATGGCCTGGGGGAAACCGTCGTTCAAGGCGCGGTGAACCCTGACGAGTTCTACGTTCACAAGCCAACACTCCAAGCTGGGCGTCCAGCGGTCATTAGGCGCAACCTCGGCAGCAAGGCAATCAAAATGATCTATGGCGATCTGGCGCAAGCCGGTCGGTCGGTCAAAACCGTTGAGGTGGCTCAACATGACCGTGATCGCTTCAGCTTGAGTGATGAAGAAGTGTCGGAACTGGCGAAGCAGGCCCTGCTTATCGAGACGCACTATGGTCGCCCCATGGACATCGAGTGGGCGAAGGATGGTGATGATGGCCGCCTGTACATCGTCCAGGCCCGACCTGAGACAGTGAAAAGCCGGGCGAACGTCAGCGTTATCGAGCGATATCTGCTGAAGAAGCGCGCCCCGGTATTGGTAGAGGGCCGTGCGATTGGCCAGCGGATTGGTTCCGGCCGCGTGCGTGTGATCAACAACGTCGCAGAAATGGACAAGGTACAACCAGGTGATGTGCTGGTTTCCGACATGACCGATCCTGATTGGGAGCCGGTGATGAAGCGAGCGAGCGCGATTGTTACCAACCGTGGTGGTCGTACCTGCCATGCCGCGATCATCGCCCGTGAACTTGGGATTCCAGCTGTCGTGGGATGTGGCGACGCAACGCACCGCCTGCAGGATGGCCAGGCTGTGACCGTATCTTGCGCAGAAGGCGACACCGGCTTCATCTTCGAAGGTGAGCTGCCGTTCGAGGTTAGCCAGAGTGCAGTGGATGACATGCCTTCGCTGCCCTTCCAGGTGATGATGAACGTCGGCAATCCCGACCGCGCATTCGACTTTGCTCAGTTGCCCAATGAGGGTATCGGCCTGGCGCGCCTGGAGTTCATCATCAACCGAATGATCGGTGTCCACCCGAAGGCGCTGCTCGGTTTCGACGAACTCCCGCCGGAGATCCAAGCAACTGTCTCCAAGCGCATTGCAGGCTATGCATCTCCGGTCGATTTCTACGTTGACAAGCTAGCAGAAGGCATCAGCACCCTGGCCGCCGCCTTCTTCCCGAAAAAAGTGATTGTTCGCCTCTCGGACTTCAAATCGAACGAGTACGCCAACCTGATCGGCGGATCGCTGTTCGAGCCGGAGGAAGAAAACCCGATGCTCGGATTCCGTGGTGCCTCTCGCTACATCAGCGATTCATTCCGCGACTGCTTCGAGCTCGAATGCCGAGCCCTCAAACGCGTTCGTCAAGAGATGGGTCTTACCAACATCGAAGTCATGGTTCCATTCGTGCGAACCCTCAGCGAGGCGCGCAAGGTTGTCGAGTTGCTTGCATCAAATGGCCTAGAGCGAGGAAAGGACGGGCTCAAAATCATCATGATGTGTGAGCTCCCCTCGAACGCCCTCCTGGCCGAGGAATTCCTGGAACACTTCGACGGGTTCTCCATCGGCTCGAATGATCTGACTCAGCTCACCCTTGGCCTCGACCGAGACTCTGGGCTTATCGCCCACCTGTTTGACGAGCGCAACCCTGCAGTGAAGAAGCTGCTCTCGCAGGCAATCGCTGCATGCAATAAGGCCGGCAAGTACATCGGTATCTGCGGCCAAGGGCCATCTGACCATCCGGACTTCGCGCAGTGGCTGATGGATCAAGGTATCAGCAGTGTCTCGCTGAACCCTGACTCAGTGATGGACACTTGGATGTATCTCGCTTCTCAGCGTTGAGTGATTCCGCAGCAGTGGATGTCCGCCGGCAGTTGTCGCCGGCGGATCTGAAGATTTCGCAGGAGTGGTTATGAGTTCAATCAGTCAGAATGACGTCGTTCAGAGCGTTGCAGACGCTCTGCAGTACGTCTCCTACTACCATCCCAGCGACTTCATCCAAGCGATGCATGCGGCATACCTGCGCGAGCAGTCTCCAGCTGCGAGAGATGCCATCGCTCAGATCCTCATCAACTCGAGGATGTGTGCAACGGGACATCGCCCTCTCTGCCAGGACACCGGCATCGTGACCGTGTTCGTTAAGATCGGCATGGGCGTTAAGTGGGAAGATCCCACGATGAGCCTGGACGAGATGATCAACGAAGGTGTTCGTCGAGCTTACTCTCATCCTGACAATGTGCTTCGAGCCTCCATAGTGTCTGACCCGGCCGGTAAGCGTCCCAACACCAAGGACAATACGCCAGCAATCATTCACTACTCCGTCGTGCCAGGCACAGAGCTGTCGATTGATATCGCCGCCAAAGGTGGTGGCTCTGAGAACAAGGCCAAGATGGTCATGCTGAACCCTTCCGACTCCATCGTGGACTGGGTGATGAAAGTGGTACCGACCATGGGCGCGGGCTGGTGCCCTCCCGGGATGCTGGGCATAGGTATCGGTGGTACGGCAGAGAAAGCTGCTGTCATGGCCAAGGAGTCGTTGATGGACTCCATCGACATCCATGAGCTGATCGAACGCGGCCCAAGCAACCGGGTGGAAGAGCTCCGGATCGAGTTGTATCGCAAGGTCAACCAACTGGGTATTGGCGCTCAGGGTCTCGGCGGGCTGACCACTGTGCTTGATGTGAAGATCAAGGATTATCCGACTCACGCAGCGTCACTGCCGATCTGCATCATCCCGAACTGCGCGGCGACTCGCCACGTTCACCTCACGCTTGATGGCTCGGGCCCGGTTGTTTTGGATACACCGAACCTCGACGATTACCCGGACATTGCATGGGAAACAGGTGAAGGTGTGCGCCGTGTAAACCTGGACACTGTGACGCCTGAAGAGGTGCGCACCTGGAAGCCAGGCGAGACTATCTTGCTGAGCGGCAAACTCCTGACTGGACGTGATGCTGCACACAAGCGGATGGTTGAGATGCTCGATAGAGGTGAGTCTCTCCCAGTCGATCTCAAAGGTCGATTCATCTACTACGTTGGGCCAGTTGATCCTGTACGAGATGAGGTCGTTGGCCCAGCCGGCCCTACTACCTCGACCCGGATGGACAAATTCACGCCGCGCGTTTTGGCTGAAACCGGCTTGCTTGGAATGATCGGCAAATCTGAACGCGGCCCTATCGCCATTGAAGCGATAAAAGAACATGGCTCGGTGTACTTGATGGCTGTGGGCGGCGCCGCTTACCTGGTTTCCCAAGCCATCACCAAGTCACGTGTGGTCGCTTTCGAAGACTTGGGGATGGAAGCCATCTACGAATTTGAGCTCAAAGACATGCCCACCACCGTGGCTGTCGATGCCCTAGGCGAATCTGTCCACGACACTGGGCCTCAGCAATGGGCGCCCATTAGCAATCTGATGTGGGCTGGTAACTCGAATACATAAAATTTCGCTCCGGGTGGCCTGGATGTCCAAGCTCAAAAAGGACTCGTATCGAGCCTCCTGGAGACACAGAGTCCAGCCCCGCCGTGCGTCCAACGCATGTCGGGGTGTGATCAGCAGTGGGAATGCGGCTCACAAGGCCAAAACTTGCGGTTGATCGGATAGGTGCTGTTCTGACGGCTTTCAGCACCTTGGAACCACCACCCCCACGCGGGTGGTGGCTTTCTTATCAGATTCCCTGATCGAACCACCGAACCTGAACGAGGTGGTTACTACATGATCGTATTTTGATGCGATTGGATGGCAGCACAGCAGGCGCATCGTTTTACCAATAACCAAGCTGACGAACATCCTGTAGCGTCTGTAGCCATCGAGTCATTTCTCCGTTCACGCGCTCAGCAGCGGAACACCCATCATCCCTTTGACCGCCTCGGATCAGCAAAACGCGGGTAGGTGCGTTCTTCTTCGATAGTGCCAGGCCTATCTGAATCTGTCGGATGTGGGCAACCCCGGCCGTTTGTCTTCTGAATTGTCCGTTCTGCTGGCCCAGGCTGTCCCTTGAGGACACTAGCCAGAGCCACTCTCATGCCACAGCTCATCAGATTCATAACCCTTCCCCTGGCCTGTAGTTTTCTGTGGGCTTGCTCTGCTCCTGAGACAAAATCGCCGGTGGAGACACCCGGCAGGCCCGAGTCAGCCA
>Ga0213826_1000247_pt1 | contig 40851 bp, 37 predicted proteins | sample MC6MC0899MG_FD_180668 | JGI IMG/M metagenome (GOLD analysis project Ga0213826, IMG submission 180668) | Enriched soil aggregate microbial communities from Iowa State University, Ames, United States - MC6-MC0899-MG | ecosystem: Environmental > Terrestrial > Soil > Unclassified | place: USA: Iowa...
TGACCCCATGCCGAACTCAGAAGTGAAACGCCGTAGCGCCGATGGTAGTGTGGGGTCTCCCCATGTGAGAGTAGGGAACTGCCAGGCATCAAATTAAGTAGTAAACCGGTGCATGAATCCGGTGGTTACAGAAGTCTTCGGTGGAGCGGTAGTTCAGTCGGTTAGAATACCTGCCTGTCACGCAGGGGGTCGCGGGTTCGAGTCCCGTCCGTTCCGCCACTTATTAAAAGCCCTGAGTTAACGCTCAGGGCTTTTTCTTGTCTGAAATTTAATTTTTGCTATAAACGCAAAAATCCTCTGCATATTTCACTCTTTTTCAACATACCTTTACCAAGCGATAATCATCCTCAGTTAACGAACATAATCATTAAAGAGGATTTACATGACTATCCCTGCATTCGGTCTTGGCACCTTCCGCCTGAAAGACGACGTCGTCATCGCATCTGTTAAAACCGCTCTCGAATTAGGTTATCGTACCGTCGATACGGCACAAATTTATGGCAATGAAGCGGCAGTAGGCCAGGCCATTGAAGAAAGCGCCGTACCACGTGAAGAATTATTCATCACGACGAAGATCTGGACGGAGAACCTCAGCAAAGACAAGCTGATCCCAAGTCTGAAAGAGAGTCTTGATAAGCTGCGTACCGATTATGTCGATCTGACGCTCATCCACTGGCCTTCACCAGGTGATGCTGTTTCTGTTGAAGAATCTATGCTGGCACTTCTGGAAGCTAAAAAGCTAGGTTTGACTCGCAATATTGGGATCTCAAATTTCACTATTCCATTGATGGAAAAGGCGATTGCGGCCGTTGGCGCAGAAAATATTGCCACCAATCAGATTGAGCTATCCCCGTACCTGCAAAACCGTAAAGTGGTGAACTGGGCGAAAGAGAAAGGCATTCACATCACGTCGTACATGACGCTGGCGTATGGTAAAGCGTTGAAAGATGAAGTCATTGCGCGTATTGCTGAAAAGCACAATGCAACGGCGGCGCAGGTTATCCTGGCGTGGGCGATGGGCGAAGGTTATGCCGTGATCCCTTCCTCAACGAAACGTGAGAACCTGGCGAGCAACCTTCTGGCGCGGGATCTCAAGCTGGACGCTGAAGATCAAAAAGCGATCGCTGCGCTTGATTGCAACGACCGCCTGGTCAGCCCGGAAGGTCTGGCCCCAAACTGGGATTAATTTAACTCACCCTCTGTAGCCTCAAACCCTCTCACAGCTCCTTCGGGAGCTGTTTTATATGCTCACTCAGAAAGTCGATAAATGCCCGGATACGGGTACTGACTGCGCGGTCGCTGTAATAAACTGCACTGAAGGGCATCTCTACCGGCAGACGTTTGTCCTCCATCAACTCGACCAGCTCACCCCGGGCTATCTCTTTATTAATCATATAGTCAGACAGACAGGCAATCCCATTCCCGCTAAGACAGAGCTGTTTCAGTGTTTCCCCACTGTTTGAAGACAGCCCGCTGGTAATCTCATGAAGTTGACCGTCGCTGCAGGCAATCGGCCAGGTATTCAGCGATAACGGCTCTGTGAATCCCAGACAGAGATGGTTTTTTAACTCCTCTACCGTCTCAGGTTTACCATATTGCGCAATATAGTCGGGTGAGGCGATGATTTTGCGATAGCTGGTAAACAGCGGACGGGCGCGCAGGCTCGAGTCCGTAAGCGTTCCGGCGCGAATAGCCACATCCACTTTGCGCTCAATCAGGTTGATGAACGTCTCAGAGGATACAAGCGACAAGGTCATCTCTGGGTAACGTTCGCGGAAGGGTTTCACCAATGGCATCAGAAAATGCAGCACGACGGGAGTGGCTGCGTCGATGCGCAAAAGCCCGCGCGGTGTACTCCGTGTTTCCATGATCTCTGTTTCTGCTGCGGCCATCTCCTGCAAAATCGACTGCACCCGGCGAAAATAGCGCTCACCTTCTTCGGTCAGGCTCAGCTGCCGCGTCGTCCGGTTCAGCAAACTCACCCCAAGCTTCATTTCCAGCTTTTTGACGGAACGGCTAATCGCCGAATTTGCCTGTCCCAGCTGCTCCGCAGCCCGGCTAAAACTCCCGCTTTCCACGACAGCCACGAAGATTGCCAGCTCTTCTGAGGTTGCTTTCATTATTGCACCACCTGCAAAATTCTATTGATATTTTGACCATTTTTGTTATTTAAACACTGGCGCATACTTCGTGTCATCTTAATCCTGATGATACGGAGTATTTTATGCCACTGGCGCTTCTTGCCCTGACGATCAGTGCCTTCGCAATTGGCACGACCGAATTTGTCATCGTAGGTCTGGTTCCTACGATTGCCGATCAACTTTCTATCTCTCTACCTTCTGCCGGTTTGCTGGTCTCCATCTACGCGCTGGGCGTTGCGATTGGCGCACCTGTTCTGACTGCGTTAACCGGACGTTTCCCACGTAAACAGCTGTTAATGGCGCTGATGGTGCTCTTTACCGCCGGGAACATCCTGGCCTGGCAGGCCCCGGACTACACCACGCTGGTGATTGCCCGCCTGCTGACTGGCCTCGCGCATGGCGTGTTCTTCTCGATTGGCTCAACCATCGCGACCAGCCTGGTACCCAAAGAGAAAGCGGCATCTGCCATCGCCATTATGTTCGGCGGTTTGACGGTTGCACTGGTGACGGGCGTGCCACTGGGCACCTTTATCGGACAGCATTTTGGCTGGCGTGAAACTTTCCTGGCCGTCTCACTGCTGGGGGTCATTGCACTGATTGCAAGCCTGATCCTTGTACCGTCAAATATTCCCGGTCGTGCGAGTGCCAGTCTCCGCGATCAGGTGAAAGTGCTGACGCACCCTCGATTGCTGATTATCTATGCCATCACGGCTCTGGGTTACGGCGGTGTCTTTACGGCGTTCACCTTCCTGGCGCCGATGATGCAGGATCTGGCCGGCTTCTCGCCCAGTGCAGTGAGCTGGATCTTGCTGGGATACGGGGTTTCTGTCGCAATCGGTAATATCTGGGGCGGCAAACTTGCCGATAAACACGGTGCTGTACCGGCGCTGAAATTCATCTTCGCGGCTCTGGTTGTGCTGCTGATGGTGTTCCAGTTTACCGCCTCCATGCAGTACGCGGCACTGGGCACGATTCTGGTGATGGGGATCTTCGCGTTCGGCAACGTACCCGGCCTGCAGGTCTACGTAGTGCAGAAGGCCGAACTGTATACACCTAATGCCGTAGATGTCGCCTCAGGCCTTAACATCGCCGCATTCAACGTAGGGATCGCGCTGGGTTCAATCATCGGCGGGCAAACGGTTGAGCACTTTGGTTTAGCGCAGACGCCGTGGATTGGTGCCGTGATCGTCCTCGCTGCTTTCCTGCTGATTGGCTTGAGTGGTCGCCTCGATAAAACGGCTCGTGTAGCACTAGGGTAAGTATCAGTAAGCGCTTGCTTACAAAACCAGACAGAGGTTTATGAGTAATTGCGTTGAAAGTGTGACCTAAAATCCCTATAACAGTAGAACCAGTCCGTTTTCCGGACTGGTTCATTGCTATAGAGGTCGTTTCCAAAAGTGCGAAAAAATACCTATGCCATGCGCTATATTGCCGGACAACCTGCGGAGAGAATTTTGCCTCCGGGGTCGTTTGCGAGTCTTGGCCAGGCATTGCCCGCTGGCGCCCCCTTAAGCAGCGATGACAAAATTCGCGTGCTGGTATGGAATATCTTCAAGCAGCAGCGTGCTGAGTGGTTATCCGTGCTGAAGAATTTCGGTAAGGATGCGCATCTGGTGCTGTTGCAGGAGGCGCAAACTACGCCTGAACTGGTTCGGTTCGCAACTACCAACTACCTCGCCGCAGACCAGGTTCCCGCTTTTGTCTTGCCCCAACACCCCTCGGGCGTTATGACGCTCTCTGCTGCGCACCCGGTTTACTGCTGCCCACTGCGTGAGCGCGAGCCTATTCTGCGTCTGGCAAAATCGGCATTAGTCACCGTCTATCCTCTGCCCGATACCCGCCTGCTGATGGTGGTAAACATTCACGCCGTGAATTTTAGTCTGGGTGTCGATGTGTATAGTAAGCAGTTACTTCCCATTGGCGATCAGATCGCGCATCACAGTGGGCCGATTATTATGGCGGGGGATTTCAATGCCTGGAGTCGTCCACGCATGAATGCGTTGTATCGCTTTGCGCGCGAAATGTCCTTACGCGAAGTGCGTTTCACCGACGATCAGCGGCGCAAAGCGTTTGGTCGTCCGCTTGATTTTGTCTTCTATCGTGGTCTGAATGTGCACGAAGCCTCTGTATTGGTGACGCGCGCCTCCGATCACAATCCACTACTTGTTGAATTCAGTCCCGGCAAACCTGAGAAGTAATGGTGCGTCAGGTCTGCCGTCGGGCAGGCCTGCGCAGGTACTGCCCTTTATTTTTCTCACAACCAAAGGACAGTACGATGACAACACAATCCCATCATGACAACGTAGAAAAACAGTTCGGTTCCCAGGCAAGCGCCTATCTGACCAGTGCGGTACACGCCTCTGGCCGCGACCTGGTGCGTCTCGGCGAGCGCCTGGCTGCATTTCCTCAGGCGCAGGTTCTTGATTTAGGCTGTGGTGCAGGGCATGCCAGCTTTGTCGCTGCACAGCATGTCGCGCACGTTACCGCTTACGATCTGTCTGGCCAAATGCTCGAGGTTGTCGCCCACGCTGCGAAAGACAAAGGGCTGAATAATATTTCGACCCGCCAGGGCTACGCTGAATCACTCCCTTTTGACGACGAAACCTATGACGTGGTGATCAGCCGCTACTCCGCCCATCACTGGCACGATGTCGGCCAGGCACTGCGCGAAATCAAACGCGTGCTGAAGCCGGGCGGGATTTTTATCATTATGGATATCATGTCACCCGGACACCCGGTTCGTGATATTTGGCTGCAGACCGTTGAAGCCCTGCGTGATACCTCGCACGTTCGCAACTATTCGAGCGGTGAATGGTTCGCGATGATCACCGAAGCCGGTTTAGTTTCGCGCTCTCTGGTGACGGACCGCCTGCCGCTGGAGTTCTCCTCATGGATTGCGCGTATGCGCACACCCGATACGTTAAGCCAGGCGATTCGTTTGTATCAGAAGAGTGCCTCGGCGGAAGTTAAAACGTACTTTGAATTGCAGGAGGAGGGGTCGTTTACCAGCGATACGATCCTGGCGGAAGCGCAAAAAGCCGGATAATAAAAAACAAAAAAGGCACCGGGGGAATCGGTGCCTTTTTCTATAGGTCTGGCTGTCAGGAGTCTGGCGTCGTGCTGTTTTTAACAAACAGTGTCAGCTGATCGCCTGGCTGCAGATTGGCCGTATCGTCATTCCAGCGCATCACATCTTTGATGTTCACGCCGTGCGTTTTCGCGATACTGGACAGTGAATCGCCTTTGCGTACACGATAAGTAATGCTATCGCTATTGCGGGCGAGACGCTGTGCGCTGCTGCCAGCGCCAACCGTCAGGTTCTGGCCAACTTTCAGGTTTGAACCGCGCAGATTGTTCCACTGCTGCAGATCCTTCGTGCTCACGCCAAGACGTGATGCAATGCCTGAAATGGTATCGCCGGAACGAACCTTATAGCTACGGCTGCTGACGGATGAAACATCTGCAATCAGCGTTGACTGAACGGCAGCAATTTCACCTGATGCGAGAGACTCACGTAACTGCGCAGCATGCTTCTGCGGCACCAGCACGTACTGAGGCCCATTGGCACCCAGCGTTGAGCCTTTCACGCCTGCGTTAAAGGTCTTCAGCTTTGTCACCGACATTCCCGTCATATCTGCAACCTGTTTCATATCAACCGGGCTGCTGAGGCTCACTCTGGCCAGCGCGCGACTTTCGTCAGACGTTGGCAGATTTACACCATAACGTTTACTGTTTTTGAGAATATCGCTCAAAGCCAGCATCTTCGGTACGTAAAGCTTGGTTTCCTGTGGCAATGAGAGAGACCAAAAATCGGTGGGTTTACCACGCGCCTTGTTCGCTTTCATTGCCTTCATTACCCGACCTTCACCGCTGTTATACGCTGCGACCGTTAACAACCAGTCACCGTCAAACATCTTATTCAGACGTTGCATCATGTCGAGAGCGGCAGTCGTTGAAGCGACCACATCCCGACGCGCATCGTAGCCGCGAGTCTGTTTCAAACCATAATTGCGCCCTGTGCTCGGAATGATCTGCCAAATGCCTGCGGCATTGGCGCCAGACGTCGCGTGCGGGTCAAAAGCGCTCTCCACTATGGGTAGTAGTACCAGTTCCATAGGCATGTTACGTTTCTTAACTTGCCCTGCTATCCAGTACATATACGGCTCTGCCCGTAAAGTTACATCGTGGAGATAGCTCTTATTACTTAAATACTTCTGTTTCTGATCGCGAATCCGGTTGTTTTCCGGAATCCCCATCTTCAGCTCGTCGCTAATAGAGGCCCACAAGTCCTGTTCCTGCGCGAATGATGTCCCATCGTCCATCCAACGCGCCTGACTTGTAAACTTCCCTGCTTCCCCTTGACCAGCTGCAGAAAGGCTCTGTGCGTGCTGCTGTATGTTGCCAGTGTTCTGGCACCCAGCAAGCAGGACAGAGGCGAGTAATATCGCTTTTGCCTTCATGTGTGTGTCAATAGTTGCTTAAAAGACGAGCGATAATAACGGCGAAACTTTCAAAAGGCAACCCGCAATTGTCAGAAGTCATCTTTCTTTGACCGTAACCATGCAAAACGCTCTTCAGGTTGTTGCAAATTTGTTTCTTGGTTAATTTTGTTAATTAAATCAATATCATCGGTTCTCAAAAATAAATTTATTTTGCGCTCATTTTTCAGAATTACGGGCAGTGTATTTTGTTTTTTTACCCGTAACTCATTCACTTTGTGGTAATAATCCTGAATCGCAGGATCGTCAGGCAAGATGCTCAATGCAAACTTCATATTTGCTAATGTATATTCGTGGGCGCAGCAAACGAGGGTATCATCCGGGAGAGCGTTTATCCTCTGGAAGGATTGGTACATCTGGGTTGGTGTCCCTTCGAACAATCTTCCGCACCCGCCAGAGAACATCGTGTCACCGCAGAAAAGATAAGGGAAACTGAAGAAAGAAATGTGTCCGGAAGTGTGACCGGGTGTAGCAAATACAGAAAAATCGTATCCCAGTATGAGGATTTTTTCGCCATCTTCGACTACCCGAGTCGTACCCTTATCTTGTGTCTCCTGTGGCCCATAAACCACTAAATGGGGAAATTTCGCCCGTAAAGCAGGGACACCGCCGACATGATCGTGATGATGGTGAGTCAGCAAAATGGCCTCTGGCTGCCAGCCGTTTTCCTCGATAGCCTGCAATACCGGTGCCGCATCGCCTGGATCGACAATAATGCAACGCTTATCATCGCCGACTAAAACCCAGATGTAGTTGTCCTGAAACGCGGGAATGCTGATAAGATTCATAAATTACCTCTCATTACGTAACGGGTGTGTTGATGAAGCCGGCAAGGATACCTCAGATTGTCTCAGCACCAGAGCACTGGTCCCAGTTGCGGTGGGGTGAATACTATCGCGAGGCGCTTGAGCGTCAGCTCAATCCCTGGTTTGCAAAAATGTATGGTTTTCATCTGCTTAAGATTGGCAATTTGAGCGCGGAAATCAACTCCGAAAGCTGCGCCATCTCCCATCAGGTGAATGTCTCTCTTAACGGTCACCCCCTTCAGGTTAAAGCCGATCCGCTCCATTTGCCATTCGCCGAGAAATCCGTCGACGCCTGCCTGATGGCCCACACGCTTCCCTGGTGCAGCGACCCGCACCGTTTACTGCGCGAAGCCGATCGCGTGCTAATCGATGACGGCTGGCTGGTCCTCAGCGGTTTCAATCCGATGAGCCTGATGGGATTGCGCAAGCTGGTGCCCGTTTTGCGCCGCACGCCGCCCTATAACAGCCGCATGTTTACATTTACACGTCAGCTCGACTGGCTGTCATTACTGAATTTTGAAGTGATGTACTACAGCGGCTTCCAGGTGTTACCCTGGGCGGGGAAGGGCGGTAAAATGCTGACAACCCATCTGCCAGCACTTGGCTGCATGCAGCTTATCGTGGCGCGTAAGCGAACGGTTCCACTTACGCTGAACCCGATGAAGCAGAGCAAATCAAAAGCACAAATCCGTCAGACCGTCGGGGCGACGCGACAGTACCGAAAACCCTGATCAGGATTCCGGCTGATAGCCCACGTCGTCGTGGATCGGATTCATCGCCGCTTCGCGCGCAAGAACGTCGCAACGTTCGTTTTCCGGATGCCCCGCATGCCCTTTGACCCATTCCCACTTAATGGTGTGATGGCTCAATGCCGCGTCCAGGCGCTTCCAGAGATCGACATTTTTGACCGGTTTCTTATCGGCCGTTTTCCAGCCACGCTTTTTCCAGTTATGGATCCACTGGGTAATCCCCTGGCGCACATACTGGCTGTCGGTACTGATAACCACATCGCAATCTTCTTTTAATGCTTCCAGCGCGACGATAGCGGCCATCAACTCCATGCGGTTATTGGTGGTCAGACGAAAACCTTCATTAAAGGTCTTCTCATGCTCACGGTAACGCAAAATGGCGCCGTAGCCGCCCGGTCCTGGATTGCCGAGGCAAGATCCATCGGTGAAAATTTCTACCTGCTTAATCATCTCTGGTAGACTTCCTGTATTTGAAACGATCAGTAAAACGACGAGTCTGACATAAATGACCGATATGAGCACTGCAATTACACGACAGATCGTCCTCGATACCGAAACCACCGGTATGAACCAGATTGGCGCACATTACGAAGGCCATAAGATCATTGAGATCGGTGCCGTCGAAGTGGTGAACCGTCGTCTCACCGGCAATAACTTCCACGTGTACCTCAAGCCCGACCGTCTGGTGGACCCGGAAGCGTTCGGCGTTCACGGAATTGCCGATGAGTTTCTATTGGATAAACCGACCTTCGCCGATGTTGCCGATGAGTTTATGGACTACATCCGCGGGGCTGAACTCGTCATCCATAATGCTTCGTTCGATATCGGCTTTATGGACTATGAGTTCAGTAAGCTCAACCGCAATATCCCGAAAACCAATACCTTCTGCAAAGTCACCGACAGCCTGGCGCTGGCGAGGAAGATGTTTCCGGGCAAGCGTAACAGCCTCGATGCCCTCTGCTCGCGCTACGAAATAGATAACACCAAGCGTACGCTTCACGGCGCACTGCTCGATGCCCAGATTCTGGCGGATGTCTATCTGACCATGACGGGTGGCCAGACTTCGATGGCGTTTAGCACCGAAAACGACTCTCGTCAGGCGGGTGACACCGGAATTCAGCGCGTGGTGCGTCAGGCGAGCCGTCTGCGGGTGATTTTAGCCAGTGACGAGGAGATCGCCGCCCATGAATCGCGTCTCGATATCGTGCAAAAGAAGGGCGGCAGCTGCCTCTGGCGCGCATAACAGATGCCGTTATGCTGTAAAAAGCACCGTGTGGGCGAATTTTGCAGCAACTGATTCAAAAGTTGAGAAAAAGCGTTGACGGGATCGGAACCAAACCGTAATATTCGCCTCGTTCCCAAGGGAACAATGCGGAGCGGTAGTTCAGTCGGTTAGAATACCTGCCTGTCACGCAGGGGGTCGCGGGTTCGAGTCCCGTCCGTTCCGCCACATTAGAAAGCCTGAATCAGAAATGATTCAGGCTTTCGTCATTTCAGGGCCTTATCTTTCTTATCTCCTCTCTGATGTTAGTTAACAAAAAGTTAATATCAGCAGTGCAATTTATTAACAATTGTTCGATATTGGTGCGATGATTGCACTTTTAGTGTGCAATTTCGTCTCATCCCTTCGCTCCAAACGTTTCCTCTTGTAACAATCCTGTAAAAATAAGTCTCAAATAATCATTAGCTTACTTACGGTTTTCCAGAAAGTTCCTGAACCAATGATTTATTGGTTCATAAATTGCTTAACTCTATGTGCAATAAGACGTTATCTATATCAATAACTTATTGTTAATAAAAATAAAGCAATGATGAGAGCAGGCGAACCAATATGGAAAAATCGTCACGGTTTCTGGCAAATTCCAGCACCGCACTTGAGCAGTTGCGCGGTCTGATCAACCAGCACGAGTCAACACCAGGCATTCCGCTGCCCACCGAACGTGAGCTGTCGGAAACACTCGGCGTAGGGCGACGCGAAGTTCGTCGTGCGCTGGACGTGCTGGAAGAAGAGGGACGCATCTGGCGCAAGCAGGGCAAAGGCACTTTCATTGGCCCTGCCGCACCGGTTGAACCTCTTGCGCTTCAGGGGCTGGTGCAGCAAACCAATCTGCTGGAAGTGATGGAAGCCCGCCTGCAGCTCGAACCCGGCTTAGCCCGTCTTGCGGCACTGCGTGCCACCAGGGAAAACATCGCGCTGATGCAGCGCATGCTGGAACGCATCGACAAGGTCAGCCCGGATGACCGCGATCTTAACGAACTGTGGGACAGCGCCTTTCACCGCGCCATTGCTGAGGCTGCGGGTAATCGCCTGATGCTGGGGTTATTCGATGCTATTGATGCAGTCAGGCGCGAACCTAGCTGGCAGCACCTGCGTGAGCTGGCGCGTACGCCGGAGCGCGTCGACAGCTACAACGATCACCACCACAAAATCATGACGGCGATTATCCACCGCCAGCCCAATGAAGCAGCCGCCGCAATGCGCGAACACCTGCTCACCCTGCAAACTGCCCTGATTCAGGCCATCAACCTTGAGGATGATTCCCTGTTATGACGACGATCCCTTTTAAGGAGGCAGCGCCGGTCCTTCGCCTGCACAATCTCAATGTGAAATTCGCTGGATCGCCGGTCAGCGTGCTCGACGGCATCTCTCTGACCGTGAAATCCGGTGAAACGCTGGCGCTGGTGGGGGAGTCCGGCTGCGGAAAAAGTATCACGTCGCTGGCGCTGATGGGGCTGCTGCCTGCCAGTGCGCAGATTGTCAGCGGTGAAATGCAGTTCCGTCGCCACGACCTGCGCAAGCTCTCCCCGCGTGAATACGCCGATCTGCGCGGCAGTGAACTGGCGATGATTTTTCAGGAGCCGATGACCTCCCTCAACCCGGCTTTCACTCTCGGCGATCAGCTTAGCGAAGCGGTGATCCGCCACCAGAAAATGTCGAAATCCGACGCCATGAACGTGGCGCTGCAAATTCTGGAAAAGGTGCAGATCCCGGCGCCGGAGATGCGTCTTAAATCTTATCCCCATCAGCTTTCCGGCGGGATGCGCCAGCGTGTGATGATTGCGATGGCGCTCATTAACCACCCACGTCTGCTGATTGCCGACGAACCGACCACCGCGCTGGACGTGACAATCCAGGCGCAAATCCTGACGTTGCTCAATACCTTAAAAGCCGAAACCGGCACCGCCGTGCTGATGATCACCCACGATCTGGGTGTGGTGGCGGAAGTCGCGCAGCAGGTGGCGGTGATGTATGCCGGACAGGTCGTGGAGCAGGGCAGCGTCGAGAGTATTTTTGCCGATCCGCAGCACCCCTACACCATCGGTCTGATGGGGTCGATTCCGTCTCTCGGTGCGCGTAAAGGCCAGCTTTCGACCATTCCGGGCAGCGTGCCGTTGCCCGAATCGATGCCCAAGGGCTGCCGTTTCGCGACACGTTGTCCGTTCGCCCAGACGCGCTGCCACGATGAAAAACCGCAGCTTCACACCCTTGGAGCGGGCCATCAGGTGGCCTGTTTCCGTGTGCCCCTTGAGCAACACATTGCGCTGGGAGAAATTGCATGACCACCCCGATCCTCGAAGCTCGCGATCTGAGCAAACTCTTCCCCGGCCCGAAAAAACTCTTTGCGCCGGCCCGTTTTGTCACCGCCGTCGACCGGGTTTCACTCGCCGTGATGCCGGGCGAAACGCTGGCCATTGTCGGCGAGTCTGGCTCCGGGAAATCCACCCTCGGTCGACTGCTGCTCCGCCTGTTGGCGGCCAGCGAAGGGCGCGTGTTCTATCAGGGCGAAGAGATTACCCACGCGTCGGGTTCGCGCCTGAACCAGCTTCGTCGTGAACTGCAAATCATCTTTCAGGACCCGTTTGCCTCGCTCAATCCGCGCATGACGGTGGAGCAGATCGTCGGTGAACCCCTGTGGCTGCACCAGAATATGAAAAAAGCCGACCGCCAGTATCGCGTCGCGGAACTGCTGAAAACCGTCGGGCTGCCTGCCGCCTGGGCCGGACGCTATCCGCACGAGTTTTCCGGCGGACAGCGTCAGCGTATCGGCATTGCGCGTGCGTTAGCCTCCGGGCCAAAACTGCTGCTGGGCGATGAGCCGGTTTCCGCGCTGGATGTCTCCGTGCAGGCGCAGGTAGTGAACCTGCTCGAAAGCCTGAAACACCAGCTGGGGCTGACAATGGTGATTGTCGCTCACGGCCTTGCGGTCATTCGCCATATGAGCGACCGCGTGGCGGTGATGTATCTCGGCCAGATTGTTGAGCTGGCTACCGTCGATGAAATCTTTGACGCGCCGCTGCACCCGTACACGCAGGCGCTGATTGCCTCTGCGCCCCAGATGCAGCCGGGCATGGAGCGCGATGCGCCGCTGTTAAAGGGCGACTTACCGAATCCGGCGAATCCCCCTTCCGGGTGTCGGTTCCACACCCGCTGCCCGTATGTCACGGATGAATGCCGCCAGGTCGAACCCATCGCACAGGTTCTGGAGGGCGGGCGTCAGGTCGCCTGCCATCGCTGGCAGGAAATTAATCGCGATCGCAGTGTTATCCAGATAGCACCGCCATCCGCTGCCTTTTTGCGCCGCCGCGCGCTGTTTGAACATGCGGCATCACTCTCGTCTCTTCCAGCAAGGAACTCATGATAATGACAATGCGTAATTCTCTTTTGACCGTACTGGGAAGTGTTATGTTGTTGGGCGCAGCACTCCCTGCGCACTCGGAAAGCGTTCTGCGAATTGGTCTGGGCGCAGACCCGGATATGCTCGATCCTCATCTGGCGCGCACCTACTATGGCCGCTTCGTTTTTGCCTCTCTGTGCGACCGGCTGGTGGACGTGGATGAAAATCTGAAGGTCGTGCCGGGCCTGGCAAAAGACTGGTCCTGGAGCGACGACAACAAAACCCTGACCATGAATCTGCGTGAGGGGGTGACCTTCCACGATGGCGAAAAATTTGACGCTGAAGCGGCGAAATATAACCTCGAACGCGCCCTGACCTTAAAAGGCTCGCTGCGTAAAAGTGAGATCTCTTCTGTCGAATCGGTGGAAGTGAAAAGCCCGACCCAAATTGCTATTCATCTGAAAACGCCGGATGCCGCACTGCTGATGCAGTTGACCGACCGCGCAGGCGCGATGATGGCGCCGGAAGCGGCCAAAAAGCCGGATTTTGCCGCCCATCCTGTTTGTTCTGGCCCATACAAATTTGACAGCCGCGTCTCTCAGGACCGCATCGTTCTGAGCCGTTTCGACAACTACTGGAACAAAGACGCCTATCACTTCGACAAAATCATCTATCTGCCGATCCCGGATGCCTCGGTGCGCCTGGCAAACCTGCGCGCAGGTGACCTCGATCTGACAGAAGGAATCGCCGCCAGCGACGTGAAAACCGTCGAAGCCGACAGCAGACTGGCGTTGGCGAAAGTGACTGGTCTCGGTTATCAGGGGATCACTTTCAACATCAATAACGGCAAAGTTCCGGCCAACGATCCGTTCAAAGATGCGCGCGTCCGTGAAGCGTTCTCACTGGCCATCGACCGCGATGCGCTGAACCAGGTGGTGTTTGAAGGGTTGTATACCCCGGCAAACCAGGCGTTTTCGCCGGTCAGCCCTTACCACGTCAAGGTGCCGGTTCCGGCCCGCGATGTGGAAAAAGCGAAAGCCCTGCTAAAAGCGGCGGGCATTAACGGGCCGCTGAACGTCAATCTGCTGGTGCCAAACAACCCAACGTCACAGCAGGTGGGCCAGGTTCTGCAGGCGATGACGGCGGAAGCGGGCTTTAACCTGAATCTGCAAATGACGGAATTCGCCACGCTGCTCGATCGTCAGCAGAGCGGTGACTATCAGCTGAGCTTCTCCGGCTGGTCCGGTCGTCCGGATCCAGACGGCAGCATCTTTGGTTTCATCAACAGCAAAGGCAACCTCAACGATGGCCGATACAGCAACGCGCAGGTCGACGAGTGGCTGACCCAGGCGCGTCTGAGCACCGATCCCGCCGCCCGCCAGCCGCTGTACGACAAAGTCGTAAAACAGCTGCAAACGGACATGCCGATTGCCTATCTCTACTTTGAGCCGCGCATTTTTGGCCTGAACAAGAGCGTGCAGGGCTTCAAACCGTACCCGGACGGCATCGTGCGTCTGGCGGGCTTGTCGCTTGCTAAGTAACTGAGGGCGTGAGGAGAAACCATGCTGGAACTGATTTGCAAACGCCTGCTGCTGGCGATCCCGACCTTACTGCTGGTGAGCATGATGGTCTTCGGGCTGCAAAAACTGCTGCCCGGCGACCCGCTGATTGCGATGGCGGGCGAAGAGCGCGATCCGGCGGTGATTGCTCAGCTGCGCGCAGAACTGAATCTCGATGCGCCGCTGCCGGTGCAATATTTTGACTGGCTGACGCGTGCGCTGCAGGGCGATCTTGGGGTCTCTTTACGCACTCACGAGCCCGTGACGTCGCTGATTGCCAGCAAACTGCCGGTCACGATGGAGCTGTCGCTGCTGGCGATGATCATTGCGCTGGTGTTCGGCATCAGCATGGGGATCCTCGCGGCGGTTAACAAAAACAGCTGGGTCGATCACAGTGCCAACTTTGTGGCGATCTCGGGGATCTCGATACCGCACTTTTGGCTGGGGATCCTGTTAATTCTGGTCTTCTCGGTCAATTTGCAGTGGCTGCCCGCCTCCGGCTATGTGCCGTTCAGCGAAGATCCGTTGCAAAACCTGCGCACGCTGCTGCTGCCTGCGTCAGTGCTCGGCACCGGCCTGGCGGCGACGCTGATGCGCCACACGCGCGCCTCGATGATCGCCGTGCTGAAGGCCGATTACATCCGTACCGCGCGGGCAAAGGGGCTGCTGCCGAAAGCGGTGATCCTCAAGCACGCGTTTCGCAACGCGCTGGTGCCGGTGATCACGCTCACCACGCTGCTGTTTGGCGAACTGCTGGGCGGCGCGGTGCTGACCGAGCAGGTCTTCACAATTCCGGGTTTTGGCAAAATGATCGTCGATTCAGTGTTTAACCGTGATTACGCGGTGGTGCAGGGCGTGGTGCTGATCGTGGCGATTGGCTTCCTGATGCTGAACCTGCTGGCTGACGTGCTCTACGTCCTCATCAACCCGAAAATGCGAGGTTAATCGTGGCTGAACTGACGACTCAAACCGTAGTACCTGCGTTGCCGCGCGCGCAGAATCGGGTGCTGAAGAAATTTCTCGCCAATAAAAGTGCTGTGATTGGCGCGGTGATTGTCGGCATCTTTGTGCTCATCGCCCTGATTGCCCCCTGGCTTGCGCCTTTTGATCCAGTCAAAGCTAACTTCCTGGCGGTGCGTAAGCCGCCATCAGAGCTGTATTGGTTTGGCACCGACGAGCTGGGCCGCGACATTCTCTCGCGTATCGTCTGGGGCGCGCGAACGTCCCTGATGGCGGGCTGTATGTCGGTGGTCATTGCCGTGGTGATCGGGGTACCGCTCGGGCTGGTGGCCGGTTACTTCCAGGGGATTTGGGACGGCGTGATCTCACGCTTTATCGAGGCGCTGCTGGCATGCCCGTTCCTGATCATGGCGATCGCCCTGGGGGCGTTTTTAGGCCCCAGCCTGACTAACGCGATGATCGCCATCGGGCTGTCGGCCATGCCGATCTTTGCCCGTCTGACGCGCGGCCAGGTGATCGCCATTCGTAATGAAGAGTACATCGACGGCGCGAAGGCGATTGGCCTGCCGGATCGCTGGATCATCGTGAAATATGTGCTGCCCAATGTGATGTCACCAATTCTGGTGCAGGCCACGCTGGCGATTGCCTCCGCCATTATCGCCGAGGCCAGCCTGTCGTTTCTCGGCCTTGGTCAGCAGCCGCCGAATCCATCCTGGGGCTCGATGCTCAACACGGCAAAAGGTTTTCTGGAACAGGCGCCATGGATGTCTGTTTTCCCAGGTATCGCCATTTTCCTTGCGGTACAGGGCTTTAATTTACTCGGTGACGGGCTGCGCGATGCGCTCGATCCGCGCCACGACTAAGGAGTCATGATGACCAAAGCGCTTGATTTTACGACCGGTTACGATTCACGACGCCCGCCAATGATGGGGCACAACGCGGTCGCCACTTCGCAGCCGCTGGCGGCGCAGGCCGGGATGCGGATGTTACAGCTTGGCGGTAACGCCGTTGATGCCGCCATTGCCACGGCAATGGCCCTGACGGTGGTTGAACCGACGGGCTGCGGCATCGGCAGCGACGCCTTTGCCATCGTCTGGGACGGCGAAAAGCTGCACGGTCTGAACGCGTCAGGCCGTTCGCCTGCCAGCTGGCATGCGGATCTGTTCGCGGGGAAAACCGACGTGCCAGAGCTTGGCTGGGACGCGGTGACGGTGCCAGGCGCCGTCTCCGGCTGGGTGGCACTGGCCGAGCGTTTTGGCACGCTGCCGCTGACGACCCTGGCGCAACCGGCCATTGAGTACGCGCGTAATGGTTTCCCGGTGTCGCCGCTGATTGGTCACCTGTGGCAGCGCGGCTTTAACAAACTGAAAGATCAGCCGGGCTTTAGCGCCTGCTTTGCGCCAGAGGGCCGCGCGCCGCGCATCGGTGAGATTTTCCGCAACCCGGCGCAGGCGAACTCTCTGGAGCTGATCGCCAAAACTAACGGCGAAGCCTTCTATCGCGGTGAGCTGGCGCAGAAAATCGCTGCCTTTGCCAAAGAACACGGCGCGCATCTGACGGCAGACGATCTGGCGAATCATCGCGTCGACTGGGTGGAGCTGCTGTCGCGCGATTTCGCCGGTGGCTCGGTGCAGGAACTGCCGCCAAACGGGCAGGGGATCGCCACGCTTATTGCGCTGGGGATTCTTGAGCAGTGCGGGATCGAAAAACATCATCCGGACTCTGTGCAATCTCTGCATCTGTCGATCGAGGCGATGAAGCTGGCGCTGGCGGATCTCGATCGCTACGTGGCCGACGAAGAGCACATGGAGTTTGCCGCGAAAGAGCTATTAAGCGACCACTATCTGAAATCGCGCGCGGCGCTGATCGATCAGGATAACGCGTCTGATTTCACCTACGGAGCGCCGACGCAAAGCGGTACGGTTTACCTCTCTGCCGCCGATTCCAGCGGGATGATGATCTCCTTTATCCAGTCCAACTTTATGGGCTTTGGCTCAGGCGTCGTGGTGCCGGACACGGGCATTAGCCTGCAAAACCGCGGCTGCGGCTTTGTGCTGGATCCTAAACATCCTAATGCCCTGGCGGGCAGTAAACGTCCGTTCCATACCATTATTCCAGGCTTCGCGATGGACGGGCAGGGTAAACCGCTGATGTCGTTTGGCGTGATGGGTGGGCCAATGCAGGCGCAGGGGCACATGCAGATGGCGCTGCGTATTATGCTGCACGGGCAAAACCCCCAGGCGGCGATCGATGCGCCGCGCTGGCGCGTGGTGAAGGGCCGGGAAGTGATCGTTGAATCGAGCTTCGACCGTAATACCATTGCGGCGCTGCGCGAACGCGGGCATCAAATTACGGTGGAAGATCCGCTGCAGGATTATAACTTTGGCGGCGCGCAGGTGATTTACCGCATGCCGGAAGGGCACTACGTCGCCGCAACCGAAAGCCGCAAAGACGGGCAGGCGTTAGTGAGTTAACAAACCGCTATCAGCATGTGTAAGCCGGGTGAGGCGCTGCCGCACCCGGCTTTTTTTCATCCAATACTAAAGGGATCGGCGTCCTGCCATGCCGGAAACTTCTCCCGGTACTCTTTCAGTGCCGTCAGCGAAAGCTCGGCGTCGATACGCGTCGCCTGATGCGGTTCGGCGGTGGCAATAATTTCCCCCTGCGGATTCACCACCCGGCTATCGCCGCGGTAGTGATGCCCGTTGCCATCGGTGCCTACGCGGTTACAGCCCACCACATACGCCTGATTCTCAATGGCGCGCGCCACCAACAGCGCTTGCCAGTGCAGCGAGCGCGGCGCAGGCCAGTTGGCGACGTACAGCGCCAGATCGTAATCATTATGGTTGCGTGACCAGACCGGGAAGCGCAGGTCGTAACAGACCAGCGGCAGAATGCGCCAGCCGCGCCACTCAAACACCACCCGCTCGTTACCCGCCTCGTAGTGATGATGCTCATCGGCCATGCGGAACAGGTGGCGTTTATCGTAAAAATGCAGCGTGCCGTCTGGCTCCACCAGCAGGAAGCGGTTCACCGGCCCGCGCTCGGTCTGCAGCGCGGCGCTTCCCGCGACGAGAGCGTTCGTCTGCCGGGCCTTGCTGTGCATCCACGCGACGACGTCATCCTGCGCCAGAGACTGCTTTGCCGCCTCCATGGCGAACCCGGTAGTGAACATCTCCGGCAGCACGATCACATCGCGTCCGGTGATCTCTTCGAGCTGACGATCAAAATGGCGCAGGTTGGCGGGACCGTCCATCCACACCAGGGGCTGTTGTAAAAGGGTAATCTTCAAACCAGGCACAATCATGACTCCTCGAAAGACGGCTTTTTGACACTGTAGCACGGGAAAAAGAGAAAATGTGGCAATAAAAAACCCCGCACGCGGCGGGGTTTGTGGAAGCGATGCGGGTTAGGCCGCTTCAGGTTTGCGGACTTTCTCCGGCAGCTTTACCGGCCGGGTCGCCAGCTCGTCGTGCTCGAAATCATCCACGTTAATGCTGCGCAGACGGCTCTCTTCCGCTTTCACCAGTACCGCAGCTTCATTCTGATCGATGATGCCACCCGCCAGCGCCTGTTTGGCCAGTTCATCCAGGCGAGTAAACGGCAAGTTTTTGCCCAGCTGTTTACAGATTTTCTGGTGAACAGGATCGGCTGCCATCACATCCAGCAGCGCCTCTTCCAGCAGACCAACCGGGTTATGCTCGGTAGGCTTCAGGTACTGACCGCGACCGATACGGGAGCGGGTTGCACTTGGAACCTGCAGGATCTTCGCCACTTTGTGATCCAGGATATCGGACGGAGCCAGATGATGACGACCGGTTGGGAAGATCACCACGCGCAGTGCGCCTGCCACAAAGCGGTTCGGGAAGTTCGCCAGCAGATCGTCAATCGCCTGCTCTGCCTGATAGAGCGCATCCTGCACGCCCCAGTGGACTAATGGCAGATCCGCTTCATGACGGCCTTCATCGTCGTAACGTTTCAGGACCGCAGAGGCAAGGAACACCTGGCTCAGGACATCGCCCAGACGCGCAGAGATACGCTCGCGACGCTTCAGGCTGCCGCCGAGGACTGCCATCGACACGTCTGACAGCAGCGCCAGGTTCGCGCTCAGGCGGTTGAGATGCTGGTAGTAACGTTTGGTCGCATCACCCGTTGGTGTGGCGCTGGTGAGACCGCGCGTCAGGCCCAGCCAGAAGCTGCGCATTTTGTTGCTGCCGACATGGCCGATGTGTTTAAACAGCAGCTTGTCGAACGCATTCACGTCGTTGTTTTGCGCCGCAGCCATCTCTTCCAGTACATACGGATGGCAGCGAATCGCGCCCTGACCGAAGATCATCATGCTGCGGGTGAGGATGTTGGCGCCTTCCACGGTGATGGCAATCGGTGCGCCCTGATAGCCGCGCGCCAGGAAGTTGCCTTCGCCGAGCATAATGCCTTTACCGCCAGCAATATCCATCGCATCAATAATTGACTGCTGCGCACGATGGGTACAGTGATACTTCACGATAGCCGACAGCACAGCCGGTTTTTCGCCCAGCATGATGCCGTAGGTGATTAGCGACGCCGCCGCATCCATCACGTAAGCGTTGCCCGCGATGCGCGCCAGTGGTTCTTCGATACCTTCCATCTTACCGATGGAGATTTTGAACTGACGGCGGATATGGGCGTAAGCACCAATCCCCATCGCGACGGATTTCAGGCCACCGGTAGAGTTCGACGGCAGGGTAATACCGCGACCGACCGACAGACATTCCACCAGCATACGCCAGCCCTGTCCGGCCATTTTCGGACCGCCGATGATGTAATCAATCGGTACAAAGATATCTTCACCACGGGTCGGACCGTTCTGGAACGGTACGTTCAGCGGGAAGTGACGACGACCAATTTCGACGCCAGGCGTAGAGGTTGGGATCAGCGCACAGGTAATGCCCAGATCTTCCTCGTCGCCCAACAGTCTGTCCGGGTCAGAGAGTTTGAATGCCAGGCCCAGTACGGTGGCAATCGGTGCCAGCGTAATGTAACGCTTGTTCCAGGTCAGGCGCATACCCAGCACCTGCTGGCCCTGCCACTCGCCCATGCAGACTACGCCGGTATCGGGGATAGCACCCGCATCAGAGCCAGCTTCCGGGCTGGTCAGCGCGAAGCAAGGGATTTCCTGACCACGCGCCAGACGCGGCAGATAGTGATCTTTTTGCTCTTCGGTGCCGTAATGCTGCAGCAGTTCGCCCGGGCCTAAAGAGTTTGGTACGCCAACGGTGATCGCCAGGATCCCTGACACACCCGCCAGTTTTTGCAGCACGCGAGCCTGAGCGTAAGCGGAGAATTCCAGGCCGCCGTACTCTTTCTTGATGATCATCGCGAAGAAGCGATGCTCCTTCAGATAGGCCCACAGTTCCGGAGGCAGATCGGCCATTTCATGGGTGATCTGGAAGTCGTTCGCCATGCGGCACGCTTCTTCTACCGGACCATCAATAAAGGCTTGTTCTTCTGCTGTCAGCCGTGGCTGCGGGTAGTTGTGCAGTTTTTTCCAGTCCGGGTTGCCCTGGAACAGATCGCCTTCCCACCAGGTGGTGCCCGCGTCGATGGCCTCTTTCTCCGTGCGTGACATCGGTGGCATCACTTTACGGAAGCCGCGGAACACCGGGGCGGAAATCATCGACTTACGCATCGAAGGCACGTTGAGCGGCAGCAGGATAATTGCCAGCGGCAGCACAACCCAGATATTCCACAGACCAGACAGGCCAAGCGCAGCCGTCCAGGCCAACAGAATCAGGCTACTCAGTAATAAACTGACACGGTGATAGAACAACACACCGAGCAGAACAACGGTTGCGATAATGCTCAAAATCATCATAAAGAAAAGCTCCCTTGCTTGTAGGAGGTCTGACCACTTGTGATGATATGGTTGTAGTGGATGTTATTTCTTTTAGCAATGCATTCACAAAATAATTACAACCTGGTTCACATTGTTCAGGTTTTGACAGGCACGAATAATCAAAACGCCGAAGGATCTGCATCGCCATGACCAGGAGCAGACTTAAGCCAGTGAGAGGGTGAGAGCAGGCACTGCCAGCGCATATACCACGTCAAGTATGACGGGTATAGCTTCTCGCTTTTCTCGCGATCCGGTACACTCCCTGTGTTATTTCATCAATACTGAAGGATTATCCTCATGTACCAGGATCTTATTCGTAACGAACTGAACGAAGCGGCGGAAACGCTGGCCAACTTTCTGAAAGATGAAGCCAATATTCACGCGATTCAGCGCGCGGCGGTTCTGCTGGCAGACAGTTTCAAAGCCGGCGGCAAAGTGCTCTCCTGCGGTAACGGCGGTTCACATTGCGATGCAATGCACTTCGCTGAAGAGCTGACCGGTCGCTACCGTGAAAACCGTCCGGGCTACCCGGCGATCGCGATTTCTGACGTTAGCCACATCTCCTGCGTGGGTAACGACTTCGGTTACGATCATATTTTCTCGCGCTATGTTGAAGCGGTAGGGCGTGAAGGCGATGTGCTGCTGGGGATCTCCACGTCGGGTAATTCCGGCAACGTCATCAAAGCCATTGACGCTGCGCGTGAGAAGGGGATGAAAGTTATCACTCTGACCGGCAAAGATGGCGGTAAAATGGCGGGCTCGTCGGATATCGAAATCCGCGTGCCGCATTTTGGTTATGCTGACCGTATTCAGGAAATTCATATCAAAGTGATTCATATCCTGATTCAGCTGATTGAAAAAGAGATGGTTAAGTAAGACTTCGCTGGGGGCACTCTTGCCCCCGCTGTTGTGGAGGTGATGTATGTGCGAATTGCTCGGGATGAGCGCCAATGTGCCAACCGATATCTGCTTTAGTTTCACCGGGCTGGTGCAGCGCGGTGGAGGAACCGGGCCGCATAAAGACGGCTGGGGCATTACCTTCTACGAAGGCAAAGGCTGTCGCACGTTCAAAGATCCGCAACCCAGCTTCAACTCTCCTATTGCCCGACTGGTCCAGGATTATCCGATAAAATCCTGCTCGGTCATTGCCCATATTCGTCAGGCGAATCGGGGCGAAGTGGCGCTGGAAAATACCCATCCGTTTACCCGTGAACTGTGGGGCCGCAACTGGACTTACGCCCATAACGGGCAGCTGACCGGCTATAAATCGCTGGAGACGGGCAATTTCCGTCCGGTGGGTGAAACAGACAGTGAGAAAGCGTTTTGCTGGTTACTGCACAAGCTGACAGAGCGCTATCCGCGCACGCCGGGAAATATGGAAGCAGTGTTTAAATACATCGGCACGCTGGCCTGTGAGCTGCGTGAGAAAGGTGTGTTTAACATGCTGCTGTCAGATGGGCGCTATGTGATGGCGTTCTGCTCGACCAATCTTTTCTGGATCACGCGTCGCGCGCCCTTTGGCGTGGCAAAACTGTTGGATCAGGATGTGGAAATTGATTTTCAAACCGAGACCACACCCAACGATGTGGTCACGGTGATTGCCACTCAGCCCCTGACGGGCAATGAAACCTGGCAAAAGATTATGCCAGGCGAGTGGGCACTATTTTGTCTCGGGAACCGTGTAGTTTGACGCCAGCTGCGGGTGGACGACTTCATGACTCAGCGGTTTGCTGACAATGTATCGACCATCCGCGACCGAGACGGTCGGTGGCTTGTGCGTCTGCTGGAAGTAGTCGTAACCCGGTTTCAGCTGTTTCCAGAAATCCGCGTAGGTCGAATACTTGTGGCGCTGCATGTTGGCATCGGTCATGCGGAACGGATAGATGCTCACCTGCACGCCAGCCTGGCCGAAGACTAACGCGCCGGTCACAAACTGGAAAATCTCATCAATACCGCTGTCTGTCATGGCGTAGCAGCCGATAGACACGCAGGCACCGTGAATCATCAGGTATTTGCCTTCGTAACCATGGGCACGATCGTAGGCGTTCGGGAAGCCGATATTGATGGCTTTATAGAAGCGGCTGTCGGGTTTGAGCTGATTGCGCTGAACGGTATAAAACCCTTCAGGACTTTTGAAATCACCCTGACGTTGTTTCGGACCTAATCCGCCGGAATAGTTACAGATCTTGTAGCTATCGAGCAGTTGATATGTCTCGCCCATTTTGACAAATAGATCGAGCGTGCGTTCTTCCTTGAAGATCTGAATATAAACCGGTGATCCCATTAATTGTTGTTTATATTCTTTGCTGACCGGTGTGGTTGAACTGTTGCTGCCAAGCAGCCCTGCGAACGAGACACACGGGATCAGAAGCATCGCAATGAACAATGCGATTTTACGCATACTACAAGTTCCTTGATAAAGCCAAACCAACTTGCCAGGACGGCAAAAGAGACCCGAAATCAGAATTTTCTGGATTAGGAGCGCTCACATTAGCATCGCTGCATTTTTTCGCAAGAGTGAACTAATGAGTTTACAAATTAGTTGGCATTTATAGCTTATCAGGCCGCGTTTGAAACCAGGAACTTTGCGTAATTGTGGAGGATGTGAAGACGCTGATACTTTTCAATTCTGAATTTTTCACTGTATACTTATCCAGTGAAAGGGTGAGGGTTAAGTATGCGCAAAATAATCCATGTCGATATGGACTGCTTTTTTGCCGCCGTCGAGATGCGTGATAATCCGGCGCTGCGGGATGTCCCCATCGCCATTGGCGGCAGCCGCGTTAAGCGTGGTGTGATCAGCACTGCCAACTATCCGGCGCGCAAATTTGGCGTGCGCAGCGCCATGCCCACGGCGATGGCGCTCAAACTCTGCCCTCATCTCATTCTGTTGCCCGGCCGCTTTGATGCTTACAAAGAAGCCTCGGCCCACATCCGGGAAATCTTCTCCCGCTACACGTCGCTCATCGAACCCCTTTCTCTCGACGAAGCCTATCTCGACGTCACGGACAGTCTGCACTGCCACGGCTCCGCCACGCTGATGGCGCAGGAGATCCGCCAGACCATTTTTAAAGAGCTCAATTTAACGGCCTCCGCCGGGATTGCGCCGGTCAAATTCCTCGCCAAAATCGCCTCGGATCTGAATAAACCGGACGGGCAATATGTCATCACGCCTGATGAGGTCCCTGCCTTTTTGAAGACTCTGCCGCTCGGCAAAATCCCCGGCGTCGGCAAAGTCTCGGCCGCGAAGCTGGAAACGCTGGGGCTGCGCACTTGCGAAGACGTGCAGAACAGCGATCTGGCGATGCTGCTTAAACGCTTTGGCAAATTTGGCCGGGTGCTGTGGGAGCGCAGTCAGGGGATTGATGAGCGCAGCATTAACAGCGAGCGCCTGCGTAAATCGGTGGGGGTGGAGCGCACGCTGGCGGAAGATATCCACGAGTGGAGTGACTGCGAAACCATTATTAACGAGCAGCTTTACCCCGAGCTGGAGCGGCGTCTGGCGAAGGTGAAACCCGATCTGCTGATTGCCCGGCAGGGGGTGAAACTCAAGTTTAACGACTTCCAGCAAACAACCCAGGAGCATGTCTGGCCGCGACTCAATAAAGACGACCTGATCGCAACGGCGAAGAAAGCCTGGCAGGAGCGCCGTGGGGGAAGGGGAGTGAGGCTGGTGGGTTTACACGTCACGCTGCTGGACCCGCAGCTGGAGCGACAGCTGGAGCTGGGGTTATAAAACGTATAAAAAAGCCCGGTAGCGCTTCGCTTACCGGGCCTATGTCTACATATCCCTATGGCACTGATTCTGCTGGCCCGACAACGCACTGCCGCCGGGCACGTGCAGCGTCTTACTTAGCCGGAATTGCTTTCAGCAGTTCTGTCAGCAGCGTCCAGTAGTGGCCCACGCTTTCGATATGCACCTGCTCGTCCGGAGAGTGCGGCCCGGTGATGGTCGGCCCAATAGAGACCATATCCATATCCGGATACGGTTTCTTGAACAGACCGCACTCCAGACCCGCGTGGATCACCTGAATGTTCGGCGTGCTGTTGAACAGACGCTGATAGGTTTCACGCACCAGCGCCATGACCGGAGAGGTCGCGTCTGGCTGCCAGCCAGGGTAGCTGCCCTTGGCGGAGGTTTTCGCACCAGAGAGTTTGCCCAGGGATTCCAGCATGCTCACGACATACTCTTTACCGCTGTCGATAAGAGAACGGATCAGGCAGATGATTTCCGCGCTGTCGTCGCTCATGGTGACAACGCCGACGTTCAGGGAGGTTTCCACCACGCCTTTCGCCACGTCAGAGTTGCGGATCACGCCGTTTGGCGTGGCGTTCAGCAACTGCACAAAGCGGTCGCGTGACTCGGTCGTTAGCGCGGCTTTATCGCTGGATACGGCTTCCAGAACCACGGTCAGGTTTTTCTCTTTCACTGACAGTTCGTTTTTCAGGATATCCAGGTAGACGTTCGCCAGGTTTTTCAGCTCGTCGGCTTTGTTTGCTGCAACGGCAACGGTGGCGAAGGCTTCGCGAGGAATCGCGTTACGCAGGGTACCGCCGTTGAAATCCACCAGACGCAGATCCAGCTCAGCCGCGTGACCGGCCAGGAAGCGCGCCAGCAGTTTGTTGGCATTGCCCAAACCTAAATGGATATCGCCGCCTGAGTGACCGCCTTTCAGGCCTTTCAGCGTCAGCTTGAAGGTCTGGAAGCCAGCCGGAACCGCTTCACGGGTCAGAGGCAGGGTAGAGATGAAATCAATCCCCCCCGCGCAACCCATGTAGATCTCACCCTCTTCTTCAGAGTCGGTGTTGATCAGGATATCTGCCTGCAGCCAGTTGGCCTGCAGACCAAAAGCACCGTCCATACCCGCTTCTTCGGTCATGGTCAGCAGCACTTCCAGCGGGCCGTGCTCAACGCGATCGTCAGCCAGCACCGCCAGCGCGGAGGCCATACCGATGCCGTTATCTGCGCCCAGCGTGGTGCCGCGTGCTTTAACCCATTCCCCGTCGATGTACGGCTGAATCGGATCTTTCGTGAAGTCGTGATCGGTATCGTTGTTTTTCTGCGGCACCATATCCAGGTGCGCCTGCAGCACAACCGGTTTGCGGTTTTCCATACCTGCGGTGGCCGCTTTACGAATCAGAATATTGCCAACCTGGTCACGCTCTGCGTGCAGGCCTTTTTCCTTCGCCCAGCCCATAATATGTTCGGCAAGCTGTTCTTCGTGATAGGAAGGGTGAGGAATGGAACAGATTTTGGCAAAAATATCCCACAGCGGCTGTGGCGATAATTGAGACAGTTCAGACACGATAAGTCTCCTTGTCGTGGCGCTGCAAACAAGCTTGCAGGTCACAGGGTTAGCAGAGTGATAGTCAGCACAAGTCGGGCTTGCGAGATGAGGTTGAGAATACCACTTTCTCCGTTCGCTGCTAGCATTAAGCACGTAAAAACTCCGCCCCGCGCCGCTAAACACTGGTTTTTAGTGCGTCAGATCTCTATAATCTCGCGCAACCTATTTCCCCCTCGAACACTTTTTAAGCCGTATATAAACAGGCTGGGACACTTCACATGAGCGAAAAATACGTCGTCACCTGGGACATGTTGCAGATTCACGCGCGCAAACTGGCTGCACGCCTGATGCCTTCTGAACAGTGGAAAGGCATTATTGCCGTGAGCCGTGGCGGTCTGGTACCGGGCGCATTGCTGGCTCGTGAACTGGGTATTCGCCATGTCGATACCGTCTGCATCTCCAGCTATGACCACGATAACCAGCGCGAGCTGACCGTGCTGAAACGCGCTGAAGGCGACGGCGAAGGCTTTATCGTCATCGACGATCTGGTCGATACCGGCGGCACTGCCGTTGCGATCCGTGAAATGTATCCAAAAGCGCATTTCGTCACCATCTTCGCCAAACCAGCTGGTCGTCCGCTGGTCAACGACTATGTTATCGACATCCCGCAGGATACCTGGATTGAACAGCCGTGGGATATGGGCGTGGTCTTCGTACCGCCGATTTCTGGCCGTTAATTACAGAACGAAATTATTATTAACGCCCGGTGATGCCGGGCGTTGTTTTTTTTAGCCTCCAGCGCGTTACAATGCCTCTATGTGACGTAATCATGGAGGCAGCGCGCAATGACCCAGGCGAATCTTAGCGAAACCCTGTTCAAACCTCGTTTCAAACACCCGGAAACGTCGACCCTTGTTCGTCGCTTCAACCCTGGCACTCAGCCTGCTGTGCAGTCCGCTCTGGACGGCAAAAACGTGCCGCACTGGTATCGCATGATTAACCGTCTGATGTGGATCTGGCGCGGCATTGATGCCCGTGAAATTCTCGACGTCCAGGCGCGCATCGTCATGAGCGAGGCCGACCGCACCGACAGCGATCTCTACGATACGGTCGTCGGCTATCGCGGTGGTAACTGGATTTACGAATGGGCGACGCAGGCGATGCTCTGGCAGCAAAAGGCTAACCAGGAGCAGGACCAGACCCTCAGCGGAAAGCACTGGCTCCACGCCGCCAATCTTTACAGCATCGCGGCCTATCCGCATCTGAAGGGCGACGATCTGGCGGAACAGGCGCAGGCGCTGGCAAACCGTGCGTATGAAGAAGCGGCCCAGCGTTTGCCGTGCAACGTGCGTGAACTGGAGTTCACCATTCCCGGCGGTGCGCCGGTCACCGGCTTTTTACACATGCCCCCTGGCGATGGCCCGTTCCCGACGGTGATGATGTGCGGCGGGCTGGACTCTCTGCAGATTGATTATTTCAGCCTGTTTGAGCGCTACTTTGCACCAAAAGGGATCGCGATGCTGACGCTCGATATGCCGTCGATCGGGTTTTCCTCGAAGTGGAAGCTGACGCAGGACTCCAGCTTATTGCATCAGCATGCGTTAAAAGCGCTCGAGAATATTCCCTGGGTGGACCACACCCGCGTGGCGGCATTTGGCTTCCGGTTTGGCGCCAACGTCGCGGTACGCCTGGCTTATCTGGAATCGTCGCGCTTGAAAGCAGTGGCCTGTCTTGGGCCGGTGGTTCATGCGCTGCTCAGCGATCCCACCCGTCAGGGGAGCGTGCCGGAGATGTATTTAGACGTGCTGGCGAGCCGCCTTGGCATGCATGATGCATCAGACGAAGCGCTGCGTGTGGAACTGAACCGTTATTCATTAAAGACCCAGGGCCTGCTCGGACGCCGCTGTCCGACGCCGATGCTGTCAGGTTTCTGGAAAAACGATCCTTTCAGCCCGGAAGAAGAGTCGCGTTTAATCACCTCGTCATCTTCCGATGGCAAGCTGCTCGAGATACCCTTCAGTCCGGTGTATCAGAATTTTGACAAAGCATTGAACGAGATTACGCGCTGGATCACCAAGAGATTGTGTTAAGAGATTGCTAAATTTTGACGGTTTGGTAAAACAGTGGCTTCACAAAAGGAGATCGCAATGACGTTACCGAGTGGACACCCGAAAAGTAGACTGATTAAGAAGTTCATGGCTCTTGGCCCGTATATTCGAGAAGAGCAGTGTGAAGAGAATCGCTTTTTTTTCGACTGCCTGGCTGTTTGCGTCAACGTGAAGCCTGCACCCGAAAAACGGGAGTTCTGGGGCTGGTGGATGGAAATGAACGCGGAAGAGAAGCGTTTTACGTATAGCTATCACTTTGGCCTGTTTAACAAAGATGGACACTGGGAAGCGACAACTATCAAGGACCAGGAAGTGATCGACCGCCTGGAGCTAACGCTGCGTGGATTCCACGACCGAGCGCGCGATCTGCTGGCGACCTTAGATTTAAAGCTCGAACCGGCTGATAATTTTACTAACCAGCAGGTCAAACTCTCCGCTTAACGCCTTACCCGCAAAAAAGCGACAGACAATAAAAACCCGGCTGCTCTCGCGCCGGGTTTTTTTTCATTCATCGATATCAGAACTGGTAAGTCATACCCAGAGCGACGATATCATCGCTGCTCACGCCCAGTTTATTATCGTCATCAATCTGGTTGATTTTATAATCAACAAACGCAGACATGTTTTTGTTGAAATAATAGGTCGCGCCAACGTCGATATATTTCACCAGATCTTCATCGCCGATGCCTTCAATATCCTTGCCTTTCGACTGGACATAGCCCAGGGACGGACGGAGACCGAAATCGAACTGATATTGCGCGACAACTTCAAAGTTCTGCGCTTTATTCGCGAAACCACCGGAAATTGGTGTCATATTACGCGTTTCAGAATACATCGCCGCCAGGTAAATATCATTGGCGTCATATTTCAGACCGGTTGCCCAGGCTTCGGCTTTTTCGCCTTCACCGCGTGCCAGCAGGTTCTGCGCGTTGGTACGGTCAGAGTTGGTGTACGCACCGCTGATGGCGAAATCGCTGCCACCGAAATCATAGGTTAACGAGGTACCGAAGCCGTCGCCGTTCTGTTTTTTCGCATCGCGGCCTTCGTTTTTGCCCTGATACTGCAGGGTCATGTCCAGGCCATCAATCACGCCGAAGAAGTCGGTGTTGCGGTAGGTGGCGAGGCCGGTGGCACGTTTGGTCATGAAGTTATCGGTCTGCGCCGAAGAGTCACCGCCGAATTCCGGGAACATATCAGTCCAGGCTTCCACGTCATACAGCGCGCCAAGGTTACGACCGTAGTCGAAGGAGCCGATATCTTTCAGCTTCAGACCGGCAAAGGCCAGACGGGTTTTCTGCGTGGAATCACTCTCGGCTTTATTGCCGGAGAATTCTGCTTCCCAGCGACCGTAACCGGTCAGCTGATCGTTAATTTGTGTTTCGCCTTTAAAGCCGAAACGGACATACGTCTGGTCGCCGTCTTTGGTATCATCATCACTCAGGTAGTGCATTGCTTTTACTTTGCCGTACACGTCCAGTTTATTTCCGTTCTTATTATAAACTTCAGCTGCGTGTACAGATGCGGAAGCCACAACGCCCATTACCACTAATGCCAGAGTGCTCTTTTTCATTTTCAATCCTGATGTTTTATAAAACGCGCTAATATTCGCTGAGCAATAAGATTCAGCTTATTACCCCGTGAAAAACAGGAAGGGTTTTATCGTCTGCGGGTGAACGTTTTATGACAAAGTAAGAATATGTTTAAAAAAGTCAGTTTTAATTTTTCAGTCATAAAACTGTCAAAATCTGCCGCTACGCTTCCTGATCCCGCGCAACAAAGTCGCGAGCTTTGTGCGCCAGCAGTTGGCAACGGCGCTGAGTCCTGTTAAAACGTCTGATTGACATCATTTTCCCTTATTGTTGAATGGCAGAGAATCATGAGTGACAGCCAGACGCTGGTGGTAAAACTCGGTACCAGTGTTTTAACAGGCGGATCGCGCCGCCTTAATCGCGCCCACATTGTTGAACTTGTCCGCCAGTGCGCACAGCTTCATGCCGCAGGTCATCGTATTGTGATTGTCACGTCAGGCGCGATTGCCGCCGGGCGCGAACATTTAGGCTACCCCGAACTCCCCGCCACCATCGCCTCTAAGCAGCTGCTGGCCGCGGTCGGGCAAAGCCGACTGATTCAACTGTGGGAACAGCTGTTCTCTATCTATGGTATTCACGTCGGGCAGATGCTGCTGACCCGCGCGGACATGGAAGATCGTGAACGCTTCCTGAACGCGCGAGACACGCTGCGTGCGCTGCTGGATAACAACATCGTTCCGGTGATTAACGAGAACGACGCGGTGGCAACCGCTGAAATCAAAGTCGGCGATAACGATAATCTCTCTGCGCTGGCGGCGATTCTGGCCGGGGCAGACAAGCTGCTGTTGCTCACGGATCAGCAGGGGCTGTTTACCGCCGACCCGCGCAATAACCCGCAGGCGCAGCTGATTAAGGACGTTTACGGTATTGATGACGCACTGCGCGCCATTGCCGGAGACAGCGTTTCCGGACTGGGCACCGGCGGAATGGGCACCAAGCTGCAGGCCGCCGACGTGGCCTGTCGCGCGGGTATCGATACCATCATCGCAGCGGGCAGCCGTCCGGGCGTGATTGGCGACGTGATGGAAGGAATCTCCGTCGGCACCCGTTTCCACGCGCAGGCTTCTCCGCTGGAAAACCGCAAACGCTGGATTTTTGGCGCACCGCCAGCCGGTGAAATCACCGTCGATGAAGGGGCTACCGCCGCGATTCTGGAAAGAGGCAGCTCATTGCTTCCAAAAGGAATTAAAAGCGTGACAGGTAACTTCTCCCGTGGTGAAGTGATTCGTATCTGTAATCTTGAAGGTCGCGATATTGCCCACGGCGTCAGCCGCTACAACAGCGACGCGCTGCGCCGCATTGCCGGGCATCACTCACAGCAAATCGACGCCATTCTGGGCTATGAATACGGCCCGGTTGCAGTGCATCGTGACGATATGATCATTCGCTAAGGAGCCAATCATGCTGGAACAAATGGGCGCTGCTGCCAAAGCCGCCTCTTACAAACTGGCGCTCCTTTCCAGCCGCGAGAAAAACCGCGTTCTGGAAAAAATCGCTGATTATCTGGAAGCTCAGTCTCAGCAGATCCTGCTCGCCAACGAACAGGATTTGGCCGACGCGCGTAACAATGGCCTGAGCGAGGCAATGCTCGACCGCCTGGCCCTGACGCCCGCACGTCTTAAAAGCATCGCGGATGACGTGCGCCAGGTCTGCAACCTCGCCGATCCGGTGGGGCAGGTGATCGACGGCGGGCTGCTCGACAGCGGCCTGCGCATCGAGCGTCGCCGCGTCCCACTCGGTGTGATCGGCGTGATTTATGAAGCGCGCCCGAACGTGACCGTCGACGTCGCCTCCCTGTGCCTGAAAACCGGTAACGCCGCCATTCTGCGCGGGGGCAAAGAGACGTGGCGAACCAACGCGGCCACCGTTAACGTCATCCAGCAGGCGCTGGAAGAGTGCGGCCTGCCAGCCGGTGCGGTCCAGGCTATCGAAAGCCCGGACCGTGCGCTGGTGAATGAAATGCTGCGCATGGATAAATACATCGACATGCTGATCCCACGCGGTGGCGCGGGCCTGCACAAGCTGTGTCGCGAACAGTCGACCATTCCGGTGATCACCGGCGGGATTGGCGTGTGTCATATCGTGGTGGATGACAGCGCAGAGATCGCTCCAGCCCTGAAGATTATCGTCAACGCCAAAACCCAGCGCCCGAGTACCTGCAACACCGTTGAAACGCTGCTGGTGCATCAAGGTATCGCGCAGACGTTCTTACCTGCGCTGAGCAAGCAGATGGCCGAGAGCGGCGTGACGCTGCATGCAGATGAGAATGCGCTGGCCTTGTTGAAAGAGGGCCCAGCGAAAGTGGAAGTGGTCAAAGCAGAGCAGTATGACGACGAATATCTGTCGCTGGACCTGAATGTGAAAGTGGTCGCCGATTTGGACGATGCTATCGCCCACATCCGCACCCACGGCACGCAGCACTCTGACGCAATTCTGACCCGCACCCTGCGCAACGCCGATCGTTTTATCAATGAAGTGGATTCTTCTGCGGTCTACGTGAATGCCTCAACGCGCTTTACCGACGGCGGTCAGTTTGGACTGGGCGCAGAGGTAGCGGTGAGCACGCAAAAACTGCACGCCCGTGGCCCGATGGGCCTGGAAGCGCTGACTACCTACAAGTGGATCGGCTTTGGCGATGATACGATTCGTGCGTAAATAAACGTGGGTGATGCAAAATTAGGCTTTTGATTCGCAAGGCTATTGACGCATCACCCCGTTAGTTTTAACCTTTTGCCCCGTGGTTACACTCGTAACCGGCCTCTCAGGGCCGATATAGCTCAGTTGGTAGAGCAGCGCATTCGTAATGCGAAGGTCGTAGGTTCGACTCCTATTATCGGCACCATTTCAAACTCTTCCCAAGTCTACCGAAATCAACTTAAAGCCCGTATAATGCGGTTTCTAGCCCGTATTTTATCTCCTGTTATCAACTGGACTCAACCGGAATCAAGTTACAGTTGGGGGCATAAGTGGGGGCATTCTGTGTTCGGTCCAGGGAGATGCCCCCAATGAAGCTAAATGCGCGACAGGTAGATGCAGCTAAACCCACAGAGAAAGCCTATAAGCTGGCAGATGGTGCTGGTTTGTATCTTGAAGTCGTTCCCTCTGGTTCTCGATACTGGCGGATGAAATATCGCTTCAATGGAAAAGAGAAGCGTATGGCTTTTGGTGTCTATCCGACAGTGTCCCTTGCACAAGCGAGAGCACTGCGTGATGAAGCCAAGAAAAAACTGGCTGAAGGTATCGATCCATCGTTTGCCAAGAAAGAAGAAAAGCTGGTTCGGGATGTGCAGCTCAATAATACGTTTCAGGCTGTGGCGCTTGAATGGCATGGAACGAAGGTGAGCCGATGGTCAGAAGGTTATGCCTCCGACATTATCGAAGCTTTCAATAAAGATATTTTCCCCTATATCGGCCAGCAGCCAGTGAATGAAATCAAACCGCTGGTTCTGCTGAATGTGCTGCGTCGAATGGAAAGCCGTGGCGCGACAGAGAAGGCCAAGAAGGTTCGCCAGCGCTGCAGCGAAGTCTTTCGCTACGCCATCGTTACTGGCCGTGCGGAATACAATCCGGCTTCGGATCTAACCAGTGCGATGTCAGGGCATGAATCGAAGCATTATCCCTTCCTTACCGTTGAGGAGTTACCAGACTTCTTTAAAGCTCTCTCTGGCTATACAGGCAGCCCGTTAGTTGTTCTTGCCGCACGTTTGCTAATCCTTACGGGAGTTCGTACAGGCGAGCTCCGAGGTGCTTTCTGGAGTGAATTTGATCTTGAAAAAGCGGTGTGGGAAATCCCCGCAGAGCGTATGAAGATGAAACGGCCTCACCTTGTCCCCTTGTCTACCCAAGCGCTGGAAATCGTACAGCAGCTCAAAGTGATGTCTGGGCAATATCCTCTGGTATTCCCAGGGCGTAATGATCCACGTAAGACGATGAGTGAAGCGAGCATTAATCAGGTATTCAAACGGATTGGATATACAGGAAAGGTTACGGGACATGGTTTTAGGCACACGATGAGTACGATTTTGCATGAAGAAGGGTTCAATACGGCGTGGATTGAAACCCAGCTTGCGCATGTCGTTAAGAATGCGATTCGTGGGACGTATAACCATGCGTTGTATCTAGAAGGAAGGAGGAAGATGATGCAATGGTATGGAGATTATGTGGATGGGTTTGAACATAGCGTGACTTCTATTCTGAAAGAAATAGTTTCAGGCGCATAAGGGGGGATTTAGGCCGGTTTTATCCCGGCCTTCATGTAAATAGATTCTAAGTGTTTTTTCTCTTTTCTCTAAAACCTTCAACAAAGGAATATTTTATTTTAATGTGTTATAAATGCAAGGCGAGTGGCCAGCAAGTACCAAGCGTAGGTTTTTAATTACTAATTTCAATACAATCATTGCATATTACAGAATTGATATTTAAATAAGTTATGAGGTGTTATTTTACCCATAACAAATTATACTAACCATACTATCAACAATTTAAGATCAAGAGGAACATAATGAGTATCGAAGATTTTTTTAAGATCTGGGATAAGTTGTCATCCATTAAGCCCGACTTTATTTTATTTATAGGGTTTATTTTTCTCGTATTTAAATTTAAGGATGTAATAGATTGTTATCATAAAATCAAACGTCATCATTCTGAGCAGTTAAAAGAAGCAAAGTTATTATTAGAATTATCAGGGCATTCAAACTCTCATGACATGGACATTATCAACAACCGCCTTCGTGATGCTGCCCTATGTTTAGCAACAAACGGTGTAAAAGATAGATATAGAGCGCTATGTTACTATTTAATGCATCTATCGGCTAAAGAGGAGTTGTATGTCGATGATTCAATATTCAAATGTATTCGTTTCATTGAGGTCGCTGAAAGCAAACTAGTATTTAATAAAAAAGCTTACGAGTCATGGCTACGTATGTGCATATGTATATTTTTTGCAGGTGGTTTCGTTTTGTTATTGCTAGGAAATAATGGATGGGGTTATACTACTGGTCAGTTTAATATCGCATGGTTAATGAATGTCATAACAACGTTGTTTATGGTTTTATCAGGATATGTCTTTTTATTTTTAAAACCGGATTCTAGTGATATAAAGCAAGTTAATATATTACTATCTAAATCATCCACCTCTCATTTTTATGAATTTAAGAAAGATTAGTGTATTTCTGCAAAATAATTTTCATAATTTAATAAATTAAAGCATACGGATATGTAGCTAAAATAGAGGATTATAATGAAATTAGGATGAAAATTTATATACATCATCAGGAATAATATCCAACAAAAAATTAACTAATATAAATTAATCTTCTATCTGTTTATGTTAATAAAACTCCATCGTGTTTAGTTGTGAAAATACTCGATGATAAAATTATAGGATTGAATGATTGGAAGTTTGATCTAAATCAATTAAATGATAATTTTTCATGGTAAATGCAAATTTTTTTCTGATTAGCTTAAGAGTATAACGATTGTAAAGTTGCAAGATCATCAACACCTCTTTAGCATATCAGTAAGAGCTTTGGCGTGTTCGTAAACGAACATATATAAACAACGAAACCAACAACTTGATTGAATTGACATAAATATGACACGGCAAGAACTTTTACAACGATCAATCTCTCTACTGGGGCGTTTTGCTCACGAGGTGAAGGTATCAAATGCAATGGGTTTATTTGATATAAACACTCTCGCGGAAGATTTTCTAATTCCAGTATTCTCAGTAGCTTATGATTGCCCTGATTTGTGCAATCAAAATCGCATTCAAATGAATTTTCCAGCAGTAGACTTAGGTTGTAAAACAAGCAGAACATCAATTCAAATAACATCGGATCCCTCAAGTAGTAAGGTATGCGAAACACTTAAAAAATTTGATTTCTACAACCTACATTGCGATTTTGACAAGCTCTACTTGTATGTCATTTCTGAGAAGCAAAGTTCTTATACTTCTAAAGGCTTGGCATCAGTGGTGAGTAAACTCTCAATTGATTTTGATACTTCTTACAACATTCTCGACTTTCGAGACTTGGCGAAGAAATTTGAAGAACTCACTAACGACGAAATAAAAAAAATTAATGACTATCTTGAAGAAGGGTTCCTAACAGCCGATTCTAAATTAAAATTTCACGCCAATTTAGTTGAATTTCTTGAGGTTAGCCAAAAAAAAATAGAAGATGAAAAACTGACAAAAAAATATATTCCTTCTGTCTTTGTGGAAACGTCAGATACAAAGGAAGAAATGCGATATTTCGCAAATCCAATGTTTTTTTATAGAAAAATTGATGATGATATTCGAAATATCAATATAGCTAAATTTAATGAGTTATTGAGAATGGCAAAGATAACGCCCATTACCGATGACTTATATAAAATATTAAACCTAAGCAAGCCTACAAATCTATTTGATATTAGAACACGTTTGATAGAACAATACGATGTAATCGATGCAATTCAAAAAGTTGTATCTCAATTTTCATGGTATGGTGAAAAGGCTGAAAGGTATGAATCTAGTGAGGATTCAAGTGATTATTGGGAAGTCTTTAGAGTAGGAATCCAGTCTGGCGGAAGTGGCATTTATAGCTCACTTGAAAAAATATTGAAAAAAATAATTATTGCTCAGGCGAAAATATTTTTGATTACCGGCATGGCAGGGCAAGGAAAAACAAACTTCATTTGTGACTTAGTTGAGCATCAGTTTAGAGCATTTGAAATTCCCACAATCTTCATTCCGGCACGCTCATTGAATGACTACACTGGCCCCAATCGGATATTATCATATATAACAAATAATCGATTCGCTCCAAGTATTTCAGATCTACACGATCTTTTTACTTTGCTTAATAGTGTTGCTGAAGAGTGTAAAAAACCTTTTATAATAGCTATCGATGGAATAAATGAAGTTGGAGATTTGAACGGCTTTGTTGCTGAATTAAGAATATTTTTGGAAGGGTTAGTTCAGTATGATTTTGTAAAAGTATTAATAACTTGTAGAAATGAATTTTTTGATCACAAATTTTCTGATGTTTTTGAACCACAATTTTCCACGTATCTTTATCGAGTTAAAAATCTTCGAAAGGAAATGTCAGAAAATAATAAGGTTAGATTACTAAAGTCTTATATTGAACATTTTAAAATCAAATCTGAACTTTCCGGTCATGCAAAAGATTTTTTGAAAAATGATCTTATCTTGTTGCGAATTTTCTGCGAGATTAACCAAGGGAAAAATATTGGTTATGTGTCTGATATCTATAAAGGGGATATGTTTGAGCAGTATTTGATTATGAAGCTTAAAGAATTCCCAAATGTTTCGCAGCAAAAAGCTTTAAGGTCAATATATAAAATTTGCTCTCAAATGCTGAATAGTAAAAATTTTTCCCAGGTATCGATAGAAAGCTTTGATGAATCGGAAAAACAAATTGTTGAAAAATTAATAGGGGAAGACATTATTCTACGCAGAGAAGTCCCTTCTATCGGACTCTCATCCATCGGGATTGAAAATATCTCGTTTACATATGATGAATTGCGGGATTTTTTATTGGCTTACTATGTTGTTTCAGAGTTGGCAGTATCACATGCAGAAAAAGTAAATGAAATAATGGGGGAAGTATCAGGTTGGCCTATCTATGAAGGTTTTTTCCGTTATGTCTATTTATTGGCAAGGAAGCAAAAAAATGAATGTATTCAATCTGCTTGTGAAAAATTTGATGATTTCAAAACTCATTATTTAAATAACCTTTATCTTCTATCGGCAGATATTCAGACGCATCAGGATGTAGCGCGGTTGGAAGCTGTATTATTGGGCGAGTCTACAGATAGAGAGCTTCAGCAGGTTTTCTGGTTTCTTTTCAAAAAAAGAGATGAATCTGAGTGTTTGAATGTAAGTATATTACTTAACTACCTTAACAGGCTAAATGAATTAGAGTCAGGGGTTTTCATTAAATCAGTATTCTCGGGTTCTTTAGGTTATAGTAGTGAAAGTTGGCGAAGTCGCGTTAGTGGTTTACTCTCTAGTTTTCTAAATCTAAGTGTAGAAAAAAAACTGCAATTGGGAGCCCCAACTCTGGCACTTGTATTATTTTTCTTACCACATGCACTTTGGTCTGAAAGCGAGGCGGTAACTAATTTTTTCGTGAGCTTTAAAAATGAAAAAGAGGTTATCGCTGCTATGAATACGTGTACAAATGCAGTATCAGTTAAAGTACAGAACTGTTTGAAAGAAATATTTAAAGGAGAGTCAGGCTATGAAGGATGAGGTAAAATTAGTCCTTCCTACTTCGTGGAAGCCCGACCTAAAAGATTTCCTTTCAGCATTGGGAGTGACCAATGGCGGGCTTGGCGAACAGTTATTCGGCCCCGTCTATGATGCTTTATTCCTATCATCTATTGAAGTCAAAGAAGAGTTCCATCGGTACTATTCTGTAGAATATGCACATTTAGCTGATTATGTGGAAATTCGTTACGGTGAAGTTTTGAGCGAACGTGATATAGATGCTGACCGAATATTCATTGTGACTTGGCTTCCGCAGGTCATTGACAAAGCATATGAGGATAACAAGCTAGATGCTGTAATTGAATGTATTACAAAACTAGGAGGAGAACAAAGTGAAGCTTAAACTTGACTTCGTTTCGAATAGCTCATCAACGTCATTTGTATACATTTCGGACGATGAATTGACTGAAGAAGTTTTTCTTCTTGCTGCAGGTGTAGATAGAGATGGTCCTGTGGGGGATTTATTTAGTCAGATGTTTTACGAAATAAGTACGTCGCTCCAACAATATGGGGAGCAGCTTACGACTAAAATTGCAGCTGATAAATTTTCAGGGTCGCATGAGTTCACTCCAGAAGTTATTGAAAAAATGAAGGTTGCAATTGATCAGGGAAAGCGCGTCATCACTTCAACTTTAAGCAGCGATGGCTCTTTAGCGGAATCAGTTCTATGCATGGCTATGTTTGAGATCGATTCAGACCATTTCTATATCAATGCTTACAATAATTATTGGTAGCCATATGCTAAAAGCCATTCAATACAAATCATTGGGATATGCAACTTTTTTTAATCCAGATACTGGATTCTTCGCTCGTGTGCCTGAAAAGGGCAAACCCGAGCCATTCTGGTCTCCTCACGGACCAGAGCTGATGGATATATCTATAACCAACTGGTGCGATAAAGGATGCTCTTTTTGTTATAAATCATCGACTATTCGTGGTGAGCATATGGAGGTTTGTGACTACAAGAAGATAATTGACCAAGCTGCAGCAATGGGAACCTTTCAAGTAGCTTTAGGTGGAGGTAATCCAAATCAACATCCTGATTTCATCGAGATACTCGAATATACAGTATCCAAGGGAGTTGTCCCAAACTTCACAACTAATGGACGTGGATTGAGTGATGAAATACTTGAGGCAACGCGAAAGTTCTGTGGCGCGGTAGCTGTTTCAGCATATCCTCCCTATCACGAGGCTGCTAAAACGATCGCTAAACTTGTTGCAAAAAAAATCAAAGTCAACGTACATTTTATTTTAGACGCAACAAGCATTAATACTGCGATTGAATGGCTCACCGAACCACCAGAATTTCTTTATAATATAAATGCTATCATTTTTTTAAATTACAAACCATCTGGCCGAAAAATATTTGAAAAAAGAATGTTACGTAATAGTTCGAGATTAGATGATTTTTTTAAATTAGCGACATCTTCACGGAGGAAACTTAAGGTTGGTTTTGATGCTTGTTGTGTAAGTGGTGTATTTGCAAGAACAAATGTTAACTCATCAATGGTGGACGCGTGTGATGCAGGCCGGTTCTCTATGTATATTTCTGAGGATCTTAGGGTATATCCTTGCTCTTTTCAGAGTGGTTTGGCCGCCGGGGATTCATTTAATAATGAATCTTCACTTTTGGATATTTGGACGAAGTCTCAGAATATGCAAGCGTTTCGCAATTACTTTAGTTCAGAACGTTGTGGTCCATGCGGTCATAAATCGACATGCATGAATGGCTGTCCATTATTTGACGAAGTTGTTGTTTGTGGGCATCGATGAATTGGTTTCTATAATTATAGATTAATTGGCCCTGCTCCCTAATATGTTCTCGTTAGGGGGTAGATCAGATTAAGTCTGAGTTAATCAATATTGGTCTCAATAAGCACCTCTGCTGCAAGACTAAGTTTCGTATCTCTTATATATTTATCAAGTCCAATTTCTTTAAAGTATATATAAATCCGGATGAAGATGCCACCTGGAGTATCCTGCCCGCGTAGCAATATCCACTATATTCAGCAGTTTATGTAAGTTTGAATCAATTCATTGAGTTATCTCATCGATGATATCTTCTGTTCTGAACATAAATCAACGCTCACTATACGAAAGCTGTGACTCATCCTGTTCAAGATGCTAATGATTTACTTATATATTTCAGCAACCCCGTGTAGTCTGTTATCCCCCGTTGTCGACAGGATTTTGAATGACGTTGCCCCTCGCTCATCAGCCCTACGAGAGAGCGCATTCGATAAATCATCAAGCGTATAGGCATTGCTTGCTGAGACTACACCAATCTTTTCTTTCCCATCTGCATGGTTAATTTCCTGAGCGGCAGATGCGGCATTTACTGAAATAAATCCCATGACCAATGTAGTAATAAGTAGTGCTTTCATAT
>Ga0213826_1000249_pt1 | contig 40414 bp, 37 predicted proteins | sample MC6MC0899MG_FD_180668 | JGI IMG/M metagenome (GOLD analysis project Ga0213826, IMG submission 180668) | Enriched soil aggregate microbial communities from Iowa State University, Ames, United States - MC6-MC0899-MG | ecosystem: Environmental > Terrestrial > Soil > Unclassified | place: USA: Iowa...
ACGGTGGCTCGGTAGAAACTTTTGGGCCATATTCCCAATATTATACGATGCAATTATATGATTTCCTTAATACGATATTTATTTTAACAGGAAGAATCATGCTTGTAAATAAAAAATACGAACAATGGTATAAGAAAAAAATAACATTGTTCGTATTTTAGGTTTAGTTATTATATATATATGAATTAATTCTTAGAACTTCGAGAACCATCCAGCTTCAGCGTCCTAGCGGCTAGTGTCCTTCGCTCTGCGCCCTACGATAAGTCAAGCACGAATGCGCCTCCGGCTCTTCGTGTTTCCTTTATCTCAGTTGGAGCGCTCCAGGCCATACGCCGCTAACCAGGGCGCTTACGCTTTTGTTATTCCCACTCTATCGTTGCTGGCGGCTTGGAGGTGATATCATAAACCACCCGATTGACATGTGCTACCTCGTTCACAATACGGGTAGAGATGACCTCAAGGACGTCCCAAGGAATCCTTGCCCAATCGGAGGTCATTCCATCAATGGAAGTGACCGCGCGGATACCAATTGTGTAATCATAGGTTCTAGTATCTCCCATGACACCAACACTGCGGATGTCCGGCAGCACCGTGAAGTATTGCCAGATTTCGCGGTCAAGCCCGGCTTTTTTAATTTCCTCACGCAAAATCCAGTCTGATTCGCGAACAATTTCCAGCTTATCTTCAGAAATCGCACCAAGAACGCGAATGCCAAGACCCGGTCCAGGGAATGGCTGTCTCCAAACGATATCATCCGGAATGCCAAGCTCTGTACCAAGTGCGCGAACCTCGTCTTTAAACAAGGTGTTTAGTGGTTCAATTAACGTAAACTGCATATCTTCCGGAAGACCACCGACATTGTGATGCGATTTTATCGTTTGGGCCGTTGCTGTGCCGCTTTCAATGATATCTGTGTAAAGCGTTCCTTGGGCTAAAAACTCAATCCCTTCAAGTTTAGTCGCCTCATCATCAAATACATAGATAAACTCATTACCGATAATTTTTCGTTTTTTCTCTGGATCGGAAACACCTTCGAGCTTTGATAAGAACCGGTCTTTCGCATCCACTTTGATGACGTTCATATGGAAGCCTTCAGAGAAAGTCTTCATCACACTGTCCGCTTCATTTTTCCGAAGCAGGCCATGGTCTACAAAAATACAGGTTAGCTGGTCGCCAATTGCTTTATGGATGAGAACAGCGACAACAGAGGAGTCGACCCCGCCACTTAAAGCACAAAGAACCTTTTTATCGCCCACAGTCTCGCGAATCTTCGCCATTTCCATTTCAATGAAATTTTCCATTGACCAATTGCCGCTAGCGCCGCAAACGTTAAAGACGAAATTCTTGAGCAGTTCATTGCCATAAACTGAATGACGTACTTCTGGGTGAAATTGTACTGCGTAAAGCTTGCGATCCGCATTGCTCATTGATGAAATTGGGCAGGAAGGGCTTGTCGCATCAACGGTAAACCCTGCAGGTGCTTCAACAACTAAATCGCCATGGCTCATCCATACCGTCTGCTCATTAGGCAGGCCAGCAAAAAGAGCTGATTCATGTTCTACTGATACTGTCGCTTTTCCATACTCACGCTGCTGTGCTTTTTCAACCTTGCCATTAAAATGAACGGTCATCAGCTGCATCCCGTAGCAAATTCCGAGAATCGGCAGACCCATTTCAAAAATAGCTTCATCACAGCGGAAGGAATTTTCATCATAAACACTATTTGGACCGCCGGAAAAAATAATTCCCTTCGGATTCATTTTGCGAATTTCTTCGGCTGTAATCGTATGCGGATGTAGTTCACTATAAACTCCGAACTCACGAATCCGGCGTGTAATCAGCTGATTATATTGACTCCCAAAATCTAACACAACAATCATATCTTGCTTTTCCGTCAAAGCAGCCACCTCGATTTTTTAAAGTTATTACTAGCTTTTACAAAAATTAAAATAAAAAAACTAGAATTCTCCCCCCAAAAATTAAATATCAGGAAGGCAGAATTCTAGTTATCTCACATTATTACTGACAGAAAAATTCTGCCTTCATAGTCAGGCCATTTATGGCAGCCCGGTAGAGACTCTCGAACCATATTTTCGAGGATATATGAAGGAAACGAACCTTATTGAATTGTTCATATTGTATCAATAGGTTGTTTTTCCGGTCAAGCGATTGTTTTTTTAATTAAATTTTCCCATAATTCATGCGACTCTTTCCATGTTCCCTGTGGAAGGTTTTGATGATACGTGTATTGTTCATAAAAGGCCGTCAAACGGGTCATCTCCCGCGTTGAAAAGAACGAATCAATATAACGGGCATAGCTCCTTAGTGTTTGGTTTTCCTTCCGCTTTAGTCCATAGCGGTCCAGTTGATTTAATAAAATCAAATACGCTGTGCCGATATTTTCTTCCCTTTTCTTAAATCTGAAAAGCAGCAATACCCCGTAAGGAAGCCACTTCCCGCGGATTCGATAAAGGTATACGGAAATTAATGTGAGGATAATGAGAAAGAGTACGATCTTTTTCCAATTATTTTTCAATGCCAGTTTCCCTTTTCCCCAGAAGGTTTTCAAATCAGAGGATTTCTCTGCATCCTTAACCGTATTCGTTTCTTTTAATTCATCCTTCTGAGGCTTTTTCACAGGCGGCGGTGTCGTTTGCTGATTAGAAGATCCTGAGCCGCCAACAGCTTCATAATTGATTAATATGTCATTAGAAAAACCCTTTGTTGGTTCAAATGGTACCCAGCCTTGATTTGGAAAAAAGACCTCTACCCAGGAATGAGCGTTATTGTTGGTCACTTGATAATATTGCTTTGACGAGTCATCCTTACTGTATTCCAAAAATTCCCCGCCTGTGTACCCTTTTACCCAGCGGGTTGGAATCCCCAGCGCCCTAAGCATAACCGCCATCGAAGTTGAAAAATTATCACAATAGCCCCGCTTGGTCTCAAACAAAAATTGGTCAACATAATCCTCATTGGTGTCAGGCACCGCGACATTCTTTTGGTCATAGGTGTATTCTGAATTGCCAAAGTAACTTTCCACTGCTTTCGCTTTGTCAAACCAGTTCGTTTTCCCTGCAGTAATTTGTTCAGCTAATCCTTTGATTCTTAGCGGTAATCCTTCAGGTAAATACGTATACTTCTGATAAAAATGAGTTGAAGGGTCCATACTCGTTGTTTGCTTTAAATCCTGTGCTTTATATTTTGGTAGCACAAAGTCTACCGTAAACGAATGGGGCACGATAGGCTTTTGATTTCCATTGTAAAAGCTAATCCTCTCGTTGGTTGTGTCAACCAAGAATCGATTGCCATTTGGATCAGACGGCTCTATCGTTAAGATTTTCTGTATTCCCGCAGGGTACATGATAAAGTTGTATCGATACTTTTCATGGATCATAACCCTAGCAGATTCCTTAATGGTTTCCACTGTATCAGGAATAGAATAAACAGGTACTAGGTCCTCTTGTCTATATGAAATAGGTGTTGCACCTGACGCGTTCCAGCCTTTTCCCGTATACACATCTTTCGTCTCCATTTTCCAATAATTCTTTCCGTTCGCTTCATACTTAAAAACCGGGCTGCTGTCGCCTATAAACGGTCCGCCAAGTGCTGAATCATTGGTACCATAGCCAATTCGATGAGGTCCGGCACCATTGCCGCCAATGCCATCTTTAGGGTTATTTGCTGTAAAAAACGGAACAGGGTCTGGCCATATTGGAGCAGCTTTAGGTGCTGCAATTCCAACCCCAACACTTACAGCAATCATCCCCGCCAGCGGCGCCATCCATTTCCGAATAAAGGATGGCTCACAGCTGACCTTTTCCTTCTGGATGATCCGGTAAAAGGTCAGCATCCCCATCACAGCAAACCCTGCCACTACCGTTCGAACAATCGCCGCTTTCGCACTATATGGCGTAAACGTGTCCAAAACAGTTATATAAATCAAGGTCATAAAGAAGAAGATAAAGATTCGCTGCCGGTTCAAGAGCCAATAATCAATTAAGTAGACCATTAACCAAAGCAAAATAAAAAACAACAGCGTTCGGAATTCATTGGATAGGTCGTTCCATTGCCTGCCCGCAAGCAGTCCAATATTATTGGCAATATCGGATCCGAATGGCTTCAACCAGCTAAAATGGAAGAACCCTTCATCATAATGTAATCGATTGATTGAAAACATGATAAATACTAGCTTAATCAAAAATTTCCAAATCCATTTCAAATGAAAAAAAGAACCAGCAATAGAAATAAATAAAAAGACAATAAACGTTTCAATATGATCCGTGTTTGTTAATTGTTCAATTGGACGCAGCCATTCCCATAAAAGGAAAAAGCTGAGTGCGTATAATAGAAACGAGGAGAAATTCCTTTTTATCACCTGATCATCACCTCCGAAAAGGCAGTTTTAAAATCGCCCTCATGGACCATGACCACTCGGACCCCTCGGGCATTTGCGATGGCTACAAGCGAGCGTTCATTTTCCGACGGTGATTCATTTTGACCCTTTATGAGAAAAATGGTAATGGAGCCTTTTCTTTTTCCAAGAAAGCTTGCTTTTTCAATCAGCGGTTTGGTTAATTGCGCAGTGACGAGCATAAACGAAACCGTTTGTTGGATAAAAAGACCCTCTGTTTCCAACACCTTGTCAAAGGATCGCAAACTTTTCGCTTCAATTTTCGCAAGATGATAAAAGAGCTGCTGAAGCTGCTGTTCCCCGCCTCTAATGGGAAAAGATGCTCTTTCGTTGCTAAGTGTTAACAATCCTGTTTGCGCACCCTTTTTCAAAATGGCATGCAGCAAGGACGCAGTAAAGGAAACGACCGGTTCAAATCGCTTATCGGGAACACAGTCCATGACGACAAACACATTATGGGATTGCCGCTGCTCAAATTCCTTTGTCATAATCTCGTTTCGCTTGGCAGAAGCCTTCCAGTTAATCCAGGAAAAACGGTCGCCCGGCTGATAATCCCTTACACCAATTGCCATTGTGGTATCGCGCTGCACACGTTCCCTTGATGCCGTTAACCCTTGATCATATTGATTTTCAAATGGCCGGTATAAAAGGTCTGAATAAGCGGGATAAACAATGAGTTTGCCTGCAGCCTCAACGGGCTTTTCTTTTTCAAATAATCCAAGCGGATCACCAATTCTTAATGTAAAGGAGCTGAAAAGGTGTTCACCGCGAGGCAGCTCATCAATAATATATTCATAGGAAAATTCCTTTTTCAACCCGGGCAGGATGAGTGCCTTTGCTTTCTTTCGTTGCGGGGCATATTTCAATGCATCAGCCAAATGGTCTTCAATGAGTAAATAAAATAATGGAAATGCCTTTGCCCGCTTTACTGTCACAATCACCTTTACCGTTTCCCCGGCATTGTAATCTGATTTCGGCAATACCCTTGATACTTCAAGCTCATTTAAGGAATAAAAGCAAAGTGCGATGCAGTAAATGGCAAATGGCAGAAAGCTATAAAATAAAAACCAGCTGACAAATCCCCCTTGGAACATCGCATACGAGAAGGTTAGGAAAATTAAAAAAATGAGCAGGATAAACTTCCATACCTTTTTGAATGGAATCCATAGTTTTTTCATTTTATTTCACTAACCTTCGGACCGGTACAGGAACCCTGGCAACCACCCGGTTTACTATTTCTTCGGCTGAAATTCCTTCAAATTTTGCTTCGGATTTTAAGATAATCCGATGGGATAACACAAATGGTGCTAAATATTGAATATCGTCTGGGAGGACATACTCACGCCCATACATAAAGGCATAGGCTTGCGCTGCTTTCATAAGGGCGATGGAACCCCTTGGGCTTGCCCCTAAATAAACACTGCCATGACCTCTTGTCTGATTCACAATGTCAACAATATACCGTTTAATGGTATCATCAACAAATACCTCTTTAATTTCTTGCTGCAGGGCGAGTAAGCCTTCAAGGCCAATGACCGGGGATAGGTCCTCGATTGGCGGCACCTTTTGGGCCCTGTTCAAAACTTCGATTTCTTCTTGTAAATCCGGGTAACCCATTTTCATTTTTAATAAAAAGCGGTCGAGCTGTGCTTCCGGAAGCGGGTAGGTGCCTTCATATTCAATTGGGTTTTGCGTCGCCATAACGAAAAACGGCTTATTCAGTTGGTGGGTCACGCCATCGATCGTGACACTCGCTTCCTCCATCCCTTCTAAAAGCGCAGATTGCGTCTTCGGCGATGTCCGGTTGATTTCATCGGCGAGTATGATGTTCCCCATTAGAGGACCAGGCCGGAATTGAAATTCCATCTCTTTCGGATTATAAATGGAAACGCCCGTTACATCGGACGGTAAGAGATCCGGGGTGAATTGAATTCTGCGGAAGCCAGCATTAACAGACTTAGCAAGGGAGCGGACCATCATCGTTTTCCCGACACCCGGCACGTCCTCTAACAACACGTGGCCTCCTGCCAGCAGGGCAACAAGGCTAAGTTCGGCAACATTTCTTTTTCCAATCATAACCTTTTCAATGTTTGCGATTATTTTTTCTATCGTGGGATTCATTTGTTCATGTGACATGGGGATTCCTCCTCGAGCGGATTATACCGTTTTATGACATTCTATCTATGTATTCTCTTTTTCCTGAAAAATTCCTGTTAAAAATGTCATAAGATATTCAAAAATAGCGCAACTTTTATTAGAAATGCTTGTGAACCTAGTAAGCTCCAACAGCTATCTGTGAACTTACCGCATAATAGTGGTCACTTAATATATATTTAGAGGAAATACTATCCGTAATGGAGATTGGATTCACATTTGATGAAATTCCTGAATGATATGCATCCAATGAGGGGTATTGGATTCACTTTTCATGAAAATCCTGAATGAAATGCATCCAATGAGGGCTATTGGATTCACTTTTCATGAAAATCCTGAATGAAATGCATCCAATGAGGGGTATTGGATTCACTTTTCATGAAAATCCTGAATGAAATGCATCCAATGAAGGCTATTGGATTCACTTTTCATGAAAACCCTGAATGAAATCCATCCAATGAGGGCTATTGGATTCACTTTTCATGAAAATCCTGAATGAAATGCTTCCAATGAGGGGTATTGGATTCACTTTTCATGAAAATCCTCGACATTTTGGCTCCAATTCTACTGAATCTTCCACTCTTTAAGTCGAATTAGGCGGAAAAATAGACGGGTAAGAGCGGCGAATGTTTCACAAAAAGCAAAAAAAGACTGACCCCGCCAAAAATGTGTGTCAGTCTTTTCACTTATAATGCCTTTTGTTCAGATATAAATGTCTGTTCGGCACTTTCCTTGTTCGTCTTTACAGGTTTAATCCTTAGCTCGTCTCTTAGTCCTTTATATGTGGAGTAGCACATGATCAGCATTAAGATGGCGAGTGGTATCGATGTCGCTACAAGGGCCGATTGAAGCCCCGCTAAGCCGCCGGTCATGATCAGCACCACAGAAATCGCAGCTATGACAACGCCCCAGATGATCATGGTCATTTTAGCAGGGTTTGGATTTCCATTTTCACTAATCATCCCTAGCACAAAGACAGCTGAATTCGCTGACGTGATAAAGAAGACAAGCACAAGGACCATGGCTAAAATACTTAAAAATGTACTCATCGGGAAGTAATCAAAAAATTTGAATAGAGCCGAAGTTACATCGGTTGCAACCGCAGAAGCGAGCGCCTTTTCCCCCATATTTTGAATCAAATGGATGGCCGATCCCCCCATCACCGAAAACCAAAAGAAGGAACCGAGTACCGGAATAAAGACAGCACCAAACATAAATTCTTTAATGGTCCGGCCTTTGGAAATTCTTGCAACAAAACTGCCGACAAGCGGCGCCCAGGCAATCCACCAGCCAAAATAAAATAATGTCCAGCTGGCAATCCATTTTCCATCATTATATGGTTCTGTTCGGAATGACATACTGATAAAGTTTTGCGCGTAATCGCCAATGCCTTGGAAGAAGATTTTAAAAATCGTTTGGGTCGGTCCGAGAAAAAGAACAAATCCCAAAAGTGCAAAAGCAAGGAACATATTAAGATTAGATAAATGCTTCATTGCTCCCTGCAGCCCTGAAACGGTAGAGCCAATATAAATAAATGTCACGACAATGATAATGAGTGCCTGCATATTAATGTTGATTGGAACACCCCAAAGATAATTGACTCCGGTGTTCACTTGCAGTGTCCCGAACCCTAGTGATGTGGCGATTCCAATTACAATCGACATAATGACGATAATATCAATTGCCTTACCAAATGGACCTCTGATTTTGTCACCAACTAAAGGATAAAAGACCGAGCTTAAGGAAGCAGGCAGTTTTTTTCTAAACTGAAAGAACGCCAAGGAAACCCCTACAACTGCATAACAGGCCCACGCGGAAACACCCCAGTGAAGAAAAACAAACTGCATCGCCAGCTTGGCGGATTGTTCGGATGATGCATTGCCAACCGGAGGGTCAATATAGTAGGAGACTGGTTCTGCCACACCCCAGAATACAAGGCTGATGCCAATCGAAGCACTAAAAAGCATTCCAATCCATGTTGCTGTTTTATACTCAGGACGATCATCGTCATCCCCTAAACGAATATGGCCAAATTTCGACAAACCTATATACATACAAAAAGCAAAGAAAATAAAAACGCCGCCAAGAATAAACCACCCTAGATTGTTATAAATAAAATTAAGTGATGATGCAGAGAATTTCTCCAATTGCTCCGGCGCAAAAACGCCAACGCTTATTAATAATAAACTCAATGCTAAAGAAATATAAAAAACAACTTTCTTCCCGTTCATTCAATCACTCCCTATATAGTTGGATCCCCTATTATTCATGTAAGCGATTTCTATTTTGTTTTCAAAAAATAATATCAGTTTGTAAGATTACTAATTTTCAATAAATTCATCTTGCAGCACACGAAGAGCCGTATCTTCATATGCTGCATAGCTTTCTATTATACTACGGTTTTCGCACCTGCAATTATGGAAGCTTTTTCTGCTATGCTGTCACCTACTTGACTGGTAGCAGCTGTGCCTTTCATATCAGGAGTGAGCACCCTTCCTTCTACTAGCAGCTCCTCTACGGCCTTCAGTACCATTTTTCCATAGCTTTCATATCCTAAGAAATCGAGCAGCTGGCTCGCGGACCAAATCGCCGCTAAGGGATTGGCAAGTCCTTTCCCCGCGATATCAGGGGCAGAGCCGTGAATCGGCTCAAACATCGATGGATAGGTTCGTTCTGGATTAATGTTTGCACCCGCTGCCAGTCCAATACCACCAGCTAACGCCGCACCTAAATCCGTTAAAATATCGCCAAATAAGTTCGAAGTAACGACTACTTCAAACCTCTTCGGATCTGTAATCATTAACATCGCTGCCGCATCTACTAAATAGGACGCGGTTTTAACATCTGGATACTCTTTACTCACTTCTTCAAATACTTGATCCCAGAAAACCATTGAATAATTTAAGGCATTCCCCTTGCTGATACTTGTTAGTGATTTTCCTTCTTTTCTCGCAGCTTCAAATGCATAGCGAATCACCCGCTCCGTACCTTTTCGCGAAAAAACGCCAGTTTGCAAAACGACTTCGTTTTCCTGGCCTTTAAATAGCCAATCTCCTGCCCCTGCATATTCGCCCTCGCTGTTTTCACGGATAAACAGCATATCTATTTCTTCCCTTTTTACATTTTTCATAGGGCACTGAGCACCCTTTAGAAGTTTAATAGGACGGATATTAATATATTGATCAAAGCTTTTTCGAATTTTTAAAAGTAAATCCCATAATGAGATGTGGTCAGGGACACCCGGAAATCCTACTGCCCCTAGAAAAATTGCATCAAAGGCTTTTAACTTCTCAATCCCATCTTCATCCATCATCACCCCATGCTTGGTGTAATACTCGCAGCCCCATGGGAAGTAGGTATATTCAAATGTAAGAGAAGCATCCATTTCAGCTATTTTATCGAGAACTTTGATTCCTTCTTGCAGAACTTCAGGACCAATGCCGTCTCCGGCAATTACAGCAATTTTGAATGTGGTCATTCCTATTCGCCTCGGTTCCAAACAACTAGTTTTAATTCCGTCATTTCTTCGACTGCATACTTAATTCCTTCGCGCCCCGTTCCGCTTTCTTTTACACCGCCGTACGGCATATGGTCAACACGGAATGTTGGAATATCATTAATCATAACAGCCCCGACTTCAAGAATTTCACTTGCAAGTAATGCTTTATCTACATTTTTTGTATACACTCCTGCCTGCAGACCGTATCTAGAATCATTCACATAGCCAATCGCTTCTTCAACCGAACTTACCTTATTAACAATCACCACTGGAGCAAAAACTTCTTGACAGGAAACTTTCATCTTTGGATCAACATTGGTAATAACCGTTGGCTCCAACACTCCATCGGCCGTTACTTTTCCACCGGTTAAAACTTTGGCGCCATTTTGTTTCGCTTCTTCAATCCAACCTAAAGCGCGGTCTGTTTCCTTTTTCGAAATTAACGCTGATATATAGGTTTCAGGATCTAGCGGGTCACCTATTTTTAATTGTTTTGCTGCAGCGACAAACTTTTCTACAAATTGGTCGTACACCTCTTCATGAGCGTAAACGCGCTGCAAGGAAATACATACCTGCCCTTGATTAGAGAAAGCTCCTGTTACATGGCGGTCCACAACTTGATCAACATTCGTATCTTTATCTAGAATGACTGCTGCGTTAGAGCCAAGTTCTAATGTTGTTCTCTTTAATCCCGCTTTATTGCGGATCGCAATTCCAACTGCCGGGCTGCCGGTAAAGGTAATCATCGCTACACGGTCATCACGAATTATAGCTTCACCAACCACAGAACCTGAGCCTGTCACCACATTTAACACACCATCCGGCAGGCCTGCCTCTTTAAATAACTCTGCAATGTACAGCGCGATTAATGGTGTTTGTGAAGCTGGTTTTAACACGATGGAGTTACCTGAAGCAACCGCAGGTCCAACCTTATGAGCTACGAGATTCATAGGGAAGTTAAACGGCGTAATCGCTCCAATTACGCCAATTGGCTTGCGAAGCGTATAACCAATCCTACCTACACCACCAGGAGAAGCATCAAACGGAATGGTTTCGCCGTGAATTCTTTTCGCCTCTTCAGCCGCAAATTTATAAGTTTCGATGGTTCTGAATACTTCACCTTTCGCAAAAGTAATCGGCTTAGCAGATTCTCTTGAAATGATTTCTGCGGCTTGATCCAATCTTTCTTCCAATAATTTCGCCACTTTTTCTAAGATTGCTGCCCGCTTGTAAGCTGGCATTTTCGAAATGACTTGAAATCCTGCCTCTGCTGCTTTGACTGCAACCTTTGTTTGTATTTCATCAGCCATCGCAATTTCTGCAATTTTTTCTCCGTTATAAGGGGAGTATAGAGGGGAGTACTCAGCCGCCTCTACATCCACACCGTTAATAAATAAATGCTTTTTTTCTGCTACTTGCACATTTGTCATCGCCCTAACGCCTCCAATACCATTTCATGAAATTGAACAACAGCCTTTTCCGATGAAGAATATACCCCTTGGTTAAAGGCACGTGAACGGAAACCAATTTGCTCCAATTCTACTAATTCTACATCCTCTTGTCTTACTTGTTCAGCAAATGTCACTAAATCCTTTTCTTCTTGTGTTAAATTTTCATCTCTAAAGTAGTAAGTATAAACCCCTAATGTTGTTTCATGATCGATTGGGATCATTTGAATCGTTGCCATATTTCCGGGACCAGGATAAATCGTTACCATCAAGTTTGGCCATAACCAATAAAACTCTCCACCCTGCATCTCCGCTTCATTTAAATCAGTCGTTCCCATTGTCTTGTCTGGTTTTACCATAGAAGCTTGGACGGAATAGTTTTGGCAGGTAATAATTTGATAGTTTTTCATATCTAATGTTGCGACAAAGCTAGGATGGGCAACATGGCAGTGGTCACACTCTAAATAGTTGTCAATAAATGCCTTCCAGTTTGACTTAATCACACGTGTCTTTTGGTTGACTCTCTTTAATTCACCTAAGAATGGGAACTTCCCTAAACGATCGAAGAAATCGCCATAAGTTTCAACTAAAGACTTACTATGATCATCAAGATTAACGAAAATAAGGGATTCTGCGATTTCCATTTTTACAGATCGTAAGCAGCGATCGCTGACGCAATGGGCATCTTCGCCAGTAAAATTCGGTGCTTTATTTAACTTTCCATCTAAATGGAACGTCCAGCCATGGTAGCCGCATTGAAGGATTTTTTTCTCTCCGGATTCACTTTTTTCAAGCTTTGTCGCTCGGTGCGGACATACATTGTAAAAGGCACGAATGACTTCGTCCTTGCCACGGGTTATGATGATTGGCTCTCCAGCTACATCTGTTGTAAAAAATTGTCCCACTTTTTCAACTTGGCTTACATGTCCTACTAACTGCCATGATTTCGCGAATACATCATTTATTTCTTGCTGATACACCTTTGGGTCTGTATATAAATCATACGTTAATGTTCTTTCGAATGTCCTGCTCGTCTTGTTTTGTACTGGATTATAAGTTGCCATGCTAAATTCCTCCTCAGATTTACATATTTTTTACTATTACTTCTTACTTGAATCCTCATTACCATATGGATTCCCTTCCTCACAGCCAGTAACTAATTGAGTTATTAACAATTCACTTCTCAATCTTCTAAAAACTCATTTACACTACTCCAATAGTAGAAAAGCGTTTACATATTACCGAATATTTAGTTAAATTAATCTAATGAGAGTTGTTTTTTTCATTATTAACTTAACAACACTCACTTTTAATTATGCAAATATCGTGCCAACATTAAAAATAGAGCTATTACTTAGAAAATTGTCACTATTTATTCGCAATTCCACATTAAATTGAGTCGTTTTTAACTCAATTGAATCGAAAATAACTCAATCCAAAGGGAGTAAACGTCTATGTTATCTAAAATGCAAAGTCCTTTAGAAATTACTGGAGCTGCATTAAAAAGAATTCTCGATTATTCATCTGATGAAATTTTTGTCCTCGACGGGGAAAAACGGGTTATTTATGTGAATAGCGTCTGTGAAAAACATTATGGATTAAAACCAGAAGATGTGATGGGGAAATATAACGTAGAACTATTCGAAAAAGGGTATTGGAAGCCTTCCATTGTACCGCTAGTTTTTAAGGAAAAGAAACCAGTCACCATTAAGCAAATAACGAATATTGGGGCAGAGTTATTAACGACAGCCGTTCCAATTTTAAATGAAAAGAATGAAATCGAACTAGTCGTTACGACTTCACAAGAGCTCCAAAACTATAAAACAATTAAAAACGAAAAAGAAATGAGTCCGGTAAATAATAGGACCAAATCACCGATCACGAATTGTGAAAAGATGAAAAATATCTTAAAGATTTGTGAAAAGGTTGCCAAAGTTGATTCGACGATTTTAATTCAAGGCGAATCAGGAACAGGAAAAGGGGTATTGGCCCAATACATTCATGATAGCAGCAAGCGGGATCACAAAACATTTTTAAAAATTAATTGTGCTGCCTTGCCTGGGGATTTACTGGAATCAGAGCTTTTTGGATATGTCGAAGGGGCCTTTACAGGGGCAAACAAAGCTGGGAAAAAGGGATTGCTTGAAATCGCAGATAAGGGAACCTTATTTCTTGATGAAATTGGTGAAATGCCCTTATCACTGCAAGCCAAACTGCTGCAGGTCATCCAAGAAAAACGATTCATTCCAGTCGGAGGATACGAAACGAAAATGGTCGATGTCCGTATTATCGCTGCAACAAACCGTGATTTGGTTGAAATGGTTAGAACAAACAAGTTTCGTGAGGATTTATTTTATCGTCTGAATATTATTGATATCCAGCTGCCGCCACTACGGGAACGTCGAGAGGATATTGTCCCTTTAACATATAGCTTCTTATATAAATTCAATAAAAAATATGAAATGAATAAAATCATCTCGAAAGAATGCTTGGATATTTTCTATTTGTATTCCTGGCCGGGAAACATCCGCCAGCTGGAAAATGTAATCGAAAGACTCGTCGTCACAAGCGAATCCATCATCACAAAAAAGGACTTACCGGAATTAATCTCAACTAATATTCGACCACAAGCTGACTACATTTTTCCATCTACACTAGATGACGCCATCGAACATGTGAAGGAAACTCTTATCGTCCAGTCATATAAAACGCACAAAAGCTCTCGCAAGGTCGCAAAGGATTTAAATATCAGTCAAACAAGGGCTGTAAAGCTGATCAACCAGTATTGCGGTAATCTCGAGGATTAAAATACAGGTCTACTCCCAACGATAAAAATACCCTATAGTAAATCAAGAATTTCTGAAAAAAGTAAGATTACGGAAGAAAATTTTCTGAAAATAAAAAAATGTAATTTTTAATAATTTTCCTTCTTTAATTATAAGGCGCAATTCTATAATAAGAATTGTGCTCTTTCTTTTGGTAAAGGGTCATTTAAGTGAATAAGACTAGATTTGATCCATAAGATTCCTAAACCTCCTCGAGCCTATACCAGATAGGTTTTCTCATTTCAGAAAATCTTTCCATATAAAATCCAACGTTAAAATTCCTACTTGTTTTTCTTTAACAGGTTGTTCCATGTATTTTGTTGCTAATCCTGGTTTCCGAAAACAAACTAGATCTTTGTAATATCCAAACATACGGCAAATTTCAGGTCTTACCGAATGTATTCCACATCTATCTTTATTTAGATCATAGAAAATACATGTTCCATAAAATCTTTTTTGATTCTGTAGCTCTGAACGCATTTTTGTAGGCATTGATTTTATCTTCTTTTTTATTTTCTTAAATTCGCATTCAGTCACAGGAACTGGACCACAGCACAACCCTTTACACCCTTCGCATGGTAAGATTTCCATATATACACCTCTTAAATTTATTTAATATAAATATAAGTGAGTTTTTTACCTTGTCTAAATTGTTAGCAGTACTCCTTTACACAATGAAAAAAGCCTCGCAAAAATGCGAAGCTTTTAAAAATATTATTTTGACAGAGTCAAAGAGCGCTGAGGCTCATAACAATTGAATGTAAACATTCAGAGCGCATGCAATATATACAAGGCCTAAAATTATAAATTATCCTTAATATAATTATAGCAAAAATCAGGAAAAAAATCAAAGGTTCGAATAATATTATTGAATATTATGAATTCTATTACTCATTTTCTCACTAATAATTGCGAGCCACCCAACTTTAAATTTTCCTGCCTTATTGAATGGTTTTTCTTTTTGATGAAACCCATTAGAGTGTCCCCGATTCTAGTCGGAATCCTTCCACGACCACATCTTCATCGACCTCTAGCAATAGGCACCGTTTTCCTTCGTAGGTAATATATTTTACATATTTCAAGTCTTTTGGGTTGATGGATACATCGGCCACCTTCGTATTGATTTTGATGGTTTTAGGAACCAAACTGCTGGCTTTAAATTCATGTTTTTCATCTGCCACAACAGCCTTGAAGGCATGTTCCACTTTTGCCGTTTCTACATTTTCGACCCCGCTTACCGTTAAGATCCGTTCAATATCCCGAGTATCCAATGTAGTAGTTTCACTTTCTTCATTTTCCTTATTCTCCTGGACCAACTTATCGATTTCCTCATAAACATTAGAAATGACTTGGGAATCGACTTCGTCTCCAATCACCTCTTTTAAGATGAAATCAAAGCAGTCCTTATCTTCCTGGGCCGTAATGATTTCTTCACAATTGAGAACTTCTTCAATAAATCCAAAGTCCGGTTGATTTGCTTTGCCTGCACAATAGAGAATATGGTTCACATCTGCAGCATTATCATTAAAAGCTGGGAATAGAAAGCCCGACAACGGAGAGTCCATATTAATAATTGGATCAAAGACGTTATACGACTTGAATTCTTTCTCAATATAATCAAACATCAAGGCTTTTTTCGGCTGATCGGTTTTATTCAGACTGCAAAGGATAAACTCATTGGAATAGACCTCGTCATCCCCGCCTTCTTCGGATTCCGAATCCCGTTTTCGTGTCTGTTTTCGATATTCTCCCCGGATAAACGTCACCATGGTATCAAATTCATACACAGTGTGAGCAAACATTTTCCCGACGATTTCCAGCATGTATTCTTTCCAATCATCCGTAGTATCTGCTCGTAACCCTTCAAAAAGGATGGTTTGTGAACTGTCTTCTACATCCCGTTTGAATTTCAGCTCAAACACCTTGGCATCGAGATGCCCAGTCAAAACCCTTTTAAAGTTTGCCAAAAACAATTCTTGTGCTTCCTGCTCTAACATTTGAAATGGCTGGCTGACATGATGGTAAATCTCACCTGATTCTTTCTGAACATAAACATTGAAGATTTCACGAATGTTCATTAGATGATTATCTAATTTAAATTGCTTGCGGATATTAGCGATGTCTTTTTTATTCACATATTTCAACTCCCATTCCTCATTATACTAAAGGAAGGTAGAATTACTCCATTGATTTACTGCTTCCTAGTTATTCACAAAATCACATAAACCATCCATTTATGCATTAAATTCCTCCATTTTTTGCAATCTGAAGTATTAATCCAATGGCACCTACAATAAGTGCACCAACTACGGTTCTCCATGACCAAGTGACATTACTCTCAATTGTGTCTAGTCGCTTGTACACTTCTTTCGCTTTGCAAAGCTTCTGTAGAGTCTTTTTCAACACCATTAATCATTTGCATTTTAGTCTTGATGACAATGAGACGGTCTTTAATATCATCTAATTTTTCTTCAAGGTTGCTAACGTTTGTTTCCACCAGTTCACTCTCCAATTTCAAAATAAAAAGAGCCCCAATAAGGACACTTAAATTTCCTTTATTAATAAACTATTAGCTTCCCGTTAAGTTTTGTTAAGCAATTGTTAAGTTCCAACCTTTATCATCTTAAAAATACAGAAATAGACTATACTAAAAAAAATGACTAAGAGGTGATGAGTTTGAGAAAATCTGTTAAACCTGCTGCACACATTGGTTTCGTACTCAGTTTAATTAGAGAAGATATTCATCATTATGAGAATCAGGAAGAAAAGATCAATAATTGGATTCAAAAGTCCATTCTTTCTTTAAAGTGCACAGAGATTTCTCTTTTAGAAGAGTTGCGTGATGAATATCACCGGAAAGCAATGGTTCAAAAGCAAATAGCTAAAGAGTTCCAAGCAACATTAGGAATGTTCCAACACCTTCAAAACTTTAACGAATTCTCAGATCAGCATGTCTATATAAATTCATGATTAATAAAAAATATCCCGACTGCTAAACGAGGCCACTGAAAATCTTTAGATTATTATGGTCTTCATGATAGCCTTATAAAAAAGCCGACTCTCATTCTAGATTTTTGGAAGGAAGAGTCGGTTTTTTTACTTTTATTTTGGATTATCCTATTTTTTAACCCAATAGCATTATAATTCTCGTTAGATTAACAGTAAATATAGCCATAGCCCCTTGTAACTCCATACCAATAAGACCCGAGGATGTGGCCACATCGTACCCGTGTCTGTGCTTCAATTCGCTATTCTTTGCCTCAATGTTGTAACGCTCCTTTTATTTCTTCTTAAAGTACTCACTTTCCTGAAAGGTTTCCTGTTCGGAATGCTCGTTTGATTTTTACCGTCACTGAGTAGGTCTTGCTCTTCGCTCCTTCCTTATAGCACCACTCTTTGAGAGGGCATCTTTTACACTTTTCAATATCGAAATAATAAGTGTCTTGTTGATTTTTTTTCGCATTTTGCTTCCCTTGTATTGATACCTTAGTTATAAAACAAAAAAGGCAGTACCCTCAGAAATATGAGAATTCTACCTTTTCTAGAACTACTTTTTCAGTGGCCTCTCGGACGGGGTTGTCTTTTTTCCACCCATTCATACTTATTCCTGCAACCCTTGAGTTACAGCATCGAGTGCCTCCATTCCTCCAAAATAAGCTATTTTCCCTTCGCTTAAGTAAAGTAATTTATCTTCGCTCGATTGCTGGATCCCATTGAGCAAATGAGTGCTTATAATGATGATACTGTGATAAGAAAGCCGCTGCAGAATGCGTTGAAAATAGATTCGCTCCCCTATGTCCAAACCTTCAAACGGTTCATCCAAAATACATATACGTGGATGATTGATGAGGGCTTGAATCAAGCCTACTTTTTGTAGTTGCCCTCCCGAGAGGTTACGAAGCTTCCTCCTCTTAACTTGCGTTAGATGGCCTTCTTGCAGCCACTGAGCAACAGTTTTTTTAACAAGATTCACGGGAATGCCTTTATGAAAGGCGAGATACATTACATATTTTTCTACCGTCATATCTGAATGACCTGTAAAATGTTGTGGTAGGAAACCAATTATTTTCCGAATCTCTTCAATCGTTAACTTCCTTCGATAGGTCCCAATATTTTCATCACGAACTAATGTAGTAAAGTTTACTTCCCCTTGCTGTGGGTGAATTGCTGTCGCAAGAAGCTTCAACAGCGTGCTTTTCCCTGCTCCATTTTTTCCAACTACATACGTAATTCCTTTTGTAAACGAACACGTGATTTGGTTTAAAAGTTTGATATCCTTCAACGAATATTCCACAGCGTCTAATTTTATTCTCATTTGAAATTCTCCGAAAAGCGATTCTTTAATAAAATGGTGCTTAACAATAAAATAGAAAGACCAAAAATTATCATATTCATTACAAGAAAATAATCATCTCCAGGCACTTGGAACAAAAGTTTTTTCTTTAATAAAACTTGGCTGAACCAAATAATTAGTGTGAGTGACAACCCTATTTTTTGTCCTAACCAGAATGTCGCAACAAATCCGACTACTCCAAAAAAGAAAACAGGAATAAAGGAACTAACTAAATACAATATCGTACTTTCTCTTCCTACGATAAAAAAACATAATGGCAGTGCCACGACTAACTGGAATCCCATAACAATCATAAATCGGGTAAACATTTGCTGGATGATTGGATAATAGCTTAATGTTTCAATGATCTCATTCCCTTCGTTTTTAGGACGGAAGGAATATCCAATCACTGCAATGACAAGAAGGGTGATCCACTTAATCCAGGTCGTAAAACCAAACAATGGATCTGCAGTATTTTCACTAATCGTAAAGGTTATGGCAATCATGACAAGTCCGGTTAATAGCCAGCTTGTCGTACCATAAAAATTCCATTGCGATAAAAATATATTAACTATCTTATCTTTAGTTGAAAGAGAATTTTGCTTCGTTTCAAGTTCTAGACGTAAATCAACTGGACTTTGGTTCTGCTCGATTTTTTTCAATTTTTGAATCAAGTCGAGCGTCATTTCTCTCGTCGGCTCGGGGGCGGTGAATCGATCAAAATGGGTTTTCCACTCTTTTTCCAATTTCGTTAGTTCTTGATTTTCATCCATTTCCCTCAACCCCTCTCTCTCTCATCTGCAATTAAAATATTTTCGAGTAGTTTTAAGCCACGCGCAATTCGAGTTTTTACTGTATTTATAGAAATATCTAATGCCAATGCGATCTCCGAGTATTTCAAATCCTGATAAAATCGTAAATATAAAACTGTACGGTAATCAATTGATAACTGATTCAACGACTCTACCATCCATTGTCGTTCAAGTTGATAATCAATGATAGGATGAACTTGTCCTGTTCCTTCAATATCTTTATCCGTTACATATTCAAGACGCGATGTAGGCTTTCTCCAATAATCTTTACAAGTATTGGTCGCGATTTTATACATCCATGGTCTAAATTGATCTGGAACGAACCCCTTAAGTCCTTGCTGGTAGATTTTCAATAATGTTTCTTGAACAATGTCTTCCGCCAATTTTTCATCGTGCAATAATCGGTATATATATCCAAACAGAGGCTTATGATATCGGAAAACAAGTGTATCGAAAGCTGTGTCTATCCCAAGCGACAATTGGCGCATATATTCTTCATCTTGCATCCTTATCCCTCCGTTTCAAGCTGACCTCCGATTGATTTTAATAATTGCTCCTACAATACATAATACTCCTAGCCCGATATAAAACAATCGGTTATAGATAATCCAGCGGTTTTCCACTAATAATAATCCACTTTCTCCGCTCACAAAACGTTGAACACTTCCATATATAAGTAAAATCGCATTTAATTCCCGCAACAACGCACCGCCAAATAGGATCATCATCCAAAAAAGAATCCCGGCCATCAATCCACCAAGCGAATGGTTTCCTATCATCGTACCGAGAATGACAAATCCTCCTAAAGCCAAATACACTGGAATTGTAAAAACGAAGCCTTGCCATAGAAATTTGCCATATATAAATACTAAAGGAATTGTGATGATACTCGTTAATCCGAAAAAAATAATCGCAGAGAACAATGCCTTCTCCAATAGAAATTTCCACTTAACGACCGGATACGTAATAAGCTGATTGAAAAATTTTGAATCCAAATCAATCGAAAAACACCATTGAATGATAAATACAAACCAAATTGTTGCTGTTTTTTCATAAATAAGGCTAGATAAATCATCTATCTCATACGTCCCAGAGTTGTATATGATGATACCGATAATTGGAACAAGAATTATAGTCATTAACGAATATATCGATGAAAACCATAGCTTTATAAATAGTCGAAGTCTAATCAAGAATCCTCTCATCTTCTTGATTCTCCTTCGTATTGCTTTAATGCTGATTCCATGTCAAAGTCCTGCTTGTTATCAAGTTCTGTCCAATAATGAAAAAGATACTTTAAAACATCTTTAAATTTTTCAGAACCTTTTTTCTCATAGCTTTGCAGCAAATTTACAACAGTAAGATCCTCGCCTTCAACCCACCAGTTCGATTTATACCATTCCGCAAAACTAACTTGTTCTTGCAAATGATTCGCAATCATCCAAACCATTGCATCAGATAAAATATGAAAGTCTTGATTATTATCAAAAAGACCTTCCCGGGTTAATTCATTCTTTAATTCATACGCAATTTCAAAATCATCCTTATACTCATTTTTCAGCACAAAAAAATCGTGATTTGCACTAAATTGTGTAAGATAATAATAGTTATCACTCAATATATAAATAACCGAAGGACTCATCGGAACTCCGAGCCAATCTTCCATAAAGCTCCATGCTTTTTGATATCTTTCAATTACTTCTGTCGCACCTTTTATAACTTCAGGATGTGCGACAACTCGAATGTGGCCAACCTTCTCTTCCTTGAAGTTCCCTCCCAACAAAGATAGACCGTATTGAGAAGTTCCTTGAAATGTATCTTCACTTATCTCAGGAATTGTTAAAGCAAGAGGAACTTTTTGATTTTCTCGCGTAATATTAACCGTGAATTCCGTGGGAAAATCCTCAACAAGCCGGGCATTTCTAAATTCGAATTGGGCATAAAGGTTATTATGCTCCCGAGTAATCACTAGAGGCCTCTTCCCGATTAAAGGATACCAACCCGCTTCTTTTGGAAGATAAATTCGCTGATTTTTTATAAAGGCTTGTTCAATATAACCATCATCACGGTATTGCAAAATTTTCCCTTGATAGTGAACGTTTAAGTCAAATTCTTCACCCGGCTGAATCATTTGATCGAAGTGAAGTGTTATAAAATCTTTATCTTGTGAACAAGTAACTGATTTTGCACTCGTACATTCCTTTATCTTTAACCCATGGTATAAAGTAAGAAAAACATCATTCACTGCCTCATTACCGTTATTTTGTATTGTTAAGGTACTTTGAACATTAATTTGATCATTTGCTTGAAGTTCCACACTTAAATTTGTTTTTTCCATTGAAAACTCATATGGTTGATCATCTTTATTATATTCGTAGTAAGAATTCATCCATTTGTTATATGATTCATCATCGTCCCCTTTAAACGACTCTACATATTGTTGCCCCGTTGTAACGTACTGTTTAAGCGCTTGTTCATATTGCATGAAACGCATTCCACTTAACACAATTGTAGGAATGATGAAGATTGTAAGAATAATAGGTATCATCTTTTTTTCTTTATTGCTCCTACGATAGCGTCGGAACAATAATAGAGTTACAACAATCACTGCGATTCCCAACAACACAATAGCACTTTGGTGCAAAATTGAACTTTTTAACACATGGTGAATCCCCCATATCCCCTCATACGGCGATCCAATAAACATATAATCAAATGGAGTAAACAAGTGAAACTTCGGATTATCCCATATATAGGCTTTTCCAACATAGTCAAAAGGAAACATTAAACTTAATACTAAAATAGCTGGAATGACAAGATACGCAAACATTGATTTAATCAATGTCGCAAATAAAAAGCCAATGGAAATGAGAAGAAGAAAAGCTCCTTCCATTTGAATAAATACGTAAACAATATTTTTAAACCAATCTCCTATCGTCATTGACGCACTCATGAACCATATTGCTTGCACGACTATTGTCATGACTGTGATACATAAACCATATAATTGGGTGATCATCCATTTCCCTACAACCCAATCCACATTTTTCACATCATATGTTAGGACTAATTGTTCAAATTCATTTTCCCGATCTTTACTCGCCATATAAACAGCAATTAGTCCAACAATGAGTAGATTGATCAGTAACGCCCAGATGAAGCTTTTATAAAATACTACAGCACGCTCTTCATAATGGATAGGTTGGATTTCATAAGAGACAATGCTATATCCCCAATACAACATATTTACTAATAAAGGAATAGCTAAAAATTTATTTCGAAGTAAAAGCAGCCCTTCATTTCGAAAAACTGATATCATCAAATTCATGAAATCACCCCATTAATAACCGCCATATAACCATCCTCGATCGTTGGTTGTACGGGGGTGGCTTCATCAAAGGGAGCATCTATCGAAAGGACCCTAAATACAACATTTTCCTTTTCTTTCCGACTGGAAATGATGACATATTCCTTTTCAACTTGATCGTATTCGGAATAGGGTACTGATACCTCCCAAACGACATTTATAGCCTTCTCAGCTAATGCATCTGTGGCACCTTGGAAAAGCACCTCGCCATGATGAATGACCGCGGCATTTTCACAACTGGATTCAATATCACTAATAATATGGGTTGATAAAATAATAGAGCGGTCTTTACTCAATTTTTCTATCAAATTTCGAAAGCGAATTCTTTCTGAAGGATCAAGTCCTGCAGTCGGTTCATCAAGGATAATTAATTTCGGATTTCCGAGAAGAGCCTGAGCGATACCAAGCCGCCTCTTCATTCCTCCGGAGTACCCTTTTATCTTTTTATCTGCTTGTGGTAATAAATTTACTTCTTCCAGTACTTTCTCAACTTGTAGGTGTCTTTCCTGCTGGTTCGTTATACTCTTCATTGAAGCAACATAATGAAGAAATTCTCTTCCAGTAAACTGGGTTGGCACGTTAAAATGTTGTGGCAAATAACCGAGCAGTTGTCGTACCTTATCTCCTTCTTTTACTAAATCAAAGTCATAAATGGTCACCTTCCCATCTTGAAAAGGAAGGATTGTACTAAGAATTTTCATTAACGTGGATTTTCCCGCTCCATTTGGACCAAGAAGTCCGAATAATCCCGTCTCCATTTGTAGATTGATATTTTTTAACGCTTGAAATTTACGATAGTTTTTCTGTAATCCTTCTATTTTTAACGTCAACATCTATTTCTCCTCCCAAAAAGCACTCTGCTCCTTTCACGTATGGAAGACTCAAATTGTTTCAGAAAAAATATTTTTTATAAACTTAGTCACAAAAGACATGAAAAAAGAGGCCTCCATTAAATTTCAAAAGTTAATGGAGGCCTCTACTTCGGAAAATGTACCCCTAGATAGATAACAATGGATAAAACCCTAATCGGGCACTAAAACCAATGATTAGATTTTTTATTTTTTGCATAACATAATTCACTTCTATAACACCGCGAATCGAGTCACTTGTATTTATATAATGGCTCTCCCTAACCTCGATCGGAATAACGTTCTGACAGTTTCTTTTTATGTGACTGAAAAACTTCTTCCAGAGGAATATTGTACTTGTTTGCAATCACAATTAAATTACCTAATACATCTCCTAATTCTTCGGTTAACTCCTGTTTATTTTCCTCATAAGATCCCTTTACTTCATCAGGCCTATCTCTACCTATTTCAAGGGCTCTTATAGCTCGTGCTACCTCGCCTGTTTCTTCTGCTAAAAAGCCAATACGAATAAAAATGTCTAACTCAGACCAGCCTCTACTTTCATAATAATCCTTTACCCATCGTTGAAATTCAGTTACATCCATTTCCATTCACCCTCCAATTCAATACCTTAAGTTTAACAAAGGATCGAAAGTTTTGTATAATCTTATACGGTGATTTCTTTAGGAGGCGATTTATAGTGAAAAAGTTAGCCGTATTTTGCGGGTCGAGCAATGGAGCATCTGATGTCTATATAGAAGGTGCAAAAAACCTTGGTAAAGAACTAGCTAAACGCGATATTGCACTTGTTTATGGTGGAGCGAGTGTTGGAATCATGGGTGCTGTTGCAGATTCAGTTCTAGATGAAGGGGGACACGTAATTGGTGTTATGCCAAGTTTTCTAGATAATAGAGAGATAGCCCATAAAAACTTGTCAGAGCTGATCATCGTAGATTCTATGCATGAGAGAAAAGCGAAAATGGCAGATCTGGCAGATGGATTTATAGCTTTGCCTGGCGGGCCAGGCACATTAGAAGAATTCTTTGAAATTTTTACGTGGGCTCAATTAGGGCTTCATCATAAACCATGTGGTCTCTTAAATATTAATCATTATTATGATCCTCTTATCGCGTTATTTAATCATATGACTGAGGAACAGTTTTTACATGAAAAATACCGTACTCTTGCATTAGTCGATAATGAACCAAAAGGGATACTTGATAAATTTAATACATATGAACCACCAACCGTAAAAACTTACATTACTGAAAAACAAATCTGATAGACAAAAAACAGACCTATTTATTACCCTTGGTCTGTTTTTTGCCTATTTAAATGCTCGTACAGCTGATTCAACATTTCTATTGCAACATATTCATAGATGTCTTCAAGTACGTTTTTAACGTCGTCCCTAAACCATTCACCTTCATTTCCCTTCAACCTTAATTTACTATCGGGATGTAAGTTTTGTTCCGTGACTTTATTTGGTGGAACTTTCTCTCACCAGTCATGAGAAACTCCTTCTGGAGAATATCCTACTATCACTCATAGCCCCTCAACATGGCTACGGAATCATGCAGTTTGTAAAAAAGCTAAGTAACGATCGTTTAGACTATGCTCCCATTACTTATAATGACAATTGGATGAAGTTCGGAAAGTTATAGCGGAATGGTATCCTATATTTGAAGAGTATAAGTTTGAAATAGATATTGATTTACCGGAAAAATCGCTGGTATGGAAGGTAGACCCTATTTGGTTTAAAAGTATTTACCACTTCCTCGGCGGGAACCAGCATTATTTAGGAATGAAAACTTAAACAAATCTTTAACATGAAGTCATCTTAATGAACACCTTTGCAGTATATCCTTTTTATAAATAACAAATAGAAAGGATTGTATTCAAATGGAGATTAGTACTCAAAAAATTAGAATGAGAAGGGAGAATGTCTTTTGAACTTAAAACATGAGAAAGATATAAAGTCAGAAATAGCTGATAAAACTTATTTGACTAAAGGATGGGGCTATGTTGCGGCTCTTGCGCTGTTGCCGTATGCGATTTTAAAATCGCTTTGGGCATGGGGATCAACAGTAGGACTTACAACAAAACAAGCTGTACAAAATGTAGCAGGGTTTGGTGATACATTAAAGGAAGGACCTGCTTTTCTATATACGTTATATAACATCGGATGACTACCCCTAATATCGGTCAAGGAGTGGGTCAAGCAATTGAAGATGCAATCATACTAAGCAAAATTTTAAAGTATAAGAATTGTAAGGAAGAAGCATTTGGTGAATTTGAAAATTTACGAATTCCAAAGACAAAAAAGATTATCAATCTTTCATGGCGCATTGGAAAAGTAGCGCAGTTAGACAATCCCTTTCATATTAAGATTCGTAATTCAATTATGAGAATGCTGCCTTCCAAAATACAAGAAAATCAGTTAGAATCAGTTTTCCACACCGATTTTTAATTACTTGGATCAGCATAATCAGCTAATACAAAATAATAGATCTTCCGAAGGGCGCTTTAATGGAATAATTCAAACAGAAAATGATCAAGCTTTTTTATAAAAATTGAACAGTATTTCATATAAAATGGACTCGTTTTGATCAATCTTTTTTTCAAAGCGGGTTCTTTTTAATTTAACTAAAATGCGGGGTTGGGTGGTGTTTTTGATCAGACTTTATTTCAAAGCTACACATCTAGTTTTCCAAAGATAAAAAAATACATTTTTTTACTCAGCAAAATTGCACCGTTACTTCAACGCGAATTAGGGAACGGCCACCAATGCAACCGTTCCCTATTATTGCGCTATCGTATACCGCTAGTTCAACAATACCCCTTGCTTAAGCAAACTCATAAATTTTAACCCTTCCTAATGGAAGTTTTCTTGTCCCAGACAAACTAGAGATTTAAGGTGACCTCAAAAAAAATGTCACATTTCAAACAACTAAATTGTCTTATTTATGAGAACGTGAAAGGGGTGCATGGGATGAGCAAACATTATGATGTGGCCATTGTAGGAGGCGGAATAGCCGGATTGACAGCTGCGCTTTATTTGGCAAAGGGAGGCAAAAAGGTTGTTATCCTGGAACTTCAGGACCAGATTGGCGGAAGAGCTATAACTAACAAGAAAAATGGAATATGCTTTAACTTAGGTTTTCATGCTTTATATGCAGGAGTTGCGTATCAAATTTTTAATGAGCTGCAATTAAACCAAGACATTTTTCGAAAGGTCAACGAGTTTCATCCATACGGAATATGGAAGGAAAAACTCCACTACTTTCCCGCAACCGCGGACTTCTTAATGAGAACGAAGCTGTTGTCAGTGGCAGAGAAAGTGAAGTTCGGCGCGCTTCTCATGAAAATTCTCAAACTCGACACTGCTTCTATGCCTAAAGTAAGTTTGCGCTCCTGGATGGAAGACAATATTCGCAGCCCGATGGTCCGCCATCTGCTTTATGTTCTGATACGGGGAGGGACCTATATACAGGCACCGGATTTGCATGTTGCCGGTCCGTTATTCAGGCAGATGCAGCACTCGATTATGGGTGTTTACTACCTAAAGCAGGGCTGGGGCTCTCTTGTCCGTGAACTAAGCCAGGAAGCACGGCAGCACGGGGTTAAGCTGCTGACCAACCGCAAAGTGACGTCGGTAGATCATCGGGATGGTCAAGTCAATTCGTTAACATGCGCGAATGAGGAGCGAATACCTGTATCACAGGTATTATTGACAACGTCTCCTAAAGTGACAAGCAAGCTGGTTCCGTTTTCGGAGCAAACCTCTCTCAAGACCTGGGAAGAACAAGCGATTCCGATTACGGCAGCTTGTTTGGATGTCGGGCTGCGACACCTTCCCTCCCCGAGGCATCAGTTTGTGTATGGCGTCGATCAACCGATTATGTTGATTAACGTCTCGCGGATCGATGGGTTAGAATTAAGTGAACAAAACGATGTCCAAGTGTTCCAAATGATCAAATTTCAGAACCAAGACAGCGACCCCCAGCAAGACCGACAACAGCTTGAGAATGCACTGGAGCTTGTCCAACCGGGATGGAAACAGGAGGTAGTCACCGAGCAGTTTCTTCCTCGTATGACGGTTGTGCACGACTTCATGCATATGAATCGAAAGGAAAATCCGGGTCCTGCCGTTCCGGAAATCAAAGGCTTATATGTAGCGGGAGATTGGGCGAGCCACGGGGAATATTTAGTCGACGGCGCTGCCGCGAGCGCAAAGCGGGCAGCCATGAGCATCCTTGCGCAATAATGCAGATTGGAAAGGAATGTTTTTGAGTATGGATACTGAGAGGCTCTACAACGAATATCGCACGATGTTGTTTTCGCTTGCATACCGCATGCTGGGTAGTGTAGCCGATGCTGAAGATATCATCCAGGAAGTGTTTATAACTTTCGATCAGATGCCAGCTGACATTCATATTACCAACGAGAAGGCTTATTTATGCAAAATGGTTACGAACCGCTGCATCAATCTTCTACAGTCGTCAGTGAAACAGCGGGAAGTGTATATTGGAACATGGCTCCCTGAACCCTTCGTACTATCCGGACCATCCAGCCCCGACCCGTCCGAGATCTACCAGCAGAAAGAGAGCCTGGCGACCGCGTATTTATTGCTTTTGCAGCAGTTGAGCGTTACAGAACGCGCCGTCTTTCTCCTGCGTGAAATCTTTCAATATCCGTATGAGGAGATTGCCGATATGGTGGGCAAAAGTATCTTCAACTGCCGACAAATCTTTGTGCGCGCAAAAAAGAGCATACACCGAAATCCGGGCAGAAAACCGAAAGGCTCCAAAAGCAGCGGTGTTACGGAATTCCAAGTGCAGAAATTCATCCATGCTTTAATTGAAGGCGACACGGGCACTCTTCTTAATTTGCTGGCCAAAGACGCCATCCATTACTCCGATGGTGGAGGAAAAGCCCATGCCGTATTATCGCCTGTAGTTGGTGTTGGCAGTATCATTCATTTCTACGAACAGTTGATGCAATGGTTTAAGGTGAACAGAGGCAGATATTCTTATCAGGTTGCAAATGTGAACGGGAGCCCAGGTATCTTACTTTATATAGACGGTCGGATATCATATGTCTACTCGTTTGAAACCATACATGACCGAATGCAAAAAATCTACGCGACTTCCAATCCCGACAAATTGAAACATATACAACGAAACTAAATCAAATAGAAACGGAGTGTGAACCTATGAAAATTATCGAATTGGAGATTAAAACACATAAACTGGCAGAGATGCAACGCTTCTATACGGATCAAATCGGCTTTCCGCTGGTACACCAAACGCAACATAGCTTTACAGTCAGAATCGGCGAAACGAAACTGTCTTTTGTCCGGGAGGAAGGAGATGCAATCCCTTACTATCATTTTGCCATGAACATTCCGGAAAATCAGATTGTCGAAGCAAAGGAATGGCTGCATCACCGTGTCGGCATGGTCGTAGATGCCATGCCGATAGAATATTTGGGTATACAGGCTGAAGCAAATATTGCTTACTTTAAAGGCACCGATGCCCATGCTATTTACTTCGAGGATCCATCCGGAAATCTCGTCGAATTTATCGCCAGACACCGCATGCATAACACGTCAAAGGAGCCCTTTGACAGTTCGTCTATTCTAAATATAAGCGAGATTGGTTTCCCTCTTCAGAATACGGTGCCTGAGGCAATTGAATTTCTCGGTTCGCGAATCGACGTTACACCCTATATTGGAGACGGAATATCGTTCCAAATGCTGGGCGACGAACATGGAATGTTCATCCTAGGGGATATCGAGATTGGTTGGTACCCGACCCGAAGGATCCCGGAAATTCATCCGATCCGAATGACCGTCCTTCATAATCGTAATGATGAGTTCCAGCTCCCGGGGTATCCGTATGATGTCCAAACCGTGACAGACACTTCCGTAGGTACGTATGAAATTTGAAGAGAAGCTAAATGAAAGCCAAATTTATTTTACCAAATAGAAGCATGCTGAAAATACAGCATGCTTCTATTATTGTTCTGTTATATATATTCTCAATTTATGATTTTCTTTTCTTACTATAAATTTCATAAGCAATAAATCGAGTCATCACCAAATTTTGTGATTTTATAAAAAAAATGAAAACACTCACAGATTCCTGGCAATAATTTTAGCTGTTTTCACCAGCAGGTCTTTGAAAAAAACGGAACGTTAGCGGCTCAAAAAAGAAGGAAGTCTTTCCATCCCCCATACCATTAATTTGGCCAAGCTCATCCTCAATTAAGTTTATGAGGTCTAGTACTGAAGGGCTGAATTTTCGAAATTTCGATAAAAAAAATGAAGTGCCCGTTTTGATGATTCAACCCGATTCGTCCCCCATGCAAATCGACGATGTTTTTGGCAATTGATAGCCCCATGCCAGCGCCGGGCGACCCGTGATGGTCGTTTCTCGACGGATCAGCCTTATAAAACCGTTCGAATAGCTGCTTTTCCTGCTCTTCCGATATCGGTTTACCCATATTTTCGACAGCAAAATAAATATGCTGCTCTTCCTCGGACAGGCGTACGGTGATTTCACCGGGTTTCATCGAAAACTTGAGTGCATTCATCAATAGGTTATCGATGGCACGTACCATTTTTTCAGTATCGACATAACCGTAAATCGGCGTCTGATCGCGAATCGTACGAACCGTAAGCAAATTTTCCTGCGCAATCGGTTCGAATTCGTTTATGATCTGCTCCAACAAATTGCTCAAATCTATCTTCGTAAAAGATAGGTTCGCCGATCCACTTGTTAATCTTGTATATTCAAATAAGTCGTCAATCAGCTTCTTTAGTTGCTGCGATTTGTTGTAGGCGTTGTTGATATAGCGCTTATGTTCTTCGAGATTCTCGTAATTATCATTCTTCAACAAATTCAAATAACCGATAATACTGGTCAAAGGCGTACGCAGATCATGGGAAACACTAGTAATCAGTTCCATTTTCGAATTTTCGATTTGGCGTTCTCGACTCATTTTTTCCTGCAGCTGCTCAGCCATAAAGTTGATGCTCTTGGCAACTTCCCCCAGCTCGTCTTCATTGGTCATCGGCAGCCGATAATCCAGATTCCCGCCCGCTATGGTCAAGAGACCCTCGGCAAGCGTCCGTAAATAACGAACCATGGGCCGCGTTAAAAGGAAGAAGAAGAACAAAAACGCAGCGATCATAAATAGGAAATCTCCAAAAAACCCAATATCGAACGACAAATAAATGAGAAGCCCTGATAAAGCCATCATACAGATGAAGCTTATTAAAGCTGCCCAGAAAATTCGGATTCGAATATTCTTTTTCCCGCTAAGAGTGGAAAGGAATTTTCTATTCGGCTTTCTATTCAACTTTATACCCCACTCCCCAGACGGTTTTGATATACCTAGGTTCTCGCGGGTTGTCTTCAATTTTTTCGCGAATATTGCGGATATGGACCATTATGGTGTTATCCGATAAAAATTTGTCCTCTTTCCACACGCTCTGGTATATTTTTTCCACATTAAACACATGCCCACGGTGGCTGGCCATCAGCTCTAGAATAGAAAATTCGAGCGGAGTGAGTGATACTTCTTTACGGCGCACCGTCACAATATGGCGACTTTTATCGATGATCAAATCGTTAATTTCGATGATCCCACTGTCTGAAACGGACTTGCCATTGCTTCCTCCGTCCAGCCTCTGTCTGCGAAGCTGCGCCTTCACCCGGGCGATCAGCTCTAGCGGATTAAACGGCTTGGCAACATAATCGTCGGCTCCCGTCGTGAGCCCGGTTATTTTGTCGATATCCTCGCCCTTGGCGGAAAGCATAATGATCGGAATGTTCGACGTTTCGCGGATTTTGAAACACGCTTTAATCCCGTCGAGATTGGGCATCATCACATCCAATATGATCAGATCAACCGTTTCACGGTTCAATATATGCAAGGCCTGCATTCCGTCCTCGGCCTCAAATACATAAAACCCTTCATTTCGCAAAAAAATATGAACCACATCGCGAATTTCCGGATCGTCATCAACTACAAGCACTTTGTGGGTCAAGCTTTATCTCTCCCTTGCAATTTTTTTTGAATTGAAGTATACCGGATGATGAATAAAACGGCAGCAATGACGAACGGTATCCATAGCAGCTTTAATCCGTAACGATAGACGAGATCGCCGACTTCCTGCGCATGATCACCGACCAAATAGCCAACGGTGAAGAAAATGGACGTCCAGACAAGCCCCGTTGTGAAGGAGAACAATGCGTAACGCTTGAACGTTATTTTGTTAAGACCCATCACGTAAGGCATGACATGACGTATTATGGGGAAGAAATAACTTATACATAATGCAAAGCTACCATATTTATCCACCAATGTCTTTGAAAAATTGATCCATTTGTTCATTTTTTTCCTTCGCTGAAGCCGGTCAAGCACCGATATTCCAAAAATACGACCTAGCACATAACCTAACGACAACCCGGAGATAACACCCAAATATGTCAGGACAAAGGCGGGGAACGAGTGAAGAAGCCCGTTCGCCGTTACAGCTCCTCCTGTCATCACGACAACCTCATCCGGAATCGGTATGCCGACGATGCCAAGCCACAATGCGAAATACAGGGCAGCATAACCGAAATGATGAATCAACGATAGCAACGTATCGTAATTCATGGGTACCGCACTCCTTTCTGCAAAACCTGAAAATATTCCACCCGATAAAACAGAGCGGTTCCGACAATAACATTCCTCCTGTAACGTCCGCCAAAACATGCTGTTTGAGGAATGGCAAGGAGCCAGGCCAATGGTGAATACGCAATAAGGTTTTTTTCATGTGGCATCAAAGCCTTTTGCGGCAAACGTATACGAATGCCGGCGGTATATTCCAAGGGACATAATGAACATGCTCAATATCAAACAGATTGCTCAGCTGTTTCTTCATCTGCTGCGAATATTGGAAGGCGATAAACAATCCGCCCGGCTTCAGCGAGGTTACGATTTGATCCATTAATTGATCGCGCAGCTGCTGCGGAAAGTTAAAAAACGGTAGTCCGCTCAAAATGCAGTCCAGATGCTCAATCTGCTCGTTCTGCAGCGCTTCCCGGAGCTTGCATGCATCTGCGTAACAGGAATAAGCGGGGAACCGTCTCATTAATTGATCGCGCAACGACGCTTCCTTCTCAAACAACATCACATTCGCGTCTTTCAGGTTTACCGCATCGATATATTTGGTTATGGCGCCCGTACCCGCTCCAAGCTCGGCGATATGGTCGACCCGATTCCAGTTCACCTGTTCGAGAATTTTTTTAGCCAAAAACATCGAGCTTGGCGTAATGCTGCCGATTTGTTTCGGTGCTCGCAAAAATTTGTGCAGAAATAGCAGCTTCTCTTGGATATTTTCCATCATAAGTCTCTCTCCTTCGTTTGTAGTATCCTTATACTAAGAAATATTTCTTCGGAACGAACAAAGAAAATTCTGAAGAAATTCTGAAGTTGAGCGGAGCAAATAGAAACACCTTTCAGATTATAGAAAATGCTTGGGCCTAGATGTGCCCAAACGTAAAAAAACACGCCCAATTTGACGTGTTCATCATTGCGTTTCTATATTAGATCTTCGGGGGAGGTATATTTCCCCAAATTGCATTTCAACTGTTTTGCATTAATTTGCTTAACATTTTCTTCTGAAAGTACATTAACTAATTGTCAAATATCTTCTTTATATTTAAAATTATTTCTGTGAAAGGAGAGATAATTTTAAATGCAAAGATATCAAGTCATAAAAGACTATCAGACATGTTATCCTGATCCTATTATTCTAAAAAAAGGTGAAGAAATACTTTATGGAAAAGAAGATACACAGTATCCTAATTGGATTTTTTGTAAATCAATAATTTCAAAAAAAGAGGGATGGGTTCCAAAGCAAATCTTATCTTCTCCAGATGCTGTTTCTTCTAAAGCAATAGTACTCCAAGATTATTCAGCCCATGAATTAACTGTAAATAAAGGTGAACTATTAGTTGGGTTAAAGCATTTAAATGGGCACTTAAACCAGTTAAACATACTTCAAGTGAAACCTTCTTTTTGTCGATATCTACTCATAATTTGTAGATATTTCCCGGGAATTTGTTGAAATTTGAAAAATAGTGAATCTCAATATTCGGAACAAAGGAATTTCTCCTTTTTATTTGGTTTCCTTAGGTTTAAATGGTTATTAACTCTAATTTACCACTAGAATATCGTAAAGGAGACTATAGAGAAGGTAATGAAACCTTTAAAAACGGCTGTCATAAGGTGAATTTCACTTGCGGGAGCAGTTTTTGTTTTTCCTGGTGAATTACAAGGATATAACAGATGATCTTGTTCTTTGGAAGAGAATGCTCGTTCATTCGGATGTATATCATATCGCATATCGGAACCCCCTTTCTTAAAGATGAAGACTCTGGGATTTATTTTCAAGTTATATCGCCCTGCGATACGAAATACAAAAAAAGAGCCGCTCGACCCTTTCTTGAGGAACTCTTACATATTTTAAAAGAAGATTTATCAAATGTTTCTACATCAAAAATTTGCTTCGAAAAATCTTTACACAGTTAAGCAAAAAAGCCTTAAACAGGCTCCTTATTTTCGGAATATGGAGAAAAGCCCTCCCCATCTTTCTTTAGGTTTTTGTATCGCTTCTTCTAAACGTTTATTAAAATCATTTTGTGAACTCCATTCTTTTTTCTGTTCGTCCCGCATATTTTGTATTTCTTTTTGTAAGAGTTCACTTTTTTGTTTTTCTTGTTGCAGCAATGTTTCGTAATTGGTATTTTGTTGTTCAGTTAATTTTTCAATTTTAGCATTTGTTTTTTGCGCAGAATTTCCAATACTAGAACTTATAACATGATGATCTTGCTGGAGTCGGGAAACCGTTGTTTTAAGCTGTGACATATCGTTTGTTAGTTGAACATTCATTTCACGTGCGGCTGCGAGTTCATTGACTAAAAACGTTAAGACCTCTTTTAATTGGTTGGGATCATGAGGTAAATTTTCATATGTATCGGGTATCGCAATCTCTGTTTCAATGAATCCTTCGAATCTATCTTTTTGTTGATACACAAGGTCTTTAGCAGTATCGTCTAGGGGCTTGTCCGTATCGCGTAACGCTATAAGCGCTCCGATGTCAGATTGAACAAAGATACGTCGATCGCCATCTTTCAAAAACTCATATCCATTCCGCTCTAAGATTTGGCCATACTTCCGTACAGTGGGAGTTGCAATCCCTAGTTTTTCCGCCACTTCCTTTGAAGAGTAAGCTTGTTCATTCGGTTGTATATCACGTCGCATATCGCACCTCCTTTTCTATTAAATATGAAGGTTTTTCATTTTATTTGCAAGTTATATCGGTTATATCGCCCTGCGATACGAAACAAAAAAAGCAACCGATACGCCCCTTCTTAAGGAATTTATTTAGGAAAACGCTTTTTTTAATCGAAGTTCTCCACCGCTATTTAATGAACGATATAAGACGACTTAAGTGGTCGTATTTAGTCCTAATAATGCGGCAGCTTTGTTTGACATAAAAAAAGCAAAACCCTGAATAGAACTTCTATTCAGGGTTTTGCGATGATTCTGTTTTAAATAGTTACAAAACTAATAAATAAGGAGATTCAATGTATTTTATTAAAATATTTAAGAACTCCGCGGCTGTTGCTCCATCTATAATTTGATGGTCTACCGTGATGCTTAAAGGAATTTTCTTAACTGATTTAACTTCTCCCTGATCCGTTAAGATTAATTCATCTTGGAATGCACCCACTCCTAGGATTCCCGTTTCTGGAGGATTCAAAATTGGGGTAAAGTATTCGATTCCACTAGCACCTAGATTCGTAATGGTAAAGGAAGATCCCGTAAGAATTTCTTGATTTGCCTTACCATTTCTTGCTTTTTCAGTTATTTCGACTAAATCCTTTGCAAGATGACCAAGTGTTTTTTGGTGTGCATTTTTTATAACAGGAACAAGAAGACCATCATCTAGGGATGTCGCTATTCCTAAATGAACTTCGTCAAATTCTTGCAGTTTACCATTTTGATATATTGAGTTCATTTTCTTTAACTCTTGTAGTGCAAGAACAGTGGCTCTAGCTAGAAGTGTTGTTACCGTTAATTTAATCGTTGACTGACTAGCTTCCGCTTCTTTCCTCAATGTTTTTTGGAATTCAATCAGACGGTCCGCGTTTACTTTACGATGTAATGTGATCTGGGCTGTTTGTGCTAAGCTCTTACGCATATTACGTGCAATGGCTTTCCGTATCGGCGATAGTCCTTCTCCAATTGCGGTCGAATCAAATGTTTCTACTTGTGTTGATTGTTCTCTAAGTTCCTCTACTTGATAGTCGAGACCATTTTCTAAGACTCGTTGAATATCCAATTTCGTAATACGGCCGTAACCGCCTGTTCCATTAATTGCATGAATGTCTAAATTTTCTTTGATTGCCATTCTTCTTGCAAGAGGGGTAATAAAAATACGATCACTATCATTTTTCATTTCTTTCACTGGAGCTCTATCATTGATTACATCTGTTTTTTCTGAAGTAGTTACTCCAGTACTAGCAGGCGTTTCAACTTTTTGATTTTCTACCGATACGTTTTCTTTTTCTCCGCCAATAATTCCGATAACCTCGCCAACTTTTAATTCATCATCCACGTTAGCATTTTTGGTTAATAAAACACCAGATATAGGAGCTTCAATATCTTGGTTCAACTTTTCAGAACTAATCATTAACACATGCTCCCCTTTTTCAACCGGGTCGCCGACTTCTTTATACCACTCGATAATGGTTCCTTCCTTCATTGTCATCCCTAATTTAGGCATTAAAATCGTTGTACTCATTGCTTCATTCACCTCCTACTTTACTAAAACTTTTTTTAAGTCCGCAATCAGCTCATCCGCCACTTTCAATACTTTTTTCGCGTCTGGGATATAGGCTTTTTCTAAATTTGATGCAAACGGTACAGGTGTATTTGGCGCGCACACTGTTTTAATTGGGCCGTCAAGATAGTCAAATGCCTTATCTACAACAACAGAGGCGATATCCGTAGCCGTGTTATTATGCGGATTGGATTCATCAATAATTATCAGTCTTCCTGTTTTCTCTACTGATTTTAAAACCGTTTCCTGATCCCATGGAGCAATAGTACGTAAATCAATTACTTCGACTTGAATGTGATCTTTCTCTAAAGTTTGAGCAACTTCTTGAGCTACTTGCACCATTTTACCGATGGCGACGATGGTTAAATCAGTACCTTCTCTTACGATATTGGCCTTGCCGATTTCAATTGTGTAATACTCTTCCGGTACCTCTCCTTTTAAACCATAAAGCATTTTATCTTCCGAGAAGACAACAAGGTTATCATCTTCAATCGCCGCTAACATTAATCCTTTTGCATCGTAAGGGTTAGAAGGAACGACAACTTTTACGCCGGCGATTGCTCCAAACATTCCATATAATGTTTGAGAATGTTGCGCTGCAGCTCCTGCCCCCGCACCATGTACAGTTCGTACAGTAAGAGGGATCTTCGCTTTACCCCCGAACATATATCGCATTTTTGCCCCTTGATTCAAAATAGGATCTAATGCAAATCCGATAAAATCGTTAAACATTAATTCCGCGATTGGTCGTAACCCGGTAGCAGCTGCTCCAACTGCGGCTCCAAAATATCCATGTTCTGCAATTGGTGTATCAATAATGCGTTCTCGGCCAAACTCTGTCACTAATCCCTTTGATAAGCCAAAAACACCGCCAAATGCGTCATCATACCGACCATCATCATGAACTAAGTGATCTACTTCAGCACCGCCAGCTACGTCAGTTCCAATCAAAATAACGGACTCATCTCGTCTCATTGCTTGCGCCATGGCTTCATTAATCGCCGTCATAAAAGTAACTTTTCTTTCCTTCATCATATATTCCCCCTTTTCTTATGCAAAGATATCCGTATAGAGTGAAGATTCATCCGGTAATGGACTTGCCTCAGCAAATGCAACTGCTTCTTCCACTTTCTTTTCTGCTGCTGCTTCAATCTCATTTGCTTCTTCGTCAGTCATCCAACCTTTTGCGATCGCTTTTCCACGAAATTCAATGATAGGATCACGGTCTTTATTCGGGTCGTCATCCGCTTTGTATTTTTGTTCGTCTCCTTCAAAGTGTCCATATTGCCGATACGTATCACACTCAATTAATGTAGGACCGTTCCCTGCTTTTGCTCGCTCAATCGCTTCTTTTGTAGCATGATAAACAGCTTCAACATCCATACCATCGACTCGTACACCTGGCATATTGTAAGCAGCAGCTCTTTCCGCAACCGTTTCAGAAGCACTTGCATAGCGGAATGGTGTCCCTTCACCGAATTGATTATTTTCACAAACGAAGAGGACAGGTAATTTTAAAATAGAAGCAAGGTTTAACCCCTCATGGAATGTCCCTTCATTCGAAGCACCGTCACCGAAGAAACAAACGGCCACATTGTCCCGGCCAAGTGTTTTAATGGATAATGCTGCACCTGCAGCTAAACCGAAACCGCCGCCAACTATTCCGTTAGCTCCAAGCATCCCTTTACCGACATCCGCAACATGCATCGATCCACCTTTTCCACCGCCAAGTCCATCTCTTTTTCCCATGATTTCTGCCATCATTCCTTTGATATCACAACCTTTTGCAAGAGCATGTCCGTGGCCACGGTGTGTACTTGTAATATAATCGGCATCCTCCAATAAGGCCATAACACCAGTTGCAACAGCTTCCTCACCCGCATACAAATGAACAAATCCAGGAATTAACCCCATTCCAAATTTGCGGCGTACTTCATCTTCAAAACAACGAATTTCATTCATTTTTTGGTAAATCCATAGTGCTGTTTTCTTATCCATCCTAAATTCCTCCTTATATCGTGATTACACGTGAATAGCTTGACTAAATATCATATTGGCGCTTTCACCAATAGCCTCTGATACAGTTGGATGTGCCTGTATTAAACCGGCCAACTCATGCATCGTACCTTCCGAATGTTTTACTCCAAGTAGTTCCCCCAACAGTTCGGTTGCATTTGTTCCAACAATGACTGCACCGATTATTTCTTGATAGTGATTATCCGAAATGACCTTCACAAAACCTTCTGTTTCTCCCATTGCTAAAGCTTTTCCATTCGCAGAGAGTGGGGAGGTTGTTACACTCACGTCGTAACCTGCTTCCCTTGCTTGCACCTCGCTTAATCCGAATGAGGCGATTTCAGGGTGTGTATAGACACAACGAGGAATGACCGTCTGATCCAATGAGCGTGGATTTTCTCCATTCATCGCACGAACGGCAATGATTCCTTCTGCACTCGCTGCATGCGCCAACTGATAGCCGCCAATTAAGTCACCCACTGCATAAACATGTTCTCTACTCGTCTGGTATACATCATTTACCTTTACAAACTTATTTTTCTCGTCTAACTCTAATCCCAGCTCTTTTGCGATTTCTAAATTTGGGGTTCTACCGGTTGCAACAAGCAATCGATCATAGAATAATTCCTGATCATCTAGTATGACCTTATTCTGCTTTACTTCCGAAATAACGGCTTTCGTGAAAACGCATACATTTAACCTTTTTAAATTTGCTTTAATAATATTTCGAGCATCAGGGTCTTCGGTCAATAAGATATCATCTGCAACTTCCACAACAGTGACTTTTGTTCCTAAGGGAGCCGTCGCAAAGGCTAATTCTATTGAAATGATTCCTCCGCCGATAATGACAAGTGACTTCGGTATTTCTTTTAAATCGAAAAATGAATCGGTAGTTAAATAGTCAACTTGATTCAGTCCTTTTATGGACGGAACAAAAGGCTTGCTTCCCGTAGCTAGTAAAATATCTTGTCCTTTGATTTGTTCATCGCCAACGGTGACAAGCAACTCTTGATTAACGCTTGCCGTACCATGAAAAAGAGTTACCTTGTTTTTCTTTAACAAATAGTCTACTCCCTGCGTCAAGGTACGAACGACTTGATCTTTACGCTTCATGAGCTTTGGAAAGTCAATGGAGAGTTCCCCTGTTTGGATGCCCCAACTATTTGCCTTCTGAATATCTTGAATCATTTCGCTGTGTTTTAAAAGCGTCTTTGAGGGGATACATCCGACATTAAGACAAGCCCCACCTATTTTCTCTTTTTCTACAATCGCAACTGACTTTCCTAATTGAGCAGCTCGAATGGCAGACACATAGCCGCCTGGTCCAGCACCAATGACGACAACATCATATCCTTTCATAGGTTTTCATCACCTTACTTCCATCAGTTAATAACATTTTCATAACTAGACAACCACTTCCTTAAAAGTGAAATTGTTGTTTCACTACTTTATAATGCAATTAGCATGCCAACATATTATTTATTTTGAAAATGCTTATAAATCAAAGAGAAATATAGTGAAAGAGAGATGTAGAACTATATAAAAACTGTCTCATTTGAAACAAAAGTGTGTCAGAAAGTGTATCAATACAGAACAAAATCGCTAACGCGACTTAAATCACGTCCCAAGTGAAGCTTATTCACTTGGGATATTCCTCGCTCGATGCATAGTGCCATTACAAAAAGGACAGACCACTTCCACTTCTTCATTTTCTTCCAAATCAAAATGAAACTCTTCAACTACATATTCAGGAACCTCGTCTTCTTCACCACAATCAATACATTTAAAAAT
>Ga0213826_1000251_pt1 | contig 40197 bp, 26 predicted proteins | sample MC6MC0899MG_FD_180668 | JGI IMG/M metagenome (GOLD analysis project Ga0213826, IMG submission 180668) | Enriched soil aggregate microbial communities from Iowa State University, Ames, United States - MC6-MC0899-MG | ecosystem: Environmental > Terrestrial > Soil > Unclassified | place: USA: Iowa...
TGTCGAAATGTTCCGAAATATGTATATATGGTCATTATAACCGTCTAATTCTGGACAGGCAACACCGTCAACTTTCGGTCATTTTGGGATGGCAAAAACACTTTTTCAAAAGAATTAATGGAACACAAAAAGAACCTGGATGTAAATAATTAAGAAACCCAGCTAATCTTCTCATGTGAAGGTAGCTGGGTTTTAAAGTTATATGTGCAAAATAACACTTAAAAAAGATGCAAAATAAATCCTAAAGTGACAGAATGAGGATAATGAAGTAGCAAATATTTTCCATAAAGCCTTTGAAAAAACTCGTTAGCAAATAGCAAAATGGAACAAAAATATGGGGATTCTCAGGAAAAGCAAAAAGGCCAAAACCCCTGATATTTCAAGGATTTCAGCCTCTTCTCAACGATGACCTGTGAGGGGTTCGAACCCCCGACCTCAACCCTGTCAATTTTGTCTTGCTAAATAAAGTGAGTTTAACTGATTCTATTTAGTTCAAAAAGGCCTGATTTTATAAGGTTTTTTCTAATACTTAAATTAGCTCAGTTAAATAAAATAAGCTCAAAAAAATAACTATGTGAACAAATCCGTTAGCAAATTGTGAGCAAGCAATTACAAAGAAGGGTAAAACATTTGCTGTTGATATTATGTAACCAAGTTTAGATATAAGACAGCATACCTCAAGCAAGTGGTCAAATAATTTCAGTTTGAGGTGAAATTCATGATTCAAGAAGGACAACTTATTTATGCTTTACAAATCTTAAATTCAGTCCAAAATTATATTTTTTCAATCTCTTCTGGTCTAAAATTATTTTTGGTGATTCGCTTTAATAACTTCAAGAACCTCATCTAATAAAAAGTCATAACCTGTCTCAGTAAGAAGTGTTTTAGCAATATTACCATGTTTTTTATAGCTGTATTCCTTAATCTTATATGTAACGTAAGTCTTCTTAGGCAAGTTATATGGTCTAATTTTACTTAATGGTCCAAGCATTATAATTAAATCATCAAAATTTTGAAAATCAGAATACTTACTCATAATAATATTTGTACCTGATACCCCATTATGAAATTTTATTTCTATATTTCTCCCCTTAGAATCTACACCATCAAGCCCTTCTTCTCTTTGTGAATCACTTAATTTAACGTTATACAAGTTTGCACAAACAAATTCTGCAATATTACCAACGTAAGAAGTTGATCGAATTATCCTTAAAGATTTCAAAGAATTTGCCGCTTTAAAAAAATCTTTAATTGCACTTTTTTGATCTAACTTCATCAGAATCTCCTTAATCTTCACTATTTATATAGATTAACTAAATTGTCTTTAAATATGAAAGTCTAAACAATTGAGAGTCATTTATATAAGGGATGCTTTTTCTCATTTGCTCCAAATCCAAGTTATTCCTAATCCTATATAAAAAAAATTATTACACCGTGACACAACAGTTTTAGATAATTCACTTGGTCACTGACTAGGAATGGCTCAATGGTTACCGTAGAAAAAATTAAGAAGAAGGAGTACACGTTATTAAGGCTCGAAAATACGTAACCATTTTAATCACAGTTAATAGAAGTTCATTAGAAAAATTAAAGGAATTTGTTTTTTTTATCGCTTTCAATAGCCCCCATTTTATTTGTCTCGTATCGAAATTTTTTACACCGTGACGTGTGAATTAAGGTGCCAACGACATAAAATGGTGAAGGAAGCTAATATAAAATGAGAAAATAGCCTTCAAATTAAGAACAAGGATAAGTAAGTTTTTCTATTTTAAACTTTATTGTTTAACAAAGAACCTTTGATTAATTTTGAAAGACGGTTTACTATCATTCTCCAATCAGAAAAGGGTTCGATTTTTTCGATTTCAAGGAATTGAAGAATTTCGTATTTTAATGGTTTAAGATATAAATCAATAATAGTATTCACTATATTTGTTGGATAATTGGATTCTTGATTTATCTTGTTGGTTAAATACCCTACAAAGTTTCTTTCATCATCCTCTGAATCGATGTCATAATGAATCATGTTTCTCATTTCACTACATTCTTCTTTAATCTCTTGTTCATATTTCTCTAAAAATCGTTTTACTCTTCCATCACTTTTATTATTCCATTCATTAAATTGTTTTTTTGAGTGGTTTCTTATATTCAATAAATTGTCCATAATTTCATCAGTTTTTAAGGTTGTTAATCTTAATAATAAATAAGAATCTATAAACAAAGGATTTTTCAATTTGGTCATATATCTGTCGCTGAGCCAAATTACATCGTTTATTTCTTGCAAACTAAAAATCAACCTAAGTATAAAGGTATTAGTTAAATCATTATCAGAAGAAAATAAAGCATTATGATTTATATCTCTACATTCATATGAATTTTCCGCATATACTCTTTCAATATACTCAGTATTTGTAGGTAAGCTTATTCCATATATCTTTTCTAATGATTGTGATAATAGTGCACATATTTCTCCTATATATTCAGCAAAAGATAGAGTATTCTCTCTAATTTTTGCTTCCTCTTCCAAACTAGGAAAAGGGAGATTACCTGTATCAAGAAGAATGTATGCTATATAAAGAGTACTCCCAACAACTTCTTCATCATCATTTAAATAAAATCCTATGTTGTTCACATCTTCACCATAAGCATCAATATGATAATCCAGAACCTTCCGATACATTTTTTGATTTTGACCTCTTTTTTTTATGTAAAGATGAATATGGTTTCGAATTGTATTCACTCGTTCATCAATTTCTATAGAACCTGTAAAAAAAGCTTTTGTAACCTCATCAATGATTAAGCATATATCTCTCAGTAAAGAATACACATGTGTACAAGTAAATTCCTTGTTCCCACGTAAGTTCAAAATTAGCCTTTGAATTGCCTTTAAATCTGTATAAGCAGTAAGAACAACACTTGGATTAATAATATCACCTAGCTATCCAATTTGATTTAATACATACACTTATTTTATATACTAGTTGATAGCACATAAAGATTGTAACCATTTATTTCAAAAGAATTCTCATATAATAGCTGCTGTAAAATGTAGAATCCCCCCAACAAAAAGAGCATCCACAAAGACTGCCCCCTTTTTGTCCACATTATACATCTAATGTATTTTGTGGATTATGCTTATCATTTTTTTCTCTAAGTTCATTACCCCACATGGCTTGAATGGTGATCGCAGATAAAATGGTGTAGTAGTGTTTGCCTTTTTAGAGATAGTCTCTATTTAATAAATTCACCTAATCTTGTTCTTGTAGACAAAAATTTATAAGTAAATAACAGCAAAACATACTCTTCAATAATTACCTTTGTTCAATAAAGTCGATAACTCCTATTTAAAAAATGCATGTATATGTAATTCTAAATAAGGTTGATGTTTATAAATAATTAATTATTATTAATAATATCATATGCAAGCTTTGATAAAGGTCTTTTCCCAAGAACAGTAACTTTTAAATCACTTCCATATAAAAATAAATTGATTTCACTAGAGCCAAGTTTCATATCTGAAAAAAGCCTGTTAAGTTGACTTTTATATGTATCGGAATATGCATGTTTTTTATATAATAGCTCCTTCACGTAATCTTTATGACTTTGATACACTTCTCTAAGATGAAATAATTCAATACTATTTTCTATTTCAAATTGATTACTACATCCAGAGTTTACATTTAGATTTAAATCAAACATGGTATTTTTACCTGTTATGGAATCGATGTTACTTTTAGAATTAAGTTTCACCTCAAAATAGGCGTCCGAGTCAAATCCTCTATCATACGGGTAGAGGATTTCTAAACTTTTTGCCAATTTAAACCTTGAGTTACATATCTGACACGATGGTACAAAATTAAACAAAGACAATGAAAACAATTGAAAGATGGATTTTGGAAAGAAATGATCAAGGTCAGCCGTTGACTTCAACTTTCCTTCCTTCTGATATTTAGTAATGTATTGTCTATTACAATAAGGGCATACTTCAATTCCTGTTCTTGTTAATATATCGTGTCTTATTTCTGAACCCAAAAAACCATAGTCTAATATCTGCTTAATGTCTTCATTTAATTTAGAGAGTTTTGTTTCAACATCTCTAACAAGGTTCGTAAATTCCTCATCATTTTTGTAATAGAAGGGGTGGCGTTTCAGTATTTTATCTATCCAAGGATTGCTATATCGTGCAACATAGTCTCGACGGAACTGATATCGGTTAAATCTAGATATTTTAATATTACGTCTTTTAAGGCTCTTATCTATTTGAAAACAACTGAAATATACAAACTTACAAGTTAAAAAGTAATTATTTATTTCTACATACTTATTACATATATAGTCCAAAGATTTTGTTATTAACTCTTCCACTAACTCGAAATCCATAACTTTAACTCGCCCATTTTCAAATATTGTTGTAAATAGTTTACCAGTAAAGGGATTCCTTGCAATTGGCTTTAAATTCAATACTTCTTTATAACGATTTTCTATGTCTTTAATCATGTTCTTACTATAATCTGTACTAATTCTCATTAGTATATTGGGATCTAAATTAATCATTCGGATTTCCACCCTGTGTATACTTGAGCTTGTTGAGTTCTATTTCCAGTTCCTTAATCCTTTTAATTCGTACGTTTTCTGGCATTAATTCCAGCTTTTTTTCTTCTACTAATTGTTGTAACTTAACCCGAATCATTTCCTCCCCAATTGAAGAGATAATTGCCTCTATCTGCTCTAATTCCTTCACATTATACTCAGTCAATAAATTAATCTTATTAACAAGCCCATCAAAAATACCCTTAGCGAATTCTCCTATTGGAGATGTAATAAAAAAGTTATTCTGAATAATATCATAAAAATTACTCATTAAACCAAAATCGGCCTTCTTAACTATCCGTTGAAAATCCCCATAATTATTCTCAATAACGTTAATACATGTTATATGATTATTGGGGACATCGGAGACGATAAAAGGTGAATGAGTTGTAATAATAATTTGAAATTTCACCATCCTACCATAATCAACTTCATTTAATATTTTTGAGATGTTATAAATATATCTCCTCGCCCATTCAGGATGAAATGATGCATCTGGTTCATCTATTAGTAATAATACAGAGTCAATTTTTTTGTTTATAATTGCAATTTGAATAGCGGTATATAGAATTGTGAATCCATTTACTAGCTCAAGTTCGCCAGCACTCATGTTTTTAAATTTAATATCAATGTTATAATTCATTCCATAATTATTCAAAAGATTAATATCGCATAAAGCTAGTAAATCTTTTATCTTACCATCATAGCCTCTGCTCATTCTTATTGATATAGTACTATCAGAAATAAAATATCTGTCGGAAATACTTTCTAAAATCTTTATAAATTCCACAATAAAATTTAAATTTAATGTTGGGAGTACCGGATTGAATTCAAGATTTAATGAATCAAAGATTTTTTGTAAAACTTGAAGTAAATATTTTATTCTATTTTCTAAATCATCAACTTTAAAAGAGATACTATCTATATTAATAATACATTCTTGTTGTATTTTTTCTTCTAATTCTTTACTCCCATAATTAATCCATAGATCAATAATCATAGTTTCAAGATATTTAATAATAAATTTTTCTTTAATAGTCCACTTTTCATTTTTTTCCTTTATTTTATTTTTAAGAAAATCAAATGAAAGTTCTTTCTTAAATAAAAGAATTTTATTTTTATCTTTGTACAATTTTATATCTAATGAATCAATTATTTTTTCTTTCTCAAAGTAATCAATAACCGTTTGTCTTGTTAATTCACATAGCGTATTTTTTGCAGTAAAGTCCTCTTCTATTTTTTTATATTCTTTACTCATAAAAGTGTAGATATTTGAAAATTGAGGATTGTTTAAGTACACTCGTTGAAATCCGACATAGTGGTCCTGCTCTTCTCTTATTGGATTTCCCAAGAACCATTGCCTCTCTCTATTATTAGTAAGATATAGAGAAACCATCTTCTCATCTAAACTATATGATTCCTTATCCTTAGAATAATCCTTCCACTGAATATAATCAGAATAAGTAGCTGTCTTTTGGTCAAAATTATACTTAATACAAATACTATACTCATCGCTTATTCCAGATGGTAAATTTGCCAAGTTTTCTATAAGATACGGATTCATTCCCTCAACCACAAGAGTATTTTCTTCGATATGGTACACAGCAAACCACTCTTCAAAATTCCACATCTCTGAGTCCGCTTTATTTGTCTTTTTTAACAAATCCAATCTTCTACTCTTTGTAGATCCTATAAGGTCTAGAAGCGTAGTTTTCCCCGAACCATTTTTTCCAACAATCAAATTAATATTACTTATTTTCTCTCCCCACAATCCAATATACGGATTTTTCTTTTTTGACATAATCAACTTATTTTGGTCATTAAAGGTAATTTCGAAATCATTTGTAAAACAGAATTCTTGTTGATAAAAACACGTTCTTAATTTTTTTATATACACATACAAAAGTTGTGGAAACATTATAGACTTCTCCCTAAAGCAATATAGTTATCTGATACAAATAAAAAAGGTACTATGATGAAAAAATCTACATAATTTACTTCTTAATTTCTGATGTTTAGTTGTGAGTTCTAAAGTAAAATAGACAGAGCATGCCTACATGGCAGTACTTCTATCCTATCTCTGTTTTCTGCATAAAGGATTGCTAGACACTAATAGGGGACATTCCCAGAAGCTTTTTTATTTCATCCTGTAGGGGACTATTCGGATATATATGAGCAATTTGATAGAGTTTGCTTTGGCTATTTCCTTTGGCTGCTAATAGATTTTTCCACATAAAGGAAAAAATCCACCTACCTCTAGCAAATATTCATGATCCATGTTTTTAGTTATCGGTATTCGATCAACAAAATATGGATCTACTTTTTTCCGCTTTTCCCAAATTTACGCCTCCTTTATTTAAGTTAAATAAACATCTAAACACAATAAGTGTTTACTATGCTCATGATTGTTACATACACAAAAAACTATATTTTTCTCTTCTCATCCTACTTACCATAATACTACATTTTCTCCTATATTTTTTATAAACACAAAAAAACTCCAGTTCATCTAAAATAGAACTAAACTCCTGTCATAATATGACGTATTAAAAGCTACGATACAATGAAACTTACTAAAAGGAGAATCAATATTGGTGGAAAAAGTCTCGATTTACAAATATGCTGCTGCAAGGAGAGATCATGAATCAGAAGGTTTATAGAGAAATGGAGATTTCCCCCCTATCTGAAATTAAAAAGAAGCTTCTCAAAAGTTCAGAGAACTTATGAGAAGCCTCGATTAATAACTTCAATGTTAGTCACAAATCCAGTTATATCAAGGATCGGAGGCACTTGTTAGATTGTGCCGCCCGTATGGTGAGAGTGTGTTATATCTTTAACGGTGTGTACTAAAAGTGCGGTATATCAAGGTTTTAGCAAACTAGAATTGTAACATCTTTAACGGGAATTTACCGTTATTCATATGATTGCGTTAACAAAATGTTAGCAGCTGTCACACAGTATTTGACGCATTTAGGAGTTCTACACCTCAAATTTATAAGGATGTTGCATTTTAAAATATGCAACGAAACCATACTATTTTCTATTGTTCTAATCAGATTTTAAAATGTGTTCTGATTTCATATGTACATCTCCATATTTTTGAGCTGCCTATTGAAAATCTATAGAAAAAATTATTTAATGTTGGGCTACCTCTACCATGTCTTTTGCCAAACTATCATAATACAATCTAGTAAGTTCTGATTGTAAAAAATCATCGTTTAATAACTTTACAAAAAGTTGCTTTGCTTTTTTGGTAGTGATTTTTAACTTTGTCTTATCCTCATTTACTTCTATTCTCCCCTTTAATAGTGGAAAAGTATCCACAAATGAAATAATCGCTGAATTAGGTATAACATTCAGTACTGGCGAAGTCGCCCCGACCTTCGTTAATTTTCTTGCAAAAGTAATATCATCTAACATTTCACGTAATTCTGATGAATCCTCAAGTATATTTAAACTCTCTATTTGATTGATACACTCTTCGGCCTTATTTTTTATAATTTCATGAAAACCGAAAAATTTCTCCAAAGTTTGCAAGTTATTTATAAAAAGGGTGTCATTTAACCTAAAGAATTCAAAGTTGGTATAAATCTTTAATACATCTTCCTTTAATGTAGTAAATCTTTGTTTGTTCCCCAACCTTTTCAAATTAAACGCACTATCCTTTTTAAAAAGATTTATTGGATAGTGTTTTTTGTATATCATTAAGTTTTGGCCATCAATTTCGAAAAGTATAACAATACCTCTAATGTTTTCTAATTTATCTTCAGAGAAAGAAAAAATAGGTAAGTTTTCATCAATGATAATTTGATCTATTATCTTCAGTTCATCGGGAATTTCCTCCAGATCATATTCGTATATTACATTTGTTCTATCATCTGCGTTAGAAATACCTACAATACTAATATCTTCTTTCATAAAAATATCTTCATTTACCTTTTCAATAAACTGTTTTGTAAGATCCTTTTGTGCTCACCATCTATATCTACCATTCTTAACTTTGTTTCTTGATTATCTTTTAAAATAAAATAAATCTCTGCCAACAATTCTTCTCTCTTATTAATAAAAGTATTTAAAATTGAGTTTAACTCTTGTTTATTCATTTATGACCCTCACAAAGTAAATTTTTTCATTTAATTTTTTATAACTTACCCTCATACCCAACGAAACTTTTTGTCTAGAAATTATAATAATATTCTCTCTAGTACCAGTTCTAAATATCCCATCCACTTTATATACTTGGTAACCTAATAAAGCTAAAGAGGGATTAGCATAAAACATATCTGTTTTTACATATATACCGCCAATTGCAATTAAAAGTATAATTAGCACCAACAAATATTTAATTTGACTTAAATCAAAAGCAATAAGAGGAATAATATAGGTTGATAGAAATGTTAAATGCTCATAATTATTATTTTCTATTTTTGTAATCTTAAAGGGTGTTCTCATACTTCCTGAAACTTTATATTTAAAGCGACTTACAAAAACAAAACCTAGAAGGAGAAAAAAGATAGCTACTGATGGAACAATATTTGAGAGTAAGATTTTTTTCACTCCAATAAAGACCCAATCATGACCAAAATAAATTGGTATTTTAATAGTGGTGATTATTATTAGTAAAAATAGTAGCCAAAGCGAAATAATGTAAAGTTCTATCTTATCCCAACTTTCTTTTAAACTTTTCAATTTATTCACCCCCTACAATTTCAAAAAGAATTATATTTATAGTTGAAAAATATTGGGATAATATACTAATTCGACATTTTTGATAAAATAAAGGACATCTCAAGCCATTTTGCTAGTAGTTTGTCTTTTTATTGAAAATTAACTTTCTTACATGGAAATTATAACCTATTTGAAAATAAGTCAAAAGACATGTTTTTTGTTTTTTTATCGACAATTATTAAGATGATTTAATATATAAGAAAAAAACCTTTTGTAGTGAAAAGTTGTAAGTAGCTGTTATCTTCTATCAAGAATTTAAAACGTGAAAATATATAATTCTTTTCTATCAATGAAAAATATTGAACTTAATCCTCTCTTGTAGTAATTCTTATCTAATTAAAAAGATTACGATAATGGTAACACTCTCATTAGTTCTTTAATTTTAAAGAAACTATGAATGATGAATTCTACTCACGTTAATTAATACGCTTTGTAAATAGTGTATTCAAAAACCCTAGAAACCTTGATATATCAATGGTTCTAGGGTTTTTCGTTCATTCTCAGATTTGTAGAATTATGTATTCTCCCCCATCTATTTGGGGGAGTTTTGGGGGAACTTACTAAACTAAAGGCTTGGACAGACGCATATCTTCTTTAAAAAAGCGCAATATTCTACCGGGTTCTCTTACCCATTTCAAATAATTTAAAATACAAAAAATGGCAATCGATGTGGTGTGAATGGATGGCCGTTTTTAATTATGGGCTTATTTTTATCGGGTAATTTATTTATTTTATGATCCTAATCATGTTTACCTTTTATTTCGCTTAACTTTGTAACTAAGAAGTTGCTTTTCCATTTTCTTCTCGATTAAGTGAAAACTCACCTACTAATATTTAGTGATTTAATTAAATTGATATATGTTTTAATCGCTGAATAATAATCGTATCATGGATATGTCGCATTTCATTTGCGGGATAAGTAGACTTATCCTGAAACCCCTTTAAATTAGTTTTATCTGAATTCTGTGTTCAGAATCGTTACATAACAATTCACCTAATTTAATATAACTTATAATTTCTTACCTTTTACAAACACTAGATATTGCCTTAATAATTATATAGTTAACAGAGGATATCAACATGACTATTTATAGTAAACAATTATTGAGTCAAGAGCTAAATAAATTATATGAGATGGAGAAAAGCGGACAAGTTTTTAAATTAAAAAAGGATTTTCCGGAGGTTTACCTAGCTTGTATAAAATTACACGGATCGGTTGAAGAAGCTCTACATTATTCAGAAATCCCAATGTATAACATTGGTTTTATCAATCTGAAATGGAATTATAAATGGATAGAAAAAGGACTTTTGTTTCTATTAGAGAAAGAAAAGCGAGGTGAAAGAATTAGTTTTAACAAGGATTATCAGAAATTAAAACAAGCTTGTCGAAGGAATTTTAAGACAGTTGAAAACGCTGCAAAATTTTTTAATCTTGATAAAGAATTGCAATTTATTCGCGGTGCTAATAAATGGGCTGAGAATCCCCATAAAATACTACTAGCACTCAATGATCTTTACACTGAATATCCAGATGGCTATAAAGATATTTATTCTAAAGAAAAAGCAATTGTAAGAGCAAGTGAAAACCATTTCGGTTCATTAAAATTAGCAATTGAAAAAGCAGGTATACCTCCAGATTGGCTTAATTCAAGATCGACAAGATCGACCTTAGCGATGAGCAGAGAAGATATAATAAGTGCATTAGAAAAACTATTTATATTCGATAAACTCAATATTACTGAAGCTAGATTGAAAATGCCCAGTCTATTCAGTACGATTAAAAATCACTTCGATTCTATTAATGATGCTTTAAATGAAATTGGAATTAAATATGAAGATGTGCTTGTAAAAAATGAAAGAAATGCTGGAAAGCTTGCAGAAGCAAAAGTTGTTGAAGCCATTTTTAATGAACTTGGTATAAAGTTCTCCAAAGGATATAATAACGAATTAAGACCGGATTTTGTTTTAAAACATTATTGGGCAGATGCTAAACTTAATTATGGTGACAAACAAGGATGGAGAAGGTCAATAAAAAAATATAAGAATCATACGAAACTATTATTAATTATATATATATTTGGGCCATATAATGGTTTACAAAGATTTGCCCCGAAAGTATTATGTGTACACATTAATTATTACATAAAGCAATTGCCAAAGTTTAGGCAAATTTATTACAGAGAGATTATTGAAGAAATTCGACAATTTTACTTACAACAGGAAAAAAATTATGAAGACATACTTTCAAAGAATCCGGACATAAAAATTGATAAATCTTTAGGCAAAGTGACCGTTTTCAACGATACTTTATCTTTTTCTATTGAAACAGAGACATGGCAACAATCATTAGACAAAATATTACATTTACCGCTAGAAGATATTTTAAGCTCTTAGTATTTAAAATAACCATTTAGTTGGATGGCGGTTTATGGTCCCATAAAAGAGGCAAACAAACGAACGGGAATATATTTTCTCGCCTTTTTTATTCTTCGATAAAATCCTTCAGTCCCAATAGGAACTGTCTGGCCTTTACCTGAGAAATGTGTCCATCCTCAATTTAAGCTAGAAACATTTCTCACAAGTAGTTGAGTAGAAAGGAACCTCTCTACCTTACGGTAGATTGTGTTCCTTTCTACTCGACTAGTTCAATAAAGATTAGAAATCGAATATTAACAGCAGTGAGGCTTGGGCGTAATACGGGAGGACAAGGGGGATTATGAAAGTTCAGTGAAATGAATTAAGCAAAAAGGGAAAACATGGTATTATGTATTTAGGCAATTGTGTTTTCAGTGGAGGTGGATAGCATGGAAAAGCCATCTGAGATTATTACTATAAGTGATCGAGATATAATGTCAGCCATTCAAGAAAATGGTTGGTACATTGACAAGGTAGAAAAAACGCCTGAAAGATGCTTAGAAGCTGTTAAGCAAAATGGTCGTACATTACAATTGGTTCCTAAAAAAATACATTCTGTGGCTTTGTGTCTTGAGGCTGTTAAACAAAATGCTTTAGCTATAAAATATGTGTCAAGAAAAATAATGACGGATGATATTTGCATAGAAGCCGTTAGAAATGACGGAACAATAATAGCCTACTCCACGTATATTCCTGATGAGTTCCGAACAAAAAAGCTTTATCTTGAGGCAATAAAGCAAAATGGCAAAGCCCTTGAATATGTTCCCGTTAAGTATAAGTCGGAAAGCTTTTGCAGAATAGCTATTATGCAAAATGGTTTAGCGCTCGAATTTGTTCCGAAGAATATTCTGTCAAAAGAATTATTTATGTTAGCAGTTGAGCAAAACGGATTGGGCTTGGAATATGTGCCAAGTAAAAACAGAAGCAAAGAATTATGTAATGCTGCTGTTAATAATAATGTATTGGCATTAGAGCATGTACCGAACAGATTTAAAACAGCGGAGTTGTGCATTGCCGCGGTAAACTCAAGTTGGCAAGCTTTTCTTTATGTACCTGAGAGTATGTATACTTTAAAAAATTGCCTTGAAATATTTGAACGGATATTAAGGGAATGCGACGATATTTCTGGGATAACGTATGGTGATCGCACTTGTGTTGGAGAGATAGTAAACCGCTTGCCAGATGGTATACACAACGATACTCAAATTATCAAATTGGAAAGACAATTACAGGTTCGGGAATTTAAGAGAAAATACTTTGATAAAGAAACACATAGATTTATTACGATAGAAAAAATATCCTATAGAGAAGAGGATGAAGTAAAAGAATTCGATTTATTTGTTGACTTTTATGAGCATTTGGATGGGGATTTGAAAAATGCCAATCTGCATGATTATGATTTTAAAGAGGTCAGTCTCGCCGATTTTAATATTGAAGGTGCCTTTATTAACAGCGATGTATTAGTCGAACAACACTTATATGACGATTCTTTTTATGCTGAAAACGTCAAAGATTATAATTGCAACACAGAGCTTATGATTTCGGCGGAAAATGAGGTAGTAGAGGCTATCTCTGTTCTACATGATACCGATTTGGTTTCAGATGCAACATTAAATGACACTTCTAGCAGGATATACTATATTAGTGATATCCACCTAAATCATAAGCTTTTAAAAGCTTTCCCGACACATGCAACCGAGTTGGAAGTTAAAATGTATATCAGCCAGCTTGTAAAAAAAATGATTGATACTGCTCCAGCTAAATCTTATGACGACTACTTATTAATAGCGGGAGATATATCTTTTAACTTTGAAATATCGACATTGTTTTATACAGAATTAGTGAAGTTTTGGAGTCATCGTCAAATAGTAGTAGTACTTGGGAATCACGAATTATGGAATTTCAATCGACGCGGGGGCGCACATTCTAAGTTGCTTCCATTAGATGAAATTATTCAGCAATACCGGGATTTGTTTTCAAGGCTGGGCATTTGCTTTTTACAAAATGATTTGCTGCTTTCAAACGGAAGGATTATTTCAGAAGAGCAATTGAAATTTATTGATAAGGACGAATTGAAGCATATCTGTTTGAAAAGTCCTTTTGTAATACTGGGGGGATTGGGATTTTCTGGCTTAAATTCACAATTTAACGCCACGCAAGGAATTTATCGGCAAACCATTAAGTCTTTAGATGAGGACATCAAACAGACAAACCACTTTAATTTCATTTACAATAAAGTGAAAAGTGCTTTAGGCAACGATAAAGTTATTATTTTAACTCATACACCAAAAGAAAACTGGTCGAATGAAGATTATAACCGTAATTGGATATATGTGAATGGACATACTCATCGAAATGAGTACTGTTGTGACGAGGAAAAATCTTTTTATTCGGACAATCAAATTGGATATTATTCTACAAACATTGGTTTAAAGCATTTTAAATTATCAAGAGTTTATGATATTTTCAAGTATTATCCTGACGGAATTTATTCTATTTCAAGAGAGCAATATTTGGACTTTAACCGGGGCCTTGAGATAAGAGTAACTTTTAATAGAACAGGAACTATACATATGCTTAAAAACAATAATGTATATTGTTTTATGCTTGAAAACCAGAACACAGGGAAAATATATCTGTTAAATGGTGGGGCAATTAATAATTTAGATCATAACGACATCAATTATTACTTTGAGAGAATGGCGTATTTTTCAGAAGGAATCAGAGGGTTATTTAGTGATTACAATCAAGCACTAAAATCCATATCAGATAGTATTAAAAAAATTGGCGGTATTGGGACAATCCACGGATGTATTGTTGATATAGATTTCTTTAATCACATTTATGTGAATCCGGAAGACGGAACCGTAACCCCATATTTTGCCTTGTCGATTGTTGATAAGTATATCTATCCAAATGTCAAAGCGCTTTTGTTAGCTCAAAGAAAAGATTTATATGATAATTATATGAAACTTTTAGAAGGAGAGGGCGAGGGCGTCAAGCTGTTGAAAGGTGAAATAAAAGCAGGAAGCATTGAAATATCAAGATTTATTCCGGATACTTATATGTATAGACCATCAAGAATAATGAAGTCATTACAGTACCTGACAGAAGTTAATGTTATAAGGATTTGGAACGATCGTATTATCGAATTTCAATATCAAAGCAAAAATAAAGCAAAAGATTTGTGTGCTAATAATAACGACACTTTGTTGCTATCCGTTAAACGAAACAGAAGCAATTAACGCCGCTTTTCAGTGGCGTTTCTGCGTGATTATGAAGTTGTTTAATGATCTTTTAGATTAAGGAAATTCCTGTTACGCATAAATAGTCGTTTATACTGCTTCGTTGGTGTCAACAGAGATTCCGGAATCATACTAACTAAGAAGTAAATGTAAGTTTGTAAACATTTGTACTTAAACTATAGGGTGCAATTGTTGAAGATTGGGTTGTTGTGACAGCCCTTTTTTTGTTCCACTAAAGGGCGCTTTAATTTAATAAAACTAGAGCACATATTATATATTAACCATATATCCTTCTCCCCATTTTATGTGTTTTTACTTATATTTTTTGCATGATATGCTTTGGTAATTGCTTAAAAGAGCCATCTTCATTTTTTAAGTAACTTGAGACCTTATCCGGTGGAGAATAAATATCTTCAAACTGATGACGGGGATATACACTCCAGACATGTGCTAAACCATGTGCATATAGTTCCTGCGACCATTCTCCAAATACATCTCCAGAAGGCTGGATAACGTGGATTACACGGTCATTGTCTGATTCAATGGTCATGTATCTAGGAGGATAGAGGGCTAAATATTGTTTGTAATTGATCATTGCATAGATCTCTTTTAATTGTATTGGATGGAGGATTTTACCTTTATATTTTGCAAAATAATCTTTGCCAAATTCCGTCTGAACTCCGGAATCCTCGATACATAGAACAAATCCAATATCATTCATTTTCATGCCATAAACGGTTTGAATATAGCTGTCGAAGTAATTGAAGTTTGATTCATCCCAGTCCTCATCCCCATATTCATACATTTTAAAGATAAAGAGCGAATAAGGCTTTACCGGGATGTATTCAGTTGGGAACCGAACACCCTGCAGTAACATGTGCAATGTACGGAATTTTTCCATGGCTTCAGGACTCATAATTGTTCCAGCCATTGGGTCCCTTCGTTCGATCTTCAGGGACAATTCCTTGAAGAACAGTCCGTATAGGATTTTGGCAGCCCAGTAAAAGATTTTGTCTTCATCCAAATGTATAAATGTATCATAACCGCCAGCCACTGCATTCGATATTTCAATCTCCAGTTTAGATAAATGTCCGTTATTGCATTTCTTGCAGCAGGGAATCTTTAGCATCCGATAAGGAATCTCCGTCCCGTTGATTAAAGTAATGGTCTGATTCCAAAGATTGAATTTATGTTGAAGCCATTTTGGAAAGATATGTTCATCTGTATTTTTCGTAAGCTTCTCTCCACACAAAAAGCAAAGATGCTGGGAAAGGGGCATGTCCATTATATCTCACAACCTTTTTGTCTATCTATTTCCCTCTCCCGATTTTACCATAATTAACAAGAAATCAGTGTAAAAAGACTCATAAAAAAAACGCCGGCCCATTCTCTGAGGGTAAATTTTAGGCGTGATACTGAACGGATAGAATGAAAGCCAATCATTGCTAGCAAGATGAAAATTTGGGCAGCTTTTGAGCTTTCTCGATGGCGGACCAGCTGGGGTAAATAGAATTTGTCTCCCCGGCAAAACTAAAGAATCTATACTGGAAGCAGCAAGTCGTTTCAGAGGATGAAAATTTATTTTTATCGAGCCAATAAAGTACTAACTGTTGAAAATTCCCATGATTTTTTTAAACAGTTAATTTTAAAAAAGCTTTGTCAGCAAATTGTCAACAAATATTTAATGATTTTAGCTAGAATATATATGTACATTTTCTTGTAACGAATAACAGTTTTCGAAAAAATTTGATTCGATTGCAGCATCATATAACCTTGCTTCCCAATAGTTACCCCCGAATCGATTAGTTAAAGAATTAACCCTTCTTTTCAAATTGGCTTTTTGTTCTTCTATCGATAAGTAATTTGCCCCCTCTATTACCTCCATATAGAGACCGGTAAGTTTGTCGTTTATTTGCTTATCGTATCGGTTAAACAAATCTAAATCTCTATAATGCATCTTGATTGTTTCTGTAATGCTACCTTCTTCAATGAATTCCAACTTGTAATCTATCAAAGGAATTATTGAATTGCCCTCGAATATAAAATCAACAAAAAAGAATTTATACTCAGGTATATCATCATTATAAAAACTAACTATCCTTCGAACACCATTTTCTAACCATTTTTCTCCCTTATTTCTATTACAAGGATCACAACATGGTACTAAGTTTATTGGAAGAATTGAAAATTCAGGAAATATTCCTTTTGGTAAGTAGTGATCAAGAGTAACAGGTTCACCAATTCCACAATAAGGACAAACCGCTTGCATTGCTACTGATTGCATATTTTGTATAACTGCCTCTTGCTTTTTAAATTCAACATTATCCCCGTAACAGCTTTTTAAATCTTCTTTTTCTACATTCGAAAATATGTCTAGAGGGTTAACCGTTTCTAGTGTACGTAATTTATTATGGTATTCTTGAAACCTAGTATCAACAACATCTTTAATATTTTCTAAACGCAGTCTTCTTTCCAAATTTTTATGTTCAATAATTTTTTCGAATAAATTAATACCGCTACTTTCCGGTGGTGATAACTTAATCATTTTCCTTAAAGGTTTCCTTTCTTTTATATACAATGCTTAAATAAGTCATAGCATTAAAACTCAAGTTGTGTTGAAACTTTTCTAAAACTTCCTCGTAAGACATTTTTTCTGCCATTTTTTCAAGCCATACTTTGTAATTACTTTCGGAGTTACTAACCCCAAAAGTATGATTCGTTAAGTTGCTCAAGTTTTCTCCGAAACTTTCAAGCTCTAATTTATTTACAGACGGTGTATCTCCTATCCTTTTCAATACATGAACATATCTAGATGGTGTTTCCTGAATAATTAATGGGGAGTGGGTTGAAATTATTGCATAAGAATTAAATTCCTCTAAAAGAACATAAAACATTCTAATTAAATTTGACATGGCATTAGGATGTAAGTGTAATTCAGGCTCATCGAACAACAATAGAGATTCGTCTTCTATATTAGATATAACATCTGTAATCGTAGAAAGAATTATGTTTTGCCCCGAGCTGACCGATAAATTAAAATTTCCTGATTCTATTTGATCCAAAATATTAATATGTTCTTTTTCAATGATTTGCTCTAAGATTTTCCTCCACTGTTTTGCTCTATTCTGATCCTTTACTCTACTGAAAGACAACTCTAAGTTTCTTTTAAGCTCTTCTATTGTGTAAACCCCTTTGCTTCCCTGAATCCCACAATATATGTAACTAAAAATACTTTTACTATCTACCCAATCATTTGCAGTAATAATATTTCTATTGTAATCCAAGACTTGATGTGGCTTTTCAAAATTATCAAAGGCACTATAAGAAATGGTAATAACCTTACTAAATAAGGGTCTGGATGGTGAGAAAACACCTTGATCCTTTTTATAGCCACTTAGTGAATTAGCGAGCCTTGAAAGCATTTGTGTTTTTCCAGTTCCATTTTTACCAATAAGAACATTAATTCTGTTAGGTAAGTATTTATCTGAGGTGAAGTCAAAATCAATGTTATGAGGAATTGTTGCATAATCAAGCTTTGTAGTGAAATTAAAAGAACAGTCATTTTCCACTATATTTACTCCAAAAAATTGCGATGCTTCATTTAAAGCCTTTTCTGCTTCACTAAATCTTAATAGTGAATTGATAAAGCCATCGTCATAGCGGAATTTCTCTCTTATCTTCTCATTGATTACTACATCATTGATAGAATTTAATAAGGCTCTCGAATTTAGATCACCTATTTTAATTATATTTTTATAATATTCTAAATCCTGTCCAAGTGAACAAAATTCCTCACTTAACTGCCTAAAATTTTTCTTTATTACATTTCTGGTTATACTTTTGTTCTTTTTGTAGATTTTTACTTTACCAATATATTTATGTCCCCCATATTGGTCATGGTAGAAGAAATGAAACAATGTTTCAAATCTAAAATTATCATCCCATTCGTCGGTAACAAGAACTGCACAGGGTATTTCAGCTTCCTCTGGCTTTTCATTACTATCACGTACGTAAAACCTCAATCAATTCATCCCTCTCCATCGAAATAATCCCCAAGAATTTAAATTTTCTTGAACTATTACAAGTTTTATCTTGCTTTTCTTGAAAGATAATCAAATTAAACGAAACATGTTTTAAAATTAGAGTACGATAATGGTAATTTTGCACTTTAAAATTTATTTAAAGCTTTCTTGCTTCCACAGTCTTTCAAATCCAACCAAATTAAAATCTCTATCTATTATTTTACAATATCCGTATCATCTCCATGTTCTATGTGGGGATTCCTGTATTTATTTACTATACGACTATCTTTTTTTATTTCAACTACAGTTTTTTTATCGAGCACTTGATAATAAGCTGTAAGATATCTTTTATCTAAAATATTGGTATAAAAAAAAGATATTCCCCTACTAGAACACTTGAAAGAGCCTTTTTATGTCCATATGTAAAAACACTAAAAACTGGATCGTCCTCTTCTCTACGATTATAAGGGACAAGATAATGCCTCACTGAAATTCCCCTTCCGATGGTATAAAATAAATTTCACTCTCTAATTCAATTATATTACTAATTTTAGATAGAGCGGCTTATTTTCTCTTTAATTTAGAAAATTGCTCAATCTGAGTACACCCTAAAAGGACATCATAAAACATGAAATAATCAAAGTGTACATTTGTTCAAACAGACTTGGTCAAAGAATAATTAGGATTTGTAGAAACAAAAAAACAGACAATCCATCAGAAAAATTTCATTGGATCAAAAGACAATGGATTTGTTCAAATATCTATTCGAGACAATTCCTGATAACGCAAACCATTTAGTTTTTTATACTCCAAGGTCTAAATATAAAGTAATTACTAATGAACACGCAAACTCTTATAAAAGCTGGTGAATCATAAAACCCCACCTGTGATGTATCAATTTTCCTCTTTGAAAAATCTCTTTTGACTTCATTAAAATTCATTAAATTAGCCATTCAATTCCCCTCCAAGTTCCATTATATATGACAGAAAACGCCAATACGAATAGTTCGTATCGGCTGTGGTAACAGTACGCATCTTTCGTACAGTAGTGGTTTTTCTGTTTTTCTTTTTATATAATATAAGCAGCATAGTTTTTTAATTTGGTCCGATATTTTATATCGGATCTTTTTTTATCTAATGGTATATCCTTTTTGGTACAAATGATTTAAAGAGATAACCGGCTGTTCACGATCATCAATTACAACAGTAGATGTACGTTCTTCACTCGGCTGCTGAATAAAATGAACATAGCAATTAATCATACCAGAAGGAACTTTCAATTTTTGAGAAAACCAAGCATCCAATTCATCTTGGTTCATAAATAGTCCCTCTATACCTTCTTTGGAATCTGTTTTATACTTTGTGTTCACATCTGCTTTTACTAACATGGCATAGTAATCACATGAAGTAAAAATCTTACTATTCCCTTTATTCCAAGCAGAAACTCGATAAGGATTGTAAGCTGGCGCTTTTCTATCACCTTCGAAATCTCTTGATGTGCTGATATAGATTTTAGATACCTGACCGTTGTACTCGAATGAAAGAATGTTGTGTTTAAGGCCGACAAATTTAATGCCGGGATTTACTTCTGTAAGTTTTCTTTTTAGATAATCAACCATTTCATCCCTTGTGAATGTACGTTCCTTCCGTTGTTTAGTACCTGTAGCCATCTCTTCCATCTCCGTTTCATCAAGATTCTTCTCTTTCTCACCTGAAACCAATGAATGTAGCAAACCATTCTCAGTAATCTTTTGATACACATGGAAAATCTCCGATTTTGAAGCAGCAGTAATAAACTCAACTTCATCTAATGCTCCATCGGTCAAAATAATAGCTCTGGCGATCAATCCGTTCTGAGGATCTTCGTTTAAATTCGGTAATTCCTTCAACCAATGCATCCATGTTTGATACAACTGGAATCCCCTTGACATTATTTGATCCTCCTTCCATTATTTGTTTACTACTTTTTTATTGTAAATGAAAACCAAAAATACTTCAATTGTTATTTTTAGTTATTTTTCACAAGTTTTTACGTTACTTTTGCAATTTCACAAAAATATTATCCTAACCACACTTTAAGAATGTATGTTCGTTATAATAATGATAATAAGGGTGAGATTTAGATGTTAGACTATAATTAAAGTCAAGATACAATTAATTGTTTTATATTCGCTTTAAATGACATAAAAAAAGAGTACGATAATATCTATTTTCGCACTCTTATTTATCTGGAATATAAGATAGGATTTTGAATCTATTTATACCCAAAAAGGATTTGTAATTCTTAAATTACTAGTTCCAATTTCAAATTCATTAGCTATATACATACTAAGATCTAACAAGTCTTCTTTATTCAATTGTTTAAGATAATCTAATCTTAACTTAGTTAAAGAATCTATCTTTTTTCCTTTCAAGATATTTACATATTGGTCTTTAATTTCTTCTCTGATTTTTAATTGAATATCATTAATAGTTATATTTTCAATATATTTAATCTGTTTAATGACATTACGCTGAATTTCTTCCTTCAACTTTATTAATTTCCTTCTACAATACTTATTATATCTATCTTTTAAGTGAAAGAGTTTGAAGAAATTAAGTACCTTTTCTTTATCTAAAAATGAAATTTGATCGAAGAATTCAATTTCAATGCTATCATTTTTATAAGTAAAATAAAAATAATCATCTAAGTTATCAAAATATGGATGCATAATAGGTAAGTACAATTTTTCTTGCTTTATTCTATCATTACAAGCAGAACACGCAACAACTAAGTTTTTGGGATAAATAGCTAGTAATGGATATCGAGATTTAGGAATAAAATGATCTACTGAGGATGAATCAAATTCCATTTCATGAATATCACAATATGGACAAGTACTTTCAAGAGTTAATGCTTCCCTTAATTCTCGTATTGCATTAGTTTCCCCAATTGTTTTATTGAAAATTTTTCCATGGATTAAATCTGAATAAAAGTATTCGAATGCTTTAGTTAATTCTTTAGAGTACGAGGTAATATCCATCCAATCCTGAGAAAGAAAATTTTTATAATTAACAACAAATTCATAGTACTTTTCAAATAAATCTATACCTTCATACTTTAATTCACAAATATGGTTCTTTAAGTTAGTTCCTGTAGCTACGTCCAAAAAACTATATTTACAATCTGAATCTTTTTTCAAATCCTGCATCTTCTTTACTAAAATAGCTATATCAGACTCATTTTTAACTTCAAATTTGGGTTCTTCATTTACAAAATTCAATATCTCAGCAACAAAATCATGATATGGCCCGATTAATTTCTCGATTTTATCTGACCACTCTACTTTATACATCTCTATCACCTTTTAATTCTCTAAATGCCTTAATCTTCAAAAATAATTGATATTTAATCTCACTATCAGCTATCTGTGAATATATATTTAGTGCCTTATCAATATCTCCAATCTCCAATAACTTCTCAATTACGTCTACATATTTATTAATCATTTCACCTTTATGATCTTCTATATTAAATATATCAGAAAGAACATCTTCATAATTTAAACCCAATGTTTTGTCATTAACTTTAACTTGCTTAATTGAATATCTATCCTTTTTCAAGCCTATAATACAGTTCTTTGTGACATCAGAAACTATCAATGGTGAATGAGTAGCAATAATTACATGACATTTTCTATCTCCTAATAAATCTATTAGTGTCTTTATATATCCCCTTATCCATTTAGGATGTAAATGTGTTTCTGGTTCATCGATTAAAACAACAGAATTTTGCTTTACATGCTCATGTAGATCAAAAAATCTCATAAACATACTTAACTCCCCTGAACTTAACATTGAGATTGGAAAAGGTTCACTATTAAAATTATTCTCAAACCACACATCATTCAATAAATTAAAAGAGAAAAGATCTAAAAACTCCAAATCCCATAACAATTGTTGATTTCCACCGGGGTAATGATATATATCTGCTATGGATAATAATTTACTCTTACCATTTTTATAGACTGATTCATAATCTTTTGTAATTTTGAATAGTATAGAGAATTTTTCCAGAATAAACAATGTTTCTAGTATATAATGTTCCCCCTTAAAACTTAAATTTCCAAAATCTCCTATATTATTTGAAATCTTAGAAAAAGCCCTATCAAATTTAGTTTTGAACAAATTAGTCCTTTTACGTACGCCCATTTGACTTGATAGTTCATCTAATGTTTTTACATAATTATGTATTTTTTCTTCAACCATTAAATCCAAATTCAAATAAGTTAAGTTGTATTCTTCATCCTTCATCATCTTTAGCTTTTTTAATACTTTATCTAAAGCATAATGAGTTCTTAGTTGAAACTCTGAGAGTTCAAAGTATAATTCTCTTTTTTCATACCCAATATATTTTAAGATTGAGTAGACTTCTTCAAATTTATTTGACGCAAATTTCTTTAATATACGTGTTGATAATTTTTTTATACTTTGATCATTTATATTCGTTTTTTGTAGAAAAAAGTTTTTAGAACTCCCTAATTCTTTTGTTACATCTAATTTATCTATAGGAGTATAAGAGGAAACAACTATATTTGAAGGATGTTCTAAACAATCATTGTAATTTGTTTTAGTATATTCATTTCCCTTCAATTTGTAATTCACTTCATATTTACCCATCTCTTTAGACCTTTCAATTGGTAAAAAACTATTGATTATCAATTGAAAAATAGTTGTTTTCGCAGTTCCATTCTCACCAATTATTACAGAGAGTTTCATTTCTTTATCCTTTTCTAAGTCCATAATCTTAGATTCTGGAAATTCCAACTCGAAATTTTCTAACTTCTTGAATTTATCCACTTTTATTCTTTTAATGAACATTAATTTTCACACCTAACAATTTATTTGAATTCTCTCTCCTATATCTGATCCACATGGAAATTATAACCTATTTAATAGTAAGTCAAAAGACAGTTTTTTTATTTTTTTCGTCTATTATTAAGATGATTTTACTATAAAAGAATAAAACCTTTTGTAGTGAAAAATTGTAAATTGCTGTCTTCTATCCATAAAATTAAAACGTGAAAATATACAATTCTTTTCTAAATGAGTATATTTAAAACAATTTCCTCTTGTATTAATTCTTATCTAACTAAAAGAGTGCGATGGAATTCCCCTAGAAATCACTAATTTCATCTATACTATAATATTGCAGGCAAAAAAAGACACTGAGATTAATTCCAGTGTCTACACCCCTTCCAAATGCTCCAATTTATATTTATCAGTTTAAATATGGCATCATCTCTAATTTATTAGTTTTATAGTAAGTTAATCCAAATCTGCTAACTAAATCATCTATTACTCCCTTATCACATAACCATCTGCACAATAATGGTTGTCTAAAGTAATTTTCATGAATGGCATCTCTACTCGGAAAAACAAAGCGTTCAAATTCTAAAATTCTTTCATTTTCTTTATTTACCCATCTTAATGGATTTTCCCTTGAAGGGGTTATTTTCAATAAATCTTTTAATATAGGCGATGGATACATCATAGTATTCCCATATACAAAAACACTAGTTCCTACAAGCTCATTGGTCAAACAAACTCCTGTACTTTCCAAGAATTCTTCTTCAATAATTAATAAATCTTCATCCCTTGAAAAATATTGTGAGACAAGTCCCCCCATATTTAGAGATTTAGTTATTGATAAATCCTTAACCAATACGTTATTATTAACTAACTTTGCAGTTTCCATATAAATAACTCCATCTCTAGTACCAATCGGGTACCATATTCCCCCACCTATAACGTACATATCATCAGGCACATTTTTTTCTAATAACCCCTTTAAATATGGTTTACCTTGCGACAAAGAGTTTTCTTCAAGATATTTTTTTAGTTCATTCTCTATATCCCATTCTTCCTCATAAGTAACCTTTGGTATTTTTGTAATTACCCAAACATCATCTGTATTTAATAAAGCTTGAGCTTTTATCGATAAAGGGACATTTCTCCATCGTTTCTTTTTCTCTTCACCATAAAGAATCTTCATATCTAATTCAGTATATGACTGTGGGAAAAGCATAGAGTCTCCGGGTCTAGATGCCTTCCGAAGAAAGGAGTCACGTCGTGGTGATTTCTTCTCACTCTGTAAAAAATATCTAATATCATCATTGGGATAATAAGTTAAACTTTCCATTATACTTAAAAATCTTTCCGCTACATTACTTATCTTAGATTTATTAAATATTGAAGGATAATCAATAGGAAGCTCATAACTTATCTCTTCAGCAGTATATTGAATCTCATCTTTATTTTCATTTTTAACAATTGAATATAGTTGAATTTTTTTATCTAAGTCGTTTGTCTCTTTATACTCTTTTTCAATATAAGAATATAAAATATTGAATCCTTCAATATTTTCTTGCGACCATCTTTCTGACATTAATATTAGATATTCTCTCTGTTCATCAGAGTATAATCCCCATGATTCCGATATAAACGTAAATATTTCTGGAAATCTTTCAACTAATAACTGTAAACCTTGTAAACAGATTTCGATTCTGTGAATATTCCTAGTTGAGATTTGTTCTATTAGAATATTACACGTTAATTCCGTAATATTTTTAGGTATCAGTAACCTACTAGTTGATGGTTCTATTATTTCGGAACTGAAATTTAAATGTCCACATCCAGTAATCCAAGCATAATGGCATTTTAGTTCCTCATCGAAAAAATGTCTTACAAATTCAACAGAAAGCAAGTCACCTGCATATTGTAATAAAAATTCCATATTAGAGCTACAAGTATAATAATTGTCATCGTCATACAGATTGTTTATATTATATTCGGCCAAAAGCCACAAAAAGTCTTTATCAAGTATCCCTATAAGTTTTTCTACTATATTTCTACATCCAGACTGTTCCCAAGCATATTTTTCAAGTCTAGTTAAAATAAATCCAGTAAATTTTTCAGCTATATTTTTAGAGTTTTCACCACGTTTTTCAATTATATCCCATGCAATATTAACAGAGGTCCACCTCATTAATGAATCCTGTTCATATTCCAAAAAATGAATTATTTCGTCTGTTTTCATTTCAATTAGATATGATTTTAAATCTTCTTCCTCTAATTTTCTTCTTTCACTATATTCATTACGAGTATCTATTTGATAATTACTACTTTCTTGGAAAAGAACAATCTTTGCATGTTCAGGTGATATTTCTGTTAATAAACTATCAATTCCTTCAACACCAATTTTTTTACCTTTGTTCACACATTTCAAATAAATATGTTTTAACCCTACTCTATCTTCTTTGTTATACCAAGATAATATTCCGCAACTCAATATCCAGATCGAAACTATATCTTTAACATCAGTTGAACTTTCTACCAACTCAAATAGCTGATCATATATTATACTTAGTGAAAAACGAAACTCTTCATCCTGTTGTCTTAGTTTCCAGACATCAGTAATCCCGCTTTTTACTGCAGCAGAAGCAACTTCCTTTTGTATATCATATGAAGCTCTATTATTCCCCTTTATATCAGCTATACTAGATAACTGATATAGTTTTAAACCTCTAGCTTGCCACTCATAAGGAAACTGTTTGATAATCTTTTTAAAATATTTTAGTAATGGCCATAAAGCGTATTCCTTATGATCTACATAGCTAACAACATCCCATTGTAATTTCTTATCAATCTCATTCATTAATTCCGGAACTACGATTTCCCCATATTTTTTAAAACATTCATGTGTCTCTTCATAATTACTCTCTAGAAAAAGTTTTTCACCATTTTCCCCATACAGGTTTAATAGATATCTTTGTACTATTTCTGTTTTTTCATTCCTAGTTAAAAAGTCTAATATAATAGTCTTGTAATGCATTCCTAATAAATTTCTATCAAACAATTGCGTTTTTAATAACTCGTAAAGATAGTCAGTTTCAATGGTTGTTAAAAGATTCCTTTGATTTAAAGATATAAATAACAGTATTTTAAATCCTTCATTAAAATTAAAAGTTCTTACACCTTTGGTCTTATATTCTAAAAAGTCTCTATAACTTGTAATAAGCAGCTTTTTAGTGTTTGAAATTTTATTATTATTCAATTCTCTTATAGCTCTACCTATTAAAAAGCCATGGCGAGTCAGATTTTTTAGATATTGGTAATCTTTATCTTCACCTCTCTTCTCGGTTTCTTTAATCAAATTATTTATAAAGCTTAATCCAGCTGTGGTATCCTTATTAAATTCTTGGAAACCTATAATTATTGATAAAAGAATCGCTCTAAAACTAGTATCATTTGCAATATATTTAATCTTCTCAAACCCTTTCAAATCTATTACTGGAGGGATCTGATTATTAATTATTAGGCAAACATGTGCTAATAAGACATCATTTGAAAGTTCTCTTTCCTCAGCTATTCTATCTAAAATCTTATTGTAATTTTCAATCTGATTATTAAATAAGATATTTATTATATTTTTTTCTATACAGTTGTAAGAAACTCCACCATGATAAATAATTTCAAGTGCTTTATCAGTTTCGTTTATTCTAATTAGTTTTTCAAAATAAGTGTCATTGAATAATATAGATGCTTGTATTTCAATATCTGTTTGTTTAGAATTATCTATCTTAGCATAGTCCTTGTTAAATTTTATAGCCAAATACGCCCAGTTTGTTATTATTTCATCTAACAAACTTTGATCCAAAATCACACTATTCTCTTCTGAGGTAATTGTTCTAATAAAAGATGCTGGGCTGAAATCCTTCATCCATAGATTAAAAGTAGAGCTTGCTCTAAAGTAGGATATAGGATCTTCATATGTTAATAAATCAATACAAAATTTTAACATGAGTTTATAGCTTCCTAGATTTTCTTGTCTTAACTCATCAGCTCTTAATTCATATGAATTTAAAGTTTTCGTATATGATTTATCATTTTGTTTATATTCCTTTTCATAATATTCATAGTAACGAAAATGCTGGTACATTGTGTTTATAGCAAGGTAAACGCTATTGTATTTTTTCCAATCTTTAGATTCAATAGCAGAAAGATAAGCCAAGGATGCATATTCTTGCAAGGTCCTCCTCGACATTCCATTGGCCAATGAATGTATTACATACTCTACATTAAAAACTACTGATATTAAATCCTTCCTATCTGAACTGATTAATAACGGTATTAAATTATTTAAACTCTGTATACTATAATTATCTCGCATAAAATATTCAGCTAATTGAAATGCAATACTTTTATACTTAGCACCACTACTGTTATTAGCCATCAAGAAGACTCTAAAATCATTATGAAATATCGCATATTCATTGTTATTAATTTTCTGTACTAAAGGAAAGAGCAACTCTAGCAATTCATCCCAATCATCCCTTTGTAAATTTACATTTAGGGCTTTACTTAAAATATAGGAATTTACTCTTCCATTTAATAAAATTATCGCACTTGCTACTACTTTATCTGGAAAAGGAAATCCCAAATTCTTTTTATTTAAACAATCGGATACAAATTTCCATATATGACTATAGTAATTTGTTATATCACCGCTCACATTTTTTTCATCTAATATCCTTTTAAAGTCTTCAATTGTACTACAATATTTAGCTTCTTCAACTGCAAATGCTACTGATAAATTGTTCCCTTTTGTTTTTTCATAAATAAACTCAGATAAAACACTAATATTTATATCAAGCTTTATCGCCTTTTTGTTCAACAACTCAACAATATCCTCTTTTAAGAGAGGTGGTATTTGTAAATGTTCTACGTTTTCCGTTCCAGTTTTTAACCAGATTGGATATTGGTCGTATAATTGAGCAGGTTGTCCTACAATTACAAATACTACACCTGCTGGAATTTCATCAGGGCTGAATAAGCTATGCAAAAAAGTTATCTCATTATTTGCTCTCGCAGCATGATCAATACCATCTATGCAGATAATAACCTTTTCACCTGTTTTATTAGCTAATAGCTCCGCTAAACGAATTACTTCTTTTCTCATTTGCTCGACAGAACATAACGCGTTAGTAACAGGAATATTATGTTTATTTAACTCTCCCTTGAAATATTTTCTTAATTGTATCAATAAGTCATTCCATAGGAATTCAGGTTTACTTAAACCTGAATCAACATCGTAAAATCTTTGTTCAGGTGAAATAGGTTTAAACGTGTGATATCTGGCCTTAAAAAGTTTATGATTTAATTGCAAATAACTTATAAGGCTAGTTTTTCCACTTCCCGGTTCACCGGATATCCATATTATTTTTTGATCCTTTTCTTTAATATTTCGAATTACACTATTAGCGAATTCTTGACGACTTTTAAAAAAAGGCATTGGATAAGGTAATTCATGCTCCCCATGCTCTTTATCATTATTTAGTGATAAAGTATCATATACATCTTCAATTCTTACTTTTACTTTACCTTTCCTTCTAGTAGTTGTCCAAATCCTCAAATTAGAACAAAGCTTATCAAATAACCCTCTTGCTACCATTAGATTACACTTAAAAGCATTTTGTAATGATCTAAGCATTGAATCTTCTAATTCTTCTAATGAACCCTCATTACTTCTAATTACAACTGATCTTAAAAAATCTAATACTAAAGAATCCTCACCTATTGATGCTTTAAATTCATTCCACTGAATTCTTAAATCTCTATCATTGATTAATCTATTAATTTCTTCTATAGAATTTGGTTGTACTACATATGATTTTATTTGTTGTATAAATTCCTCTAAAGATATAGCTTTATACTTTTCGCCATCAAAGGTTCTAGTTGTTCTATTTACCCCTAATTTTCTATTAGTATATAAAACTGGCGTAATAACCTTGCTCTCATTTTCTCTAGCTTCTTCCCACCCACTAGCTAATGCTTTTATTAAACTGATTTTGGTACTACCATTTCCCCTAGTAGTTGAATCTATTAATTTTGAAAACGTAAGATTTCCCTTCCCTGCATCCCCAACTTCATGCTTAACTTGAAAGCATACTTCTTCCTCATTTCCAATTCCAACAACCACGTCATCTATCGTATTATGAACTTCTGATTGAAAAATTACATATGTAATATTGCTGTCGGGATTAATCATTTCTATAATTCGTTCTAAACCTACATACCATTCGTACCAGTATGGATCTCCAATTCCCGGTGTAGACATTTTATCACCTCTAAATTTGCTTACTCCTTAATAATATTTCTATTTGATTTCTTTTTAATTATTTATTAATTGATTAATCCTCCAAGTATCTAAACTATAAAACGATTCATCCATGTTTTCCTTCATCTTCATAAAACTTCTAGCACCATTTTGTTCTAACAAGACAAATATAGAGCTACCTTTCACTTCTTATTCTTGGTAATAAGTAGAACAATCTAATAAAGGTACTGACGAGTTTGATGTTTGAAAATTTAAACATAATACTTATAAACATAAGTTTTGATCCGTTCTAACACCTTTATTTTACAGGACTATCCAATTCATGTTCAATACTTTGAAGTATTGAACATATAACAATTAAACTGAAATAGAAATTAATTTTATCTAAAATTAACTAACAGGTTATTTTAACACTTTTCAGTCCTTATACGCATGATATTAGTAAAAGTCAAGATGGAATTCAGATTTTGGGATTTTTTCATTGGTAGGGGCAATAATCAATATTCATTTGATGCTATTTCAGAAAATAGGATTAAGGAATTAACCTAGCAATTTTTTTGATGGAGGTAGTAGGTGTTAACTCCTGATCCATAATAGGTATAAGTTTTAAGAATTAATACTTTAAAAACATAATAAGATTCATTAACTATCAGGCCAAAATTTTCATAAATACCTTGCCATTGTTATTAAAGCGGTAATTTATCGGTATTATTAAATCTGCAGTCGAATTTTAACATTTCTTATATAATCTTAATAAAACTGCTATAAGGAAATCTCCGTTATCTTAATTAATTTTATTCACTGATAAATATAGAATTTATAAGATAAAGGAAAAAAATCATTTCTAAATAATGGTATAAATACCTCTTTTATCCTTAAAATTTTTCAATATTAAGCCGTATGTACATATTTTTTCATCAATGATAGCTATAGAACTAGCACATTAAAAAAAAGGGCATGACTAATAGGCGTTCTACGCAGGGATAAAACACCAGAATTTTACATATATTTTTTTAAAAAAATACTGTATGATATCTCCTTTTAAGAAAATAAAGGTATAACAAATAAAAAGTATTTTGCAATATTAAAAATCACAGTCGATATCTCTTACTGTGGTTTCAAGCAATCCTTTTTCTCGTAGTCGAGCTTTAAACTCTATAATTTCTTTAGGAGTTTCCATATTCTTGTCTGATTTATTTCCGTATCGAATTGTTAAAGTTTTATCTGGTTCAAATTCAATTCTATTTTTACTTGTTAATACCCCTTTCATTGAAAATTCCAGAACTTTTGCTGGTTCGTTCCCGGCTGCTGCTTCTTTCTGATAAATCGCCTCCACTTTCTTTGCTAAGTGATTCCATACAATAGAGTTTTGTTTAGCTTCTTCATAAAAATCTGGATGAGATTGTTTCATATTGTTATCGAAGATCACAAGGTTATCCAAATAAGCTTCCTCCGTAAAATAGCGTAGGAGTGGCTCTGTTTTGGGTAATTCCTTTTTTATATTAATTTTCTCGATCAAGCTAGTAAGCTCCATGTTAATACGTGGCACTACATAATGATTTTTGATCACTTTTCCGAATTCTTTATTGTTCATATGACGTGCAAACGAATGACTATTGGATCCGAAGAATGATTCCAGAGATTCACGATAAATAGAAATACCTAAATTGCCGAACTCCTTGTATATTTTATGCTTAACCATATGTACTTCTTCTAGTGATTCTTTGGGGAATACATCAAGGCTGTAATCATACTTAGATGCAATTCTTTCAAGGTCCTTTAATGTTGGCCGGCGGTCTTCGTCATATACAGTAGTTTTCTCTTTTAGCACTTCATCAGAAACTCGAATGTGCAAAATGTGATCATCTTTTTCGCCACGGGTACGTTTTTTGCGTGATTTCGCATTTGACTTTCCACAAAAAGCATAGATTTTTTCTTTTAAATTTGGTGTGTTTTTAGTGAGAGTTAAGGATTGTTTACCTAACTTGATTTCGATAATTCCTCCTGTTATAAGAGAAATCAAGTTACTCATTAAATCATTAAAATCCTCAAAGACTTCTAATGCTACTTTACCTTCAACGGTTTTATTTCTATACAATTTTTCTACACTGACAGAATGCCATGTTCCGGGAATTTTGGCACCGATAAGGTAGAACAGAAGTTTAATTCTGCTTTTATACATAGCCTTAAAGATATCTTTAGAAAAAAATTTGAAAATATTAATATAGTAGAACCCTTTGTTGTTAGGTTCAGTGTTTGTAGAAAATAGGCTATACAGTTTTCCATTTTCGTCTTTACGAAGTAAACCTACATTTAGTAATCCTTCAATAGCAGTTGGAACCAGCTTTTTAGTCATATATCCTTTTTCTTTAATTTGATCTACGGATATTTGAACTAAACCATCTAAATCTGATACTCCTGCAAGAAGAGGCATAATACGTAATGAAATGGTATTGAGAAGGTTTAATTTACTTTGTTGTTGAAGTATTGCTCTGTTTAACATAAAAAATTATTCTCCTTTACTTAGAAAAACAAAAAACCCCAAAACAGAACACGCCTTTTTAAAAGACGTATCAGTTTTGGGGTTTTCCCTTTTTATATTATTTGTTTTTCTTTATGTTTTTGTTTTTTTTTAAGATTTTACCATATTTTCAATTATAGTACAACGAGAGTTCATTAGTAAATGAAATTAGCATAAGGTTTAAAATAGAGAAACACTTAGAAATCCAATCGTTTCTCATCGTAATTAACTATTCTTATCACTGTATAACGATACTCCCAACATATTGCGCATTTCCACTATCGGCATTAAGGTCAACTACAATCATATACTCACCTTTTTCTTTTGGTAAATAGAAGGATTGATCATTTTTTTGATATTCCAAATCAATCTTGTTTTCTTTTTGCCAAACAGAAACACTTATTCCGTTTGGATTAAAATCTCCATTTTCGAGGGATAATTCAACTTGCTGTCCAGAATTAAAAGACATTTTATTTTGTTTTTTTGCTAATGATAAAATATCCTTCGTTTCCTTGTTGTATTTTTCATCATAGTTCCAATCTATGTTTGCTTCTGCTAATTTTTCTTGTTCGTTAATACCATTTGGGGTAAATACTGAAACAGTAGGGGGAGAAAAATCATAATTTTCCCCAAAACATCCTGTTAATGAAAAGACAACCAACAAAACTATAATTAATTTGAAAAATCGTATCAAATGTCTTCCCCTCCTTCTTGCATTATACAATATTTTACAATCTGTAACTTTATTTTAGCAAAAAATATAAGATTTTCCTATTTTGTAATAAAAATATCCAAACTATCTAAAGTAAATAATATCTTTCAAATCATAGACTTTATTGGTTAAATCGGACATTAGTTTAATGCTCCCAAATCTTTTCCAACAAGAAAGTGATACTTGAAATTCTTATTCGAACTCTTATTATAGTTGTTCTCCTTTTCCTAAATTTTACTAGATTAGATTAACTGATAGTTAGTTTATACAATAGGTTATGTTCAATAAAGAAACTTCTAGTAAATTTTATAATTTATTTTTTAGAGGTAGTTAAAATATTGAAATTACCTAGCTATAATGTTTACAAACATCAAGCAATAAGGCTTTTTGAAACACACAATGCTCACATACTGTAACACATTAACTCGTAAGAACCATAATTTCCACTTCACAATTTGTTGCAGAATGTGTGTTTTGTGTTTATGTATGTTTTTATTTATTTTTGGTTAAATTAGTAGAATATTACAGAAAGGAAAAGTGAGGAAAATGCAAGATTTATCATTACTTTCACGTAACCAAGCTGCGAAGTTATGTGGAATTCCTAGCAAGTGCTTTAATTATCTTATCCAACAGGAACCGTTTGACACGTTTCTTGTAAAAGACGGTGCCAATTGTTTCATACAGTCGGAAGTTATTCCACTCATAAAAGAGTACTATACGCAGAATAGTGAAGCCTACCTCTATTACAAATCAAAGCCTGAATATACACCAGCCTATCATGTTGCATGTATGCTAAATATATCTTTGCGTGAGTTAGTTGGTCAAATCGGGGATGGAAAATGGGAAGGCAAATACGTCGGAGTTCCCAAATGCTCTTCACCATCTCCTGCCAACTCTGATATTAAGCTGAATTACTTTTTCATTCGTCCATCTATATTGGAGAATCGTTATAACACACTTAAACAAATATCTAAAAAAACAAACTTAATTGCTCTATCTAGATTAATATTTTATAAGCAGGCTGGACTTCTTCCTCAGCCTCCGCATTTAGTGGGAACAAATTTGTATGATGAGAAAGAAATCCTTGAAATAATTCCAATACTAAAGATGAAGATAAAAGAAAAATTTGCTAAACAAGCCGGGAAAAATCTTCAAAATGCTTTTGATTTATTAAATAAAAAACAACAAGAAGCTATATCAAAATACATTCAATTTAGAGCAAATGGTGGAGTAATAGACTACAGTGGATTCCGTTCTACTCAGCAGATTGCGAACAAGGATGTAACCCTAGATTATATGAAACGTACTATTAGCTCTGCTTTTGTGCTTATTATTGCGGGTAGGTGCGGTATTGAAGAAGATTTTCATAAAAATCCTCTTCAAAAAAATCGAATACCAGAGGATTTTAACCCCGATGTTTTTGATATTTACAAAATATCCCAAGATGATTATTTTTTCTTATCTACAAAAAGGAAGGGAAATACACTTATCAGTTATTTAAATCATTTACGACCTTTTTATTTTTATTTATTAGATAAGTTAGAAGAAGATGCGGTAGATGATCCGGAGGATTTTAGAAACTTTTCCCGTATCAAAAGAAAAGTATTAAAGTTCCTACATCAATTCCCCAGAAAAGTAAGTGACTTAAACAAAGCAGATATAAATAAAAGAACCAAAACGTTCTTAACAAGAGAGCAAATGGTGCTAATCAAACAATACCTTTTGGAAGACATAAGGGCAAGAGATCCACTTAAAAATGCGACGATGTGGCAACTTGCATGTACAACAGGTGTTCGTCCAGAAGAGCTGCACAAGTTAAAAATTAATCATTTCCGTCTCAATGCTGAAGGCTATCTTGAAACAGATGAAAACAGTTGGGGTATTTTAATCTTACCGGCAGACATTTCTAAACAGGGAAACAGCCCTTCACACCCTGACTATCATACCCCTGTACCTCCGGAAATGGTTAGACAATTAAATCTTTATCTTTCATTTATCTATAGAAAACAAGGAAAGAGTAATCCAAAAGGAAAAGGTTTCCTATTTAGACCTGATTATGCATTACCGGAATATCAATACAGAAAGCCCATTGTCTTTGATTTCATAAACCGCTTACGTCCCCGGCTTGATTTTCTTGATGATATTAGAAAACACGACTTTATCTTTAAGGCATCAAGGCATTCGTTAAATAACACTATAATGCGTTCTTTTATAAAAGATGATGTACCCTTGAATGATTTAGCAAAAAGAACAGCTGCCGATCACCAATTGCGTCACAAGCCAACCAGATCTGTTGGAGAGGAATTTTATCTTTCGGAAATAACAAAAGAGCAATTCTATCAAGTACTCGATGCAACGATCAATTTTCCTTGGAATCTTGAAAAGTTAAAAGTATGGGAAGAAGAACGAGGATATAGATTAGGGGAAATGGTTCTTGAAGTAGAATCATATACAGATAACCTATATGATGAAAATCCAGAAAGAAAACAACTTCAGGAACAATTATTGAATATTGACAGTGAGTTAATACAAATACAACAGAAACCTAAAAATATGACCGAACCACAATGGATTTCTAAGCGTCAAAGTTTAATTGCTGCTAAGAAAAACATTATGACAACTTTGAAAGGAGCCTAAATTCACTATGCAGCACTTACACTCAGATGACGACAACTTTGATGAAATTCAACGATTTCCCGTCATCCACGCAATAGACGATGATGCCATTCTTAGCCCTATTAATATCGCTAAGCTTATAGGAGTCCACGAAGAAACAGTTAGGCGATGGTGCCGAAATGGATATTTGAAATGCCTTAGTCCATTTGGACGTTATAAAATTCGTGGATCAGATTTTAAATCATTTGCAAAACAATGGTACACCGATAAAAACAAAAAACACCGTTCCGGCCTTTAATGGCCCAATGGTGTTTTTTCATTTTCATAGTATTTAACAAGTTCTTTAATCTTCTTTATTAATAGATAAATTCTTTTTTCTTCTTCAGGATACTTGTTTGTTAAACGATCTAACATATTGAGGATAGACTGTTGCTCTTTTCTTGGGACATAAATTTCTCCGAATGTGTTATCCTTCGCAAAATTAATGAGTGTAACGAGATTGCCTCCTTTGCAACAGTTAGGACATTTCCATTCAGCTGTCCTACTACTCATTACAGCTTTCCCATGACAAGCAATACAAGCAAATTCAATTATTTTTAAATTTGAATGATAAATATAAGCTATCTTATTTGACTTAAAGAACGATAGATATACATACTCCTTACTCATTCAACATCTGTTCCCATCTTGGTTTGATTTTAGCTCTTCGCATGAAATCCTTAAAATCAGATCCCACGACAATATACTTATTACCAAAATTGTAGCTTGTTAATTTTCCAGTACGACACCATCTTCGTATACTTTCCACATGCATATTTACTAACTCTGCAATATCTTCTGCATGAAGAACTGTATCATCTTGCAATTCAAAAATCTTGTGAATTGGAATGGTTGATTGTTTTAAATCACTCATTTAATCTCCCCTACTTCTAATTGTTATTAAACATTTTAGACACAATAAACAACATTTATACGCTCTTTTACTCTTTTGGCTAGATACTCTTCAAATTTTACCATCCCAATTAAAGCCTCAAATCTATAAATAATTAACTCACTTATACAGGAAAATATTAAATTTACATTTTTTTATTTAAACCCCTTCGAATAGAAAAAATTGAACGCTATACTATTTCAGAATTAATCGATTGATTCAATATAATTTAACTTTTAAACTATTTCAACACTACAAAGGAGACCTAATCTGATGAATAAAAATATTGAAGAATACCCATTCATGCTTACTGCTGACCACGTTGCAGAAATTTTAAGGGTATCAAAACCTACAGCATATGAACTTATGAATTTAAAGTCATTCCCACTTATTAAGATTAACAAACGTAGTAAGCGAGTATTGAAGTCAGAGTTTTTTATTTGGCTTCAAGAACAACAACAAAACAAATAAAAAAGGATATGCAAGTGGTTATCGCATACAAAACCACTTGCTGTTTACAAATCAAATAAAAAATGTCAGGAGGATTTAAATTTCGAAGTTCTGAGGTTTCGTTGTCTATTGGACTTAGTTCATCACTTTGAATTACGCAATCAACATAACGGTTCCTAATAAACAACTCCTTTTCTGTTCATTATTAGCATAGAGAATATTATATTAATTTTATTGCTGGATAAATTCACTATAAACAAATCAAAATTTTTTTTAATATCTTAAAACCGTAAATTTCAGCGGTTATAATATTTCAGATTTACTGGTTAATTAAATTGATTACTTGATAACAAACTACATTTTTGGAGGAAATAGATTATGAGAGGTTCTGTAATTAAACGTGGTAAAACTTACACTATTATTTACGATAAGGGAATAAACCCTAAAACTGGTAATAGGAAACAAAAGACGAAAGGAGGATTTAAATATAGAAAAGATGCGGAAGCTGCACTTCGGAAAATTTTAAAAGAGTTAGACGACAACCCTAATATTCCAAGTGAAGAAAGCTTTTCTTCATTTACTTTGTATTGGTATGAAGATTACAAGACTCGTGTTAGTAAGACTACCGCAGATAGTAGGTGGCATACTATTAATAAACATTTAATTCGTGAAAATCCATTTGCTGATAAACCGATTTCAAAAATTCATCAGAAAGAAATTGATGATTTATTAAGAGTAAAAATAGAATCAGGGCTGAGTACAAGTACGGTCAATAAAGTTCGTCAATTACTAAATTTAGTTTTCCAACAAGCCCTTAATTGGGAGATGATTAACAAAAATCCAATGATAAAATCTCGAAAGGTTTCAGTGAAAACAAAAAAAATGCAAATCTGGACTTATGAAGAAATTCATAAATTTCTTACTGTATGTAAAACAAATCCATTATACCTTCTATATGTAATTGCTTTGTACACTGGAATGCGGAAAGGAGAAATTCTAGGGTTAAAGTGGAGGGATATTGACTATACTAGAAAAATTATCCGTGTACAGCGTTCACTAGCCAGAACTAATGAAAAAACGTATATATATACTGATTTAAAAAATACATCCTCATTCAGAGAAATTCCAATTCCTGATTTTGTACTAAAGGAATTACTAAATCATAAAAAACTTCAAGAAGAATGGAAGAAGCGTTTTGGAGAGCAATACCAAGATAATAATCTTGTTATTTGTGAGCAAGACGGATCACACTTTGGTCCAAGGAAAGTAGGAAGTGAGATGAAAACTATTAGCACTACCGCAAATGTGACCCAAATTCGTTTTCATGACCTTCGTCATACTCACGCCTCAATTTTAATTTCAGAGGGAGTGGATATTGTTAAAGTATCTGCTCGATTAGGTCATGCTAACCCTAGAACTACAACTCAAACATATGCCCATCTTGTTGCAAGTCGAGATTATGATGTAGCAGACATTTTTCATAACGTTTTGGAAGTAACACGTCCTGATGTTGATATTTAAGATAATGCTGAATCCCCAATTAACGGGGAATTTCAGCCCTTTACATATTTTATAACTAAATTATTTACCCTTATGAAATAAATAACACCGCGATTTAAAAATATATAGTTAATTTCCCTTAATCCGCCATTTTACAAAACCCATTTCTTCTAAACCCATAGAATAAAAAATAATGGAAATGGTAAAAATGTTAAAGACCACTTGCTTATTACTCTTCTATCACTTTACTAATGTAATAGGAGGTATTAGCAATCTATGAAAGGATCTGTTATTAAACGTGGGTTAACTTGGTCCTATATAGTTGATATTGGTAAGGATCCAGTGACCGGAAAACGCAAACAAAAATCTAAGGGAGGATTTAAAAAGAAAAAGGACGCAGAGGCTGCCCTCCTTCAAATTCTAAAGGAATTAGAAGAAGGTGAATTTATTGAACCGAGTAACCAAACTTTTTCATCCTATATCGATGAATGGTTTCAACATTATGTGAAACGAGTAAAAGAAACAACGGCCCTCAGCAGAAAATATACAGTGGATAGGCATTTACTTCGGGAAAATCCTTTTCGGAACAAACCTCTGTCTAAGATTACTACAAAAGATATCGATGTACTCTATAATCTTAAATTAGAGGAAGGATATAGTACCAATACGGTACGTAAGATTCATCAGATGCTTTACCAAGCATTAGAACAAGCGTTGAAATGGAACCTTATAAAGACTAATCCAGTCTCAAAGACAGATCCCCCATCCATTAAAACAAAAGACATCAAAATTTGGTCTTTTGATGAAATCCATGCATTCCTTGATGAGTCCAAAAAAAGTCGTCATTTTATCATGTTCCTTTTGGCCATTTATACAGGAATGCGAAAAGGAGAGATTCTTGGATTAATGTGGAGCGATATAGACTTTGAGAAAAAAGTAATTCGTGTCCAACGTTCTGTCGCACTGATTACCGGTTCAGGGTATGTGTTTATTAGTCCTAAAACAAAGAAGTCCATTCGTCAAGTCCAAATCTCTGATTTTCTAATTGAGGAGTTACTTGCTCATAAAAAATTTCAAGAAGAATGGAAAAAGCGCTCAGGTGAACAGTATCAAGATCTTGACCTTGTGATTTCTACCGAGACAGGAACGATTCAAGACCCAAGAAATATCTTACGTGAAATGGCAAAAATTTGTAAAGATGCAAATGTAACACCCATCCGTTTTCACGATATGAGGCATACCCATGCATCTATCCTCATTTCGGAGGGGGTTGACATTGTGAAGGTGGCTTCTCGTTTAGGACACACCAATC
>Ga0213826_1000262_pt1 | contig 37969 bp, 31 predicted proteins | sample MC6MC0899MG_FD_180668 | JGI IMG/M metagenome (GOLD analysis project Ga0213826, IMG submission 180668) | Enriched soil aggregate microbial communities from Iowa State University, Ames, United States - MC6-MC0899-MG | ecosystem: Environmental > Terrestrial > Soil > Unclassified | place: USA: Iowa...
CGGGCTCATAACCCGAAGGTCGCAGGTTCAAATCCTGTCCCCGCAATTTGGTCCGGTAGTTCAGTTGGTTAGAATGCCTGCCTGTCACGCAGGAGGTCGCGGGTTCGAGTCCCGTCCGGACCGCCATCTTTTACCTAGTAGGTTACCTACTATTGATATATAGATTTTGGCGGTTGTGGCGAAGTGGTTAACGCATCGGATTGTGGTTCCGACATTCGTGGGTTCGATTCCCATCAGCCGCCCCATTTCACTTTGTATCATTGGGCTATAGCCAAGCGGTAAGGCATCGCACTTTGACTGCGACATGCGTTGGTTCAAATCCAGCTAGCCCAGCCATCATATTTTTATAGTGCGGGTGTAGTTTAGTGGTAAAACCTCAGCCTTCCAAGCTGATGTTGTGAGTTCGATTCTCATCACCCGCTCCATTTTAAGGGCCTATAGCTCAGCTGGTTAGAGCGCACGCCTGATAAGCGTGAGGTCGATGGTTCGAGTCCATTTAGGCCCATCAAATAAATCTGCTTGGATCAATGGTTTTGCTTAATAGTATATAAATTGAATTTATTTAAAGAATTTACATTCGATTAGTATGTAATTTAGAATCAGGCACCTACATGTATAGTAGGTGCCTTTCATGATTTAATCGTAATCAAAATCAAAATCATAATCGAAACCATTGCCATTATTATTACCATACCAATGATATGGATAAAAGGGCCGTGGACCAGGATAGTAATATGGCTGGAAATAAGGGTAGAAATGGTAAGGATAGTGGTGGTAAAGCCGCTGATCACGATGTCTGCAGCCTGTATACCCATACATTTTCCCCGCATTTTGCTGCCATGGAACTTGGTATTCCAATGCTGATGCCTCCTAATTAATTTTTCAATCTTTCCTCTGCCCAACGAAATGATTTAATAGGGAAAGATTATATTATGTTATTCAGATATTCTTTATTGGAGCCTGTTCTATCGTAACTGGAAATTTATTGCTTAATTGGATGTTTACCAATGGATTAAAGCTTCAAGAAAACTGGAAAAATTCTTTTTGTGTCTTGTTGACTTTTAGTCGAAAAAGCACCTTTTTCTAGGATACTCAAAAAATATAATTGAAATATTTGGTCAAGTGGAGTATGCTACACTATGACAATTGCATATTACTACATATTGGTTTTTTTGCATACAATTGCAAAAAATTAAAAGGGAATCATGTGAGAATCATGAACGGTCCGGCCACTGTAATTGGGGAGTAACCTTCTATCTATGTCACTGAGTATTATTCTTGGGAAGGCAGAAGGAAGCACCGATCCAAAAGTCAGGAGACCTGCCAAAATGCATTTTGTGGAACCTTCTGGGAAAAGGTGAAGCTTAGTTTGTATACATATATTGGTGTTATCCGTGATCCATATATTCAATATTAACAAAGCCTTGATCTTCCAAATGGAGGATCAGGGCTTTTTTTGTATATAAATTTTAGGAGGTTTTAGTTTTGCGTCAATTTAAGTTAATTTCCACCTTTATTATCACCCTTTTATTAACATTTTCATTTTCTGTCCCTATTTTTGCCTCAGCACAAGTAACTGCAGCCGGGCAAAGCGAGTCAGGGGCAAGTAACCTAGCAGAGATTACTTCAGCTATTTCGAATGCGGTAGAGAACGTAAAACAATCTGGTGTTAGCAGTGAATGGGAAGCGATTGGCATCGCTCGTTCAGGTAATGATGTACCTTCTAGTTATTATGAGAATTCCTTTTTGGCCACACTAGATGCTCAAGTTATTAATGCAAGGCGTGTAAAAATTACCGATATTGAGAGGCTGGTAATAGCAGTTGCTGCAATTGGAAAAGATCCTACGGATTTGAACGGATCAAATCTAGTGGCGAAAATCTACAATAGCGTGGATTGGGCTGCTGGAAATGATTCCATGACCGCTCAAGGAATTAACGGACCGATCTTTGCCCTTATTGCCTTAGACAGCCAAGCATTCACTATTCCTGAGGATGCTAGGTGGACCAAAGAAAAATTACTAAACTATCTACTATCCCGCCAAAATGCAGACGGAAGCTGGTCATTATTTGGGACGAGCCCTAGCTACGATATTACGGCTATGGCGTTAACAGCGCTTGCTCCTTATAATGCTCAAGAGAATGTGAAGTTGACTATCGATCGGGCTGTTCAATTTTTATCAGCAAAGCAAGGAAAAGAGGGAGGATACAGTGATCCTTTCGTCGGGGGGATTTCCAGTGAAACAACATCCCAAGTCATCATTGGTTTATCTAGTAATGGAATAGACCCAACTTCATCCGCTTTTACCAAGGAGGGGAATAATTTAATCAGTCATTTATTAAGCTTCCAACATTCGGATGGCGGATTTAAGCATATTCTATCGCAAACAAAATCAGATAAAATGGCGACGGAACAAGCGTTGCAGGCTCTAGTAGCTTATAAGTTATTTTTGGAGGGAAAGGGAAGGCTTTATCAGTTTCCTAAAAAGGTTACGGAAAAGCCTACGATTACGGTTACTGGAATTGAAGATGGCCAAAAAGTTAATGATGATAGGTTATCCTTTACGGTGGCAGTTAAAGATGGTGAAGGGAAGCCAATCGGATATTCCGTTCATGTGAATAATCGAGTGCTCCCTGTGGTGGAAGAAGGAAGGTATACCATTCAATTAAATGAAGGGGCAAATACAATTAGCATTTCGGCAACAGATGAGTGGAATAACGAGACAACACAAAACTATCAAGTGACATATGAAATACTAGATAAGGATGATACCATTGTTCCACCATCTGGAAATGACTCGAACAGCGTCAACCCGGAAAATAATGAACAACCCAAAAATCCTGACCATAACAATCAAGGCAACAGCAGTGCAACTGAAGATATGAGTAATAGCAAACCTGACAAAAGTGAAATAGATAAAAATGCAGCTACTGGAAAAGCAAGATTAGCTGTCACAAAGGATCATTCATTGCCAAAAACAGCATCGCAGCACTGGAATTTGATTTTGCTGGGAGCAGTGTTAATGGTTCTCGGTGCAGCATTTTACGGATTAAGAAGTCCTAGGCTAAAAATGAACAAGTAATGGAGGGAGGGACGCCAGTTTAGGCGCATTCATGAAACATTCTACCAAACTATTACTATCGATTGTTTCAATATTTATCCTGACAATAGGAATCACAGGTCTGGTCTATGGGTTTGGGGAGAAAGACGGACGGCCAGCACCAACTCAGTCAAGATCATATACAGCGGAACAAACGAAATCAGATGATCATGCGGCTCAAACGGCAGAGATCAAGGACGAGAATGACAAGCCGACTACGCAAGAAAGTAACGAAACTGAGCATGTGGATGTGGCGAGCAGCAGTGAGAGCGACAGCAAGGAAGGAAATTCCTCGTCAAAAAATAGTACAGGGACATTGAAGCAAAAACCTATTGAGAAAAAGAATACGGCCCAACCTTTGAAACAAGAAGAAACCAATCAGCAAACAACAAATGACACCACTGCCAACAATGAACAAAAGAAGGACAATACTGAGAAACCTAATGAAACCAATGAGAAACCGACACCTGCTTTATCAAAGGTTTCTTATTCCATCCTAGCAGATAAAGAGACTGGCACGATTTTACCGTCTACCGCAGTGGAGATTAAAGAAGGAGACACGGTGATGGACGTGTTAATTAGGACTACTAGAGATAAAGGGATTCCGATGTCTTTTCGCGGGGGGACTGGGGCAACCGCATATGTTGAAGGGATTAATAACTTATTCGAATTTGATAAAGGCCAAGGCAGCGGATGGATGTACAGGGTAAATGGAATCTTTCCAAATAAAAGTGCTGGTGTCGTGCCGCTGTTAAATGGAGATCGAATTGAATGGCTCTATACCCTTGATCTCGGTAAGGATTTGGGCGCTGAGCTGCAGCCATTCAGATAATATTGCATGATGTACAGAGAAGAATTGCCACCGTTGTGCGAGCGACGGTGGCCAAACTTTTCCAAGGAGGGGTATTTAGCATGAATTCGACTGTACATGATCAACACCCATTAATTAACCTGTTGTATTACGGATGTGTAGGTATAAGTGTCATGGTTTTCTTACATCCTATTTTTCTGACGACAGCAATCATCTTACTCGTTCTGACTAATCTCCTTCATGGGAACAAGGAAAAGGTAAAAAAGTTATCCCCTGCTTTTATCTTCATGGGATTCATTGTCATTGTGTTAAATCCCTTGTTTGTCCACCGAGGAGTACATATCTTATTTTATTTTCGCAATAATCCAATTACCCTTGAGGCCATTATTTATGGAGTTGTGATGGCCCTCATGCTCGTGTGTATTTTAGTGCTATTTTTATCGTTTAATGCCGTGATTAATGGCAGAAAATTTATGTTTTTATTCTCAAAGATTTGGCCGCAATTAGGTTTGCTCTTGATGCTGACTATCCGATTTGTGCCGCTCTTACTTCGCCGATGGCGGGAAATCTATGAGGTACAAAGGGTGCGAAACTATTCGATGTCACAAGGTTCGGTGAAATCGCGAGCGAAAATTGGCATGCTTTATATGCAGAAGCTTCTGACATGGTCGTTAGAGGAAGCTTTACAATCAGCAGAATCAATGAAAGCACGGGGCTACGGTCTAGCTAAAAATAGAACATCCTACCAAGTCTTTATGATGTCCGCAAAGGATTGGGGAAAAGTGATCAGTCTATTAGTGTTAACAGGGATTGGTATTGTCGGGGCAAAACAGGAGCATGGCGTATTAACGATTTACCCTGAACTGGGTAGAGTCATGCTTACTTATGCGGACTGGCTCTATTATGGAATCTTTGTCATCCTTGTTAGTTTGCCGCTAATTCTTGAAGGAGGGGAGCAGCTAAGATGGCGTTTATCGAAATAGACAATGTAAGTTTTCAGTATTCTGATGCTAGCAATCGAGCAATCAATCAGTTTTCACTCACGATTGAAGAAGGAGAATTCATCGTATTAGCAGGTCCTTCCGGGTGTGGGAAGACAACCTTACTGAAGCTATTAAAAAAAGAACTAACACCAGTGGGGATACTGTCGGGAAGAATCAGATACAATGACAGACCGCTGGAGTGGCTGGAGGAAGCAACTTCATCACAGGAGATTGGGTATGTTTTTCAAAATCCTGAGAATCAAATCGTGATGGAGGATGTGTTAAGTGAATTGGTTTTTGGAATGGAAAATATGCGGGTTAAACCAGAAGAAATGAGACAGCGTGTCGCGGAAATGGTCCATTTTTTTGGATTAGCACACCTTTTACATTGCGAAACCCATTCATTGTCTGGTGGACAAAAACAATTGCTCAACCTGGCAAGTGTCTTGCTATTAAAACCGAAGCTACTATTGTTAGATGAGCCAACCTCACAATTGGATCCGGTACAAGCGAAGGAATTTCTACAGTTTTTAAAACGCTTGAATGAGGAATTTGGCCTCACAATTGTGTTAGTTGAGCACCGTTTGGAGGAGTTATATTCTCTTGCCGATCGCATGGTGTTTCTTGATGAAGGGAGCACTCAATACACCGGTAATCCTAAATGGGTTATTCAACAAATTTGGAAGAAACGAGACGACCGATTTTTAGCATATCTCCCTTCTATATCACAGTTGTTTTTTTATGTTCAATCAAAGGAAGTACATTTCAGTGAAGTCCCGATTACGGTTAAGGAATCACATAAATGGTTAAATCAACTGCCAGAAATTGATGTTATCAGACATGTTTCTCCCGTGGCAAATAGCAAAAAGGAAATCATTTTAAGATGCAAGCAAATTCACTATAAATACAGGAAGGAAGGTCCTTATGTGTTAAAAAATCTTTCATTAGAAGTTAATGAAGGAGACTTTTTAGCAGTTGTGGGCGGCAATGGTTCAGGGAAAAGTACACTTCTAAAGTGCTGTGCCAATATCATTAAGCCGTTAAAGGGAACGGTGTTCCTGAAAAATAATAAAATAAAAACCTATAAAAATGAGACTTTAGAACGGGAAATGGGGTATCTACCACAAAATCCATTGCTCTGCTTTATGGCCGAGACACTTGAAGAAGAGCTCATGAATCTAGCACAACGATTAAATATAAACGATCCGAGGGTACGGATTGAGGCATTAACGAAACAATTAGGCGTTCATTCCATCCTCCAAAAGCATATCCATGACTGCAGTGGCGGGGAACAGCAAAAGGCGGCCTTAGCGACGATATTATTTACCAACCCTCGGCTCTTGCTTGTGGATGAACCAACTAAAGGGATGGATCCGGTTTCGAAACAGCAGTTTGCCGGTCTGTTAAAGGAGTTGCACGAAATGGGAAAGACAATCATGATGGTGACCCATGATATTGAGTTTGCGGCGAATTACGCAACCCGGTGTGTCATGATATTTGATGGGATGATCACAGTGGATGGCAGCGTTGGACAGGTGCTGAAAGGCAATTATTTTTACACAACAGCTGTTAACCGAGTGACGAGGGGTTCCAAAGTGGCTGAGGTATTGACGTTGGAGGAGGCATGTACATCATGGAGAATTCCCGTTCCATTCTAATAACTTCAGCACTTATGGTTCTTGGGCTTTTATTTATCTCTGTTTTAATATTTGACGACAAACCGTATATGATTGTCTGTACTGCAATCATGGCACTAACAACAATTCCGTTGTTTGCCCGCTTCGAATTGAAAAAAATCCAAAGTAAAGAAATTGTCTTATTAGCGGTACTAGCGGCGATAGCTGCAATCAGCCGGGTACCCTTTGCACCGCTGCCAAGTGTCCAGCCAACTACATTTGTGATTATCGTCAGTGCTTTGGTGCTTGGGCCAGAAGCGGGGTTTATCATTGGTGCAACGGCCGCCATCGTTTCAAATATCTTTCTTGGACAAGGTCCATGGACTCCGTGGCAAATGTATGCATGGGGAATGGCTGGAATGGCGGCGGGGATGCTTCGTGAGACACGCTTTATGAATAATAAATTTGGACTATCAATCTATGGCTTTGTTGTTGGCTTTCTATTTGGCTGGTTCATGAATCTTTGGTTTATATTGGGGTTCCTGGGGGACTTCACCTGGTCGACCTTCCTTGCAGCCTACATCGCCAGCTTTTATTTCGATTTAGCCCACGCTCTATCCAATGTCTTCTTTTTAGCACTGTTTAGCGCAAGTTGGATCCGCATCCTAACCCGCTTCAAACGGAAGTACGCCATTCTAACATAAAGACGTTTAGAATATCATTAAGGGTGTCAGGCACCACTTATGGACACTTGTCCATCGTGGGTGGACAGTTTGGGGGGGTGCGTGATTACTTTGATAGTCTGGTTTCACATTTTTGCATATTACTTTATGAAATCTGCCAAGAATATTAGATAGAGAAACCTAGGAGTGGAAATTTTGCTGTTTCTCGTTTAAAACAGTATAGAGGACTAGATTTTTTAGAGTTAATAGAAAGAAGGGATCATTCGTGGCATACCGAATTAAAGAAAAGATGATTTCAGAAATAGAAATTAAAGAAAGAGTAAGGAAACTAGCGGAAGAAATTGAAAAAGATTTTAGCGATGAACCAATCTTCCTCATCGTTGTTCTTAAAGGATCCTTTGTCTTTGCAGCAGACTTGATTCGCGAGATGAAGGGGGATATTAAAGTTGATTTCATTTCGGTTTCCAGTTACAGCGACCAGACTGAAACAACTGGAAAGGTAAAGCTTTTGAAGGATTTGGATACGGATATAACGAATAAGAATGTTGTGGTCGTTGAGGATATTATCGACAGTGGATTAACTTTGCATTTTTTACGGGATCACTTGAACATGCATAAACCAAGACAAATTAAAATTTGCACACTCCTGGACAAGCCGGAAAGAAGAAGAGTGGAGTTGCCAGTGGATTATGTCGGGTTTACCATCCCAGATGAATTCATTGTGGGTTACGGGATTGACTACGCACAAATGTATCGAAATTTACCTTACATCGCAACAGTTGAAGAGTGTTAGAACAAACAAGGTTGATCATGATGAAAAAAGTAACGCCATTCTTAATGTTCCAATCAGTTTGGTGTATCATGGCAGCTCACGCTTCCACACTAATCAAACGGTTGATTGAATTTGCGAACAGTGCCAGGCACTGTTCGCTTTTTATCCATTTATATCGATACTAAGTCCTTCTCCAATAATCCAACTTGAATGAGACCATTGAGAATCCCATCATTAGAAGAAGAGGTTGTAATGACATCCGCCACAGCCTTTGCTTCTGGAACCGCATTACCCATAGCAACCCCAGTTCCAACCAGCATCAGCATCTCTAAGTCATTTAAACCATCGCCAAATGCAAAGCTGTTCTCCTTATTAATATCCAAGACCTCTAGCATTTTCAGGATACCCACTGCCTTTGAAGCACCTTTAGGAAGGATATCATAGGCATTATCATGCCATTTAACAAAACTGAAGTCAGGGAACTGATCAAAATAGGTTTGTGCATCTTTGTGCTCACAGTAAAGATGTCCTTGGTATATGGACAAATGTTTATAATACTCCTGATCCACTTCAGGATAGGGCATCATCAATGAGTCAAAACCAGACTCGATAAACGGATGATTTCTTTGGCTGACCTTGTAATCAATGTGGCTGCAATAGGCCAAGGCATCCCCGTTGCTAGCAGTTATAGTCGAAAGGGTATGCAACAATTCAGGATTAATCGGATTTGCGTAAACTTCTTTTCCTTTAAATACCACATATTGTCCATTCATCGCAACATATGAATCAATATTTAGCTCCTTTTGAATCCAATAAAACATTTTCGGTACACGGCCAGTTGCAATAACGGTATGAATCCCTTGCTCTTGAAGTAACCGAACAGCTTTTTTCGTAGAAGCTGGAATTTTCTTTTCATCATTTAATAAAGTTCCATCAATATCAAAAAACACAATTGGTTTTTTCATTTTCCTGCACCTCCGTAAAATACAACACCGTCGTTACGCTTGGTGGCACCAATCACGCCGACGTGGTGTTGTATCGTCTTACAGAAATAGCATATTTTATGAAACGCGTTTCAGGTCAAGTGATTTGATGAAAGTTTTTTAAACAGTGTCCCGTTCAATTAATGTAACCGGAATTTCTTGATAGGAAACTTCGTTATCAACTATTCCTTGCAAAAATAATTTCCTTCCCATTTCCACTAACGGAATTTCAATGGTGGTGATGTTCATCATTTTGGCGATGGGCTGATTATTAAAACCAATAAGGGCAAGGTCGCCCGGTACCGAAATGTTTTGCTGCTGTGCACAGGTGACAATCCCAGCTGCTACTTCGTCACTAGTGATCAGCAGAGCGGTGGGCGGGTCAGCCATTTGTTTGATTCGCTCAATAATTTGTTCTCCATCCTCAAAGTACAAGTATTGCTCAAATATATAGGCAGGTTCATATGGCAACTGATAATCTTTAACAAAATCCATAAAAGCCATTCCTCTATATTTGCTATTTGAGCCTGTCTTTCGGCCAATACTATAGCCGATTTTTCGATGGCCTTTTTGATATAGATAGTCTAACGCAAAAATAAATGTTTTGTAGTGGTCGACATAAGTGGAGGATACATTTTTACCTCTTGTATCTTCACATAAAACAATTTGACCATAGGGTGTAAATTCTTCAATTGTAGACCAGCCGCAGATTCTGGAACAAATAATTAACGAATCAATCTGCTTTTGCTTAAGCATCTGTAAGGCTTCCAACTCTTTGGCCTCTTCGTAGTTGCTCTGGAATAACACCAGCTTATAGTTGTTTTCTAATGCTTCTATCGCCATTCCTTTCATTAACAGAGCAAAATAAGGATGGTCAATAAAGGGCACAACCACGCCGACTAGAAATGTTTTACCCATACTTAAATGAATGGCATTGATATTAGGCTGATAATTACTTTCCTTAATGGCTGCTAAAACTGCATTCCTTTTTTCCTCACTCACATACGGATGGTTATTTAGCACCCGCGAAACGGTTGAAACTGAAACACCGGCCATCTTAGCTAACTCTCTAATGTTTGTCATATAATCACCATTTTTTCAATGTTGGTTAAATAGATTATAGTACAAAATGAAAGGAATCCATACAGTTTATAGCAAGATCGCTTCATACGCCGGAATAAATTGGTGCCTGACACCATTTGTGGACACTGTCCATCCTAGGAGGACAGTGTCGCACAATGTAGCTTCGATAGGAAGTTATTTTAAATCTTCAATTGAGTCAATGTCCATATAGGCTGGAACGACTAGGCCGAGCTTTGTGCCTTTTAGGTTTTCTCCTAAGTCTTCAGATTTACCTTTATACTTTTTGTAGTAGTCCTCATGTGTGGATGGTAACCAAGCGGCAACGATGGCATCCAAGCTTCCGTCCGCCACTCCAGTCCACATCGGGCCAGCTTCTACTTGGAGAAGTTTCACTTTATAGCCCAAGTCCGTTAATACCTTTCCGACAACATTGGTACTGGCAATTTCACTGTCCCAGGCAACGTAGCCGAGAGTAATTTTGTCACCGGAGACTTTGTCCGTACCAGTTGTCCATTCGGCCACTTTATCAGCATTTTCCTCCACCCATTTAGCGGCAGCAACTTCTGGTTTTTCTCCTGCTTGAATAGCACTCATGACAGCGGCCATATCGTCAGGGGTCCAGTTAAATTGATCAAGAACTTTATGAGCATCCGGGAGATCTTCTTTCAATCCGTTTCTGGCAATTGTGTTAATTGTTTCTTCTTGTCCGTAAACCCCTTTAGGATCTTCTAAGTATTTTAAATCAAATTTAGCGAACATCCAGTGTGGTGTCCAACCAGTGATAATGATTGGTTCTTTCTTTTCATAGGCTTTCTTCAACGCCGCTGTCATGGCAGCGCCAGAACCTTCGACAACTTTCCAGTTATCTAGGCCATATTCGTCAACAACCTTGGCAGTGGCCTTCATAAGACCAGCACCGGGGTCAATCCCGATAATTTTATAGTCAACGCTGTCGCCAACAGATGCTGAACCTTTTTTACCTTTGCCTTCATTACTGCTTGTTTCGTCAGAGCCACAGGCAGCAAGTCCAATGATCATCAAGGCTGCTAGTATCATAAACATCCACTTCTTCATCATTAAGTAGTTCCCCCTTGTTTTTTGTTTTTTCCTATATTCTGGGTTACCCGGTCTAGAATAATCGCAATCACGACAATGGCAAGCCCGGCTTCAAAGCCCTTCCCGATTTGGATTTGGGTAACAGCACGGTACACATCGGCACCTAGTCCGGGAGCACCGACCATTGATGCGATGACAACCATGGAGAGTGCAAGCATGATACTTTGGTTTACTCCTGCCATAATCGTCGGCATTGCAAGCGGCAGCTGCACTTTGAGTAATTTTTGACTAGTGGTTGAACCAAAGGCTTCTGTTGCTTCAATAATATCTGCCGGTACTTGTTGTATACCGAGAATCGTTAACCGGATTGTCGGCGGCATCGCAAAAATAACAGAAGCGACAACGCCCGGAACGACTCCAATATTAAAGAAGAAAATGGCCGGAATAAGGTAGACAAAAGCAGGCATCGTCTGCATGAAGTCCAATACCGGAGTCACAATTTGTTTAACTGCTTGCTTTTGGGAGGCCCAAATCCCCAGGGGTATTCCTAAAACAATTGAAATAATAACGGCTGTTAACACCAGTGCCAATGTCTCAAGCATTGGATCCCAGTAGCCGAGGTTGGCAATCAGGAATAAACCGATGAATGTGAAGAGTGCAATTCCTTTATTGGAAACTTTCCAGGCAAGCAATGTTAACAGAATCATAAATAAATAGGAAGGAATATAGCCAAATCCTGAAACCATTCCATCGACAATGGATTGGAGAACAGTCGTGATTCCATCAAACGCGAACTCTAGATTCACTGTTAACCAGTTAACAAAAACGTCGACCCAATCGGCTATCGGAATTTTTGGGAACCATTGTTCCATGTAATCTTCACCTCCTTATTAACCATATCGGCTGCTACTTCAGCCTTTGCTTGTTCCTGAGTATTAATGGCATGATGGCTGCCGGCTAGTGCTCCAATTACGGCTCCTCTTACAAGAATTCCATTTAATCGCCTATTTTCATCTACTACCGCGACAGGAATGGAGGCGGTGGATACCTTTTCAAATAAATCGGCCAGAAGCGTACTTGGTGAGACGGTTGAAACTCCGGCCTGCAAAATGGTCATTAATCCTTGGTTCCGATCCATCGCCTCTTTGGCGTCGGCAGCTGTGATCGCACCGAGTAATGTTTTCTTCCGATCAACGACATACATACTTGAAATCCCTAAATCCCTCATCATTTGCAGAGCAACCCGAGGGCCCTTTTCGACAGAGACGGCCTCTGCCCGTTTCATCACATGACCTGCCGTTAATACTTTGGATAAGTCAACATCTTCTACGAATCTCTCAACATAGTCGTTTAATGGGTTCATGAGGATCTCTTCAGGAGTTCCAATTTGGACAATGGAGCCATCTTTCATCAGTGCAATGCGATCGCCAATTCGAAGGGCTTCATCTAAATCATGAGTAATAAACACGATCGTTTTTTTCATCGCAGACTGAAGTTCAAGGAGTTCATCCTGCATGTCTTTTCGGATTAAGGGGTCTAGCGCACTAAAAGCCTCATCCATAAGTAGGATATCAGCATCATTGGCTAAAGCTCTCGCTAATCCAACTCTTTGCTGCATACCGCCGCTTAATTGTTTAGGATATTGATTTTCGTATCCTTCAAGTCCTACCAGCTTTAGTGCATCCATGGCTTTGGCAGCACGTGTTTCTTTTGAAACACCTTGTACTTCTAAGCCATACTCCGTATTTTCTAATACGGTTCGATGGGGAAGGAGTGCAAATTTTTGAAACACCATACTAATCTTTTTACGACGAACGTCTCTTAGCTGATCTTTGTTCATTTTTACGATATCGATGCCATCAATGAATACTTGACCAGCAGACGGTTCAATCAGACGGTTAAGCATCCGAACTAATGTGGATTTTCCGCTGCCGGAAAGCCCCATAATAACAAAGATTTCTCCTGCTTCTACATCAAAGGTAGCTTGATTGACACCAACAGTTACCCCCGTTTTCTTTAATATGTTTTGTTTGGATTCGCCTTCTTGTAAGAGCTGAATGGCTTTTTTTGATTTTCCAAAGACCTTTGTGACGTTTTGAACGCTGATCTTTTTAGAATTATTCATGTATTCACCTCGATTACAGTTATTTAAACAGTAGGACCTTTTAATTGTATTTCTTTTTGGATAAATAAGGCAAAGTTGGTAATTGGCCATATTCAGCCGTAAAGTACGTACAGAAAAAACTGTACATACTGAATCGTGAATATTCTTATAATTACTCGTGAATGCTCCCTTATCCCCCTTATGTGAATCCTTTACTTTTAAAAAAATCATGATATCTTTATTAAGTACATGTAGATAAAATGGATGTGAAATCACTATGAATGGTGAAGAAAGATTAGAGCATGCCCGTGAGCGGGTGATTGAGGCCATTTCTCAAAATATGAATTTATACGGAGTTACCGAATCGATTGGACGATTATACGGGGCTTTATATTTTCAAGAGGGGCCTTTGACATTAGATGAAATGAAAGAGGAACTCGGAATGAGTAAAACAAGTATGAGTACTTCGGTTCGGAGTCTGCTTGAATTGAAAATGGTAGGGAAGGTTTGGAAAAAGGGAGTCAGGAAGGATCTGTACCAAGCGGAGCCTGATTGGTATCAAACCTTTATCGACTTTTTTTCAATTAAATGGAGAGCAGGTATTTCCATAAATGTTACAGCCATGGAGAAATCTCTCGCTGAATTTCAATCCTTGTTAGAGGACCAAAGTGTGGATTCTCAGGTAAAAAGGGAAGCACAGATAGATATCGAAAAACTAAACGATGCACTCGAATATTATGATTGGCTTAACCGCTTAGTTGACAGTTTCGAATCGAGAGAAATCTTTCAATTTATTCCTAAAAGGAAATCATAAGGGGTATCACAGTTACATTCTGAATTAAATTACAAGATAAAAAGGTGCCTGACACCACATGCGAGAATTGCATGGGTGTCAGGCACTTTTTTTTCAAGGCGCTTCCGCTTTTCTTATTAGATAAGCATATAAGTTGCTACTTTGAGAATTGTCCAGCTCCAGCGCCTAGGGGCTCGGGGTCATAAGCCAATCAGTCAAGAAGGTTAAAGAGCAACCTTCTCGCCTGCTCGTCTTATGCCTGTCGCCCCTGATCAAGGCGCTTCCGCTTTTCTATTTAATTGCAATGCTGACTTTTAGCCGCTTTCCTTTGATTGTGGCATTTTCCAAGGCTTGTAGGACTAGTGAGCCCTTTCCATTTAGAATATCCACATAGGATAAATGGTTTTGAATCGTAATAATGCCGATATCTTCAACTGTTATTCCCGGAATTTTCGCGATGGTCCCAACGAAATCGACCGCACGAATCTTCTTCTTTTTGCCGCCGCTGAAATGGAGTTTCATAATATCTTGGTTGATGCGGGCCGTTTTATTATTCCTAACCACTCGGCGGCCGCTGATTTTTTCTTCGAAAGCAGCCTTTCCTCCAGCAACTTCCTGTGGTTTTGGTGCCTCCATTGAAGGAATCTCAAAGCCAATATATCTTTCAATCGCTTTAACGAATTTTCCTTCATAAGGTGTGGCAAACGTAATGGCCTTTCCTTTATTTCCAGCTCGTCCGGTTCTGCCTGTGCGGTGGACATAGCTTTCTTTTTCCATAGGTACGTCATAGTGAATCACAAGTGTCACGTTATCAATGTCGATCCCTCGTGCAGCAACATCGGTGGCTACTAGGTATCGGAAATTCCCCATTTTGAACCCGTCCATCACGGCAAACCGATCTTGTTGGTCTAACCCTCCATGAAGTCTTTCACATGAATAGTTGGATGCTTCCAATTCAGCGTATACAGTTTCAACGTGTTCTTTCGTCTTACAAAAAATTAGACAGCTGTCAGGGTTTTCAACGATAGTAACATCTTTAAGCACGGAAAGTTTCTCTTCATCTTTTACATCGATTAATCGATGGTCAATTGTATCCGTAATAATGCCAGTTGCTTCGATCTCAATATGAAAGGGCCCTTTCATATACTTATGGCAGAGCGTTTCAACATCCTTCGGCAATGTAGCGGAAAAGACCATTGTGACTCTGTTGGATGGAAGTTCTTTTATTATTGCTTCCACTTCATCGATAAAACCCATATTCAGCATTTCATCCGCTTCGTCGATAATAAGATAATGAATCTGGCCTAAATCTAGCGTTCCTCTATCGATATGGTCGATGACACGCCCTGGTGTCCCCACGACAACATGGGTTTTTTGCTTCAATTCTTCCTTTTGCTTCGAAAAAGGTTCTTTCCCATAAACGGCCATTGCTTTAATTCGTTTAAACCTGCCAATATTCGTCATATCATCGCGAACTTGAACCGCAAGCTCCCTAGTAGGAGTGAGAATTAAGGCTTGTGGCTTTTTTTCTTCCCATTCTATCATTTCGCATATAGGGATCCCAAAGGCTGCTGTCTTGCCGCTCCCAGTTTGGGATTTTACGATAAGATCGTGCTTTTCCAATGCTGAAGGAATCACTTCCCGTTGAACCTCTGTAGGTGCTTCGTATTTTAACACCGCAAGCGCTCTTGTTATTTCATTGCTTAAAGGGTATTCTCTAAAACTTCTTTCACTCATGTAGGAACCTCATTTTTTTATATTATTCGACTCATCTATAGGATTTCTCTGAAAGAAACATCATATGCAAAAGCGGAATGGATTCATTATACAGGAAAAGCCGAACAAATCGGCTCTTAATTAAAACCTTATCGCACAAATATTAATTTAATCTACCGTTTCAAAGACAATTTGTTTTTCCTTATCAACTTCTAATGCTGATACAATATAGGCAAACCCATTCATTAAAAAATACATAACATTGGATTGTATCCGTTCACTTTCCCCTAAATAAGTATTTATAATAATGATGACAGAATACAAAATGACAAAAAATAATGCGATTTTATTAAAAATGGCCATTTAAGAACAACCCCTTTGTATAGGATGCTTATTGTAATCATATTTACTTAAAGCCGGTCTTATGCAAATTGTCCGGAAATCTTCATTCATTCCAAATCCAATAGTTAAGAAAGGAACCTTACCATGTCATTATCCTTTGATCATTTAGTCTTTTATTCTAATAAGCCGGAAGAGGCTGTTCCTCTTTTAAAACAGAGAGGGATTCACGCTGTCAAAGGCGGTCGTCATGAATCTTGGGGCACCTACAACTCACTAACTTACTTTGGTTTAAGCTATATTGAGTTTTTAGGAATTGAACATTTGCCCGTGGCGGAGAAACAGGAAGAGAACCGTCTGATTACTCACATCGTGGAGAGGCTGGCAAGGGAGAAGCAGGAAGGTCCTGCTAGAATCGCCATTCGCACAGATCATATTGAACAGTTGGCCGTAAAGCTTGAAGAAGCAGGGTTCACAGTGTTTGGCCCGCTTCCAGGTGAACGAACGCGTGCCGATGGACAAGTATTGAAATGGTCGTTGCTATTCCCTGAAGCTGCAGACAACGAGCTGAAACTGCCATTTTTTATTCAATGGGAAAAATCGGATGGGGAAAGACGTTTAGAATTAGCGGGGCAGGGCTTAAATGGGTCACATCCGGTCGGAAATCCACAATTTGAGAGTGTCGGTTTTGTTGTTCATAATTTAGAGAAAAATTTAGCGACATGGGGAAGAATGTTTGATCTTAATCAGGGTGAAGAATTTGTAGATTCAGCCATCAATGCCCGTTGCCGGGAATTAGAATTGGCTGGAACGAAGCTGTTGTTTTGTACCCCACTTGGAGCAGGGATTGCTGCAAAGGTGTTAAAAGAAAAAGGGGAAACTCCTTTCTTAGTAAACCTGACCGGGACGGGCCAAAGTGAGCTTTTTGAAATGTTGAATGGATTTTGGAGATTTCAATAAGGCGTAAGAAAAAGGCGAGCAGTGCCAGTCACTGTTCGCCTTTTGCCTGGTTTCCTTAATAATCGGTTACAGTGAGATCTCTGTCCAAAAAGGTTTCAATTAATTCGCTAATTTGGTACGCCACCTGCGGGGAATCGTAGTTTTCAAAGGCATGTTCGCAGCTGTTTTTATAGCCCATGATCTCATCGTAATGGGATAGATGCCGCTCAATTACTTCATCATTATCTTGGCGGTCATGCTGCCTCTGAATTACCGTATCACGGTTGGCATAAATAAAAATCCGGACTACTCCATCACCGTACATCGTTTTTAACTTTTCAGTACCTTCAGGATTTAACGTTAAATAGACGTAATCATGGTTTTGAAAGGCTTCCACGATATCTTGTTCACGAATGCCATAATGGATGCCATCGATTTCGACACTTTCAAGAAATTCCTGTTGTGCTTGCATCTGTTTGAAGGTTTCTTCCGTAACAAAGTGGTAGTCTTCGCCATTTTTTTCATAATGCCGGGGAGAACGGGTAGTGTAAGAGAGAACGGTTTCCATATCAAACGCGGTCGCGACCATTTTGGCAACCGTTTTTCTACCGGATCCATCAGGACCTGTGTAAACGAAGATTTTTTCTTTTCCTTTGATTCGATACATAGAAGAGCCTCCTTTTATTTTTAAAAATCCCCCTTTATCTGCGGAGACTTTTTCTGGAAGTGAAATGGGTTACTATCATTATAGCAAAACGATATCATAATTATCTATGGATAAAAAGAAACAGTCCCTGTGTTGGGACACTGAGGGACTGTTTTCATCATATTAATTGCCAGAGCCATAGCTAATTAAATTTGTAAAAATGCGGTAACCGCCTGGAACTTGACCTTGGATTTGACGATAGAATACAAGGTTTGTATAAAGGTAGGTCCCTTGACCGTATTTCGCCATTAGAATCCCGCCGTCGAATGGATCTTCGCCCGGGTCTGCCATGCTGACAAATGTTTCGTAATGGTTATCCCACTTCATTGGGTAGTACAATCCTCTCTCTTGTATCCAATGATCCCAATCACTGTCAGTGATTTTATTCGGATAGTTGAAAAGAGGGGAGTTAGGTTGTAATACCGTCACTTTCGCATTTTCGTCTGTTACTCTCCACTTGATGGACACATCTCCAATCGTTAGTGGATAGGGAGCAGTCGTTTGGGCGTTCCAGCCGTCACCTGGCTTATGATATTGAACAACTAAGTGTCCGCCATTATAAACATATTGTTTAAGACGTTCGTTATTTGCAATTAAATCTGCCCGTGACAGGTATGCACGTATCCCAATAACAATGCTATCGAATTTACTTAAATCGGTTGTTTTCAAATCGGACTCTGTTAGTTTTGTTACATTTAGCCCAGCGTTATTTAGGTAATCTGCAACCTTATCAAATCCGCTTTCAACATAGCCAATTTTCATGTTATCGTTCTTCAAAAGTTCAAAGGCCACACCGTTAACTTGTGCCGGATACTCATAATAGAAGGTTCCAATATGGTCATAGTTGATGGTTTGAACAGTCGAATTAAAGGTTTTGCCATTAACCGCTGCTTCAGCAACAATTTCAAAGTCACCTGCTTTAATGTCTTTTGGCGGTGTTAGTGTAAAGTCGATAGCTTTTTCTTCTAAATGGCTGTTAAAAGCAACATCTGCTTTACTTGGGGAGACCTTCCATCCTTCTGGAACTTTTAAGGTTACTGACGATTGGGCAGCACCGTCACGATAATTTTTAACCTTAACGGTAACAGGGATTTTCTCTTGCACATCAGCTGTATTCACGACAATATCTTCTGGAGATAAGGTAAGACCAACATCCGGAAGAACCGCGATTGTACCGTTCAAATCTTTGATTTGGCTTGTCTTTGTACCTGTGGATTCATAGGTGATCTTAGCTTGAATGGCCGGCGTTTTGTAGGCATGGTAATACTCGGCATCTTCAGGAACCACTACCTGAAAGGAAATTTGTCTGGATTCTCCTGGAGCCAAGTTACTGGTGTTATTCTTGGAGGTGATGTTCCAGCCATCTGGAACGATTAAATCAGCGCTGACGTTGTGTAATTTTTCTTTTCCGTTATTCTTTAATGTGACCGTTACATTTGTTGTTTGTCCTTTAGTCAGTACATTGAATTCCGAGGAGGCGCTGACATCCAACTGGGAAGCTGTGAAACTTGCCGTTTGCAATTGCTCTTCTTTTACGGAAAGCTTATGAAGCAAATCATTTTTAAACTCTAATGAAAGCTTGGCTTGTTTCGTTTTGTTGAGTAAAGTGCGCACTTCTTTTAAGGCGCTCTGTGATTGCTCAAATACTTGCTCCTTTCTAGGATAGGAAGAAACGATGGAATCTAATTTGCTTTGGAGTTTCGTAAAGTGCACTTTTAAATCATTTTCAGTCTTTGGAAGTTGTTGTGACCACTCTCTAAAATTATAAGGAACACCGGCGAAAAGATTGGCATTGTCCCCAACAACACTAAAGAGTAATTCTAGATTAACCTGTCTTGGTGCGACAGGAATGTTATTTCCCATTCCCTGGCTTTTATGCATAAAACGGGACTGTTCACCTAACTGAGGATAAGACATCTGATAAATTGGATCAATCATACCAATTTCGATTGATGTTTCTGTCTGCTCCTTGGTTTCAGCAGGTAAATACAGTTTCTTAACCTGCCAAACCGATAAGCCCTCTTTTAATTGCTCAGGGTAAATAGCAGGATTTGCCGCATCTTTAAAGGCACGTTCAGAAAGAATTTCTATCGCACGATGGTGTCCATGCTGAGAAGGAACGTTTCTAAATGATGGCATGATAATATCAGGCTGGTACGTCCGAATAAAGCGGATTAGACGCTCGTATGTTAAATCTTCTCCCCATTGTGCTAATGTATCTTCAGGGCTTTTGGAAAAACCAAAATCATAGATCGCATCCGATGTTGTTTCACTTAAATGATAAGCTTTGACACCTGTAATCTTAGCGGCTTCAATCATTTCCCTTGAGCGGATAATGCCTAAACCATTTCCTAATTCATCGCCAATTTCATTCTGGCCGCCCTCACCACGATTAGCGATTAAACTTGACGTTTTGACACCAAGCCCCCTGGATAAATAGGCTAGGAAATCACTTCTCTCATCATCAGGATGTGCTCCGGTATTAAGAAAAGTAACCGTCGTTTCGAGAGGTTTTACAGCATTCCAAAGATCTACATCCGGTTCCTGTGCTTTAGCAGCACTCCCGCTAAATGGCAGTAACGAAACTACCAAGAGAGTAGAAAGTAATCCAAGAAAAAATTTTTTCACCTTTGTAACCCCTTTCATTTTTTTGAGTATAAATCCTAACCTAGCACCCTCCCTTTGCATTAGCTGTTAATATGTTAGTTAAACTACTTAACTAACTGTAGGAAAATCCCACACTTAATAATTAACACCTTGGAAGAGAAAAGTAAACACTTGTCATATTCAGAAAATTAAAACAGTTATTTCGTCCTATTGGTAATGGGAATATAGTTAAATCGGACTATATAGTAAATATTATTATAATTATCAAATTTTTTTTAAAAAAATATTGAAAACGGTTTCCTTTTGCGTTATATTTTAGTTAATTATTAAAACTAACTAACTAGACAAAATGATTAAGGCCGTGATGCAATGGGTACCAATGAGAACAAAATGCAAAGCAAGTCTCAAAACAAAAAAAGAATATTACAGTGTATTTTGGAACATGCACCTATCTCAAGAGCAGAAATTGCTGGGAAAATGAAAATTAGTAAACCAACAGTCTCGTTTTTAGTTGATGAACTCATCCAGGATAAGTGGGTAATGGAGAAAGGAATTGGGGAATCCACCTCACAGGGAGGGAGAAGACCGATTCATCTATATTTTAATGAAAAAGCAGCCTATATAATTGGCGCTGATATTGGCGGTACAAAGGTAAAAATAGTTATTAGTGACTTAAATGGAAATATGGTTGCTTCAAGCAGTTTTCAAACAGAAAACTATTTAAATACGGGACTATTAAAAAAAATGGTAAAAGAAATCGATGTGATGGTTCAAAAGAATGACATTGAACAGCAAAAGATTTTAGGAATGGGGGCAGGAGTACCGGGGATTACGGATACAGCGTATGGCATTGTAACAGAAGCGCCCAGCTTAAATTGGGTACGCTATCCTTTCATCAAAGAAGCTGAACGATATTTATCCTTTCCGATTTACGTGGATAATGATGTCAATGTAGCCGCACTTGGGGAACAATGGCTTGGAAATGCTAAACATAAGGAGAATGTTTTGTTCATCGCCATTGGTACCGGGATTGGAAGCGGTATCATTATTCATAATCAGCTATATCGAGGATCCACCAGTGCCGCAGGTGAAATGGGGTATATGGTAACGGATAAAAACGATATGAAAAATGAATTCAAGCCGATTTTTCACCGTTACGGTTATTTAGAGAGTGTGGCTGGAGGGAAAGCAATCGGCGACAAACTCACAAAATTAGTACAGCAGAGTCCAGACCACTCCTTATACGAGCAAGCTAAATCACATGGGCTAACAGGTGAAATGGCGTTTTCTCTTGCGGAAAAAGGAGACGTGATCGCCCTTAAAGTTGTCGATGAGGCGATTGAGCATATAGCCTATGGAATTATTAATGCAGCTAGTTTATTAAATCCTGAGGTTATTATTTTGGGAGGTGGTGTGTTAAAGTCATCTGAATTCATCTTACCTAAACTCCGTGAAATTGTGGATCACTATCTTCCTAGCTCAGTAGAATTGAAAATTTCACATTTAGGGGAGAATGCAGGTGTTTTGGGAGCCGTTTCATTATTTTTACGGGAGTATGATAGTATTATTAACTTTTCTTAAAGAGGGGGATTTTTTGTGAAAAATAAGAAAAAGGTATCGATTATTACCGCATTAACATTATCTGCATCACTATTGCTTGCTGCTTGCGGCGGTGACACTGAGAAAACTTCTAACACACCTTCAAAGAAACCGGCCGGCAAGAAAGATGAAGCAAAACTAGAAGAGAAAATTGTCGTTTATTCACCACACGGAAAAGACATCCTATCTAAATTCGAACAGCAATTTGAAGCAAAATACAATGTAGATGTTGAATGGCTCGATATGGGTTCACAAGAGGTGCTTGACCGGATTCGCTCTGAAAAAAATAATCCGCAGGCGGATGTATGGTGGGGGGCACCTTCAGTAAACTTTGATCAGGCAAAGGACGAGGGGCTGCTTACACCATATAAGCCATCCTATGCAGGCAGTCTAGACGACAGCTTCCACGATCCTGACTGGAATTGGTCAGGAACAAGCCAAACACCTGAAGTTATCATGTATAACAGCAAAGAGGTGAAAAAGGAAGATGCCCCTAAGGATTGGGATGAATTATTGGATGCGAAATGGAAGGATAAAATCATTATCCGTTACCCGCTGGCATCTGGAACGATGAGAACTATTTTCTCATCAATGATTTACCGTGATTTCAAAGATTCAAATGATCCGGCAAAAGGATATGATTGGTTGAAAAAGCTGGATGCCAATACAAAGGAATATTCCGCTAACCCTGAAATGATGTACAACAAAGTAGCTAAAGGGGAAGGGACTATTTCTGTCTGGGCGATGCCTGATGTCGTTATGCTGAAGGAAAACAAGAACTATCCATTTGAATTCATTGTTCCAAAAAGCGGAACACCTGTCTTAACCGAGGGAATCGCTGTTGTCAAGAATGCGCCTCATCCAAAGGCTGCAGAAGCATTCTATGAATTTGTAAATACGCCTGAAGCCGCTAAATTATTGGCCGAAGAATTTTACCGCATTCCGACTAGAACTGACGTAAAAGACCTTCCAAAGTGGATTACCGATACGGAAATTAAAAAGATGGATATCGACTGGAAAGTCTTCCAAAAAGAAAGCGATGGCTGGATGAAATATTGGGATGAAAACATCAAGAGTGGTGCAAAAGAAATTAAACAATAGGAAGTGTTAGGGAATGGCGTCAATAAAGATAGATCAAGTCCAAAAAGCGTTTGGAAAAGTAATCGCAGTCGATCATTTAGACCTTGAAATAAAGGATGGGGAATTCTTTACCTTTCTTGGACCGAGCGGTTGTGGAAAAACCACCACACTGAGGATGATTGCTGGCTTTTATTACCCGACAAAAGGGATTATTCGTTTTGGCGATAAAGATATGACGCGCGTACCTCCTGAAAAGAGAAATACGGGCATGGTTTTTCAAAACTATGCCCTTTTTCCTCATATGACGGTTTTTGAAAATGTAGCTTTTGGTTTAAGAGTAAGAAAAATCTCTAGTAATGAACTGAAAACTCGGGTACAAGGCGTATTGCGTAAAGTAAGACTCGAGAAATATTCAGAACGTCAAGTGAGTCAGTTAAGTGGAGGACAGCAGCAGCGTGTCGCCTTGGCAAGGGCATTGGTCATTGAGCCTGAAATTCTTCTCCTCGATGAGCCGCTGAGCAATTTGGATGCAAAGCTCCGGGATGAGATGCGCAGCGAAATTTTAAGACTGCAAAAGGAATATAACATTACTACCATTTATGTCACCCACGACCAGGCTGAAGCGCTATCCATGAGTGACCGAATTGCTGTTTTTAACTTTGGTGTATGCCACCAAGTGGGGACACCTTCCGAAATTTATAATCAGCCAGCGAATGATTTTGTTGCTAGTTTTATCGGTGAAATTAATCTTTTCCCTGTTAAAGTTAATCGGGTTGATCAAGACAATGTTTTTGTTTCTGCCCAAATTGGCTCTCAGTCGAAAGAATTGGCAGTACATAATCATCCATTTAATGTTAATTCCGACACAAAAGGTAATCTTTCCTTATCTATTCGACCAGAGGCTATTAAAATTTTTGAACAACAGACAGAAGGAACTAATATACTTAAAGGAAAAATTGATGAGGTTGAATTTTTTGGCTCTGTTATCAATATTAGCGTGAATGTAGACGGACTGCATCTCCAAGTAAATCTATTAAACAACAGGTCTAATACTCTGCAGTCTGGGTCGGATGTGTGGGTACAATTACCGGAAGACCAAATCCGTGTGATACCAGTCGTAAGTGGTGACGCCTCATGATAAAAAATCGTGATACTAGGTTTACAATACTGCTGCTGATCCCGGTTCTGTTAGTATTAGTTGCTTATGTCCTGTATCCTTCATTAAGGACTTTTTTCGAAAGTTTACAAACAGAAGGCGGCACATCTTTAGCTAACTATCAGGATTTTTTTAGCCAGGAATCAAAAACCAATCTCGAAGCCCTGTGGAATTCTGTTTATATTTCAATTTTAAGTGTGCTTGTTAGTGCATTGATTGGCATTCCTCTTGCGTTTATTTTTAATCGTTATGATTTTCCCGGCAGAGGATTTTTCTCCTCAGCCGCCATCATGCCAATCGTTCTTCCATCATTGGTGGGGGTCATGGCATTTATGTTTTTATATGGGGAAACGGGCTTAATCCCTAATGCAATAAAGGATTTATTTGGACTAGAAAAGGTACCCTTTAAAATTGGCGGGGTTTCGGGGATCTTAATTGTCCATGCCTATACGATGTATGTGTATTTCTATATGACCGTATCGTCAGCGATTAACAAGATCGACCCGAGTCTAGAGGAAGCAGCCTACAATTTGGGCGCTAGTAGATTCAAAGTTTTTTGGAAGGTCACATTTCCTTTATTGACCCCAGCGATTGTTGCTGCATCTCTGCTCGTTTTTATGATATCCATGGCATCTTTTAGTGCTCCTTTTTTATTAGCAGGAGGGTATCGTGTATTGAGTCTGCAAATTTATTTTTCAAAAATAAATGGGGATATGGAGGTTGCCGCCACTCAATCTGTCATCCTGTCCATTGTTTCGATTGCCTTTTTATTATTTATGCGTTGGTATCAAAACAGGAAGGATTACAGAATGGCCACAAAAGGGATTGGTGCTCATCGCAGTGAGGTGAAAAATCCCGTAATGAAATGGATCATGGTGTTGATCGGCATTGTTGGCGTTATCATCTTATTGCTGCCGCACTTTACAATCCTTCTCCTTTCGTTAGTACCAGACGGGACGTGGACATGGCAAACTTATCCGTCCGTGTTTAACTTCGAAAACTATCGATTATTGTTACAGGATCCCAATATCTTTAAACCTTTAAAGAATAGTTTAATTTTGGCATTCATCGCGACAGCTGGAAACTTAGTGTTTGGGGTTTTAACATCCTACCTTCTTGTAAAACGGAAATTTATTGGAAAAAATTTCGTCGATATATTAGTAATGATTCCATGGGCATTACCTGCGACCGTTATCGGGATGAATCTGATCTTTGCTTTTAATGAGCCAAATATTTTTTCATTTGGAAACATTCTTGTCGGTACATTTTGGATCTTGCCGCTTGCCTATTTTGTGCGCCACATTCCATTAGTAGTGCGCTCAACCAATGCGGTTCTGGAACAACTGGACGATTCCATAGAGGAAGCATCGAGAAATCTTGGAGCCCGCTGGTTTTATACCTTTAGGAGAGTCATCCTGCCAATTATTATGCCTGGTGTCTTATCGGGAACATTACTGGCATTCGTAGAGTCTGTCGGTGAATTTCCAACATCTGTATTGTTGTACACGATATCCAATCGACCGATATCGATTGAAATCATGAACCAGCTTAGAATGTTTAATATGGGTCAGGCAGCCGCATACGGAATGATTCAAATTGCTTTAATTGCTGTTGTTCTGTTTATTTCAAATAAGTTTTTCGGTGTAAAAGCCGAACAATCATTGTCTTAAAATGAAACTTCAATTAATGGTGGGTTCTTTCCATCCACCACTGATTGTTAGTTGAATCAAATCGGAGATGAAAAGATGAGTAAGCTAGAGGAATTTATCAAAAATGAAGGATCTGCCTTTCCAGGAAAAACTTATGTGGAAGAACTGTTAAAGCCGGTTTTTAATGATCAGCGCGATTTCTTATTCCATGTCATGTTTGATATTCATCGTGCCCATGTGATCATGCTTGAAGAACAAAACATCATTAAAACCGATGAAGCAAGAGAGATGTTAAAGGGCATTAATAAAGTAGCGATGACAGATATCAGCCAAATATCCTATCAGCCGCAGTTCGAAGATTTGTTCTTCATGATGGAAGCCAAAATCGGCGAAGAAATCGGTTCGGAGTTAGCTGGAAAAATTCATATTGGCCGCAGCAGGAACGACATGGGTGTGGCGATGTATCGATTGGTGTTAAGGGAGCATTTTTTGGAGTTGCTGCAAAGTGCTTATCGGTTAAGCGATGCCTTACTGGAGCAGGCGGAACAGCATACGGAAACCTATATAACCGGCTATACCCATACCCAGCCTGCCCAGCCTACTACCCTTGGACATTATTTATTGGCGATTTATGATGTATTACAACGGGATATTAAACGTTTGTGGTCAGCCTATGAAATAGTCAATCAATCATCACTTGGGGCGGCTGCGTTGACCACAACTGGTTTTCCAATTTGCCGCACACGGACCTGTGAGCTTTTAGGCTTTGATAAAATCATTGAAAACTCCTATGACTCGATTGGCGGGGCCGATTATTTGCTGGAAACGTCATCTGCCTTGATGACCTGTATGGTGAACACAGGAAGATGGATTCAAGATTTCTTGCAGCATGTGACAAGAGAATTTGGTTCCTTCTATGTGGCTGACCCATATGTACAGGTCAGTAGTATTATGCCGCAGAAGCGAAATCCTGTATCGATTGAACATTCACGCTCGATTGCGAGCAGTGCTTATGGTGATGCGCTGGCAGCCATGAATATGATTCATAATACGCCTTTTGGCGATATTGTCGATACAGAGGATGACCTGCAGCCCCATTTATATCGAGCATTTACGAATGCCAATCGGGTAATGAAATTAATGCATGCAGTGATTAAAACCCTTAAGGTAAACGACGAGCACACGAAGAAAATGGCAAATAAATCAAGTGTTACGATTACCGAATTAGCAGACACATTGGCGCGGGACTATGATATTTCTTTTAGAAAAGCACATTCGGTTGCAAGCTATATTTCGAAAAAAACAATTAGTGCTCGGAAGGAATTATATGAGTGGAAGATTGACGAAATCAACGATATGATTAGCGGGTTTGTTGGCGTGGCATTGACAGAGCAGGAATGGAAAAAAATCATTTCGCCGGAATACTTCGTGGAAATTAGGAGTATCCAAGGCGGACCTAGTCCAAAAGAAGTCGTGAGAATGATCGGGGAAAGAAAGCAAAAGCTAGAGATCCATATGGAGGATTATGAAGGACTTGTTGAGAAATTAATGAATCAACGGACCAAATTAGTAGAGTATTCTATTTGATTTTTCTATATAGGTTCTAACAGAAATAGAAGGATGGGCATTAACGGGTTCTACTTGGATGTTTGTATGGGTTTTGAGCCTCAACGTCGAAGTAGAGCCCTTCTACTTGGATGTTCTCGTCGATTTTGATCCTTAACGTAGAATTAGAAACATATTTTTGAGCACTTACGACATTCGTTGGATAATATTTGGAAATTCTGGGGAACCAGACTACTTACAACATATTTTTGAGCACTTACGACATATTTTCAGTCACTTACTACATATTTTTCGAAACTTACGACATTTGTTGGATATTATTTGGAAATTCTGGCGAACCCAGACTACTTACAACATATTTTTGAGCACTTACGACACATTTCCAGCCACTTACTACATATTTTACAAAACTTACGACATTTGTTGGATATTATTTGGAAATTCCGGCAAACCCAGACTACTTACAACATATTTTTGAGCACTTACGACATATTTTCAGTCACTTACGACATATTTTTCGAAACTTACGACACATTTCCAGCAACTTACTACATATTTTACAAAACTTACGACATTTATTGGATATAATTTGGAAAATCCCGTGAACTCCTGACACTTATACATATACTTGTACACTTGTGTAACATAAAGAATCTATTAGATGCCCGAACTGAACAAAAAAGCGAGAAAAAAATATCAAAGGCGAACAGTGCCAGTCACTGTTCGCCAAAATTTCCTATACTCCGATTGTATTCAATGATTGGCGGAGACCTTCTAACGCAAATCCACTTAAATATCGATAAGCAAATAATGCGATGATTGGTGAGAAGTCAATGGGCCCAAGAGGAGGAATAAATTTCCTGAAGAAACTTAAATAAGGTTCAACTAGCTTATAAACCCATTCGCCTACTTTTGATGATTGAAAATTAGGAAACCAGGAGCCAAAAATGGCTATTAAGATGAGCCAATAATAAATGTCAAATGCATATTGTCCAATTTGTAATATGGTAAAGCCCAATTAAATCACCCGTTTATTTTCATTTTTTAATATAAAGCAAAACAAAGTAAAGCTATATAACATATACGGATATGTCCCAAAAAGGTTTCAATATAATCATGATAAGTATGTGAAAAAGAACACACAGAACGGTTATATGATTACACGCTTAGTGTCAGGCACCTTAACGGCTACTTTATTTGATTTTCCTTTTTTAATATATCCTTTACAACATCCTCAATGGTTACATTCCCCAGTGACTTCTCCATTGCAAGCTGCGCTTCAGAAAAGAGCGGGCTAATGGTATCTTGAATATTTTTTCCGACAAGACAAGCGGGATTTGGATTTTCGTGTACGCCAAAAAGTTCTTTTTCTGGAACCACGTTAACAGCCTTATAGACATCAAGCAGAGTAATCTCCGATAAGTCCCTCGCTAGTTCTGCTCCAGCAATCCCTGGTCTGACGTTTACCAATCCGGCATTTTTAAGCATGCCTGTAATCTTTCTTATCACAACTGGATTTGTATTTACACTTTTCGCAATATAATCTGAGGAACTCACGCCACCCTTGTTAATCTCCAATAGCGAAAGTATATGAATTCCTACAGCGAAACGGCTACTGATGGACAATGAATTCACCTTCCTTTCACTTGAAATATCTCTATTATTATAAACGATTGATGATAAATATGTACAAGCATGTATAGCTTCCAATAAAAATTGTTAAATTAATGTTGGTTGAAAATTATTCAACATGTTTGTTGACAAATATCCTTGTTGTAACTTATATTATTACATGTAATCAATTAAGTTACAAATAAAAAAATTACTATAAATGGAGGAGTTCAACATGAAAGTAGCAATTATTGGCGCAAGTGGGAAAGCTGGAAGCTTTATTCTTAAGGAGGCTGTTGATAGAGGTCATGAAGTAACAGCGATTGTTCGTAACGCTGCCAAACTTCAAAATCAACAAATTAAAGTATTGGAAAAAGATGTGTTTGACTTAAAAGCAGAAGATGTGAAGGCATTCGATGTGGTCGTAAATGCCTTTGGTGCAGCCCCTGGCCAAGAGCATCTTCATGTGGATGCAGGCAGAGTATTAATCGAGGCAATGAAAGAAGCACCTCAAACTAGATTAATTGTTGTCGGTGGGGCAGGCAGCCTGTTTGCAGATGAAGCCAAAACAATTCGTGTCATGGATACTCCTGATTTTCCAAAAGAATATTATCCAACTGCATTAAATCAAGGTAAAAATCTAGAGGATCTACAAAAAGCGACTAATATTCAATGGACGTTTATCAGCCCAGCTGCATTCTTTAATCCTGAAGGTAAAAGAACTGGTGCGTATCAAAAAGGGAAAGATCAAATTATGGTCAATGCCCAAGGTCAAAGCTATGTAAGCTATGCAGATTTTGCCATCGCAGTCGTTGATGAAATCGAAAATCCGCAGCACCTAAATGAGCGATTTACGCTAGTTTCTGAAGCCGAATAATAGACAAAAAAGATCCAGTTCTTCAACTGGATCTTTTTCAATATTATACTTCAACCGGCTCCACTTTCACGATCCAATTAAAGGGATCCACTTGTTTTCCGAGCTGTATTCCAGTCAATTCATCATAGATACGCTGTGACAGCTGGCCGATTTTATTATCGTTAATGGTAATTGCACGATCAACCCAATTTAATTCGCCAACGGGAGAAATAACGGCAGCAGTCCCTGCGCCGAAGACTTCTTCCAATTCGCCGCGCTCATGTGCAGCAAAAACCTCTTCTATTGAAATTCGGGCTTCACGGACTGGGATTTTCCAATATGTTAATAGTTCAATAACCGAATCACGTGTAACACCTGGTAAAATGCTGCCATTCAGTTTTGGCGTTATCACTTCGCCATTGATCTTGAAGAAAATATTCATACTGCCGACTTCTTCGACATACTTATTCTCTTTCGCATCCAGCCAAAGAATTTGAGCATAGCCATTTGCCTCGGCCTTTTCCTGCGCCTTCATGCTCGCAGCATAATTGCCGGCGGTCTTAACATGACCAACTCCACCAATAACTGCCCGGACGTATTGCTCTTCAACATTTATTTTAACAGGGCTTAATTGGTTTCCATAATAGGCGCCTGACGGTGAGAGGATAACCAAAAGCTTATATTGGCTGGCAGGACGGACACCAAGATAGGGTTCTGTTGAGAAAATAAATGGACGAATGTAAAGGGATGTCCCTTCACCTTCTGGAATCCAATCCTTTTCCGTTAAAATTAATTGTTTAATCGCACCTAATAAAAAATCCTCATCAATTTGGGGGATACACAGCCTGTCGCATGAATCATTCAATCGCTTCATATTTTTTTCTGGACGGAAGAGCTGAATTGTACCATCGGCCCCCTTGTATGCCTTTAATCCTTCAAAAATGGCTTGTCCATAATGAAAAACCATCGCTGACGGTTCGAGTGTTAATGGTGCATAAGGAATAATCCGGGGATCATGCCAGCCGATTTCGCCATGATAATCCATCGCAAACATATAATCACTGTAATACTTCCCAAAACCAAGTGAAGCTGGATCGGGTTTTTCCTTTAATTCATCCCTTTGAATAAAAGCAATCTCTTGTTGCATGATTACACCTCATCTCCAATTTCTAGTTTATTTTTTAGAGTACGCTTTATTTAATCAAAACTCAAGTTAAATGCACGGAATTATTTAAATATTCATTTCCTTTATATTAAAAAACCGTTTCTTCATCAAAAAAGGAACGGTTTTACATTTATATCCATTTAATGTGCATGTACACTCGTTTCTTCCATCCAATAGGCTTCCCTGATATTAATCTGTTTACGAATTTTGCGGAGGACATCGATGGTGATTTCTCCTTCTTCGTACAGATTTTGAATTTCATCCCGTTCTGCTTGAAAAGCTTTAGCTCGCAGCTCTCTTTGCAATTCGGTGTATTGATGGGAATCCGCACCTTTTTTCGCAAGCTTAAATTTCATCATCATTTCATTATATTCCCCGATAATGATCAAATAGATATGTTCATTTTCAGGATTCATATGTTCCTTTAAATACTGAATGGCGGCTTTGGCCATGTTGACTTTTAGGTGAATGAGCTTTTTCGACTTTTCAAGGCGATTTTTAAGCCGTTCTTCATTTTTCGGCACAAAAAGCCGTAAAAGCTTGTATACACCTCTTTTAATTAATGACCATATAAACAATCTTCTATAGTGCATCCGGTTTGTAACGGCGAGCCTCATTCGTTGGATATGTTCTTCAGTTAAATACGTAATTTCTCGGTCAATCTTTCCAGCATTTTTCAACTTTTCAACGTAGTGGGCTTCAGCATCAAGAGCTTTCATCCGAATTTCCGTTTCCACTAACTTTAGCTTCTGGGAGTTTTCATCATTAACATTGTTTAGTCGATTTCGGATTTGATTATATTCCGCGATGACCGACACGGCGGATTCACGGTTGTCATCATTCATCAATTCTCGAATTGAATGAATGGCAGCATCAACTGTCCGAAGCATGGCCGACCTCACCATTTTCTCTCTCAGATCTTCCGTATTTCCTTTTTCCGTCCTTGCAAGAATTGGTAAGAAAATGCTCGCTACAATTAGCGTGACCAATATAACCCCAGCTGCGATAAAGATAATTAACGCGCGGTCTGGAAATGGGCTTCCATCCGCAAGAACATATGGAATGGTAAAGGCACCGGCTAGTGTGACAGCCCCTCTTACACCAGAGATAGTAATGATGGCAATGGCTTTTTTAGAAGGCATTTGGAGATTCTTTTTAAGCAGCCTTCCCCACTGCCACGCTGCAGAAATCCATAGGAAGCGAAGAAGTAATAGTGCAGCCGTGATGATAACAATATATTTGCTTACTTCCCAATTATTAAACAGCGGATTTTTAAAAATTTCATTTGTGACACTTGGAACTTGCAAGCCTAACAGTACAAATACTAAACCATTTAAAATATAGATCAGTACCGTCCATGTACTTTGTGAAACCACTTGCAGCTGCATCGCAGGCGATCGATCTCGATCATGGTATATCGTATGGACAATACCGGCAGCGACGACTGATAAAATGCCAGAGAGATGAAAATGCTCAATAATGTAAAAGATTACGAAGGGTGTGAGGAGCTGAATGAGCATGTGAATCGTTACGTCCTCCATGCCCAGCCGTCGAATAAAAATTTTTAATCGAATAATTAGAAAGGCAAGAATGGCACCACCCGCCAAACCACCAATGGCTATGACTAAAAAGCTCCAGCTTGCCTCTGCTAATGAAAAAACGCCAGTGACGGTTGCAGCTACGGCAAATTTAAACGCAACTAAGCCAGAGGCATCGTTCATCAACCCTTCCCCTTCAAGTAGATGCATAATCGTTTTCGGGATCTTCACCCTGCTTGAAATGGCACCCACGGCTACGACATCTGTTGGAGAAAGAATGGCTGCCAATGCAAATGCTGCAGGCAATGGGATTGACGGAATAAGCCAATTGATTAAGTATCCGATGGCGAATACGGTAACAAACACAAGTCCAAGTGCAAGCAATAAAATCGGTTTTCGCAATTTCCATAATGCTTGTCTTGAAACATTTTTTCCATCATGAAAAAGTAAGGGGGCAATAAACAGAACGAAGAACAATTCCGGCTCCATCGGGATATGAATGCCTAGTGGGAGCGAAGCAAGCAAAACTCCGAGGGCAATTTGAATAAGCGGCACCGGTATGTACGGTAAAAAATGATTGATGAAGCTAGACAACCCGATGATGACGAGAAGTAATAGTATAAGCAGAAAAAATTCCATGGCGTGTCTCCTCTCACATGTATATTGTGCAACAAACGAATTTTTCTACACTTTTTATAGTGTAATTTTACTTTTTAATAATTTCAAATGCTGGGGCCTTTGTTGAAGGGATTTTTCAAAAAGAAAAAGAATACATATGGAGTATTTTTTTTTAAAAGAAGGGGTGGAGGGTTTGACTATAGATATTCAAACATTATTTGTAATTGATCAAAAAGATGGTTTGGGGTTGGAGTTCAGTAAGTTAGTGTCAATGATGAATTATGCGAGAGAGACGACAATCGATGCAGTAAAGGATTTAACAGTCGAGGAATCAGACTTTCTTTATGATGAGGACGCCAATTCAATCGGCATGCTGTTAGCTCATATGGCTGTTGTTGAGAGGGCTTATCAAATTGGAACCTTTGAAAATCGGGATTTTACAGATGATGAACTTAACCGTTTAAAGCCTGGCCTGGAGTTAGGCAGTCTTGGTCGGGAACAGTTTAGAGGGAATACGATTGAGTTTTACCTCCAGGAGTTATCGGAAGTTAGGAGCACCACAATCGAGAAATTTAAAACACTTCCGGACGAATGGTTATTTGAACAAACCCCGTTCTGGTGGGATCGCCCCACAAATAATTATTTCAAATGGTTTCATGTGTTCGAGGATGAACTAAGCCACAGAGGCCAAATCCGAATCATCAAAAAAATGATGAGTAAGGAGAAAAAAAGAAGGAATGAGTAACGAAAGAAGGTGTGTACACAAAGTTTGATCCTTTGAACCAATCTTAAACTTAACAAGTTAAAAAAGGTGTTAGGTCACTAATTGGTGCCTGACACCCTTTTTACTGCTGCTACCTTTGTTAACTCTATGAAGGTATATAAAGTAACTAAAGGGAGCTGGCTTTTAGGATGACATGACTTGCCCGCCGTTGACATGAAGTGTTTGTCCGGTTACGAAACGGGAATCATCGGAGGCTAGATATACAAAAGTTGGGGCTAGTTCAAAGGGTTGGCCTTGACGCTTCATCGGATTGTTTGCCAGTGAAACTTGATCAGCAGAGAAGCTTGCCGGGATAAGTGGTGTCCATATTCGACCAGGAGCAATAGCATTTACTCTGATGCCCTTGTCGACTAGATTATTAGCCAATGCACGTGTAAACCCAACGTTTGCTGCTTTTGTCGCTGTGTAATCAATTAATTGATCATTTCCATAAAATGCAACAACAGAAGCGGTGTTAATGATAGAACTGCCTGCTTTTAAGTATGGAAGGGCGGCACGGGTTGTGTAAAAATGAGAGTAGATGTTTACTTTAAATGTATCATCGAACTGCTCATCGGTAATATCTAGCAAGCTTAATTGCTGAAACTGAATACCGACATGGTTACAAAGCACATCAAGCTGCCCGAATGTCTGGATCGTTTTTTCGACGATATCGATACACTGCTGCTTTTTCCTTAGGTCACCGGGTAATAATAAACAGCGTTGTCCGAGTTCTTCAATCCTTGCCTTGGTTCTGTTTGCATCCTCATGTTCATCCAAATAGGCAATCGCAACATTGGCACCTTCTTTAGCAAAGGCGATAGCAGCTGCTGCCCCCATCCCACTGTCTCCACCAGTAATTAACGTAACCTTACCAGATAATTTTCCGCTTCCTTTATAATTCGGATTCTCAATGATTGGCCTTGGAACCATCAATTTTTCCACACCTGGCTGGCGAAGCTGGCGTTGTTCGGGAACAGTAATCGGTACATCTTCATAACGAGTTATTTTTCCATAATGGGGATACATCGGATAAGTTTGATTCGCCGGCTTCTTATGATGATCGTGTGACATGGAATTCCTCCTAGAAAAAACATTTCCTGTACTTTATGTCACATGGGCTAATGGGGTGCATGTTGTGATGAAAAACTATAGTTGGGACGGGCTCATTGCGGCTGGTGGCGGCATAATGTGAAGGATAAAAAGAAATGTTCCAAGGAGGGGTACTGCTGTGCAATACTATCAATTCAATCGAGAAGTAATGCTATTGTTAGTGGATCAATCGGATGAAAAGGAAGAAGTATTATACAATGCTAATCCATATTCTTTTAAAATGCCCAAAATAGGGCCGAGGCCACCCTACTACATTCATCCAAGATATGAGCAGTATTATCCTGTTATCTAGAATGGAGCCCTTGTTTTGAAAGAGATAAATTGAAAAAAAAGATGCCTTTGAATCAATACTTTTTGATGATGAGGCATCTTTTTTATTGGTGAATGAATGGATGGAAAAACCAAACAATTATTTAATTATCCAAAATGATTTGGAGAAACTATATTCATTAAGTATTCTTGCTGCCCTTGATAATTATTTTGTAGAAAAAGCACATCTCAAAACAGAGTATGGTTGAAACGGATACATATGAAGGAGGATTTTAACCGGTGCATGATGTGGATTTGCATTATATATTTGAACTCGGTCTTATTTTAGTGATGATTGCCGCCGGTATCACCGCTGTTGCCAAAAGGTTTAAAAAGCCTTATCCAATTGCGCTTGTCATTGTGGGAACAATCATCGGACTTGTCAATATTCCGGTGCTAGAGCCATTAAAACAATTGATTACCCAAGGAGAGGTTTTTAACTTTGTAATTATCACATTATTTTTACCTTCCCTATTAGGAGAAGCCGCGTTAAAACTTCCCTTCTCCCACCTTAAAGAAAATAAAGGGCCCATTCTTGCTTTAGCCTTTGGTGGAACACTACTATCATTTGTCATCATCGGCTTTCTAGCCATCTGGCTTTTAGATTTTTCAATCCCGGCAGCGTTTGTATTTGCTGCCTTAATGAGTGCGACTGATCCTGTGAGTGTGTTATCAATTTTTAAAAGCGTCGGCGTCAACAAAAGGCTGGCCACTGTGATCGAGGGAGAGAGCTTATTTAATGATGGATTAGCAGTTGTCTTTTTTAAAATAGCCGCCTTTTATTTACTCAAATATATGGAGTTGGGGATTGGAGGGGCAGGTCTTGGTTTATGGGAATTTGTAAAGGTAATCTCCCTCGGTCTTATCATTGGCGGAGCGCTTGGGTATGGATTTTCCCATTTAACGAAATACTTTGATGATTATCCGTTAGAAATTATTTTTAGTATGGTTCTCTTTTACGGTTCCTTTTTGCTGGCGGAAAGTGTCCATGCATCAGGAGTCATTGCCGTGGTGGTTGCCGCACTAATTTTGGGGAATTATGGAGCGAAAATTGGGATGAGTCCAACAACTAAGTTAAATATTAATAACTTCTGGGATGTTGCGGCGTTATTGGCAAACTCGCTCGTTTTTCTAATGGTGGGGTTAGAAATAACGCGAATCAGGCTGACGGATAAATGGGGCCTGATTATTTTAGCAATCGTGATAGTTTTAATTGCCAGAAGTGTTGCAGTGTATATAAGCTTATTGTTTATGAAAAATTTCCCGAACTCGTGGAAGCATGTCATTAATTGGGGAGGCCTAAAGGGGTCATTATCGATTGCGCTTGTCCTTAGCCTGCCAAGAGACTTTGCAGGACGTGAGGATATTTTGATCCTAGCCTTTAGTGTGGTGTTGTTCTCATTGGTTGTACAAGGCCTTTCGATTAAACCACTGTTATCTTTTTTAGAAGTAAATAAAAAGGAAGAAGGCTACACGGAATATGAAGGGCTGATTGCACGCGGTCACCGATTTGAGACGGCCATATCAGAAATCAATAAAGTAAAAAAGAACTTGTTTATAACGGAACCCGTATCAAAAGAAATCGTCTATCAATATGAACAAGAGCTTGCCAAATTGCAAAGTGAAATAGAGCTTCTTTTTCAGAAATATCCTGATCTTAAAGAAAAACAGCAAACCATCTTACAAAAACATTCTTTATATGCACAGCATGAAGCCATTGATATTCTTCTTAAGGAAGACATCATTTCAAATGAAGTGGCCGCAAAAGAACACGCCGAGATTACAAACAGCCTCGTGAAATTAGAGGAATCCCATTAATAAACGGAAACAAAACTGGGGCTGCCAGACTCTAGCGGTCAATCTATTTTGAAAAAACTATCGTAATATAATCAATGCAATCATAAAAAAAAGTATACATTCCATGTTTTTTAGGTTATTCTAAGAATTACAAAATTATTAATAACAAACGATGATAGGTTTTTAGTAGTCTTTTTATCCCTGTTGCAGAGAGCTAGTGGTTGGTGAGAACTAGTACCATATAAAAAGATGAATTTCATTCCTGGAGTATCTTTTTCGACCTTTGGAAGGGAAAGACGGATTGTCCCCGATATCGACAGTAAAGCTGGAGAATAGGTTGTTATATTCTCAATTAGGGTGGTACCGCGATATAGTCGTCCCTACGTTAACACGTAGGACGGCTTTTTTTGTTTTTTAATAAGAAGGAATGAAAAGAGGTAGTGAGTTGAAAAATACGGAACAGTGGTCATCTAAGATTGGTTTTATTTTAGCAGCAGGAGGGTCTGCCATTGGGCTTGGAGCGATATGGAAGTTTCCTTATATTGCTGGAGTAAGTGGTGGGGGGGCATTCTTTTTTATCTTTATTTTGTTTACTTTATTTTTGGGCCTTCCCTTACTTATTGCTGAATTTGTGGTAGGGCGTAAAACACAGAAAAACGCCATAGAAGCATATAAGGAACTTGCGCCACATTCGAAATGGCATTGGATTGGTTATTTAGGAATTGTCACCTGTTTTATTTTGCTCTCATTTTATAGCGTGATAGGCGGATGGATCATTAGTTACATATGGAAGGCCATTTCAGGCCAGCTGAATGGGCTCGATCAGTCGGGGTATGCACAGTTGTTTGGCGAGACCATC
>Ga0213826_1000265_pt1 | contig 37231 bp, 44 predicted proteins | sample MC6MC0899MG_FD_180668 | JGI IMG/M metagenome (GOLD analysis project Ga0213826, IMG submission 180668) | Enriched soil aggregate microbial communities from Iowa State University, Ames, United States - MC6-MC0899-MG | ecosystem: Environmental > Terrestrial > Soil > Unclassified | place: USA: Iowa...
CAAAACAATTTGGATGATGAAACAAAATAGAGGAAACGATAAGAAACATAAAAATTACTGTGCAGTTAAACGCCAAGATAAAGGGTCTAATGAGAATTAGGCCCTTTTGATGTATATGAATTTTCAAGCATTCGCAACTATTTTCCATGATGTATATATGGTATTTATTCGTAACTTAATACGATTAACCTATATACTTACAATAACTAAATCTATGTATTCAAGCGGTATTAAATATAGTTTAGCAAGATGCTTTATAATTGCTTCATTATTAGCTTTAAATTTTATCGCCAAAAGCCAAGAAGATAAAGAGGTTATATTTATCTCGTATGAAAACTTTCTACCAACGCCCAAAATTGGTGTATATGAGTTTCATGAAGAACTTTTAAAAGCTTTTCCACATGCTAATGGTAGAATTATTATAGAATTTAGTGCAATGAAAGACAGCAGTGTTTCAGAGATAAATTCTATAGGTTATATCGATGGCATAGACTCATTGAAACAAAAATTTGAAAATATATCGAAATGGATTCCTGCAACCAAAGATAGTAGACCTATGAGCATCAGACAGAATTATTCATTTCAATTTGGCAAGCTAAATCACATTGGAGATATTGGTTATTTCTTTAATAAAAGGGACTCTGTAGCAGTTTGTGATAAGGATCACATAAGACATATTGGAGGACGATGGTTAGATAGATTTTATATTTCTACCGTAGATTATTTTTTCAATAAAGGGAAAATCAAAAAGATTGTCATTAGAAATAACAACCTAAAAGAATTACGAAGTGTTTATGACAATTTCAGCTATTACAAATCGCTCGAACAGTTTTTAATTTTTTATTATGGGCTACCTACCAAATATATTCAGTCTCCGAATATCCCTCGTCCAAGTAGTAAACTTTTTTATAAAATAATTAAAGAAATTGAAAACAAAGATTATTCGGTCACGTGGAAAGATTTTTTGGATGGGAAAATTTTACTGGAAACGACAAAAGGTACAACTCAGTTAACGTATGAATTCTACTAAAGATGTTGAAGCAATACAGATGTACCGATAGCGGAGATCATAAACGACCGGTGTTCCCTTGCCCGAGATCTCATCAATATTGACGCTGAAGCCATAGCCGCATCTGCCCGATAGCTACGCGCATTTTGCTTTAAAGACTCCACTACGCTCTTATATAGTTCCTGTTTTTGTTTTCATAATTGCGGGAGCGCCCACCGAAGATATCTACGAAGCTAGGTCCTATTTCAATCAAAGCATTGACTACAATAACAGCTGTTTCTGATATGGGATTGTTGTGGTAATTGGTTTGATTAAAAAATACGGGAAGCCGTAAGGATGGTAGATAAAACCAATAAAGCCATTCTTGACAGAATGGCTTTATTGGTTATTTTATATGATCTATTTGATTTATTTCAGTTTTTCAATCTCGTCGATGGTAAGGCCTGTCGCCTCAGCAATTTGGTCTACTGATAATCCCATCGATTTTAGCTTTACAGCCATCTCAATAGCTTTTTGGTGTTGGCCTCCAGCTTTAGCAATTACAACTGCTTTCTTGGATGCTTGCTTAGCCTCTTTCAATTGTTTTTCTAGTCCTTCAACTTGTTCCTGTTGATACATCCGCACTGCTTCGGCATCCCATTTACATTTTAAACTAATATCATACATAGTTCGTTCCTCCTTTGTCAATTTTGCATAGCTGGCCAACTGAAAGAAGCGTTGAAATACCGCCGATTTCATGATCCGTGGCAAGGTCTTTAACGTACACATATTCTTTAGCATAAAAAATACTTTGTCCAGTTCGTCTTCAACCTCAGCTTCACTTTTAACAAAAAAAATCAATTCGAGGTATATAAATCCAAATCCTTCGTGAAAAATTTGCCCTGAATCTCTATTACACAGGCAGGTATCGTGAAAATAGGTTTTATGATCACCTCCTGGCATATGAAGGTTTAAAATTTGGAATAGAGTACCATATTTAAGGTTATTCCTCAGAAAAATTTAACGTTGTGACTTTTAGATGTATAGTTACTCACCCACGTCTTACAAACCCAGAAACTGGATTTTCTTCATCAAGGACAATCGAAACTAAAAACAATTATTTAAATGAAAATAATTTTGACTACTTCCATTTTGAATATCATTGGGAAATTCAAAAGGGTGTGTGGACTTTTCAAATTATAGAAAACGATGTTATCAAACTTGAAAAGAGATTTGAGATAATATAATTGTCACTAATATAAATGAATAATTATTAAATTTCTATATATTTAGTTTCATATCAAACTTCCTATTAAAAATGATTTATTTTTTAAGGCATATTGGCGAACGGGAATGAAGGCCGGTTACACCGAAAATATTCCAAAAGAAATGATGGTTTCGGCATCTAATAGTGAAGGAAGTTATGAATGGAAACTAATTCCTGGAGTATTGACTAATGAAGATTGTAAAAACGTAGAAATACAGTTTAAAATCACTTTTCCAGAAAACTTTATAGCATGGCACAAACGTTATTTCTTCGAAGACTGTGATTGTTCAATCATCAGACTACCCTTCTCAAGTCCCACAAAACCGCTACAGGAAATAATAGACAATCTTGACTGCTGTATAGCAGAACAGCTGATTCCTCTTGATCTTATTCCCTTTGCAAACGAAGGTAATAATGCCGGACCATTAGTCTTTGACACAAGGAACGCTAGCGGAAAGGAAGATTTTCCGATAAGAGTTTATGACCATGAATATGGTGGTGATGTAGATGGATTGAGTGAAATTATTTTTTCATCATTTAGAAAAATGCTGACATGCTTAACACGTTTCCTGACCGAAATTTAAAAAAGAAAACGTTTTGAAGTGTTTGCCGACTTCTATGAAATCGACCCTGAGGGTGCTGGTGCAACAGGTAAAGAGTACTGAGAAAGCTGGATCGCAATGGAAAAAGCAAACTTTGAAGAATTTGGATACTAGATTTTTACAACCGAAAAGATGCTGAACTACAGAAAACTCTGTTACAATTATCATTTTATAAGGCAATAAAGGAATTTTATGAGCGACATATTTAAGGATGAAAACATTTATCCGTATCAAGGAAAGATAAAAGAGCATTTCAAAGGTTTTTACGATGCTGCATTTATAGCTTTCATTCCATTCTTTCAAATTGATTCACAGACGAATAACAAGGTTAGTCTCAAGAAATCAAAACTATTGTCTCATGAAGAAGCTGTACAAGAATTTGAATTCTTGAAAGATCTTCCGAAAGCGAATAGGCAAATTTATAGTTACAAAAATGATGAATATCCCTCAAATGAAACTATTTTTTTGAAAGGCAAAGCAATCTCATGGAACAAGGTGGTTACTGGATCAGGGTTTACGGACTATGCTGAACTTAATAAAGCTTTACGAACTTCGATTGGTGCGCTAAGTAAAAACTATACTAGACCAGACCTTTTGGAAAATCTTAATGCATTTACTGATAAGAAAAGTATCTATCATCCTACTGAAGGCACTTTTGATATGTTATCAAAAGCAAGCATTTATAGAACTTTCCAGTTTTTCAGAAAACCTCAGATTGTAATAACAGACGAATTCTACCAACAGACCTTTAGTATAGACCTCGATAAATTAAGTGAATTTGAATTTTGTGATCAAATTAATTTCAAAGATTACTACATATATTCTGCTGATTTTGAACTTTTGTTTACGGTGGAATGGGATAGTTTTTTCTTTATTATTGCGACAGATAGCAAAAAAATGGAACAGTTAATAGAGAGCAAATTGTTTGAGGGTTTTTTATGTAATGATGAGACAGATCATCATTGGGATTATATTGATAAAAAGTAAAAGAATGTTTGATATAAACCAAAACCTACAACTATTTTCACTTATTTAAATTTAATTTTCTTTCAGATATCATAAGATACCAAATCTTCTCATTAGAAGGGTTGATTGTATATTAAAATAAGTGAAACAATTCTTGCGAATCGCACAAATTATGGAATATCTCCTATCCTAGCATCTACTTACATATGAAAATATTAATGCTATTTTTAATTTTGTTCAGCTTTTCTGCAAACGGGCAGTCATCAAAACAGCTTACTGATGAACTGAGTAAGGTTCTAAAAGATGAATTGGTGAGAGGAAAACAATTTTCAATCCATTTTAATAAATTGAATAATGGAGAAATTAACATTTTGAGCCCGAGTCTTCCAACAGATGACTTGTTATTAAATAAGATAAAGACTGTTTTAAAAAAAGACTCTCTACTTCACTCCAAAAATTCGTACTTCTTACATATATACTGGGATCTATATTCGACAGAAGTTTACAGTTCAATAGGAAAGAAAGTTTCGGAGGGTTTTACAAATTATTCAAACTACATGCCTACCCCCTACGGTGGCATTGGATTATTTGTTAAAAATATGGTAACTGAACTAAAACGAAATAATTTCGACTTTCAACATTATTCAAGATATCAACATCAACTAGAAGTATATGTGGATGAAAAAGGGAACCATTCTTTTACTGGTTCCGACAAAATTCTGTCGTACTTGGACAGCACAAAACTGATCCGCTGGAGAATAGCTTTATATTATGGCAAACCTATTAAAAGTATATATGAGATCTCATTAATCAATCCTCAACCCTTATCAGATAGTCTTAAAAGAATAGAATCAGCACAAGCTCCAGAGGTATTTGTGTGGGATCAACTGTATGAAGATCAGCTTGTGCGCTATCAATCGGGTATACAACAAATCCCACAGGGAGAACTTATTATATCATTTGTTCTCAACGCTTCATTAAATAGCTTTGAAAATCCAATAATACATCGTGGAAACCGAGATGATGCAAAGAAATTAATGAATTTCATCTTAATGCAGCATCCTTTCAAAGACAGTTTTTACTGGTCTGAATATCCAAAGTCTGACCGTTATTATTTCTACTTAAAATAGCATACATTTTTCTCAATGTATGCTCTTCTGTTTTTCGTGTTATATTTTTCGTGTTTTTTTCTGATGCATGTACGTTATTTTTGAAGTCGATTGTTAACAACTGCTCTGCTCCTGTCGATTGACCTTCTGTTATACCCGTAACGTAATGATCAATGGCTAGATCTGCTGTGGATAGATTAACTACTGCTTTTTTAGGATTTGGTACCTCCGGTTTGCCTGCTACCATACTATAAAATAAAGACTGCGATCAAGGCTGCTGCTGTGAATGTTTTTGCTAAAGTTTTTTATCTAGATAATTTGTTATTTAAAGGTGATAAGGCTATCATGAGTATAAATTCTGGCAACTAATTACCAATGTACTCATGATGGTTCATAATGTCTTTATGTTATATTGTTAGTTTTTGTTTCTTGTTGTTCTTAATTGTTGATTCAAAAGTAGGGTGTAAATCGTCCCAACCCTATGGCAATTAGACTAAACAAACTAAAAACTCGGTAAACGATGTTGATGGATAGGTGAAGTTGTGAGGATCGATTCAAAATGCTAAATTCACAATATTATTAGAGTATCAATAAACGTAGACCATTAAAAACTATCATTTCTATTAGAAGTACAATTCTTTTAATGTAATTTTAATAGCTAAAATAAAACCTTAATATGATCACATTTAAAACAATCGAACACTTTTACAACAATTTAAGCTCGAATGGAATAAATTGCAATAACAATTTTCTATACACATATTGTTTTATCTCAGATGATAAGATCAACCTTCAAGAATTAAACAAGGAATTAAACAAAAATAATTTCTCATCAATTACGATAGAAGAAAGTGAAGAAGATTATTGGTGGTTAAGTGCTTCCCGGATTGAAAAACATGATGCTCATTCTTTGTTCGAACTCAATAAAATCCTATATGCTCTAGCAGAAAAATATAATGTAGAATATGATGGCTTTGATATAGGAAATCCAGATGGACAAAGTGCTATCGAAAGGGATACTTATACTGTGCCAGAAGAATTCAAAACCGGTGATCTTATAAATAATAACCTTCCTGAATTAGTTATCATAAACACGGCTCTGGAAAGCTTTGCTCATAAGGCTGAGTTTAGATACTTTATCAATTTTACTATTCCGTATATAACGCCCGACGGAACAGGTCTTCCTTCTAATGAAGATCTACAAAATTTACATGACTTTGAGATTTCAATCGAAAATAATCTTCAAAAATCAGGAATAAATAGCTATTATGTACTTCGAACAACCTATAACGGAATAAGAAAATTCTATCTTGCGATTGCTGATAAAGGAAATGCCATTAATATTTTAGAAGCAATGAAACCAAATACAAAAGAATTACATTTTACCTATAACATCACTGAAGATGAAAACTGGTCAATGTACAATGAAATGCTAATCAAGGTTGCTACTGAATAAGTATCAGATACAATGAGATAACCACTGAATAAAATGGCTTAATACTGGGGCATAAAAAATAGAAAGATGATTTTCAAAAAAATAGAGGGTAATGAATTGTATTTATACATCAATGGAAACCTAGTTTATAAACGTTGGATAGATACTGGTCAGTCCAAAGTGTTTGATGTAATGGCTTATGATAAATACACCTACACAAGTATTGGTGATCTGAAATATGAAAATCAAAATGGCTTAATCATATTAAATGCAATCCTAAGATTAAAATCAACTGAGGAGGGCGGTCGCAAAACTGGTATAATAAGCGGTTATCGTCCAAAACATGTTTTCGAATATACAGCAGATGGAAAAATAGATCAAACATATATAGGCGACATTGTGTTTGAAGATATTAATGAGATACTTCCAGGAGAAGAGAGACGTATCATTGCAAGATTCTTAATTCACCAACGTATAGAAGAATACTTAACAAAAGGTGCTGTATGGTGGATTCACGAAGGCCAAAACCAAATTGGGGAAGCTGAGATTTTATAATATATATAAGACCTTTAATAATTTGATTTATAATCGAAATTTCGAATTAAACGCCATATGATTAAGAAAATAACAGTTTTAATAACAATCTGGTTAATCTTTATCATAGTTGATTATTTTTATATCCCATATTTCATTCAGCCAATTTCATGGTTATTTTTCTGTTTTACTTTACTTATTTTGTGCAGTTAAACGCCAAGATAAAGGGTCTAATGAGAATTAGGCCCTTTTGATGTTTAAAAATGGCCTAATTCTCATCATGATTTACAGAGTTAATATATCATTTTATACGTAACTTAATACGATTGAATTTATTGGATATGGTGTTCAATATTGACTTTTTTAAATCTAAAATAGCACAAAATTACAATGAATATATTTTTTATAGTTATAACTGCATTATGGATATGTCCGTTTTTAAGTTATATTATTTACCAGTTGACAAAGGGAAAACCAGTATTATTAAAAAGAGTATTATGGTCATTAATTGTCTTGGATTTATTGGCTATTGTGGGAATGAGAGTTGGTGTATCTACATTATCTACTGAAATAAACTGGGTTATTATAACGACTATTTATCTTACAATTAGTTTATTGTTTTGGATATTACAAGATCATAAAAATAAATTGATCAAAGTGACAACCATCATTCTTATGTTATTTACCTTTTTTTTTGGCATGTCAGCTGGGTCCATTGGTGCACTTGGAACTGCATTTATACTAGGTGAATATGAGGCTAAAATGTCAAAAAAGATAACAGCTAGCCTAACTTATACTGAATTTACATTGGGTAATGCACTAAATGATTACAAAGGTAAACGTATTGAAATTGCTAAAAAAATCGCTTTCTTTCCCGTTTTACAATATCTGATCGTAAAAAAAGAATACTACGATATTAACGCCTATGCGCATGAATTAAATGTAAACTATAGTCAGGATAAAAATATATTAATTTTATCTACATGGAATAATAAAGATCCTGAAAACAAACTGTTCCCAGATACAATCGTCGTAAAATAATCATACCAAGTCTTAAAAAATAAAGTAATGAACTGGACACCGATAACTTTTGAAGAATTAAAAATTGTGATCTCAAATGGTGAACATAATATGGATCAGAATCTTTTAGATTTTTGGAATAAAATAAAAACTGTACCAAAAAAATGGTCTGAAGCTGAATATGGAGATGAAGGAAATGGATTTTGGGTAGTAGCAAAATTTAAAAACTTAGTAGTATATTATAATGATATAGAAGAAGGGTTTAATATTTCTGAATTCAAATATGAAGGTGAAATACAAGAATATGGTGCAGAACAAGATGAATTAAACTTTGCAATTTATAAACTTGTAGAATTAAAAAATTACTTGTTTTTATCGTAATAACTGCAGAAAAACCTAAAGGATTCATGTATCATAACAATCTAGCTCGCTCCCGATCGCACTCAAAGCATTGGCTTCAATGAAGGCTGTTGCTATAATGGAATTGTTATGTTGATCGGTTTGATTAGAAAATACGGGAAGCCATAAGGAGTGCAGATAAAGCCATTCTTGACAGAATGGCTTTATTTGTTTTTATATAATCTATATATTTTATTTCAGCTTTTCAATCTCGTCAATGGTAAGGCCTGTAACCTCAGCAATTTGATCAATAGACAAACATAGACTCTTCCTGCAAAATTTAATTTCTGACCAAACTCCAGCCTATCATATTTTCTTCTGTATTTTTTCTTTCAAAATTAAGAGAACTTAATAAATTGATGGATCCAATATTTCCAATGTCACATTTAGCTGTTATTTCAATAACTTGTAAATCGTTAAATGCCCAATTTATCAAGCCTAAAGCAGCTTCCCTTGCGTAGCCTTTCTTCCGAGCGCTTTCAACAATTCCATATCCCAGATCTATCCTTCCCAGAGAATCTGGCCGACCTTTGAATCCGATGTCACCGATAATTTCATTCCTTTCTTTTATGATAATCATCCATGACTCAAATCCTGTTGGAGATAATACCTTTTCTAAATTAATCAATATCCGTGGCAATGTATCTAAAACATCTTCATCCGGCCAACCTTCAGCTGGAATTATCCCCATATCATTAAACATCGAATAATCTGCTACTTGTATCTTATTTATCAGAATTTTATCGTAAGGAATTAGAAGAATTCTTTCTGTCTCAATTTGTTGAACTGCCATTAAAGATCAAATTATTATCATTGTAAAACTTAGAAAATTAAACTCCGAATTTATTGAATTAAATTTGAATAAATGGCAGATGCCATAATCAACTTTTGCTGATAGATGATCTTAGTAAAGTTCTCGATTACACTTTTGATTTCAGACTTCTTATAATAAAGCATGCGTTTCTTTAGGTTAGAATGACTGCTGGTCTGTATCTCGATAATGATCTCTTCGGTTGCACCGATACGCTCGATACCCCGATACGTCAGATCAACGATAGTCTTTCTACCAGAAAAGATGATGTTAAGAAAGTTGATCAGGTTGACCTTGTATCCGAATAACCGTTTAAAGCCCTCATCGGTGATCGGATCAATAAAAACGGGCTGAACGTGATTTTTCATAATTTTAGGATCTGCTTAAATAATTATTAACTTTATATAAGGATAAGTAGTCCAATTACAATTATGATTATGATACAGCAAATACTTTTTATTATGGCTATGGCACTACTATCAATCACTTTAATAGACACCTTAGGATCAATTATTTCACGTAAATTCAATTTCAACTATAGCTTTTTTAGTATCTTCTCTCTTGCTACATATGTATTGACTGGATTTTACCTTTCATTCGTCACTTCTTCTCTTTGGGCTTTATTGCTATGTGGAGTAATTGGTCTTTACGATGGAACAGTAGGATTAAAAATATCATCAAAATTAAAAGCGAATGTAGAAAATGTGAATTTTGATAAAATGAAAACTAACAACCTGAGTCCTATTGCTAGTTTTACAATCGGTTTGGTATTTGGTGCAATCGGATTATTCTTCTAATTAGTGTTAGCATCAGAAGGAATATTTTCTGTAATTTAAGTTTTTTTATACCTAAAATTAAACTATCATGATTCGAACAAAAATCACATCTTTTTCAACATCCGAAATTTTTAGAAGACTTTTAAATAATAAGTCTAAAACTAATTATTGGAGGTATATCATGGAGCTCCGTAAACGAAAATCCTCAGAGATTTATAACAGCGCTATAGAATTGACAAAATCTAGTGATAAAAAAGAAAAGATAATCGGGATAAATATTTTAGCACAATTCGGAAACCCTAGAATACACAAAAATCAAACTTTAAGAATCTATTTCAATTTACTAAAAGAGGAAAATGATATTTATGTAGTAAGTTCAATCTTGTATGCTATCGGGCATAACAACGAAAAACTTACAGAAAACCAAATTGACTTCATATGTCATTATGATTCTAGTAAAAGTTCAACAGTGAGACATAGTTTAACTTTTGCAGTTTCAGGAATAGAAAATAAAAATGCAATTTATACACTGATAAAACTTTCAAAGGACAAAGATTCTGAGGTGCGCGACTGGGCTACTTTCGCAATAGCTGCACTAATTAGCAACGACAATGATGCTATCAGAGAAGCTTTATGGGAAAGAGTTACGGATTCAGATAAGGAAATACAAAATGAAGCAATTTTTGGTTTAGCAACACGAAAAGATGCACGTATAAAAGAAGTATTGAAGAAAGAACTGGAAACAGTTAACTTTAACAGTTCTTACACTTTAGAAGCAATTGAAGTATTTAATGACAAAGAATTTATTACATTGCTAGAAGATAAAATAATTAAAAACAAAATAGAACAGGTTATACCTGAAGATTGGTTAATATCAACACTCGATCATCTCAAAAAATAATTCAATTTTACTATAAAAACTAAAATGAGGTTATTCAAAAGTTATTAACTTTCGCTACATAAAACTGTAATATATAAAGCGTACTTAACGCGATCCAATGGGTTTCAATATCAACTATTTAAAAAACAGGAGAAGGATAAGTGAAGTTGTGAGATAATTTATTGATTTTTGAGCATTGGAGTACAAAATTTTCAAAAAAATTTATTATTCTTACCTATTCAAAATTATTGCGTAATAATAAATAATTAACATTTAAATGGGATTTGGTTTTAATCTGTTTTTCACTTTCATTCTTCTCCCAGTTCTAGGAATTCTTCTTGTAATTTTCTTATTGTACAAAAAAACAATCATAATTAACATTATAGGCTTTATTGGTATTGGAATACTTTCCCTTATTATTTTTTCAATTTCTATTCAATGGTTAACTTCGAAAACCGAGTTAGAAAAAGAGGATTACTATGGACAATATATTGTCAATCGCAATTATTTCTCAGGAAAACAAGCCGATTGGCAATACAGTAATTTTAGATTTGAAATAAAAGAAAATGATTCTATTTATTTTTACGTAACTAATCAAGAGAAAATACTTAAAACATATCGCGGAAAGATCACAACAGTAAAACCCTATAATTCAGAACGTCTAAAAATAATAATGGACCTCCCTACTCATCACATAATAGTTAGTAATCCTATAATCTATCGAAGTGCTTGGAGCTTCAACCTGGTATTTCATTCTCCTATCTTTAATAATGTTTATTTTAAAAAAGGAAATTGGAAAACACTAGAAAAATAAAAAGCTAATAAGAGTAGAAATGAATATATATAAAAATAGGTATATTGTATTTTATTCAGACAATCCATAGTATGAATTTTTTAAAAATAGTCCAAATTATTATCCTTATGACCCTTTCTATTAGCTGTGAAGATCCATATCGAACAAAGAAAATGGATTTTGGTCTTTTTACACTTGAAACCCCTTATAAATGGCAGCAGGTTAAAAAAAATGGAATAGATAGTTATGTAGGTGCTATTGCTGTAGATAAATCAGATACACTGTATTTTGATCTGGGTATGTACTCCAATAATTTGACTGAGCCTAACATAGAAATAATCACGAGACAGATGATGGAGGAAAGTGTTACCGACTCCATGAAAGATATTATTGTAAAGGACATACCGTTGGATTTTGATCTTGATGCCGATCGGTTTAGAAAACAAAATGTATCTTGGGATACTATTGATAATAGACGTGCTAAAATAGTATTTCCTAGAATATCCGGAAATGGATTGACAGGAGTTTACATCGACAGTCTATGGCAGAGAGGTTCTTCAAAAGCCCGATTTAACCTTACTGGAGCAAATTTAAAAGTACAAAACGAAAAGGATCTTCTAAATGCAGTAAGAACATTGCGATTTTATAAGAAGTAACATTGGTAAAATGAAAAAAATGAACGCTCCACTATTTGTTCATCTCTGTTTTATGATCATGACTTTTTATGCGTTATTCACAGATCGGGATTGGCTACTTTATTTTACTGAGAATTTAAATTTTAATCTAGTTATTTTTGGGATACAAGCAGCAGGGCTTATTTATGCTGGATATGTACAGGGGCAAAATAATAAAAGGATCATATCCATATTCTTGCCCGGATTGATTGGACTTGTAATACTTGTATCGTGTATTCTGATAACGGGAGGTTATCAGTTTAATAAGAACATAGATATCTCGTTCTTGTGGGTGACAATTGAGGCTTATTATATATTCTATGATATATTAATATATAAAATTTTAGATAAAGTTCCAAATGTAACTCATATTAGCTCAAGTTTTCAAGTGCAATGCATTTACATTATTCTTTCATCCACATTTCCGCTTATTGGCTATATTATCTTTCAATTGAAAAGGAATTCAGCTAGTAAATAATATAGCTAGAAAAGTAATAGTGGTTAGCTCTGGATTCCTAACTTCCATCCAATTTATCCAACAGTAGATCGATAATCGGGATAAACGTATTAAATATTTTTCCAAACTCCATCATGCCTATATCGCCAATAGGACGTCGCCCTGTATAATTGTTGTAAAATTAGAACCTATCGGCGTAGGATGGTCTCAATTCAAATGACTGCTCGCATACAGTAATGATCGTTTCTATCAACATACCTTTCTCTTTTAAGTTGAAACCTTGTCCTCCCCTGTTTCATTCGTCGCTTTAAGTTTGTTTTCATAATTGCGGGAACGCCCACCGAAAAATTCCGAAGGGATCTGCGAAGCAAACGCTACGAAGCTGGCTCCGGATCACACTCAAAGCATTGGCTCCAATAACAGCTGTTGTTGAAATGGGATTTTTGTCGTGATCGGTTTGATTAAAAAATATGGAAGCTGTAAGGATGGTAGATAAAACCAATAAAGCCATTCTATCAAGAATGGCTTTATTGGTTATTTTATATGATCTATTTGATTTATTTCAGTTTTTCAATCTCGTCGATGGTAAGGCCTGTCGCCTCAGCAATTTGGTCTACTGATAATCCCATCGATTTTAGCTTTACAGCCATCTCAATAGCTTTTTGGTGTTGGCCTTGGGCAATACCTTCTTTTAAGCCTTCTTGTAAACCCTCTTTTAAACCTCGATCATGTCCAAGACGCTGAGCAGTAGAATAGGTATTCTCTGCATCACGCTTATGTTTTAAACTTGCGTCGTATGCCATCTTACCCTCCGATGTTAATTTTGCGACTTCGCCTATGTCAAAGATAAGACCAAATACCCGCTTATCCATAAAATCCGATATTTTATCAAGTTTACTCATGTTTTTCAATAGATATAACCACATATCCATATCAGTAATTCGTCCCTAATCTATAGCAATTAGATTAAACCAACTAAAAACTCGGTAAATGAAGGAAATGAATAGGTGAAGTTGTGAAGATCGATTCAAAATGCTAAATTCAGCACATAAATTGTTTTATAAAATATGATCAATGTTTATATAGATAAGTTGAAAGGGCATTATGAACAATACTTTGGTATTTCAGGAATTGTGCATAAAATCGATAAGGGACCAATAAATAAACTCGATCCTGAATTTTTCATATTAGAGTTTCCTCCCAATCAGATTCATAATATGTACACCTATTGTACAGTAGGAATGTCATTAAACAGATGGGATGAAAACTTGATTGAGTTATTCATTTATGCCGCTGAAAAGAATTCATTACTTGTAGACCTTCTCTGCTACTGTGCAAGCTACCATCGTAACGATGCGCCATTGAACTTACATCACACAGTTAATTTAGGACAACCTTGGATGGGGGAATCCTTATGCGACCATGGCTTTATATCTTTTCCTTATCTGGAAAAACCTGACTTTGAGCAAATCGATGTAGATCATAAAACCATCAAATGCTTTTGGTACATTCCAATAACAAAATCTGAACGGGATTTTAAAATTGAATTTGGATATGATGCTCTAGAGACAATTTTTGAAGAAAAAGAATTAAATTATCTAAGTCCTAAAAGAGCCAGTTTAATTTAAAAATTAACATGTTTTGATTCAAGATTATTGTTCAAAATCTTATTACTATTCTTTCTTTTTGATCACTTCTCCACTTGAGGATATTATATTGGTGAATGAATAATCATATACGCGGTGCAGTATTCCCATTTTCTTTAATATTTCTTCAGCATCAGTTCTTATGTTTATCCAGCTCGGGTGTTCTTCCAAATATTCCCAATCCCATATCTCACTTGGCAATCGATCGACCTTAGTTTTGAACGTCAGTAGTTCTTGCTTGTATATGATTGGTATTAGGTTTTTCCTAAATACCGTTTCGAAGCACACCCGTGTATACGCATATTCCAATTCCTCATAAAGCTCTGTCATTGGGTTGAAAAAGGGTGATGTCATTAACGCTAGTTCTCTAGATTTATAAGTGAACAAAATAAGCGAATTGACGATATTGGTATAGTAAAACCTGACGTGCTTGTCATACTCTTCCAATTCAGACTTAGTAAATCCTAATTCATCAATCTCGTCTATTTCATAAATTTCAGATGCTATCAGGTCAATTTGTTTTCGGCAATAATTTGCGTATTCATCTAGCCCTATTTCGTTAGCCAGCTGATATAGTTGACCCCACACTTCTTTAGTGAACTGTACGGTTCCATTAATACCCAATTCTATGAGACTTTCAACTGCAAGCCCCCATTCATCCGCACGATTGTACTCTACACTTTGCTGAAAGCATTGCTTATCAGCAAATGATTCATAAAGGGAATTAAGCAGCTTTCTTAATCTTTTCTTTATCGAAGGTTTGCTATTCCATCGTTTCAAAAAATCGAATTTACCCATTTTAAAAAGAGGCTTTATTATTCCCGATCAAATATGTTGATTAATGATGAATATTTCAACATTTAATTTATTTTAAAAATACTGGATGAATTCGTAAATAAATAAGATTAAGAAAGTATTGATTCTTCACAAAGATATCCTTGCACATAAGCATAAGCCAGATGTAACAAACTAAATTAATACTTTTAAGTTGTTTGAAAAACAGGGAAGTTGACCGATGTTCTATATCAACTACTAAATACATACTATCAAAATAAGATTGAAATTGATAGTTTATTCATGAATTTAAACTATCGAGTGATATAGTCTTTATACTCTTCTTGAATCGTTCCAGCTGTAATATATTTAAAACTTGATGCGCTATATTTTAGTGTTGCAAATTGCATTGCTTCATCAGTTGACGCAAAAGTGTTGATTACTCCGAAAGGCTCATCAGGATCTACCAATGAAAACTCATAAATATCTAAAAAGTTTTCATTTCCTTCGTCAAAGGATTCAAAATATGTTACTGAATAAACTTGATTTTTCTCCTTATCAATCCTTAACCACCGAAGTATCGTATAATCATCTTGTTCAAAAAAACCAATCCACTGCTCTAAAGATTTTCCAAGTCTTAAGTTGGTTTTAATCTGCTCTTCCGTTAAATACTGTTTCATAAATTCAATATAAATAATTAATTTTCCATCTACAAGCCTCTAAAACACAAGTGTGCTGAGCATCTTCCTTTCTCAGTAAAGGCGTCACGCCTTGTTTGGAATTGCTACCTTAGAATGGAGACAACCTGTTGTCTTAAGTGCACTGTGGATAGCTATATCGCAACAAAATTCGCCTATAGAGATGAATTAGCGATAGGTTTTGTACATTAGTTTTGTTAAATCGAATTTAACAAAACAAGCTGCGTGACAACAAAAAAACAGGTTGCACTGAACCAGAAAAAGCCTACTTTAATTCTTGCTCCGACAATTTTGATGAAATTAATCAAGAAAGAAGAAATTTTAAATCACATAAACATACTGCATACAACAAGGGTTTGGCGCATTGGCGGGTTAAGGCTTAACTTAAAGTTTCGGCTTTCTATTCCGAAAAAAGCCAATTGCATTGATTTTTTTTCTTAAATTTATTCAATTATTTGGCTTTTGCTTACTTTGTCGTTAAATTGAAACTTTTCGCTTCAATTCGTGCCACTGACGACAAGCCCCGAAACGTTAGCGGTAATGCTACAAGAAGAGTCCAACTATATCATCCCAAGTTTAAACAATGAATATTACACCCAATTATACAGATTTAGGTCTTTCTTCCCCAATGAGTATCGAATTACGAAAGGTTGTTGAAAGTCAACTTTTAGACGATTTGAAAAACTATAGCATTAACTGTGAAAATTTAAAATTCGATTGGTCTGAAAGTTGTATTGAAGGTCATCTAAGTGAACATTTAGATAGTTTACTTGAAAATTATTCAGGAATTAAACTATTTGACGAAAATGACAATCTGATTTTTGAAGGGTGGATGGAATTTATAAATGACTACGACGAAATCAATAATTGTAAATATTTCATCGCATATTGGGATTACTTAGACGTATACGAAAATGGATCATTTGCAAATATTAAAACTGAGCCAGGTTTACCAACACATATTTTGAAGATTTTACCGAAGAATTTAAAACTAAAATTCAACAATGAACAATTTAATTAGGACTACCGCTAACAAGGTATTGCTAAATATCACCTTTGTATAAACTTATCTAGCTTAACGGTCGGTTTTAATACATTATTGCAAAAAATGAAATTTAAAATTATTAACGTTTACGCTGCTGTAATTACAAGTATAACTTCTAAAAAGTTTAGACCTATTTTTTTTATAAAATCTGTAGTGTCATAAACGATAATTAAAAAGGATAAAAATAGCGGTGTTTAGCTATTTAAAAAAATGGCTAACTTGAAGTTACAAAAAAACACACTGACGTTATAAGCTAAAATCATACACCTAACAATGAAATTTGCTTCGAAGCAGAATAACAAAAGGTATGAAAGCTTCTAACTAGAAGGCTAAATTAGTAAGTAGAACAAATAATATTTCTGATGAAAATCTATATATAATATGAAAAAAGTACAAGTGGGTAATATTTATAAAATAAATACTCAGAAAGGTTTTGCGTTAATGCAATTAGTTAAAATTCCTGAGGATACTCGAAATGACATTGAATTGGTTAAAATTGGGTATCACTTGTTCGACTCTCTTCCTGAAATAAACGAGTCAATTTTTCAAGATGGTTATTTTTTTGTACAATTTCCGGTAAAAGTAGCCTTACGAAGAAAAATAATTGAATTAGTCGATGGACTTAATGATCCCGAAACAATTGAAGTTCCAAATTATTTTAGAAGCCCGCACTATTTTAAGACGGATTTTTGGATGATTATTGATGAAAAAAATGATAGCTTCATTGAAATTCAGAATCTAAGCGACGAACAATTAAAACTATCACCTTCAGGAATGTGGACAGACCTTTTAGTAATTGAAAGACTAGAAAACGGCTGGAGATTAGAAAATTGGATATAATATTTTTCTGTTTTTTTGTCTATAAAAGTCAGTATATTACCAGATAAAATTTAGATTCAAAATAACCACCTTTGTTTTAATGCTCTTTAGAAACTATATTCTTATTACAAGATTTTTCATTTCTTTAGATGGAATATATTTATTACAGCGACGAAGGATTATTTTTTTTACTTCATGCTGTTTATTTGCTTCTATGGTCTTTAACTTTTTACAATATGATAAATTAGCTTCAATTAATCTTAAAAGATGGTTAAGATCTAAATCTTCAATATTACTATTTGTGAGAGATAGTGTCTTAATATTATAAAAGACTTTGAGAACTTCAGTTAAACGATCTTTATCATCCCATATAGTCAATTTTTCTACCGACGGAATACTAGAAGAAAAATAACCTTTAAATGTCTTTAGGGATAATAAGGTAACTTTATTAGTAATAATATTCCATGAAGTCATATATATGTTTACATTTTCGCCAATATATAGATGATCTAACGTTAAGCAACAATCAAACTTGAGATCTATATGGCAATTATGAATTCCCAAATCTTTTATAAATCTATTCTTGGTTATTTTAATGAAAATAACTTGGAAATCTTCTGAATTTACAAAATCAAAGCCTAAGCCGATAGTCTGTTCCAAGTCAATATAATCGTCTATATTAACAATTTCCTTTCCTAGTGGCGGTGAAATTTCTAATCTTACTTTTTCCAACCAGTATTCTGATCTACCGGTTACAAATACAGTTGATATACCGCTATCATCCATATTTAAATAATACTTTATACACATATAAATGAATTTTGTCCAATAAGCGTAATTATATCGTTTTTCACATCACTTCCATCAAATTTGGCACTTTATCTTATCCTATAGTAGATATTCCGGAGAAAGCCCTCAAATTCCGAACTAAAGTTCACCAGTTTAAAGACCACGAATATAGCTGTACGCCAATGGATTTTTATTATCTATCAAATATATTTATCTTTTTCTTTCTTAAGGATTTAGCTTTTAACAGTAGCATGTAAATGCTACTGTTAAAAGCTAAATATAAGATTTTTGCAAAATGAAATTTTATAAAAATACTGGATGAATTCGTAAATTAATAAGATTAAGAAAGTATTGATTCTTTACGAAGATATCCTTGCAAATAAGCATAAGCCAGAAGTAATCAAATTTCTATTCACAATTTTAATCAAGACAAGGAATAACCAACAAAATTCGCCTATGGAGGTGAATTAGAGATAGTTTTTGTACATTAGTTTTGTCAAATCGAATTTAACAAAATAAGCTATCATTAGTAATAAAACGATACGACATATTACTTGACAACAAAAAAATAGGTTGCACTGAACCCGAAAAAGCAGATACCAATGGGCGTATATTTAGTTAGATAACATTGGATAATAATGTTTCATGATATGACTTTTTAAAACTTACAGATAAATTGACAGAATATCCTAAAGAAATAAAATTTAAATACAGCTGGAGAAAATACCAACAACGTGTGCTTGACGATTTAGAGAACCATTTAACTGATGGACATCTACACGTTATTGCTCCTCCAGGTTCAGGTAAAACAGTTTTGGGACTCGAAGTTGCCATTCGACTGAACAAGCCTACTTTAATTCTTGCTCCGACAATAGCGATCCGTAATCAATGGATACAGCGTTTCTGCGAACTCTTCTTGCAAACTGCACAAACACCCGATTGGATTTCAAGAGACATTCGCAATCCAAAATTCATGACCGTGGTAACCTATCAGGGATTACACGCTGCTTGTAATAATTGGACAGCTGACGAAGAAGACTTTGAAAACGAAGAAACGGAAGAAAATCGGAATAGAAAGTCAATAAATTTAAACTTTGACAATATTATAAGTGGACTAAAAGCCCAAAATATCAAAACAATTGTAGTGGACGAAGCACACCATTTAAAAAACGAATGGTGGCAAACACTTACAAAAGTAAAAGAACAATTAAAACCAATGATCGTTGGATTGACAGCGACTCCACCCTATGACGTTACTGCTACGGAATGGCAACGATACATTGACTTAAACGGACCTGTTGATACAGAAATTTCTGTTCCTGAATTGGTAATTGAAGGCGATCTGTGTCCACATCAAGATTATGTTTATTTCACTTTGCCAACAGAACAGGAAAACCAAAGCATTGTTGATTTTAGACAGAATATTGAAAAGATTTTCCAGGAAATAAAAAGTGATGGAACGATCATCGAGGCAATCGAACAACATCCCATTTGGCAAAACCCAACGGACCAATTGGATTGGATTTATAACAATCTCTCTTATTACTCGGCTTGCTTAATATTTCTACAATCAAACGAAAAGGAAATTCCTGAAATACACCTTGAGGTTATTGGAAATAAAAATTTTGAAATTCCAGAACTTGATTATGAATGGATTGAAACGCTTTTAGATTTCTATCTCTACAAAGAAAAGGAACACTTCAAAACATTTGAAGAACACAAGAAAACTCTTGAAAATAGATTAAGAAGATACGGTGCGATTGAAAGACGGCAAATCAGCTTTTCGCACAACAAACGTGTAACCGGATTTTTGACTTCGAGTATTAGCAAACTAAATGGCATTAAAGAGATTGTTAATTTTGAATACAAGAAATTAGGTAAAGACTTACGATTGGTTATTCTTTCCGACTATATCCGCAAAGAATTTTACACCAACTCATCTGAAAATAATTTCGAAAACAACAAAATTGGTGTTATTCCAATTTTTGAAAAATTAAGACGAGAAAATACAGACAACAAGAAAATCGCAGTACTTACGGGGTCAATGATAATTATTCCTCATAGTGCTTATCCCGCATTTGAAGCAAAGGCAGCACACTTTGGAATTACGCAAATCAATTCAAGTCCGGTTCCTTTTGACAGCAATTATCTTTTAATAAGCCAAACTGAGCAACTCAAACACGATATCGTTCATTTAGTAACTCAAATCTTTCAACAGGGAGAAATAGAAATCTTAATTGGAACAAAATCATTACTTGGTGAAGGTTGGGACGCTCCTGCAATAAACTCCTTAATCTTAGCAAGTTTTGTAGGTTCATTTGTACTTTCCAATCAAATGCGCGGCAGAGCGATAAGATCGCAAAACGGAAATAGCGACAAAACTGGAAATATTTGGCATTTGGCCTGTATTGATCCGACATCGCCAACAGGAGGAGACGATTTTGATTTACTAAAAAGACGGTTTAGAAGTTTTGTAGGTGTTTCATTCAAGAATGAACCCGGAATTGAAAATGGAATCGAACGTTTAAACTTCTCAGAAAACATTCATCATAAAGAAGAAATGGAGAAAAATAATGCTGAAATGTTTTCTTATGCAGGTGATAGGGAAAGTTTAAAACAAAGATGGAAAACTGCACTTGAAACAGGTATTACACTTATTGAGGAAATCAAAATCCCATTCCCCGAGAAAAAAGAATATAGGGCTGTGAAGTCAATGTATTTGAATAAGACTATTCGTAACCTCTTAGCGACTTTAGGTTCGGGATTAGTTGCTTTTGGTTTAGAAAGTTTGCAAGGCCTGGGCAGAGTTGCAAGAAATATAAAAACGATACAAGATTTTTATATTTTTCTTGCAATTTTTGGAACAATAGTAATGGCCATTTTTGGTAGACTGACACTCAAAACATTAAGACTATATTTCACATACAGAGACATCTCAAAGGATATTCAACAAATTGGAGATGCACTTTTAAACTCGTTGATTAAGGCAGGAGTAATTAAATCAGACTCTTCAAAATTAAAGGTTGAAACTTCTGTTGATTATTGGGGTGCGGTTTACTGTCATTTGGAAGGTGGAACAACTTTCGACAAATCAACTTTTATAAATGCACTTCAAGAAGTAATCGTACCAATTGACAATCCAAGGTATGTGATTATCAGAAAAAATAGATTTTTACTTTTTGCTAAGCAAAAAGACTATCATTCTGTTCCTGAAATACTCGGACGAAACAAAAACTTAGCAGAGTATTTTCAAAACCAATGGGAAAGACTTGTTGGAGCTTGTGACTTGATTTTTACAAGGACAATTGACGGAAGAAAATTACTTTTGAAATCAAGAGTAAAATCATTAGCAGCACAATTTGACGAAAAAATAGAACATGTAAACAAATGGCGATAACATAAAAACCTACGCAAAAGGTACTGTAATAATTAATTATGCCAGAATTCCCGCGTACAGGCCATACAGAACCAATGTGGATTTATAAGGGTAATGAGCATTGAGAAAATGTTAAGATTGTAAAGTTGGTGGATGTCACTGGTTAAAGGTTTAAATTTCTAACAATGCGATAGTGCATAAATATTTATTATAAAACAATGTTCGATAAATACGATCTAGATTGCCACAATTGTTTCCTATTTTGACAATGATGACAATTTAACTCATTAAGTAAGAAGAGATCCTAATACTGGTGAAGTACGGAGTAAAAGTGAGATTGAAGAGGTTTAGAAATATGATAATTTGCAAGATTTTTACAGTTAATGGGTAATGACAAAGTAGGCAACCAAATACTTCGTTCACTACAGCAGTCTGGCCCTGTATGGCAACCAAAGATGCTAGGAGGTCGAATTGTGAAAAGCTATATTGAAATTTTTGCACAAGTCCAAAATGGCGCTTTAAAAGTATTTACCTGTGGTTATCATCGATAATCTCAACATAGATAGTTGTTAAGATCAAATAATATAGTCTGGCTTCCAGCTAATATATCATGGACATATAGAATCAAAAATTAGGAAATATGTACTACTTTAATAGAAAGCTTAGCTTGGTGCTTTATAATTGCTTCATTATTGCTATGTAGCTATAGTGCTAAAAGTCAAGAAGAAGAAACAATTCAATCTTACCCACGCGAGAGTTTTATACCGACTCCTCGAATTGCTATATAATTTACATGAAGAACTTTTGAAAGCTTTTCTAAAAACTTATGAAAGAATCATCATAGAATTTAGTGCAATGAAAGTCAGTAATTTATAAGAGATAAATTCTGCAGATAAAATTTATAAAATATACTCTTTGAAACAAAAGTTTGAAATAAAACAAAGAAATTAATATGAAACTGATCTTCCTTTTTTTATTTTCAATAGGACTTGCTTATGGTCAGTCAGGCCAAGAGCTGGCTGTAGGCTATGCAGATCGCTATGACAACCTTCCAGCAATACATATCGAGATTGCAGAGAAACAACTTTATGAAAGGGCTACTCCCATGCCGAAAATGATATTTTCCCATGTTGCCATAAAGAAGAACACACTGATAGTACCTACAGGAAAAGTCCTCATTACACTCAAAAAATATGACGATTCGCCCGGTCAAGAAGACGGTTTTCGCGGCTGGCAGTATATGGGATATTTCCCGCGCTTGCAGATGCATGCTTTAGTGAGCCATAGTGTTTCTGAACATCTCGGATTCAGCGACATGGTATTGCTGGACAGCGCTACTTCCGACCAGTATGGGATTGTCTCTATCGGAGATGCTGCGGTATCGCTCCCCATCCATTCTCCCGACGGACGCTTTCTTGCCTACTACTACAACCATGTATATGAACGCAATAGTTGCTTTATAGGATTTCTAGAAATACGCGATGCCATGATTAGCTCTCATGCCCGAATTTCAGAAATGGCAAGCTTTCAGACCAAGAATTGGGCAGTGGAAGATATCAGATGGGTCGACAATAAGTCCTTTATCGTGAAAACTTATGTCCTAAAGGGACGAGGAGTACTGGAGGAAAGGCAGTATACGTATTACTTGGCTAGGCTGGATAGTGCGATTAAGAAAACTGAATAATTTGAAAATTAAAAATAAGGATGTGAAACCATCAAATATCTTGGCTATCACATCAGATTTATTTCTGATGCAGGAGTAATAGCCTAACTGCCTGGTTATTTTGGCGATCATATAGTCACCAGACTCCCGTACAATTGTGGGCTAGTTTTATAGTTTAGAATAAACCAGCAAAAAACTTAGTGAACGGTCGAAATGATGAGGTGAAGTTGTGAGGATCGATTCAAAATGCTAAATTCACCATACAATATATTTAACAAAGCTCATGTAACTCCAAATAATGACCGAAAAAAGCGAACATAACTGTATTAATACTGATGATTTACTCGAAAAGACTAAAATAAACATAGACAAATTTGGTCTTCAGGTTATTACAGTCGCTGCGACAAACTATCTGCCATCTTTTACTTATAGCATTGGTCTAACGCAGAGATACCATCATCCTGAAATAATCTGCTTTGGTCTACCGACCGATTTGGCACGCGAAATCACCAATGTTGTTGCGGACCTAATCAAAGATGGTGAGGTATTTACACCCGGAGAAATTTACTGCAACATCTTCTATGAAAGTAAGGCTATGTTTATAGCGGTAGATAAAAGAAACATCGATGATTATTTTGGTACCGGGATAAACTATTATCAAGACAAACAATTTGATGCGCTTCAATTAATCTGGACGGATAGTAATGACAGATTTCCATGGGAGGAAAATTTTGAAGAAAAATATGTTTACATACAACCTTTGCTTGATAGAAATGCTGAATTTAAGTTTTATGAGCCTAAGAATTTAACAACTTTTACGACGCGACAATGGTTTGAAGAAAAAGAGCCTATATTGCATGTCGTGCATGATCATGATGGTGACTGGCAATTTCTGACAGGAGATCAAATGCCAGAAGATATTAAAATCGTTGCACTTGAAGAATTAACTAAGAAAGACATTACATTGAACGAAATATTTGACCTAGAATATGGCGAAAAAGCAGAACGCGATACCATAGGTGGAAAATGGACACGAAATAGAATTGAAGATGATGAAGAAGAGTAATCAATAGATTATCTGTCCTTAAGTAATTATGTGTATCAAATGAATTAAAAAAGAAGGAATATTGATCAATCTAGGTGATGTTAAAAGCATTTGTAAAGTTTTCAGAGACCAAAACAACAATAGGACAAGTATGAAAAAAGGGATAATTTTACTAGGGTTTTGTGGACTGATTGTCGTTGGTGGTCTCCACGCCAAAAGAAAATTTCATGACCCAAACCATCGGCTGGATAAGGTAAAAACAGAGGTAAAAAAACTTGCGAACAAAAGCGAAATTAAAAATGGCGACTTAATTTTTCAAACTTCACTTTCAGGACAAAGTAAAGCAATCGAACTTGCAACAAAATCTAAATATTCGCATTGCGGTATCATTTACAGCGACAATGGACAACATTACGTTTTTGAAGCAGTGCAGCCCATTAAGTTAACACCACTTGACAAATGGATCGCACGGGGCAAAGACGGACATTATGTAATTAAGCGGTTAAAAAACGCGGATAAAATTTTGACAACTGAAACGATTCAAAAAATGAAACAAGAAGGAGAAAAGTTTAAAGGTAAAAATTATGACCTAACTTTTGAATGGAGTGATGACAAAATTTATTGTTCTGAACTGATCTGGAAAATCTACAAACGTGCGACAGGGCTTGAAATTGGCAAACTTGAAAAACTAAGCGACTTTGACTTAACAGACGAAGTTGTTAAACAAAAAATGAAAGAGCGTTATGGTCACAAAATACCGCTTAACGAAGTTGTAATTTCACCAAAGGCAGTTTTTAACAGCGAACTATTAGAAACAATAAATGTAAATTAATAAATAGCCATTATACCTGTCTGGTATTCTATCATCAAGATTGCTTTGACTTTATTATTTTCACCTAACTAATCAAGAGAAAATACTTAAAACATATCGCGGAAAGATCATAACAGTAAAACCCTATAATTCAGAACGCTAAAAATAATAATGGACATCTCTACTCATCACATAATAGTTAGTAATCCTATAATCTACCGAAATACTTGGAGCTTCAACCTGGTATTTCATTCTCCTATCTTTAATAATGTTTATTTTAAAAAAAGAAATTGGAAAACACTAGAAAAATAAAAAGCTAATAAGCATGCAAACGATAATTTAAAATGAATATATAATAGGTATATTGTTTATATTAAAATTCACTTTAACAAAAGTGTCATATCAGAAATAATTCAGACAATCCTATTATGCTTTGTATCTACAAAAAATAGAAACTAAATGTTAAAATATCCACTTATACTGATACACGGAACTGGAGCGAAAGACAACACTTTGTTCTGGGGAAGAATTCCAAAATTGTTAAAGGAGTTAGGAATTAATGTATTTTATGGGTATACAGATGCTTGGGGCTCAATTGAAGATAATGCAAAGTTACTTCAATTAAGAATAGAAGATGTAATCCATAAGACCGGTGCAGAAAAAATTAATTTAATAGCGCATTCAAAAGGTGGCATTGACGCGCGCTTTCTGATTTCGACTTTGCAATATGGTCGAAAAATAGCTTCCTTAACAACAATATCAACGCCTCATCATGGTACTTTAATTGCAGATTATTTTTTAAATAACAGAACCTTCCAAAGTTCACTTGCGAAACGTATACTCCCTGTTTTGGTCAAAATATTCGGTGACAATAACCCAAATATTTATAATGTAATAAATGAGCTAAGCATAAATTATATGGAAAGTTTTAATCAAAATAACTTAAATGATCCATTGGTATATTACAATAGTTATGCATCTGCTATGGCTTCTAAAAAAGATGACTTCCTATACTCTTGGACATATCAGTATTTAATAAAGAACGCCGGAGAAAATGATGGACTTGTACCTGTGAAATCGGCAGTTTGGGGTGATAAATTTCAATTATTCACGGATAGTAGTCGTGGTATTTCACATGGTGAAATAACTGACATAAAACGGAGGAAAATTGGAGCATTTGACATTCCCGAGATTTACCGTAAAATAACAGATGATCTTTCTAAAAATGGTTTTTAATGGTATACTTCTGTAAAACATCAGGTTTCTTAACTAGATAATGAAATCAAAATTATTTAATAAAATGCCTAATGTTGGTGTATAAACATGGTTTGCTACTTTTTCAATATCTTCAAATAAAACATTAATAAAAAGTTGTTTTTTCAAAAAGGAAATACCTTCAGAAGGTCTGCTGGTTTTAATTCTATGATCAATCTCGCAATAAATCTGATACCCAATTTCAAACTATGACATCAGTTTTTTAAAGGCATCTACAAAATTTAATAGCGCAATATTTGTTTTAGAATCCGCTAAATGCCCTTTTTCATTTATTTTCCCTTTTATTCCAGAAATTAAAAGTGTAGTCTCTGTTGTGAAATTTGCCATTAAAGTTTCCATAATTAGCTGTAATTCTACATGTCCTTTTTCTCCATGAGCTGATGCTGTTATTATCCCCAACGGTTTGCCAGAAAATACAGTTGTTGACACACACCATTCGATCACATTTTTGAGTCCGCTGGGAATACTGAAAACATACTCGGGTGTACAGATTAAAACCCCTTCAGCAATTTCAATTTCTTTTCTAAACTTTAAGATTTCTTCTGGTGTATTTTCGATAGAAAGTTCAGGATCAAAATGTGGAAGAGTTTTAAGATCATTAAAAACTTTGATATTTAGAGTATCCTGTGTAAGGTCAACGATTAAAGTTATAAGCTTTTGATTTGAGGAATAGCTACTCGCACTACCATTTATTACAAAAATATTTTTCATAAGTTATTTTAATCCTAAATTATTAAGAGCTAAATCGCCTTTTCATAACAATTGAAAACTCCTTTTCGAAAATTAACAGTGCCCACCAGATGATATCCTTTTTTTAAATAAACGGCATTGGCTGTTTCATTTAATGAAAAAGCATCAAAACGGATGGATTGGTATTTGTGTTCAACAGCATATTGTTCTGCATATCGGATCATTTTACTAGAAATTCCTTTTCCTTGAGCAGCTGGTTTTACATATAGACGATGAATCACAAGAAAGGGAATACTGGTATTCCAATTTAAGTCATTATATTCTTCATCACATTTTTCATTTAGAGCCATATACGCGACTAGCTCTCCCTGCTCTTCATAAATAAATGCCTGCTCCTTATCAATATCCTGTGTAAGAACCACCTCATTAGGATATTCTTGATCCCATTGGTCAACACCTTCACGCAACATATCAATCTTTACCTCCTCCAGCACCTTTGACGCTTGAATAATATCGCTTTGATTTGCTTTTCTAATCATTTCGTTAACTATTGTTCTACTTTGAAATTTATGCTTGCAGAGCTTAAACTAATAATCATTTTAAAATATGGTTATTTAGCCTAAAAATTCCTACAGTTGTGTGTCGGATTAAATAGCATTAACCTTAATTTTTCCTATTCTAGTTGAAAGATATTATCAAATCTAACCAAGTCAAAACTACAATCTTTTTCTCATTTAACAATTGCTAAAAGAAGTAATATAAATGCTTGTTCATGGTTTAGTTTTACGCTATGCAACAGCTTTAGACACGACAAATTAAGCCTATGTAACTTTATTCTGTAGAATTGACATAAAGCAACGAATGAAAATAAATTATGATGTCGACATTAGTGCGAGTTATTCCAGCTCTATATTTCTTTGTATCAAAGTCACTTAACATTGTTTATTATCGGGAAGCAATAAAAGATATTCAATACTTTGTGAACGTGGTCTTGCTATCCAAAACGAAAACAAAAGCCACACCGTGAGATATGGCCTTAACTAAACATATGATTAAACAGTAAATTACTTGTACGAGTTGATCGATTGTGATACTTTACAGTTACCGCCGTCATTGACAAATGTCACGAGATCGGTTTTGGTAAAGTTTTCAAACTGCAGGATTACTTTGGCAATCATATAGTCAACTGATTCCTGTACGATGGTGGTAATGGTTTTACAGTTTAACTGCTCTCCTTCTTGCTTTTTCAAGAAGGACACAATTTCCGAACGGCTATTAGTTTTATTTTCTGATGCCTGTACTTTTTGACTAAAATCTGCTGTAAACAACTGCTCTACTCCTGCCGATTGTCCTGCTGTCATAACCGCAACGTAATGATCAATGGCTAGATCTGCTGTAGATAAATTGACTACTACTTTTTTAGGGTTTGATACCTCTGGTTTGCCAGCTGCCATAGTTAAAGTAGAGACTGCGATCAAGGCTGCCGCTGCGAATGTTTTCATAATGTCTTTATGTTATATTGTTATTAAGTTGCATCAGCCCCACACCCACCCACTCAAACCCTGATGCCTGCTTTGCAGTTCTATTTGTTTGTTGATTCAAAAGTAGGTTGTAAATCGTCTCTACCTTATGGCAATTAGACTAAACCAACTAACAACTCGGTGAATCGTGGAAATGGATAGGTGAAGTTGTAACCTATCATTTCTTTTATTAAATTGGAAAGTATTACCAAACTAATAACGAGTTAAAATATGAAACCAATGATTCAGCCTGAAGATTTTATAAATCAGCGATTTAACAAAGCTTGGTTCAACTGGGATTGTTGTTAATCATTTAATTTTATGGATGATTTTCTTTTTCCATTGATTTTATTTGTCATCTTCATAGGTATACCAATTGTCCTGGGATTATTGATATATATAATTCCTAAAAAACTGGGATACCCAAGGTTTGCAAGATATCTGCTATTTACCTATGGTATTATTTTCCTATTATTTACATGTTATCTATTTTTTAGTGATTATTTTTTCACAAAATCTGATGCGCTCAAACTAGTTGAAGAACAAGGGATAACATTAGTAGATGAATTTAACATCAGTAACTATAACTCATCGTTTGCAATTGGTGAGAGTTATGAAACATTTACGCTTAACATCTCTAATTTTGATAAACAAAAAGCTATTTCGAAAATTATAAATTCCAAAAACTTCCATTCGAGCGAAGATTCTGATTACATTGTATCTTATAATTCATTAAATCAGTATTGGGGCTCCAAAATTATACAGAATTATGAAACCGAAGATGCTTATGTTAGGGAGTATTTTAAACCCAGTGGACAAAAGAATTATGCCCCTACTTTTAGAAAAATTACGATAAGCAAACTAAAAAATGAATTAACATATGAGGATATAGACGAATAAAATAATTCTGTAAAAACATCTAATACTATTTAATTTATTTGAGTATTTTTTTATCAATCAAGTTTGACACCTTTGCTTATAAGCGGAAATACATTATGTCACGATCATGACGGACAAAATAGAATGAAATTGTGTTTAAAATACAGCAAGACAAGAGACATAAGTTAACTTTAAAATTTATGATGACTCTCTAGGTATATTGAAAATTTATGTAAATTTAAGCATTCAGTGTTTTAAACTGATAGGATCTAAAGAATAAAGCTTATTTTAACTATAAAAACTCAGTGACAAATATCATTTCAAAATTAATTCAGTCAAAAATAGCTTCAGGTATTTTGTTAGCAAATTTATTTGCCATGACAGTTATCGGACTACAAAGCGCTTTTGGTCATGAAGATGCAGGAATACTTATCTTTTCAGAATTTGTAATCATACCGATGCTCATGGGCATAATCTCAACCTGGTATTGGAAAAATCTGAATTTAAAGAGTAAACAGATAACAGGATATTCTATAATAAGTGGCATAATTGCTATCGCTTTAAGTTATTTTTTTTTAAATGAAGGAGTAATCTGCTTACTGATAGTATCTCCACTGATCTTTGGGTTTATCATTTCAGGGGCCTTCATAGGCAGAGCAATGTTTAAAAGAAACAATCAAAAACTAAATGTGAGTCTAATTAGTATCTTAATTCTCATTTTTATTGTAGATTCTATTTCTGACCACGATCATGAAAATATGGTTTCAGATAAAATAGTAATCAATGCGACCCCGGAAGAAATTTGGCAACACGTAGTTGCATTTGATAAGATTGAAAACAAAGAAAATTATTGGCTTTTTAAAATTGGTATGCCTAGTCCTATGGCGACTACAGTAAGTGACAGGAAGCTTGGTGCAAATCGTAAATGTATTTTTAGCAACGGCTACATCTTTGATGAAACTATTGTTGAATTTGATATCAATAAAAACTTGACATTTGACATTATTGATCAACCTAAAGATCCTGAGATTATGGGACATATTGATATCACAAAAGGTCAATTTTTATTACACGATAATGGTGACGGCACCACAACATTAACAGGAAACAGCTGGTATAAACTCCACGTGTTTCCTACTTGGTATTATGATTTATGGGCTGAAAGTATTACAAGAAATGTTCATTTTAGGGTAATGGAGCATGTTAAGGTTTTAAGTGAATCATAACTTATGTTTTCATTTGTCGTGAAATACCTAGGCTTCTTAAAGTCTATCCCTCTGATAGCAATTTTATATGATAGCCTCATTAGACTTTGGTTCTTTGCTACAAAACCACAACTGTTGGACTGGCTTGATGATATCGAAGAAACGATTTCAAAATATCCGAACACCAGTATTACTGTTCATAAATATGGTGGAACTCAGTTTAATTACTTGGATAAAGAGTTTGGCCATTTGCATAGTAATGGACTATTAGACATCCGATTAAATAAAACTATTAAACAACAGCTGCTCAAGTATGGTAAAATACAAAATCATCATGTTTTTAAAAATTCAGGCTGGATCAGTTTTTACATTACAAATGAACAGGACTGTAAGTACGCAATGGGATTGCTATTATTGGCTTATGAAAAAAAAGCCTCAATATTTAAATCTACATAATATTAAAACCAAAAGAATATCCACTAAAATATTCGATTAACCAAAATGCTGAAAGCTTTTATAAATTATTGTTAAAATACCAGATGCCACAAAAAATAGCCAATATTTTCTCATTTCACTGTAGCCATCTTGAGATGAATACTTTAACATAAATCCAAGACCGATAGAAAGAAAGGATGCGATTAAACCTAACATAGAAATACTGTTTAAATTTACTGATCAGTAAAAATAGACTTATTTTTTTATATCGAGAACATTTATCAACTCGAATCAATGGCGATAAAAAAGAAAAGCAACATCTCGCGACATGGCCTTAACTAAACTTATGATTAAACAGTAAATTACTTATAAGAATTGATCGATTGGGATACTTTCCAGCTACCGCCGTCATTGATTAAAGTCACGAGATCGGTCTTGCTAAAGCCTTCAAACTGCATCGTTACTTTTGCTATCATATAATCAGCAGACTCCTGTATGATGGTGGTACTAGTTTTACAGTTTAGCTGCTCTCCTTTTTGCTTTTTCAAAAAGCTGATAACTTCTGAACAGCTATTAGTTCTATCTTCTGATGCTTGTACTTTCTGGCTGAAGTCTAATGTAAACAACTGCTCCACTCCTGCTGACTGTCCTTCTGTCATAACCGCAACGTAATGATCAATGGCGAGATCTGCTGTTGATAAGTTGACCACCGCTTTTTTAGGGTTTGCTACTTCTGGATTCCCTGCTGCCATAGTGAATGTTGATACTGCGATCAAGGCTGCTGCTGCGAATGTTTTTGCTATAGTGTTCATAATGTCTTTATTTTATAGTTTGTTAGTTCTTATTTGTTGATTCAAAAGTAGGATGTAATTCGTCCCTACTCTATGGCAATTAGACTAAACCAACTAAAAAATCGGTGAACGGTCAAAATGAATAGGTGAAGTTGTGAAGATCGATTCAAAATGCTAAATTCAAATAAGTTCTTGTATTTTATTGTATATTGAGGGTTCAATTTATAAGGAAAATGCCAAGATTATATAGCGACCATCATATCATATACATATTAAAATATACCCTGTTGTCACTAAGTTTGGTGGTAACAATAATAAGTTGTAAAAACAGAAATATTGAAAAAACTCCTCCTGAGCGTGATAAAGCAAAGCAAGAAGCCATAGTAAAAAAATATTTAACAGACAGCGCTCGTCAATACAGTTACTACTCAAAAGAATGGGGAAAATATATTGATATGGGTTTAAAAGAAGATTCTACGATTGCTTATCTCTGGCAACAAAAAGCGATGCCCTTGTTTAAACAAGGGAAATACGAAATGGGAATGCAATATCTTGATAAAGCTGTTTTTTATGACAAAGACAATTACCTAAACTATCGAGGATTTATAAAATGTATTTTTGCTAAGACCTATCGGGAAGCAATAGTCGATTTTGAAGAGGCTATAACCAGGCATGGTAACAGTCATGTAATGGACCATTCCTATAAATTCTACATAGCGGTGAGCTTATTGCAGTTAAATGAATTTGAAAAAGCAGAGAAAATTATAAAACAAGAAATTGATTTGACGGTCCTGAGAATTGGTGAAGAGTGGGTTCATCACCTGGATTTATTTTATTATGGTATCTCCCTGTACGAGCAAAGGAAATATGATATGGCAATAAAAACATTTGATCGTACCTTAAATAAATATCAACAGTTTTCTGACGCAAAGTATTATAAAGCCGTTTCATTAATGCATCTAGGTAATACGGAAGCCGCTTCAAAATTACTAGAGGAAGCGGAACTAGATCGAAAAAATGGATACACGATCAATGAAGATAATGCTATTTATGAACGGTATCCTTATCAACTTAGATATGACAGTTCCGGTTTATATCAGTAATAACAAAATGCAACTGTCACCAACTTTAAATTTGTGTATTAATAACTAACAATTTAACATGAATAAAGTTAAATCCAAATTATTTAGAAAAGTAAATACTAAAACATTTAATGTTCATCATAAATTTGGTGGAGATTATAAAGACACTCGTAATAGCAAAAAAGAAATATTTGAACAAGCTGTGGGAAAGATGTCTGCTAAAAAAGAGCGAGGTTTAGATTACACACCACTTTACAGATTTTTAATATCCAAAGTTGGATCTGATTGGAATGATATTTTTAGTGAAGCAAAATCTAGGTTAGATAAAGATGAGCCAATATTTGCAATAGTAGCTTTAAAAGAAAACGAAAAGCAAGACTTTGTAAGGATTGGAGAGTCATCCTATTTTTCAGGTCTATATGTTGATAATAACAATATTTTACAATTATGTAATCCTGATCTAAAAGCAAAAGATATGAAACCTTTTTGCGCTTGCTGTACCCATACATTTAATGGAAAACTATTTGGAACGGAATAATTACAGACGTTGCTAAAAAAATTGGTTTTAAAAGTTTAGATTACTTTGATAAAATAGCTATCTTGTGATTACCATATTATAGACTACGACCAAATAAAGATGCAACCATTACAAAAATTAACGCTATTACTCCTACTATCCTGCTGTACACCCATAGTATCCGCACAGACATACTTAAATTTAGATTTCGAAACCATGAGTGGCAATCAGATAAGAAGATGGACCATTCGAAACAATGCGGCAGTTTACACCATAGACAGCGTCGAAAAAGTTAGCGGAAACTATAGCTACAAAATCAGCAAAATAAATCCCAATGAAAAAAGAGATGCTTTTTTTGTAAATATATTACCGCCGGAACTCGTAAAAGGGAAAAATATTATTCTAAAGGGACGAATAAAAACAGAAATTAAAGAAAAGGCCGAAGCAGGTTTATTTCTAGTCGCCTACGATAAAACCGGAAAACCAATTCAGCACGATGAAATGACTGGAAAACGGATTGATCATACATCATCGTGGCAAGAAGTCTGTATTTCAGCCAAAATTGATTCCAATGCCGCAATAGTTTCTATTGGAGGGGCTTGCTATGGTGGAGAGTTGACTGCATGGTTTGACAATTTTGAACTTTTTATTGATGGCAAAAAGTACCTATCTCCGGTACCTAGAACTGCCGCGCTATCTAAAAATGAACTAGCTGTATTAAAAAAATACTGCTATCCTTTAAAGTCATTTGATCCAAATATTGAAACCTATACAGATTTATCTATTCTGAAGCAATTGACTAAAGATGCACGTATCATATCCCTCGGTGAATCGTCTCATGGTTCCAGTGAAATTTTCAAAATGAAACACCGCATCATCAAATACCTCGCTCAACAGGAAAAATTCAACATACTCGCTTTTGAGGCCAATATGCCAGAATCCGCTGAGGTAAATAAAGCGATACTGAAAAAACAATTTGATCAAATTAACCTGATTGAGAAACTACATCTTTGGCCTTGGCATACAGCTGAGGTTCGAAACCTACTGAACTGGGTGCAAGATTATAATCAAGGTCAACCAAAGATTGAGTTTGCCGGTTTTGATATGCAAAATTACAATCAAGCAATGGAAACATTAAAGCAAGCGCTTAAGTCGAATGTTGACATCCAGAAGGATTTATATGAATTTGAATATTTCCTCTCGACAATAGCATATCAATACGTATATGAGAAAGGTAAAGTCTCTTTAACTGACGAACAAATTCACCGTATCGCTGAACTCAATACATCACTAAAAACGATGATTCAAAAAAGTAATAGCAACGCAACAGACAAAGACTGGCTCATACAGAATTTAAGAATTATAGAACAATACCTCGATCAGAAAATTGGGGTTGGAAATCGTGAAGAGAAAAGGGATCGTCACATGGCTGAAAATATATTATGGCTATCAGCACATCGTCCTGATTCAAAAATTATAGCATGGGCACATAACGGACATGTATCTAAAAGTCACATCAATTTAGATAAAAGTTTCCTTGATTCCCCTAGGGGAATGGGTAGTTATATCGCCGATGTCATTCCTTGTAAATCTTTAGCAATTGGCTTTACTTTTTATGAAGGTTCGTATACGGCTATGGATCCAAACGATATAAAGCCATTCCCTGCAGAAACCGCCTTTCTCGGAACTTATGAACATTTTTTAAATCAAATGGATGAACCGATCTTTATTCTTGATCTTAAGAAAATAAAAGCGGACAAACCTGTCGAATTAGACTGGTTATTGTCAACGCTACCCTTTAGAACCATTGGCGGTAATAAACAAACTGTTGAATTTCGCGACACAAATATTGCCGATGCCTTTGATTATCTCATATTTATTAAAACATCAACAAATTCTCATTTACTAGACTAAATGTGGGATTTAACACTATAAACAACGAAAACGGATATTGCAATGAAACTAATTATAATACTTGGCATTTTAATGTCTTCAATTGGAAGTCTCGCTTTTGGTCAGGAAAAAACTACTTTAAATATACTATTTACTGATGGGAAACAGCACAGTGTTAAAATTGAAAAAGTTCTGGGAAATCAATATTATCTTGACTCCCTGCCTGAGAAAGCAATCAATGGAAAAGATATTCTTTTTAATGCTGTTATTCAAAATCCCGCCTACGTGAGTTTTGTTATAGATTCTAATTATCGAACCCATCCTGTTGTATTACATCCTGGCTTAAATATAGTTCAAGCAAGGCTCTTTCAAAATAGGTATCAATTAATAAGACGGGATAAATATTTGGAAGAAAATGCTATGGGCGCCTATAATAATCTTTTTGCTAATAACTATGACATCTATAAATACCTTAGAGATCATCAGTTAGGTAATATGCAGATGAAAGATTCGCTTTTAAATTTAAGTTATAATAATACAGATACGGTTGTGAGTATTATAGCCAAGGACTACTCGAGCTCTTATGTTCCCCTTTATAAAATAGCCCATCTTTTACCATTTGGAAATCGACCAATTTTTCGTGAAATATATAACGGATTAGACACTAACCTCAAAAATAGTAAGATCGGCCAAATATTGGATTTAGAATTAAAGAAAGCTGAACAGGGATCTATTGGAAACGAGTTTCCAAAGTTTTCTCTGACAAACAGAAATAATGTAGTTACCGATCTTAATACCATTATTAACAATAATAAATTTACCTTAATTGACTATTGGTATAGTAACTGTGGACCATGTATCGCGCAATTTCCTGTGCTGGCGGAACTATTTAGAACGCATAAAGAAAATGGATTCTCAATTGTAGGAATTTCAGTAGACCAGGATCAAAAAAAATGGTTGAAAGCAGTTGAAAAATATCAAATACCATGGACAAGTCTGATAGATTCTAAAAAGAATAGTGCAGACTATTTTGGAATAACGGCATATCCCTCTAATTTCCTAGTGGATGCAAGTGGACAAATTATCAGTACAAATATGACGACAGAATCGCTTAGAAAATTTCTTAAAGAAAATATGTAGTTGATATGAAGAGAACTATTAGAAGTCTAAACCAAAAACTCTTCAATTTGCAACTCTCCTCTTAGTGGCATTAATTAGCCAAGATAATATTTTCACAATAAAAGGTCATTGAATCTTCTGCAACAGCTATTTTTTATTTAACTCCCTCTATTTATGCATGAGCCAAATCTTCTATAATTATAGAAGATTCGGCGGAACAAAAATAATAACCTGAATTTATATTAATACTTGATACTTTGTCAAAAAGTATCGTTTTCTCACCAAAATCTGATGATTTACTTTTAATAAGTATTTCCAAATTGTAAGTGTCCCAAAAAATCAAACAGCTTAAAACTGGACATAAATGTTTAGATTTAAGTAATAAGATGAAAAAGACACGTTTTACAGAAACCCAGATTGTAAGAGCTCTCAAAGAGGGAGAAGAAGG
>Ga0213826_1000266_pt1 | contig 37106 bp, 41 predicted proteins | sample MC6MC0899MG_FD_180668 | JGI IMG/M metagenome (GOLD analysis project Ga0213826, IMG submission 180668) | Enriched soil aggregate microbial communities from Iowa State University, Ames, United States - MC6-MC0899-MG | ecosystem: Environmental > Terrestrial > Soil > Unclassified | place: USA: Iowa...
GATGTGATACATGAGCCACTGGAAATAGAAAAAATGTGGGAACATGCAGCTGAACAACTAAATGAAGCTGATGAACATACAATCAATGAAACGCTAGGTAAGATACAAGAACATTATCCGAAAGCCAAGCTGTTTTGGGTCGATAAAGCCGGGAAAACCCATGCGATCAATAAACGTATCACAGACATTCCCGATCAATGGACACCCATCAACCTCGTCAACTATCTCGATATGAAAAAGCAACAAAACACATTAACTGTGACAGCTACGATTGGTAAAGATGAGAAACAAGGATTTATGGTATTTCAAATCCCAAAATCCATTACGACGCTCGCAATTAAGTCGGTAAATGGAGATCTCTTTTTAAATATTATTATATTGGTCGTCGGTGTTTCGATCGTGGTGGTATCCTTGTTGTTCTTCTTAAGCATTCGCAAAAGGCTTATACAACTTCAAATCGCAATGTCAGATAATGTGAATAACGGAATACCTAATGAGGTCCCAGTCAATAACAGCGATGAGATTGGCCATTTGGAAAAAGCCTTTAACAGGATGGTCAATCAATTAAAAGACAGCCGGAGGCGTGAGAAGGAGGAAGAGCATCTACGAAAACAATTGATCGCGAATATCTCCCACGATTTACGGACACCCTTAACCGTTATTAGACAGCATGCCTACACCGTTCAGAAAAACCCTTCATCGCCCAAAGCAACAGCATCGGTACAAATTATCGTCAACAAACTAAACGATGTCGGGAAGTTGCTTGAAAATCTTCTTACTTACACATTGCTTTCAGCTGGAAAGTATCCGATGGAAAAGACAAACATTGATGTTCTTGAAGAATTACGTAATGCCGTCGCCGAGTGGTATCCGGTATTTGAGAAAGAAGGTTTTGAAGTGGATGTCCATATGGCTGACCATTCAGTGATTTGGCAGGTCGATCCTCTCTGGCTCCGCAGCATGTTGGATAACCTGTTTCAAAATGTCATCAGGCATGCCAGTTCTGGTGGATATATTTGCGTAGAAACCACTGACCGCGATGGCTGCTTATTTATTGCCATAAGAGATAGAGGACGGGGAATGGAGCACCATTCAGAAGCAAAAGGAGCGGGCATCGGCCTATCCATCGTTTCGCTCATGACCAAGGAAATGGATATTATTTGGGAGATATCCAGTTCTCCGCAAGGTACATGCCATTATTTAAGGCAAGAATTAAACTAGATTTAAACTTGAGGTCACTTCGATTTTCCATTTGCTCAGTACAATGGATGTTGAGGTGATTTTTTGATAGCAAAAAACGATTAGGCTGTAGGGGTGGTTAGCGGCAAATTGAGGTGCATCTGTATACGAAAAATCAGAGTAGATCAGTCTGAAGAACTTGTAAAATAATAGGAAAGGGTGTTTTTTGGGTGGATTCAAAGACTTTGGATTGACAAATCTAACAGGGATGAAAATTCTACATTACCTTCACTGAGGAAATAAAGAAGGGATGAGGTTAAAGGAGTCATATTGGATTGGGTATATAGTCATCGTTATATTACGCTTTGGACACCTTGTGGTAGCTAAAGACGGCATTTTTACTGTTGAGGACTATTTTTATGCTTAAATAAGGTTTTCCGGAGAAAAATGGAGGGTTTCTACATGAGAAAAGCTATTTTAATGATCACGATTGCTATTTTCATTATTGGTATTAGTCATATTGCGGTCACTCCAATGTCTTTCAAGTCTTATTCAATCGATACTCTTTGGTTTGCGAGTTTCGGTTTAACACTTATTTTTCTTGCCTTTTTAAATTATGTCCTTATTAACATCAAGGAAAGGCAGCCAAAAATTTTTGTTGTTTGTCATATTGCAAATATTCTATGTACTATTTTCGTTGCGTTGATTCTTACGATCGCATTGTATCCTCATATAATCTTCTTGTTTCTTTTATTAATCTCTGAAACCTTTCTCGTTATGCGGATTCAAACCTCTTTATAGGAAAGGGTGCTTTTTGGATGGATTCAAAGACTTTGATTAACAAATCCAGCATGGATGTAAATTCTAAATTGCCTTCACTAAAGAAAAGGGAAGGAATGAGCCTAAAGCGATGGCCATCTTGGATTGGGTATATAGCTATTGCCTGGTCAGTCCTTTATGGATCGATGCATCTCTACTGGTTGCTTGGAGGAAAGGGGTATCCTTTTAAGTATGAAGATGGTATGGAGTTGTTTGCTGGAAAGGTTACTTATCTTCCGTCCCAGGTTGGAGGTATCGTTTTTGTTGTTCTTTGTCTTATGGGTATATTGGTTGGGTTTTCAATGAGGAAGCCGGTAGCAAAGGCCTTCCCACAGTGGCTTGTCCTCATTTATGCCTGGGGATTTGCGGCTGCTTTGCTCCTCTTTGTACTGGATACCACCCTGATTGCGGCTATGGCTTATGCTTTTTTATTAAAATTTAAGTTTAACTGGCTGATGCTCAATCAGATCATATGTATTTTAGGAGCGATATCTTGGGGACTTTTCGCTGTAGCCTACCAAAGAAAAACACGTCATGCATGTGAATATTGTGGAAGGGCAGCTGACGGAAAAACATTTCTTCTCGTACGATGGAGTCGATGGATTACTTATCTTGCGGCTCTCGCTCCTATTCCATACGCAATTACGCGCTATGCTTGGGCATTGAATATCCCGCTGGGAATTGACACGAAGTTCTTTCAGGATTTTTCAAATGTCAATCCGGCACATCATATTACTGAATGGGTTTTCGGATCGGTATGTTTAGCCGGTGGCATTCTTACGCTGGGTTTGATCCAGAAATGGGGTGAAGCCTTCCCTCAATGGTTCCCATTCATTAACGGTAAAAGGGTGCCGATCCTTCTTGCGGTGATTCCAGCAACTTGTGTTGCGATTGCTGTAACCGCTGCTGGCTTCGCCTTTACCTTCGCTTTTATCACGGTTAAACTTCACCTCGTGTCTACAGATAATATTTTGCTGAATCAGAGTCAGATCTGGGGTTCAATAGGACCTATGCTTTTATGGATCCCCTGGGGTGCAGCGCTTGGTCTTTCTTCTATAGCTTACTATTATCGTAGACGAGGTCGATGTAATTACTGTGGTATGGGTGAAACTGAAAATATTTCCAATTAGAAAAAAAAAGCAAACTTAAAATAACTAAAGGATACATTGCTAGATTTATCAGAAAATAATCCGTACAGCTAATTCTTAATTACGGTATGGCTGGTGTTAACATTAGAACAAGATCTTATTCGTACGCGACATCGTGAAGAGATTGAGCAGGCTAAATAAGAAGGGTTTAAGAACGGTTAAAGAAGTATCATAAAGATCACGCAGGAATGATTAATACTTTAAAGCTATATAATTAAGGAAAAATGACTGTAATTCAAATTTGTGAAATTACAAATGTGTATAGAGCTTCATTATATAGAAAGCTATCAGGAGGGAAAAAATAGTCCTTCCTCATTCCATGAAAGGGCGCAATTCTGCAGTAATAAATTGCGTCTCTATCTTTATTTAAAGGATCAGATTGTTGAGTGGAAAAAGTTTTTTTTAGGAAGGAAATAGAATTAAAATAGAATATAGTGATTACAGCCAATGAAATGTACCATAGCCCCCCTAAACAAATGGTAACAACCCCAAAACTTCTGGTCTTTGTCTTTTTAAAAATGAATTACAACATATCAATATTAAAGCTATTATTATTTCCCAACTTCCCACAGAAAGCCCCACAATTATGGACAGTCCTACCAAAAGTGCATCAAAAGGTGAAGTTCCAAGGTCTGATTGTATAGTGAAAGAAATACCAAGGGTTAATATTAAAACTCCTAATACATAAAAAACATATTTCACTTTACCCGAGCTCTTTATCATTATTTTTTTGTTGCAAACGCAACAAAGTTAGGTTAAATTTAATATAAACCTTTTTTTGTTGCATTTGCAATAAAAATATGTACTAAGGAGTTAATTATGAAGGAAATTCTTCGTGAAATTGGAATGATAGCAAGGGCATTAGATTCTATAAGTAATATAGAATTTAAAGAATATGACCTTACAAAAGGGCAGTATTTGTACATTGTGCGAATATGTGAAAACCCAGGAATCATTCAAGAAAAGTTAGCTGAAATGATAAAAGTAGATCGAACTACAGCAGCTCGTGCGATACAAAAACTTGAAATGAATGACTTTATTGAAAAGAAAGAAGATAAACAAAACAAAAAAATTAAAAAACTCTTTCCAACAGAGAAAGGGAAAAATGTTTATCCTTTTATAAAAAGAGAAAATGACTATTCCAATATCGTTGCATTAGAGGGATTTTCCGAAAGAGAAGTAGAAACCATTTTCAATCTTCTTCAAAGAGTAAGAAAAAATATAGAAAAAGACTGGGAATTTGTAAAAAAGGGAAACAAGAGAAATTATTGATTATATAAAGGAGAGACATATTTAAATGACTATAAATATAAAAAAGTGTACCCTTGAAGATTCACGCAAACTTCAAGAAATTAGTTATGAAACATTTAATGAGACATTTAAGTATCAGAATTCACCCGAAAATATGAATGCCTATTTGGAAAGGGCATTTAACTTAAAACAATTAGAAAAAGAATTATCCAATATTTCTTCGCAATTCTTTTTTGTTTATTTTAATGATGAAGTCGCTGGATATTTAAAGGTCAATACCAATGATGCTCAGTCTGAAGAAATGGGTGATGAATCACTCGAAATCGAGAGGATTTATATAAAGAACAAATTTCAAAAACATGGGCTTGGTAAATATCTGCTAAATAAAGCAATGGAAATTGCGATGGAACGTAATAAAAAGAAAATCTGGCTAGGCGTATGGGAAAAAAACGAAAATGCTATTGCTTTTTATAAGAAAATGGGGTTTGTTCAAACTGGAGCCCACTCTTTTTATATGGGTGATGAAGAACAAATGGACTTTATAATGACCAAAACACTCATTTAACTTTTTTTGAAAGGTGAATTATTATGTATATTCCAAAATATTATAAGGTCACAAATGTTGATGAAATTTGGGATTTTGTTCAAAATAACTCTTTTGGCACGATTGTCACAACAGAACAAGGGAAACCAATTGCCACTCATTTGCCTTTGGGGTTAAATAAAAAAGGTAATGATTACTATATTACTGGGCATATGGCATATGGAAATCCTCAGTGGAGAACAATTGAAACCTGTGAGGATGTGCTTGTTATGTTTCAGGGACCGAACGCTTATATTTCTTCTTCTTGGTATGGGCATGAAGAAGTTCCAACATGGAATTTTCAAGCCGTCCATGTATATGGTAAAGCAAACATTTTAGAGAAGGATGAATTAATAGAAGAATTAACAATAATGCTGGAAAAATATGAAGAAAATCGTGAAAATTCTGTTTTATGGGATAAACTTTCTCCTCATCTCTTAGAAAGTGAACTGAAAGGTATAGTTGGATTTAAGATTAAGGTGGGAGAAATTCAGGCTGCATTTAAATTAAGTCAGAACCGAAATGAAACGGATTATATTAACATCATTGATAAATTACAAGATGAAGGAAATCCAAATTCGAAACAAATGGCAGAACTGATGGAAAAGAGATTTATCTGGTATTAAGTTGAATTTTATAGTTATGAATCATGGAACAATTTCAAAAACAGTGCCTTGGTTAAAATCAGTCACTTTCATAGAGCCATAAACCCCTAAATATAGTCTGGTTTGATCCAGATTCGTTCCCAGATTAACATAATAAGCAGATTGAGACCCAAAATTATAATCGGTTTCAATCACACTAAAATCTTTTAGGTTACAATCTGTTCTTACCCTAGTAAAAGCTAAAACCCCTCTAACCGGAGGCCCGGATTCTTCATCCCTGGCAAGATCGGTAAACAAAACACTTCCCGTTAAATCGGGAATTCCATTCCCCATATAGGCTTGCACTCCTGTAAGTGCAGTTCCTCCAAACTTATCGGGCCTTTGATCTTTATGAAAATAACTAGTTAAAGGCAGAAGACGACTCACTGAGGTTTTTACTGCTTCATTGTAATAAGCAATTGTTTTCTCATCCAAAGTAGGATTATTAGTGCAGCCCCTAATAAATGAAGTAGGAAAAGCACCCTCCCACCCTCGCCAGCCAAAATTAATAAATCCTTCTTGGTCAGGTTCAGTGTTTCTTAAAGAAGCTTGAATAAGCTGAGTAACCGGTATTGGTTTATAATGAACGAATGAAAAAATCGACTCTGCCAGATCCTGTCCGACATTTCCCACGTATTTAATATATTGATTATAATACCTTTGAAATGAAATGCCTGGTATATTGCGGACCCCTTTGGCAATGACTGTAAGCGTTTCCTGAATAGGTGCGGGAAGTTCATTAAAACGTGTGACTACGGGTGGATTATAGATATTTGTATTTTTATCTACATCAATTTCAATTATTTTACCAGCGATTTCCATATCATCCTGACTTAAATTAAATGGATCATAGCCTGCTCCACCATCTCCTGTTGTTAAAACAAGTTTCCCGGTTTCAGGTGAAAAGTTTATGCTATTGACACCATTATGATTAAAAAAAGGTCTTCTTAAGTTAAGTAATGTCCGTCGTTTTTGAGGTTGACCATTCGATTGTAAAATCCATTCTTCAACTGTATCAATATGATCATATTGAGTTTCTCTATTTAACCATCTTAAGTTTAAGGTTTTGGGATCACACGGGTTAGGTTTAAAATGTTCAGAAAGTGCACCTGGGCCTTGTGTTCCAGCTACTGAATAATGAAGATAAAACAGACCGTTATAATAAAATTTGGGATGAAACGCTAGCCCTAGCAATCCCCGTTCATCATATCCACCACTAGAAACACCTGGTTCAGAAGTACCTAGCTTTATGATTCGCGGGCGAATATCTAAAAATGTCCTTAAACTTGAGTTTCCTATGTAAAAGATCTCTCCTACCTGGGTTGCAATAAATAATCTTTCAATTGAGTCACCTGGAAGTATAGTTGTTTTCAAAACAGTGGGTAAATTTATCCTACTTACAATGGGACGTAAACTAACCTTAACTTTTATCAACTAACTTTACACTCCTTCCTATTGTTTTCTTTTATAAGAATATGATTAGAACTGTTCTATTAGTACCAAATTAGCGCCGGGAAATCTGACAAGGCATTGTGCAATTTTCCGTACCAGCGTACTAAAACTCCCATGAAATTAAAAACTGAAAATAGACGTACAAAAATAGACCCAGAAAAACCAGTTTTTAAAAAAGGGCTGGAGTAAAATAAAAAGCCCATTTCGTTCATCTCACGAAATGGGCCACTTTCTATTTATTTCTTAACAAATGCTTCTGAATCTTACCAATTGAAGTCCTTGGAAAGTCCTCAATTATCCTGAATTCCTGCGGAACTTTGAAATAGGAGAGATGTTCTTCACAATGAGCCAATAAATCAGCGGCAGTTTCCCCAGAACCTTCATGAAGCTTAATGTAGGCAATGACCATTTCCTCACGTAATGGATCAGGTTCCCCGATTACGGCACAATCTTGCACGGCTGGATGATTTTTAATGACATTTTCCACCTCAATGGAAGAAATATTTTCACCAGCACGCTTAATCATGTCCTTTTTGCGGTCAACGAACCAGATAAAACCTTCATCATTATAATAGCCATTATCTCCGGTGTAGAGCCAGCCATTTTGGAGTGTTTGGGCAGTGGCTTCAGGATTTTTGTAGTAGCCTTTCATCAGGGAAGGGCTTTTAAGGATAATTTGACCAACGTGATACGGAGGTTGTTCAGCCCCTTTTTCATCGATAATTCTGATCACTTGGCCTAATCCAGCTTTTCCAATTGATACAATGCCTGTATTCTGGTCAGTTGGCATTTCTTCATAAAGAGGTGTAACAATATTCGTGGTGATTGTTTCCGTCATACCGTACCACTGAAAAAGCTTTATATTAAACCTTTCCTGGAAAGTGTCCAAATCCTTCTTGGTAACAAATAGACCATAGCCTGCTTGGCGAATAGTATTTTTTTTCTCATAAGGATGGTAGGGACATTCAAGCAGCATTTTAATGACCGTTGCTACCAAACTAGTGACAGTCGGTTTGTATTTTTCAACTATATTCCAAAAAGTAGAGGAACTGAACCTTTCGAGCAATACAATTGTGCCCCCAACCACAAGCATGGCCATGGATGTGTAATATTGAGAGTTTGCGTGAAATAGCGGAAGGAAAATTAAGTATCGATCTTCACTAGTCAGCTGTTGATATAGGACTGACGAATGACCGGCAAATAAATAATTTTCATGGGTGATTAATACACCTTTTGGTTTGGCAGTTGTTCCGGACGTATACATAATGCAAGCAATATCTGTTGAGTCAACGATGGCTTCTATTATTCCAGAGGACAATTTCGCCTTATCTTGTCCCCAGTGAACATTACAGGGCTGACTAAATAGAAGGGGGTATTTTGATGCCATGTCTATATGCTTTTGGGTTAACAGACTTTCCTCATAAATAAACCCTTTGCTATCAGAATGATCAAGAAAATAGTCCACTTCTGACGGGGTCGTTGCTGTATTAATTGGTAGAACAATCGCCCCGATGGCAGCGCAAGCGAACCATACTTCATAAAAAATAGGGGAGTTGGAGAGGAATACAGCGACAGTATCACCCTTATTTATCCCTTTGCCTTCTAGCCATCTTGTACATCGATTAACCCGTTCAAAGATTTCATTATAGCTAATTTCATCACCTTGAAAAATGATGAATGGTTTTGTTGGATGTTTTTTTGTTTGTTTGCTCAATACCTTGTATATGGTCATATTCCCAAAGGTAAGCATTAGAAAAAACTCCTTTCGTTAAAAAATTAAGGGAGCAACTGTAACAATGATACTAGATACGATAAATAATAAGATCATTGAAACGAGACAGTAACCCCAAATGTCCTTTAATCCCAAGCCTGAAAGGCCAAGGGCTGGCAATACAAAGAAAGGCTGTAGGAGATTTGTGACCAGGTCCCCAATCGTTATCGTATTAACCGCTGAAGAAACAGGAACTTTTAGTGCTTGAGCTGCTTCAACCATGATCGGTCCTTGAATCTGCCACTGGCCTCCTGCAGAAGGGACAAAAATATTAACGATTGCTGCTGAGATGAATGAGAATAATGGAAATGTATATTCATTTGAAAATGAAATAAACCATTGTGCAATTACTGTGATTAGACCGGAACCAACCATCATTCCCATAATACCTGCATAAAAAGGGAATTGGAGCATTATTCCGGATGCTGAAGGCATTGCGTCAGTAATGGCACGGATATAACTAAGTGGTGTACCGTGTAATGCCAAACCAAGTATAATAAAGAAGAAATTTAAGATATTTAACTCTAAGTTAAAACCATTGGCCATCGTGTATTGGACAAGCCACATCGTTCCCATTGCTACAAGGACATAGTTAATGATTTTGCTTTGATCTAGCCTTTCAGCAAACGTTTTACCAGGTACTTGATTTTCAACTGTGGCAGCTGCTTGTTTTTCGGAAGTGAACGTTTCAACATCACCTTCAAATGGAACAACATCTTCTTTTTTTGGCATCATTTTTATATACCCATATAGAACTACTAAAAGACCAAGGAATGCGGTTAGTAAGAGTGTAGGGCTAAAGATGGTTTCGGTTAGAGGGATGAGACCAATCTTTTCCTCAAGAGAATGTCCTGGTGTGTTAACTAAAAGAGGTGCAGTTACAGTGATACTGGCTGGTAAAATAGCAATTGTACCTGTATAGGCGGCAGCAATTAGTAATCGGTAGTCTGCTGCTTTCACATTTTTCGCAACTTCAATCGCAAACAATGTACCAAGAACAAATCCAAGTCCCCAACTTAAATATCCTGCAGCGGCAGCAACCAAAATGGTAACGATTACCGCGGTTTTTTGAGTTTTTGGTATTGATGCTGCTCGTAATAGTAGTTTTTGAACAGGAGGTGCTTTAACAAGGGCATAACCCGTAACCAGAATAAGTACCATTTGGGTCGTAAAAGCAAGGAAGTTCCAGAAGCCGCTATACCAGTGTGTTGTCATTTGAGGCAGTGACTGCTTTGTGATGGTCATGCCAAGGATGAGAGTTAAGAATGTAAGCAGAATGGCGAAAATAAAGGCATTAGGTAAATAGTTTTCTACGGCAACTTTGAAACGCTGTGAAAATCTCCTTAACATAAAAAATTTCCCCCTTAAATTTGAAAACGATTACAATAATTTTTGTTGCTATCAGTATTAGCCAGGTTGATAATAATGAAGAGACTATAGTCTATAAAAATAATTTCGCAAACTACAGTCTATTTGTCAATACTATTTTTAATTTTCTGAAAGGTTGATTATAATGAATTTGCGACAACAAAGAGCAATGGAAACAAAGAGGAGAATAGCGGAGGCTGCTCTAGAATTGTTTAATGAAAAAGGATTTACTAATGTCACGGTTGATGAAATCATAGAAAAAACTTCCACTTCAAAAGGTGCATTTTACAACCACTTTAAAAGTAAACACGATATTTTCTTAAATAAATTTAATGAAATTGATGATTTTTATGTCCAGGAATTGCTGCCAAAATTATCTCAAATTGATTCAGCTGTAGAAAAATTACACGTATTTTTGAATATGCAAATGACCTATATTGAGAAGGACTTAGGGTGGGATGTAACAAGGACAATCTATGAACATGCCTTAAATACTGAACGAGAAAGTTTTTTCTTAAATCCTGATCGGCCACTTTACAATATTTTATTGGATTTATTTGTAGAAGGACAAAAAAAGAAGGAATTTCGTGAAGATTTAACAGCTGAACAGATGGTTGCCATCTTGGTCAAGGTCATGAGGGGAATGCTTTATGACTGGAGTATCTATAAAGGGAACTATTTACTGACCGAGGAACAAGAGACTCTATTTTCAGTGGTGATTAGAGGATTAGTAATATAATTTAGGCTATAGGGTCAGAACAATGAGCTAAATCTTTAGCCCAGCTTGGGTCGGCCCCACAGGCTTAGGGTGATGAAATTTCAATTCTTGTCCTACTCAGTTCATTCAGAATTTAAACAGTAGTTCGATCGGATCTTTCTGGTATAGAACCAAAAAATTCTTAAATGCAGAAGATCAATTAAATTAATATGTCAAAAAAAGAGATGATAAAAATATTTGACAAATAATTCGCTTCTTTCGCATTAACGAATGGGGCGATTCTTATTTTTTTCTAAATAAATGCTTCTGAAAAATCGTCAATTATCGACACTCCTTACATTTTTCACACATATATACCCCAACCGATGACACGGATGAGCCCTTACACATTTTTATTTTAATCATATTTTGTATTAGGTTGATGCAAAGGAGGTTTGTGACATGGATGGTGTAGGTGCTGGTGGAGGTTTTGCATTAGTGGTTGTTTTGTTTATCCTTTTAATTATTATTGGTGCGTCCTTTATCGGCGGAGGATTTGGATTTATTTAACAATGACTACCTGTTTGAAAGGGGGGAGATCTATGTACGGAGGATTCGGAGGCTGCGGCTGCGGTGGCTTTGGTTACGGCGGTGGGTTCGGTTTCGGCGGAGGTTTTGCCTTAATCGTTGTATTGTTCATTTTGTTAATTATCATTGGAGCAACATGTTTTTATTAATGAATAGCAATTAACTTCATGCTTTAGAAGTTAAAAAAGCCCTTTTTTAGGGCTTTTTCATTAATATCTTAGCTTTTATTGCATCGAATGCAAAATAAAGCAATTGGGAAGGTAGTACATGGTTTTGCTATGGCTAGTATTTAGTTTATGCGACGCTTCCTGTAATGAAGCGACTATTTAAGCCCTTATTTTAGAAAAAGGGCGGAAAGATGATAGAGCATTTTAATGATCATACCACCTTCATTTGCACTCCGATCAAGAGGAAGAATATTCCTGAAAGGAATAAGGTTAAGAGGGGTATCGCTGCATGTACAATCCTTTAAAACACTATTGTAATATATCTAAATATTCATTATAATACTATTAATTAGAATTAATAGTTCAATTGAAGAAGTGGATATCGTGACAATGGTCATCCGCGGAACAATTGAATTTCTAACGTAATTATTTAAGTAGAAAGGACCGCTTTAGGAAGAATCTTTTTTGAGAGATGAATAGTTTTATAGTAGCACAACTAAATAAACTATGGAATGTTGCAATTTTATCTTACACTAGTGGGGGAAACATCTATGAAAAATCTCATTAAGAAGTGGAATCAACTGAGCCTGGTAAAACAAATCATTATCGGTTTGATTATTGGTATTATCCTAGCGGTAGCGATCCCAGAAGCAGCAAAGCCTATTGTCATTTTAGGTTCATTGTTTGTAGGGGCATTGAAATCGATTGCGCCTGTATTGGTATTATTCTTGGTTATGTCGGCCATTGCTCAACACAAGAGTGGTCACCAGACGAACATGAAATCGATTATCGGACTTTATTTGCTAGGTACATTTCTTGCTGGATTAATAGCGGTTATTGTAAGCTTTATTATTCCTGTCAGCTTAACACTTGCAAAGGGTGCTGAGGATTTGGCGGCTCCTGGCGGTGTTACAGAGGTCCTCAAAGCATTACTGTTGAATGTTGTCGATAATCCAGTAAAAGCCCTTTTTAATGCCAACTATATCGGTATTTTAGCTTGGGCGGTAGTCCTTGGTATTGCATTAAGAAGTGCACCAGATACGACCAAAACAATGATTTCTAATTTTTCAGATGCCGTTTCCAAAATGGTTACATGGGTGATCAAGGTTGCGCCGTTAGGAATCATGGGTCTAGTTATTGACTCTATTACAACAAATGGAATCGAGTCATTACTAAGCTATGGAAAATTACTTGCCGTTTTGATTGGTTGTATGCTCTTTGTGGCCCTAGTGGTCAATCCAATCATTGTGTATACAGCTATACGTCAGAACCCATATCCACTTGTATTTAAGTGCATCAAGGAAAGTGGAATTACAGCATTCTTTACACGCAGTTCTGCAGCAAACATTCCTGTAAATATGAAGTTATGTGAAAAACTAGGGTTGGACAAGGATACCTATTCTGTCTCCATTCCATTAGGTGCAACCATCAATATGGCTGGTGCAGCTGTTACGATTTCTGTTTTGACACTTGCAGCCGTTCATACTCTAGACATTCATGTAGACATACCTACAGCAATCATTCTTAGCGTCCTATCAGCTGTATGTGCATGCGGTGCTTCAGGGGTTGCTGGCGGTTCCTTATTGCTTATTCCTCTAGCATGTAGCTTATTCGGAATTCCAAATGATGTTGCCATGCAGGTAGTTGGCGTAGGCTTTATCATTGGAGTTTTACAAGATTCCTTTGAAACGTCCCTTAATTCATCTACAGACGTCCTTTTCACCGCAACAGCTGAATTTAAAAAGTGGCGAAAAGAAGGAAAAAAAATAGAGATTAATAAAGCAGCATAAAGAAGCAGCGACATACAGTCGCTAAATGTAACAAAAACCCCGGTTTCAGTAAAATCGGGGTTTTTTTGCCTCATAAATACACTTTAGAAATGAAATCAAAATAGCAAATCTCGATACACTTCAATTAACTTATATAATACTACTGCTAAACCCAATAAGCTGGCCTTATTGCATTGATGCTGAAATTTCTTGCATTTTCCGTGACACTAGGGGATAAAAGTTAATTATTGCACTTTTTGTGGAATTACCCCCGAAAAATCCAGTGCCAGGGCAGGTTTTAACATTAAAAGCTGGAGCGTTATCCAGCACTCTTTCCCTAGTTTTCAAATCCCACCAATGATGATAAGTGATATTGTCAATGGAAGGGGTTAACCCGAATTTAATACATAGCAATGCAGTGATATATACAATGGTGTCCTTTTGGTCCTTAGTCATGACATCATGACCCATATCAAAGTTCCCAATATTTTCAATGGCTAACCCAGTGGTGTTAGCCTTTTCCCCAATTGAACCTTCAGGAGCTATGTTAAATGGCCTAGAAACGGCTACTTTTCCATCAGGAAAGGTGGTTAAATTTTGCGCGATATTCTTCCATTTCATTTCTCTAATATGAAAATTCTCCATACCCTTCAACATCGTAAAATGATTGGAACCATAAAAGTGCTTATATGACGGTAACCATGTGTGATGTTGTTGGATTATGTTTATTTTTCTCGTAAATTGATTGTGAAATAACCAATCCCTAAATTCCTCCTTCGACATTAGAATATACTGTCCTTGCATAGTCAATCTTTTAGGAGGTATCATTAATTTTTGTCCTAAATATAGTTGTTCAGATGAAAGTCCATTTATTGTCTTTATTGTCTGGACTGAAGAATTATATTCTGCTGAAATCTTCCCAAGTGTATCCCCAGCAACAACATCATATATGATCGGTACATACAATTTCTGACCAGGTAGTAATGTATTGGATTGCAATCCATTTGTTACTTTGAGTTCTTCTTCAGAGGTCCCATATTTGGTTGCAATTCCTGGCAAGGAATCACCAGATTTGACTACATAAATATTGCTAGGATTGTTTCTAGCTGCATGTGCAGGCGATATAATCATGAGCATATTTATAATTAAACAACATAAAAATGCAACATATTTGTTCATTTATTATATCCTCCCATTTTGATATCACATTGTTCGCAACAACAGACTGACTATTATTTTTCTATTTCAGAGATGAAACTATTCTAATAATTTTTTGTTAAATTTGTCAGACAGTGATTGCTATTCTTAATAGAGATACTAAGGAAGGAGAACTTCGATTTTTTATTGTACTTAATGAGAAAATAGCTTTTTTCAAAAAATTTTTTTCATCTCACCAAGTTTTAACAGTTGACTTATTGAACTGTATATATTAAATTTACAGTATGTTCAATTGAGAAGGAATGGATGGAGATGAATCGTCATGAATAGTGATTTTGTCATAGCTATGCATAGTCTGGTTTTATTAGCTAACATACCTGATCATATGGCAAATAGCGATACGATCGCCGAAAATGTTTGTACCAATCCGGCAAGAATTCGTAAGGTTATGAGTATTTTACGTAAAAACGGGTATGTAAAAACAAAAGAAGGCATTGGTGGAGGATATTTATTAAGCTGTGATCCAGAAAATACAACTTTGTCGCAAATTTATCTTACCATTTCATCGGGTTCACTTAAGCCCCACTGGTGTACAGGTGACCCTGAACGAAAATGTGTCATCTCTTCCAATACACAGAGTGTGATGGATGAGATTTTTATTGAGGCAGAGCAGCATATGCAAGCTTATTTAGGTCAAATAACGATTAGCAGGGTCTTAGACAGAATAAAAACGCTTGAATAAATGAGAAAAATCAGGTGTTTTTTTAGCTAAACTGTATATTTTTTTATAACATTTAGCAAATATCTCGAAATCATAATAATTCAAGGTATATGAATTTGTTTTTCTCATAAATTGTTCTGTGGGAGTGTGGTTGAAAAATGATAAACCTTTATACGACACCTAGCTGTACTTCTTGCCGTAAAGCCAAGGCATGGTTTGAGGAACATCACATTGATTATATTGAAAGAAATATTTTGACAGAACCCCTTACCGAAAATGAGATTAAATCCATTCTTCTCATGACGGAGGAAGGGACGGATGAGATCATTTCTACAAACTCAAAAACTTTTCAAGAATTAGAGGTAAACATTGAATCTCTTCCACTTCATGAAATGTATAAACTCATCATTCATAATCCTAAAATGCTAAGGCGTCCCATTATCCAGGACGAAAAGCGATTACAGGTTGGATTTAACGAGGAAGAAATTCGTAGTTTTCTCCCTCGCAGCCTTCGCACATTCATGCGAATGGAATCACAAAAAGTATCCAATTATTAAAGATGAAAGTCCAGCCGATAACTAAGTATTGCTAAAGAAGGGACGAAGCGCTTATATATTTTTTGAAAGGAGACAATTGACGATGATTGAAGTAATTGTAACAGTTAACTATAAAGAAAAAAATTATCAAACCAATGTAATTGCCAATAAAGAAATGAGCTATGAAAAAATTAAACGCATTGCCAAAGAACAAGTTGTAAAACAATGGGGTGTTTAATAATAACAATAAGAATGCACATGTCTTCTCGTGTGCATTTTTGTTTTTGTAAACAACTAAAACACCTCGTCATTTGAATCCCAGTGGCTCCCGATTCCTAATATTGATCCATAAAGGAGAATAAACTATGTTTTTTAAACCAGTGGATGTAAAAATTGACTTGCTCAAGGTGAACAACGTAGACCATTTGAGTTCTATTTCGTTTGGAACAACAGAGAAAATTGGCAGAAACGTCAGTGCCAAAAAAACGCAAGGTTTCGGACAGCAGATGGCAGATTATACTCTCCGTGCCTATAATTCGCATCATGTTCTAGATGATGATGCAATCGATCAATTTACTGGTAAATTTAACAAGTAATCTATTTTGGACGCTATATCGATATTTTTTGGGAGGCGGGCATATGTATTTTGGACCAGTTACGATTAATCTCTTTTCCTTAAAAATCAATGCAATCGACCATTCCGGAATTGTAAATCTGGGTCCCAGTAAACATCTTGATATATTCGTGTCCTATAAAAGGAGTCAGGGTATTGGTGAACAAAATGGAGACTTCTCCCCAATGCTAATGACTTATTCATCGGTGATAGACAATGATATAAGTGATAGCCCTACTGTTAAAAACAGTATTTTGTAAGGTTATTTTATTTGCGAAACTCAGGCATTTGTTTTCGTAAGCAACGAGTTTATTTGCAATACCTGTTTTAATCTTGAAGAAACTTCACGTTCTAAATCCCTAAAGGAGTGGTGATATGGTATTTTTTACACCCTTAGCTGTTAATCTTTTAGGTTTTAAAGTTAATACAGTGGATAACGCCTCTGTTTTGAATGTCGGTTCACTTCTTTACGTCGACCAATTTGTTTCCTATAAACGCAATCAAGCTGTTGGTGAACAAAACGGTGATTTCTCCCCAATTAATATCCCGATTAGCAATGTGATCGACCCGGATGTTCTTGATAGCCAGCCATTAAAAACAGCGTGGTCTAAACCACGGCTGTAAAGCAAAGAAGTTTTGCCCAAGTAAACAGAAAATGGTACATTCGAGAATGGCCACTTCTTATTTCAATTAACTTTCACAAGCCAAATTCATGATTCTACTTTAAAAAATAATGACATTCCAAAACCGATTCTTCTACTAGTGAGGATTGTTGTTCACAAATATAATCGACTTTTTTGCAAACAAATCCACCTTTATTAACATAGAGGTGGATTTGTTTTTAGTTCGATTTATAAATTTTTATATCTTTTCTTTTCGCTTAAATAATCCTTAAAGACTAATACAGCAACAATGATAAAACTTAGACTGACAACCCGAAAGATCATCTCTAAACTGATCCATTCAGCAATAATACCTAATACAAATGCGCTAACTCCTACACCAACGTCAAAACTGGAATAAAAGGTTGCATTAGCTGCGCCACTTTTTTCTTCACTTACCTTTTGAACCGCCCATGTTTGTAAACAGGGCATAACAGTTCCATAACCTGCTCCAAATAAAATCGCCGATATAATAAGATAAAAATCATTTGTTGCATAAGACAGCATAACAAGTGACAAAAAACCTACCATAGCTGAAACGATAATGATAGACCAAGGTCCCTTTTTATCATACCATTTTCCGGTAAATGGACGTATTAAAGTTGAGACAGTCGCATTGATAAGGAAGAATAGAAAAATATGTTCTAAGCCTTTTTGTTTTCCAAAAAGAACTAAGAAAGTAATAATTGCTCCAAAACCAAGTGTTGTTATGACCGCCAGTAATGCTGGAAACCATGCGTCTTTTTCAAATATCATATCAAAAAATCGAAATGGTTGTTTCTCTCTCTTTACTGGAGCAGGCGAATGTACAAATTGAAGTGCAATGACTGCCGAAAGACTGAGTATTACTGAAGACCATATTAAAACGTCAAAGGAAAAAGAGTCGTATATAAAAATACCTAAACTCTGTGCTATGATAGCCCCAGCAGTTGTTGAAATGGAGAAATACCCCATTCCTTCTCCTAACCGTGTTTTAGGAATTAAATCGACAGCTATTGTACTATTGGCTGTCGTTGATACGCCCCACGCAATGCCATGAAAAAATCGCAACAATAGAAAAAGCCAAACGATATTGAGAAATGGATAAATAAGTGTAATCATCATTAATAGTGCACTTGCATAAATGGCTAGACTTTTCCGGTGGTTATCAATTAAATAATATCCTACCAAAGGTCTGATTAATACAGCGCCTATAGTAAATAAGGTTGTCACTAAACCCACTTGAAAGGATGAAGCATTAAGATTTAACAAATACGCAGGCAAAATAGGAAGCAACATTTCAAACCCAATAAAAACCAAAAAGTTGCTGATAAATACAAAAAGAAATGATTTATTAAAGATTTTTTGTTTGTTCATATAAAGATTCCTCGCTTCTAAATTTTTTTAACTTAGAAGCGTTTGGAACACTGAAACGTTTTTCAATTGCCTTATGTTTTTAGTCAATCGACTCACCTTCTTTAAAACTCTATATTATAAATTTATCAAAAATAAAAAAGGCATCTCGATCAGATTGCCTCATTGTTTAATAAAAATAATAGGTACTTTATTTTTGGGTTATTATATCTTATTTCTCGATTATAGTCTACTAATTTTTTTATGCAATTAAATTAAATGACTTTAATGTAAATGTAACAACTTTATTATCTCTCCATAGGAATCGCATTTTTCTATTTCTTGAGGGGAATGATGAAGTTTCCGTTCAAATAGATTATCAAATCAAAGTGATTTTCTGTTCAAAAATGATCCGCCAGAGACTTTGGCGGATCATTTTTGGCAATCTAAAAATTATTTAATTAGCAGCACCCCGGGTACATAGGATGGCAGCATGGGTTGAAGACCGGCGGGCAGCACGGGTTAAACATCGGTGGCGGACAGCACGGATTGTACATTGGCGGTGGACAACATGGGTCAAACATTGGATAACAACAAGGATTTTGCACTGGATAACAACTTGGCTGCTGGTAAACTTGGGGTGCTATATAGGGTATATTTGGTAAAACATTTGTTGGTAAAGCAGGCAGGTTTGGCATGATATTCGGGCTTACCATCGGTTTATTGGGCATTATGTTCGGACTCACATAGGGCTTATTTTCCACTTTAATCTCTCCTCATCATTTTTAATACAAGATATTGTATGTGTCTAAAGATATAAGTGTATAGACGTTCCCCCAGTGATTTTCATTAAACCCCAATTCACTTCAGGATGTGGTGGTATCAATTCCTGCAAAAGAATTTGAAGAAAGGTTTGGGATTCTAACTTAATCTCAACCTTCACAAATGTCTATTGATGAATTATATGAAGGTGAACATGAAGGTATTGAATACTACGTGGACGGAAATGGCAATGGTTCTGTTCCTGAGGGTGAATTATCCATGGATGATGAAGAAACATACATTTGGAACTTTGAAGTGTAACTGTTGATAAGAAAATTTCGAATAATAATAAAAGAAGTATTGAAAATGGGAAAAATATGATATTGTAATATATGGAAAGTTTACTAGATTTAGGGGGATAAAAATGAAGAAATTTCAAGTTTTGTTTGCAATGCTGTTTGTTTTTGCGGCTTTTGTTTCCTTTGGTGGAATACAAGCATCTGCTGCTTGTGTAAATGGAGGGACGGATGTTATGGACAATGACAACAATGCGATTGGATCATCGGATAATGTGATTGTTGGTCCTTGGGAATATCAGAAATCTACGAATTCTTTTCGAGGAGATCATAGGTATTTAGCCAGCCCGTCAACAAGCACAATATATGAATATGACTGGAGATTCAGTAGCTGCAGCGGTCAATACGGACATGTTTACGTCTATGTTTGGGATACCAAATTTACAAACCAACAGGCAAGTTACCGTATGTATAATAATCAAACTATTCCTGGTACACAAACACTAAATGTTTACCTTAATCAGAGGACCGCACCCGGTGGATGGAACTATTTAGGTAAGACTACTCAGGCAAAAACTGGTGTGCTTGCCCTCGTTGTACCAACGGCTGCTTCTGGTGGAACAGGTGCAGACGCTGCAAAGATTGATTATAGTTCATATTAAGAGGAGGAGTTTTATGAAGAAAATGGTCGCCAGTATTGCTTTGATTGGTTGTGTGGCTATTGCAAGTGTTTGGGGATCAGCAGAATGGTCGGATTTAAAGAAAAAAATAGGAAAACAAGAAGAAAAGGCTATTACAGTAACGGTTAATGCAGCGACTAATGAAATCCAACAACAAAACGAAAATATAAATCCACTAGATTTAAAAAATCAGGAGGCCATCCAGGAACGGATGCTGAATAGCTATCAGTACTTTAATAGTGTCAAAGGTAGTTTTCATTATGCTTCAAAAGACATAGGGTTTGACTATACTGTTAATTATCAACTGAAATGGAAGAATAAAAAGGTCAAATATTATGTCAAGACAGTCGAGAACAACAAAAATGTCATCGATGAACTTTCATATGACACAGGAGAATTGAAAGCGATTTATCCAAATGTCAAAAAGTACGAAAAGATTAAGGTGGATATTAAAAGTAAAGGTGAATCCAAGAAGATCGGTGAAGTTGTAGTGAAAAATTCGGATGGTACAAAGGAGTATCGGTATCCAGAAACACAACTTAACCTCGGGATGGCCGAAAACTCCCTACACAGCAAAGAAATTGCTGTTGGATTCCTTGAAGAGAAGAATTTGTGGACCGTAAAAAGAACAGAACAACTTCTTGGTAGACAGGTTGTAGTCATTGAAGGAACTCTCAATTCGTATTATCAGGAAAAATTAAAGGCTGATACATTCACCCTCTGGATGGACCAAAATACAGGAATTCTAATGAAGTATGAAACCATTCGCAACGAGGAAATTATAGATCTACTTGAAACTACAAATATCAAAATAGATGAAGAATTTGAAGTGGACATTGTTACGATACCGACTACGTATGACATTTATACGCCGGGACAATAATACTATCATTCATTTAATTATTAATTTTACGAAAAAATATTGAAATGGGGGAATTGAAATGGCAAGAGTTATTGGATTTGAACTAAACAGCCAGGAACCTGAAAAAGCGATAGAATTCTATTCTAAGGTTTTCGGATGGAAAACGGCAGACTCAAATTGGGATTATTGGGCTGTTACAACTGGAAATGATGAAGAGCAGGGAATTAACGGTGGAATCGGAAGAGGCCCTAATGATTATCTTCATGGAACTCGTATTCAAATTGAAGTTGATTCAATAGATGAAGCCATCACGAAATCTAAAAACAATGGCGCGATGGTTTTACGAGATAAAATGGAATTTGACGACTTTTTTCTCGCTTACCTAGTAGATCCAGTGGGAAATGGCATTGGTTTAATTCAATATAAATAGTAAACACAATTCCTCAGTATCTGGTTTCAAATTGAGTTATTCGTATCAAATTGAAGTATTTCCTTAATGGAAGTCGGCTAGTTGCTGGTTTTATATTATATTAGTATTATCGAATGTAATCATTCCTATAGCCTTATTTATTTTTTTGGGCAGTATTGTCTATCCTTTCTTGCTAATAAATGAATAATCGACAATCAATAACATTATATTCCTTGTCTTTATAGGAAAAACGGTAGAGTAAATGTAGATTTTTCATGCTTTTTGTAAAACTATTAAAGTTTACAAAACTATTAATATAGCTGATAATTTCCGTAAGCGCTTTCGTTTTTTCGGGAAAATAGGAGGAGTCTAATGAAGAAGAAAAAAATGGTATCAGTATTATTAACTGCGGGGTTAGTTTTAAGCGTCAATGGAGTCTACGCACAAGGAAACGGAGGTGCTCCAAACTCAAATGCAGCCTCTGCCTTTGATAACAAAATCATCAAAAAAATTAGTTCGGACAACATGTATAACACAATCGCTTTATTATCGCAGGAACCTCGTACGGCAGGAACTCCTGGGGAACTAAAGGGAGCACAGTACATAAAAAGCCAGTTTGAGAAGTATGGGTATGAAACTGAGCTGCAACCTTTTCCAATCTATGAAGTGGTAAGAAATAATGTAAGTGGAATTTTAGAAATTGGCGGGCAAAATCTAAAGCCATACGTATTTTCAGGGTCATATAGTGGAGAAGTAATGGCTGAAGTGATACATGTGGGTAAAGCACTTGCCGGGACCGTACCGGATGCGGTAAGAGGAAAGATTGCCTTGATTGAACGTGGCGATAATACCTTTGTCGAAAAAATCCAAAATGTTTTGGATAAAGGTGCGGTAGGCGTCATTATGTACAACAATAGCGGTACATCTAATGCGTTTGGTCAAGCAAGTTATGGTCAAAATATTCCTTCAGTTGGCATCACAAGAGCCCAAGGTTTGGCATTAGTGGAGCAATTAAAATCGGGCCCATTCACGGCACAATTAAAAGTTTCTGGTTCAGGTCTAGTTGAAAAAACCTCCTACAACGTTATTGCCAAGATGAAACCACATAAAAACAAGGATACCGGCCAAATTGTTATGATTGGAGCACACCACGATTCTGTACCAGGTGGACCTGGGGCAAACGATGATGCTTCCGGGGTATCAGCGGTACTAGAGCTCGCTAGAGTCATGTCCAATATGCCAATTGATACGGAGCTACGTTTTGTTACGTTCGGATCCGAGGAAAAAGGTTTGCTAGGATCCTATCATTATGCCAGTACATTAAGTGATGCAGAAGCGGATAAAATTGTAGCCCACTTCCAAATGGATATGATCGGAAGTAAGGATGCCGGCGGTGATAACGCGGCAAACGGATTAATCATGTATACGATTGATGGAAAGAAAAATTTAGTCACCGATCTTGCTGCTTCTGCCGGCGCAAGAACAGCATTGGGCGAAGCTGTTCCGTATGGTCAATTGGGCCGCAGTGACCATCAGCCATTCCATGAGCTGGGTATTCCAGCAGCCCTATTTATTCATTCGCCACTGGAGCCATGGTATCATACTCCAGCAGATACTATTGATAAAATTGATAAGAACAAATTGCAAGAAACGGCGGAAATTGTCGGTGCATCCGTTTATCAAATCGCGCGGCCAGATACACCAGCTCTACAACATTCCCGCGTTGCACCAAAACCGGTCGATTATGATTTCGAAAATCGCCCACCAGGAGCGTAATCAATTTTATGTTAGGAATGGCGGAAGAAATGATTCCGCCATTTTTCATTGAATATGACTATTTCGTTAGAAAAAAATAAGAGAAAGTGTTCCAATCTAGGTTATTGGATATCAAGCAGTACATCAGTTAGAAGGAAAAAAATCTTGAATGTCATTGGATAAAATGGACGGCTCTGACGGATACCAAAAATAGGTCTCTCCGTCAAAGTGCATGTCATACATATAGGCAACCGGATCACCAGTATACAGCACCATGTGGTAGTAATCAGGATCTCCTTTTTCGGTATTCGGCTGGAAATTTGGTGATGGTTGACTATTTTTTAAAATCTCAAGGAATCGGGAAACCTGTTCAGGACTTTTTATTTCTGCCAAGTGTTTAGGAGTATTTGGTACATAGGCTTGATAGATTTCGATTCTGTTCACTTTTTCAATCGACATATCTGGAAATTGCCATTTGTAAACTAACTCGTCTCTCGAAAAGTATAATTCATATCCATTAATTGCGCGGGCAGATTTTACCGCAATTAGATTTGGAATTCCCTTAATTTTATAAATCTCTGTTCCTTTTTCATGGAACGCGGCATCCCCATTTCTAATTTTGTATTCAGGATCAGAGACATTGTCTGCGACTTTAAACTTTACCTCCCCAAGTTTATCGCCAAGGTACGATATATCCGCTAAGACCCCCGAATAAACCCCATCATACGTTTTCCCGTTCCATTTAACAAAATCCACCCAATCAATTATAATATGCTGTCCGAATGGACTCGTCCGGCAGCCAGTCATAATAATCATTAGGACTATAAACAGACTTGTGAATCGTCTCATTTTGATCACCTCTAAATTTACTGACGAGGAACAATCAATTTCCGTTCCATTCTTTTTTTCTAAATGTTGATTTTTATATAAAAACTATTGTCAAAAGAATTTAGTCCATATGAAGGGATCCCAGCCACCAGGCGATATGTACATTTTTTTTGCATTTAGGTGTTCTACGGCAAACGGAGTTCATTCGTGTGCCATTTCCTCGTCACATTCAAAAAATGGATTTGCAAAAATATCAAAACTTGTAATCTGTCATCGGCATTATCCATTCTCCGTTCCAAGAAAAATAACCTACATTAAAACCGTTCTAGAATGACCAAAATTATTCATTGATATGTTGTTGTTCAAAAAATATTCAAATAAAAGACGAAAAATGGATTGAGGATAGATTTTAATTTTATATAATGAAATTATACCCCCTGGAGTAATCAGGGGAATTTGTCTAAAGGTGGTTTTACATTGAAAAAATTATTGCCCTTTTTAGCCCTATTTTTAGTCTTAGTTCTTACTGCATGTGGAAATGAAGGATATCGAAATGTATCATCAGATGAAGCAAAAAAATTAATAGACAACAAAGAAGTTGTCGTGTTAGATGTAAGAACGCCAGAAGAATTTCAATCGGGGCATATTCCTGATGCAACGCTGATTCCAGTCCAAGAATTAGAAGCAAGATTAAATGAATTAAAAAAGAATGACCCCTATTTAGTGGTCTGCCGCAGCGGCAATCGTTCCGTCGAAGCTAGTGAAATTTTAACAAGCAAAGGTTTTAAGAAAATTTTTAACATGACTGAGGGTATGAATGCCTGGCCATTTGAAATTGAGTAATAAGTTCTAAAATTTGAAAATTGCACTAAAAATCCGTGTATAAAAAAGATGCTTTACGATATTTTTATTGACTGAAGGCTAGTAGGAAGTTAAAAAAATTTGGATTTCCAAAAGTGACGAATGTCAATGGCGGCATGAGTGCTTGGTTATTAACTGCAAAGAGATAGTGACTTTATTATGGAGGGATAAAAGATGGTGAAAGTAACACATGCAGCAATTATAAAAATTACAAATGAAGTTCAAGATGTAATCGATGAGGGCAAAAAGCCGCAGATCCGCTTATCAATGGGAATTGGCTGAGGGGGACCGCAACTTCGCCTGACTCTGGAGGAGTCGGCTTTAGATAATGATGAAATCATTGAACAAGACGGAATTCAGTTTTTAGTCAATGAACGAGATCTAGTTTATTTTAATAATGTAAAAATTGATTATACAAAGGCAATATTCGGTGGCGGACAATTTACAATCCTTCGGGTTTAATATTAAAGAGGGCTATTTAGCCCTTTTTTTCACATTAAAAGGTGAGAAGTCCACCTCCATTTTGCTTGGAGGGCTTCTCACCTTATTTTATTGTGCTATTTTTTCAGCAGCATACGAAATAATGTTAGCTGCTTCATCTCCAAATGGATCTAATTGACGTGATTCGATGATGTTTCCTTTTTTATCAAGGATCACAAATCCTCTCAGTGATTTAGGCTCACTTGTATCCTTAAGACCAGCTTTTTCAATCACTTGTAGGTACTTATCAGATAATATTGGATAATCCAGATCCAGCTCCGCTTTTAATTCTTTATGATGCTCTACGGAATCAGCACTTAGCGCGTAAATTTCTCCAGGGAACCCAGCAAATAACTCTTTATTTTTCTGCAGCTCGACCAGCTGTGATTTACAGTAGTCTCAACTATTGCCTGTGAAGAGAAAAAGTAAAGTTGGTTTTTCTTTATTGTCCAAGGCTACTATGTTCCCTTTATCATCCTTAAGGGCTTTTGCATTCTCATCAGGAGAGCATCCAGTTCCTATGATGGTAAATAACATCAAGGAAAGAATGATCAAAAGAAATTTCCTTTTCTGCATTTGGCAGATTACCTCCTTTGTATTATATTTCACATCCATTATACCCAATGTGGTATAAGCTTTTAATTAAGAAATATGAATAAATATCAAACTATTAATTGAAAAACTATTAATTCATATTTACCATTGTATTTTTGTCATTAAATTGCCATTTATTAGATTAAATAACCAAGATAATCTTTTTTATACTAGTAGGGGTATAGTTGGAATTTTAATTAAACAACATTTGAAATAAAGGTAAAAGGGGAATTTTTGAATTTAACCCCAAGTGAATATAAGATCTTTTCAAACTATTTTCTTCTCGAACTTATGCATTGACTAACTATCCACTAAAATTATACCTTGAGATAAATCCGAAAAGTTGTGTTTTTTTTATCTTGAAGTGGTTTAAAAGTTAATTAGGAATTAATCTTTGATCGACAAATTGATAAATACCGCCTAAAACATAAATGTTCTCCGTATAAGATGGTAAAATGATCTAGTGACTAGTTATAATTCTAGGGGGAGATTCCATGATAGTAGAAGCTGCTATGCTTCAGGTAAAGCCAGGTAGGGAAGAGGAATATGAGGAGGCTTTTTGTCAGGCATCTGAAATCATTTCTTCCATGAAGGGGTACATATCTCACGAATTACAGCGATGTATGGAAGCAAAAGGGAAATATTTGCTTTTGGTGAAGTGGGAAACTTTAGAAGACCATACTGTTGGATTTAGACAATCAAACGAGTACCAAGAATGGAAAAAACAATTACACCATTTCTATGATCCATTTCCTACAGTTGAACATTTTGAGAAAGTTCAACTTAGATAGGAGGGCGTGATACTTAAATAAAGGGCATCGCCTTTTTTAAGGATTGATAGAAAAAGAGGTATAATATGGTATTAATTGAACAATATGAAGTTCATTACAGGAGTTGTATAAAGTGATAAAAATCCTTAAAAACTCCGATAAAGTAATCATTGTAGTACACGAAATTTATGGAATTAACCAACATATAACAGATTTATGTGAATTATTATCAAAACAAGATTTTGATGTCATTTGTCCAAATTTATTAGAACAAGAAGTCCCTTTTAGCTACTCTCAAGAAGAAAAAGCCTACATGCATTACATAAAGTAAAAAATATATTATCAGATATTAAAGATGAATATTCAAAAATATTTGTCATTGGATTTAGTTTAGGGGCAACTGTTGCTTGGTTATGTAGTGTGGAGGAATGTGTCGATGGGGTTGTCGGATACTATGGTTTACGAATTAGAGACTAAGAATTGTGCTCTTTCTTTATGAGAAGGGCGCATTTCTATTGAGCCATGAAATTGTTTCTTCAAGTTGTATAAGTTAATATATAACGAAAAATTCAGAAATCTTCATCTACAATTAGGATGAATTTGTCGATTCGAAAAAAACACAACAAATTCATTTGAAGTTGTGCTACCATGGCAATACTAAATCTAGAGAATGGAGAGGATATCCGATGAAAATAAATCAATTAATTGCCAACAATATTAACCGTTTAGATGCCGTCTTGCCGGAAGATCAATCGTTAGGAATTGCTGGTTTGTCCGGATCTGGTAAAACCACATTTTGTCAAACCATTGGTGAAGAATCCAAGAAGCGTCTCGTTTCCTTATTGCCTAAGGCTGAATATCAGTATTTGTTTTCAAATATAATGGAAACGAATTTTAGTGCCATCAAGATGGAAGACATGCCTTTAGTTCTTTTTCTAGGGAAATCATCGATTTCTTCTAATCCGCGTTCAACGATTGGCACCCATACGGGCGTTTTTAAAGAGATACGCGTGCGGCTTGCTGAAAAATTTCATCTTTCTCCAGAAGTTTTTTCCTTTAATAATGAATTAGGCTGGTGTCCTGGGTGTAAAGGACGCGGTACTACCAAAAATGTCGAATGTAAAAAGTGTGAGGGCAGGCGTTATAGTCCGGAAGTTGAGCAATATAAGTTAGAATTATGGAATCAACCACATAGTATTTCCGATATCAACAATTTAAGCATTGAATCGATTCTTTCCCTTTCAGACGAATTACATATTAGTGAAGCGAAACAACATATTCTTAAAAATATAATCAATATGAATATTGGTTACTTAACATTAAATCGCATTATGGGTACATTGTCAGGAGGGGAAATAACACGACTTTACTTGGCAGAATTCATGGCAACAAGTGAAAATACCATTATTATTATTGATGAAATCTCCGTGGGTCTTGATCACCAAACACTATTGAAAATTTTAGAACAGATTAAACAATTGGGGTATAAGAATCAAATTTGGCTCATTGACCATTCTGACACGGTGCTCGACACAGCGGATGAGCACTTGTTCTTTGGCCCTGGCAGTGGTAAATACGGCGGGAAAATTGTTGAAGAATCACCACGTCCAAAACCAATCACTTGGGAACGAAATCAGGCAATGCCAACAGAACACTACCATTTTCACGATCTTTACTGTCGTAATATTCAAATGGCTGAAATTCAGATTCCAAAAAATAGACTTGTAACCTTTACGGGTGAGTCTGGATGTGGTAAATCAACACTTGTCAATGAGTGTATAGCCAAAGATTTTCTGAAGCGATATCCAAAAGATAAACTGGTAATGGTAGGGCAAGATCGAAACCAATCGATTACCAGTCGGTCAACAGTTGCGACCTTTCTTGATATTAAAAAGAAACTTACAAAATATAGTGATGATATTGATGATATTTTTCAGCGCTCGATTGAAGATATTATTGATGAACTGCCAAATGAAGACATCGCTCATAAACGCTTAAGTTTACTGATCAAACTGGGACTTGGTTATTTGACGTTGGAAAGAAAAACACAATCCTTGTCGACAGGTGAATTTCAATGTGTTCATTTAGTTTCTGAGCTGTTTGCCAACTCAAGAAACCCACATACGCTGTTTATTTTTGACGAGCCTTCAAAAGGTTTATCACAAAATATTTTAAATCAATTCATTGATAGTGTCAGGATCATTCTGCAAGATGAATCTGTCTCAATCATGATGATTGAACATAATGCCTATATGTTAGAAAGCTCTGATTTTATCGTTGATTTTGGTAAAAGACAGCTAGAACCTGTTCGATATCTTGATGTTGTCAGTCATGATGATCATTATCGTCAACAAAACAGTGCGGATAGTGTTGCTCCATTGCAAATTTCTTCAACTATCAATCAACAAAATGGAATTAACTATTTAAAAGAAAATCAGATTGCATATTTTAAAAATGCAGAAAACGTCTATAAGGGCGGCATCTTAAAAAGCTTATCATCAATGGCTCGTTTGATTTATGGTGAATACGAATCTGAAACAATTGCACCCGTCATCGCCATTGATCTGGAACGTCACTTGTATAGTCAATATAGTTTTCTCTATGAAATTGGTGGATTGATCAACCATATTGTGGCGGAGCATCCAACTAATAAGGATACGAGTAGCTTCGATTTCTATTATCAAGACAATCATTGTCCAAGCTGCTCGGGCCGCCGGGTAATTGAAAAATTTGATATTGATGTTGTTATTCAAGACAAGACCGCACCATTCTGGGATGGCCTATTGCATCCAGACGTGATGGAGATTTTAAAATTCTATCAATTTCCAAAATTACAATTCATCTTTGATGAGATTAAGAATGAGCTCGGTCAGGATATAAGCAAAAGTTATAACGAGATGACAGAAGCAGAAAAGCATACCTTTTTATACGGGTATTGGGAAAAGTCATTCTATGATAAAGCAGGCAAGGCATCGAGGACTTGGGAAGGCTTTAATTTCATCATTGGGCGTTATATGTTCATATCGAAATCGATTATTAAAGAGCATATAAAAGAATCCAAAGAAATGGTTACCTGTCCAATCTGTCAAGGAACCGTGCTAAATCACCATAAAAAGCTAAAATTTGGCGACACGGATATTCGTGAGGTAATTCAACAGCCTCTTGATCAAGTGATGAAAACCGTTGGGAAATTACGGATACTAGAAAAATTGAAAGCCATTGTCGGCAGCGATATGGCTTTGACGGAAGATGTCTCTCTGTTGCCTAGGGAAACACAAGTCGCTCTGAAAATGCTTGAACTAGAGCTGGCAAGCTTTGCCCACTATGAAATCGTTTTACAAAATGTTCTGCCATTCTGGGACAGTATTAGCGGCAATATCGAAGCAATCAGCATAAATAATCAGATTACCATTTGTGATTTTACCAATATCACAGAAACAAGAGAAACCATCATTGATAAGTATTTCACCAATGGAAAATACAAAAAACTGACGTATGTTTATGAAGCATTTGGTTACAAAAAAATTGTGACCCAAATTAATAAAATTAAAAAAAGCCATCCATGTCCATTTTGTAATGGAAAGAAAGTTATATCAGAAGATAATCTGCATGATGGCGTGTTTAAATTAACAATTCCATGTGTTAGTTGTTATGCAAGTGGCATCAATGATGAGGGACTTAAGGAACTTGTTGAAGGCATACAAGTAAAAACATGGTTAACTGGAACAGTAAGTGATGTTGTTGCTGAAAGCTTAAATCTTGAGGCTGTTGCAGATATTCCAATTTTCAAGCGTATTCGTGAGTTGAATAAACGAGATATGATGGCGATTTACCAATTCCTTGAGTAAAATAATTAAATTAGAATTATTTAAACAAGCGATATTTTAATATAGAGCTAGATGTCAGTCAGTGAAGAAAACTCATTTGCAATAATAAATTGCAAATGAGTTTTTACGCTATTTCCGCATTTTCCTGACGGTACCCCTTATAGGAATCTGCACGGCTGCGATTCTTCTATAAAGAAGGTCGCTTTTTTCATATCCAACGGACAGGCTATTTGCCGGATTAAGGTTTCGGGAGACATGTGGTAATATTAGGAAAATAATGTTGGTGGTGAGGTTAATGGAACCGAAATGGCTTGAATGGGCAAAACAGCTTCAATCCATTGCACAAGCAGGATTAACATATTCGAAGGATGTCTATGATTTGGAACGATTTGAATTGATTAGAAATATAAGTGTGGAAATATTGTCGAAACAAACAGAAATCGACAAAACACTCATAAAAGATCTTTTTGCTAATGAAACTGGTTATGCGACCCCTAAAGTTGATATTAGAGCCGTAGTATTTAAGGATAATAAAATTCTAATGGTTAAAGAAAACACAGATGGAGATTGGTCATTACCAGGCGGTTGGGGGGACATAGGGTTAACCCCAAGTGAAGTTGCTGTAAAAGAAGTGAAAGAAGAATCAGGATTTGATGTGAAAGCTACTAAACTGTTAGCTGTACTTGATAAGAAGTGTCATCCACATCCACCTTCACTTTATCACGTTTATAAAATCTTTATCCAATGTGAAATTATTAGCGGCCAACCAAAAGAAGGAATTGAAACGAGTGCCGTTAGTTTTTTTGCCGAAGATGAACTTCCTTCATTATCAATAGCAAGAAATACTAAATCACAAATTGAAATGTCATTTAAGCATTTAAATAATCCACAAGCACCTGTCTTTTTTGATTGAACCAACTATTTTTGAACCCATGTAGCTGAATGGTATAATTACAATTGTATTTGCAAAATTAAACGTTGACTGGAGAGCGCGGGTGTAATCATAAAAAAAAATATGCTGCTTATAACTAAATGGCTTAGTATTGACCAAACATGTTATTTCATGTTTGGTTTTTTTGGTACATATATTTGAAAGCCTCACATACATTTAGAGTAGAGTGCCAATCGATTAGGACTATTTTTGGTACAAGTACTATGTTTATACAAGGATTTTGAGTATAAAAAAGTTAATGATAAAGGTATATTTGTTACTTTGGTTGGATGAGAAAGGAGAAGTTTTGCAGATGGAACTCCTACAAGAAATTATAACTAGTTATAGTACATTTTTTTCACTAGAGACATTAGATAAGGTCTTGACGGATCCTGCGAGCTGGGGAATTATTGGGACCCTTATTATTCTAGAAGGCTTATTATCTGCTGATAATGCCCTCGTTCTAGCAGTAATGGTAAAGCATTTGCCAAAGGAACAACGAAAAAAGGCCCTATTCTATGGGATTTTTGGAGCTTATTTTTTCCGCGTGGTGGCCATTGGATTAGGGGTTTCCTTAATAAACATTCCTTGGATCAAAATTGTCTGCGGTCACTATCTGCTTTGGATCGTTTTTCAAAATTTTGTTAAGAAAAATGAAGAGGAAGATGATGTTAAGAATAAGAAAATGGGATTCTGGCGAACGGTTTTAACCGTAGAACTAATGGACATTGCTTTCAGCTTTGACAGTGTGATTGCGGCATTCGGCGTTTCAAATCAGGTATGGGTTTTATTCCTTGGAGGAGTATTGGGGATCTTAATGATGCGCGGCGTCGCCCAACTATTTCTAACCTTGATTGAAAAAGTTCCTGAATTTGAAGTAACTGCGTTCCTTTTGATTGGTGTTATTGGAGTAAAAATGATTATCTCTGCATTCGGTTTCCGTATGGATGAAGTCGTATTATTTAGTATTTTAATCGCAGTTTTCCTGGGAACATTCATTGTCCATTTAGTCAGGAAAAATTCTGGTGATGAAACGACATTGTAATCGGCTTGTAGAAGAGGAGATTACTGTCGTATTAGTGATCGTTCAAAACAACCCAAAGTCCTTGATAGTAAAAGTACATTTTACCCCATCTGTCCACACCCTAATCCAAAATAAATCATAGTTTATCTAAAAGAATAAAAAGGAAGGGGGAGGAAGTCATTGGTGGAGAGTGAAAATAAAAAGGAACAGAAACCAAATGGAGAAATAGATCGATTCTCTAGATTAATGTTTGGAAACAGTAATCACAGAGAAACTTACAAAGAAGGCGAAAATAATCCGCAGGAAGTGCCGGAACAAAAAGAGCAATCATTTTTCGGTATCAGATCCAATGATGATTGGCTTTTTGGCTCTAGGCGAAATGAAGCTGAAACCAACAAGCACACTAATCAGATAGAAAATCTTCTTAGCAATGTTGATTTTGAATTGCTTATGGAGACGATCGAAATGTTTGTTGCCACAACTAAACAATTAAAACCCATATTTAATGAAATCACCCCTTTTTTCCATCGATTTAGTAAAAAGTTCAAATCCAATGAAGAAGCCAAGTAATGAAAAGGAATAAAGAAAATAAAAATGATGTTGGAGCAACGACCAGTAAGTATTAAGCCCCCATGAGTGCTACCAAAATTGGGCACGACAGTCGGTGGTACACCGCGGGCTCAGGAGTCAGACTAACGGAGTGCATTACTTGAAGTGCCGGCTGCCACATACTTGGCAGCCTTTTATTGTTCCTTTATTAATTTAAGCCATTTTGAAAAATGATTACGTCCAATCCTCTTTAAAATACTACAGGAAATAATACAATTTCAAAAACCAAATAAAATGATAACCCAACCTATACGTTCCGCTGCTTCTTTCCATTTTTTTGAACAATTTCCTGCATTAAAAATTGCTGTCATTTCGAATTTACTGTGAAATATAGTAGAATGAATTCAACTGGAAATCAAGTTATCTATTATTAAGTTGAAATGGATGAAGAGGTTGAGGTGTTGTTCATTTTGAAAAAATTATTTGTTTTATTCATTTGTTTTTGTGCATTTATGTTACTTTCAAAACAAAAATTGATTCCATCTATCGATCAAATTAAAAGTTACTTAAATTTGAATAGTTTTCAAATATCTGAGCAGGAGCACCAAGAAATTGAATCTAGTGATGCAAAAGGAAATGAAGAAAAACCAGTGAATCCCCTACCCACAACATCATCTGGAATCTATCAGCCTACTGAGATCCAATCCTATCAAGTTACGGTAGAAAACGGGAAGCTTGTTGTAACGGGCAAACCAACGGAATATGGAAGATACAATCAAGCGAATGGCGTCATTTTATATATTCAAGAAGTGCGGGCTCATAAGGAAACAACCATCAAGGTTCCATTTTCAAATGGAAAAATTAATTACTCCTATCCACTAAACTATACAGTAGGAGACGTCATTCTTAATTTGGATGAATATTACAATGGGAAGGAAAATGATCCGAATAAAGTTCTTGGCTTTGCCCAATATACCTTAAAAGACGAAGACCCATATTTAGCTCCAAGTTATATGGTTCAAAGCAATGACCCGTCCATTCTCGCACTTGCCCAGAATATCACGAGTGGAAAGCAATCGGATCAAGAAAAGTCGCGTGCCATTTTTGAGTGGGTTGCCAAAAATATCGCTTATAACGCGCCGCTCGTTAATGCTTCTGACCCGCCAATCTATTCTGCAGTGCAAACCTTTCAATCTCGTACTGTGCTCTGTACTGGTTATGCTCATTTGAGTGCGGCTCTCCACCGAGCTGTCGGGATTAAGGCGAAAATAGCATATGGTGAAAACCATGCGTGGAATGAAGTTATGCTGAACGGGGTATGGCAGTCTGAGGATCCAACATACGGATCCGGATACATTAACGCCAATACCAATAAATTTGTCAAAAGCTATCAACCTGCCTATTTTTCCAAAACGGATAAAAATAAGGAAGGGGAGTACCCTTGGTAAATGAGGAGCTTAGTGCCCGTGAATGATGAAAAAAGCCTTTGTCGGTCACTCTGAGAGGATCACAGTGCCCGTGGAGCTAAATAAAAGTCCATGACGGTTACTCTGAGATATTCACAGTGCCCATGAATGATGGAAAAAGTCCAAAGACAGTCACTATGAGATCCTATAAAACAGCTCAACGAACTGTATGAATGTTTTTTATGAATATGGTATATCATGGAAATAGCAAATGAATTTGGATTGGATGGAATGTAAGATGGATTTCTTATTCTCTATATTCAACATATTGTTACTTAGTTTTTTGGAGGTATTTTACCTTTTAGGCGTTCTTATGGCTGTTGGCTTGGTTCTTGGAATCCTTGAAAAGTATTCAAACAGTTATCTTGTACAAGCATTTGGGCCACGAGGCATACTGGTCACTGCCTGGATTGGAACTCCGATTCATGAAGCAGGTCACCTCATTCAGTGTTTCATTTGGGGACATCGGGTTACAAAGGTAAAGTTGTTGCAGCTGGACAGCCCCAATGGTGTGCTTGGGTATGTTGAGCACTCTTATAACCGGAACAGTATTTACCAGCAAGTGGGGAATTTTTTTATCGGCATGGGGCCAATTTTTAGTGGGATTGGCTCGTTGATTTTAAGTATGTATCTTTTGGTACCTCAATCCTTTACAACGTTTCAAGATCAGATTCAACAATATATAACCGTTGAAAGGTTAGATCTTACCGTTTTAAAAACAATAGCAGGTGCTGTTTTCGTTATTTGCAAAAGTCTCTTTACGTTGGTAAATCTTATTAACCCGCAATTTTGGATTTTTTTACTAATCGCCATCAGTATTTCTTCTCACATCGCTTTAAGTAAGGCGGATATCAAAGGATCGGCTAAGGGACTATTGATGATTTTCGCAATGCTTGTTTTGTTTAATTTAATTACAGGATTTCTCCATCTGGAAAGTTATCAGCTGATTATGAAAATGGCGGAATATAATGCCTATGTACTAGCCTTTTCAAGTATTTCATTACTTTTTTCATTCATTACTTTGGTGTTAAGCTTTATTTTTTATAAAATTCGTTCATAAAAAAAACGCCATTTCTGGCGTTAGGAGTACTGATCACTTTCGGATGAGTCATTGTTATTGATCATATCTTTAACATCCTGCGTAATCTTGTCAAAGGTTTGATTTACCCGATTCATAATTTCCTCATTATTATTATCCACTTTTTGTTGATTATTCTTTTCCATTTTGTTCACCTCCTTTCATATCGTTTGCAAAATTACTACGGTTTATCACAATCTTCATTCTGGAAGATACCTATTTTTTCATGCTGATTAAATGGTATTTAGCCGGTGCAGTTGGTACACTTAAACTATGTATAATACGAAAGCAAGGAGTTCAAGATGGAGTTTTTAGATAAAGCTTTAGCCCAAGAGATTGTCAATCGTACGATGAACATTATCCAACGAAACATTAATGTAATGAATGATAAAGGTGTCATTATTGGCTCTGGAGATAGGAGCAGGATTGATTCGATTCATGAAGGAGCAGTTAAGGTTATTGAGAATCAATCGGGATTTGAGATAGGAAGTTTAGAGGCGGAGAAGCTAAACGGAGTTAAGGCTGGGATCAATCTCCCAATTAATTTTCATGATCAGGTCGTAGGTGTGATTGGAATTACAGGGCTACCTGATGAGATCCGAAGTTACGGGGAGCTCGTTAAAATGGCAGCGGAAATGATTCTGCAGCAGGCTGTTTTACTGGATGAAATGCAGTGGGATGAAAGGTTAAAGGAGGAACTAATCAGCCAGCTTTTGCATGAATCGGATCATCTCAATGCCCATTATTTTGAAAGAGTGGCACGTCTGGGTATCAATTTAAATATTCCCCGAGTTGCGATAATTTTGACTGTTGAAGATCGCTCCACGATTTTCAAAGCCATTCGCGATAGACTACATAAGGAAGACTTATTGGTGATGGAACCAGATCATCTTGTCTTACTTAAAAAAGTGAATGTCAAGGATTCAGGGTGGAATTCAGCCGATTTATTGAATGAAATGGAACATTTGGCTGGTATTTTGAACAAACATCAAGGCGTACGCTGTAAATTCAGCATTGGAAACTTTCATCCAACACCGTATGGCATTTCGGAATCCTACCGTGAGGCTGTCCTCACTTCTTTTGTTGGGGAAAGGCTTGACCCTTTGAAAGCACTCTATTTTTTCGAGGATTATAAAATTCCCGTTTTTCTTGCGAGAGCGAATAAACTGGGAATGGGTGTGGAGCTAACCGATTATTTTCGACAATTAAAACAGGTTGATAAAAAAGGCGAATTGGTTGAAACCCTAATGGTTTTTATTGAAGAAAATGGCGATACAAATGCGATCACCGGGAAATTGTTCATACACCGCAACACTCTTAGATATCGTTTGGACAGGATCATGGAGCTAACAGGGAAGGACCCTAGAAAAGTAAAGGATTTACTGGAACTGTATCTGTCAATCATAAAAGATCAAATCACATAATTGTGCAATTGCACAAAAGACCTAAGAGATCTAGGTCTTTTTTTAATAGTTT